>Ga0070708_100002534_pt1 | contig 14109 bp, 11 predicted proteins | sample KBSK5503metaG_FD_65469 | JGI IMG/M metagenome (GOLD analysis project Ga0070708, IMG submission 65469) | Corn, switchgrass and miscanthus rhizosphere microbial communities from Kellogg Biological Station, Michigan, USA - KBS K5-50-3 metaG | ecosystem: Host-associated > Plants > Roots >...
GCAGTCTCGACCGCGCACCCTGGTTCGCCTCTGTGTCTGCAATTCCGAAATTTGCAATGCTGTGCTAGTAGTGCGATGTCCTCAAACGTTCGCGCCACCCCTCCTCACTGTCCCAGGGCTGAAGCTCGCGCATCCCTGGCGTGTCAATCACGATGCCGCCGCCTGGGAGCAAGATCATTTGGCGCGAGGTCGTGGTATGACGCCCGCGATCGTCGCCCTCGCGCACCGGTTGCACACGAAGCGACTCCCCGCCCGCGAGCGCGTTGATGATCGTGGACTTCCCCACCCCTGACGAGCCGACAAATGCCGCCGTTTCTCCACGCGCCAGATACTTCCGTATGGCGTCAAGCCCTGTTCCTTCAAGCGCACTCAGCAGGTGCGCAGGGACGCCCAAGGCAATGCGCTCGACATCTGCGACGAGCCCGGCGGCATTCTCGCAGAGGTCCGCCTTGTTGAGCAGGACTATTGGCCGAGCGCCACTCTCCCACACGACTGTTAGATAGCGTTCAATACGTCGCACGTTGAACTCGCGATTCAGCGAGCTCACCACAAACACCGTGTCGATATTGGTGGCCACAATTTGCTGGCTCAACTCGCGTCCTGCCACTTTGCGTGACAGCTTGGTTCTGCGCGGCAAAATGCATTCAATTCGCGCGCGACCCTCTTCCGGGCGTGGCATGATTGCCACCCAATCCCCTACTGCGGGAAAATCGTCACGGTTCTCCGCCTCATATCGGATCTTTCCCGCAATCTCCGCCAGATACTCTCCGAGCGCAGCGCGCACCCGGTAGCAATGCTTGAAATCCTCGATAACGCGTGCCGGGACCAGAGCCGCCTGCCCGAGATCCGAAAACTGATTCTCGAAGAATGAATTCCACCCAAGATCGTTCAAACGAAGATCCCTCCGATGAGGATCGTTGACATGCACCGTAAGCTCCTTCTTTTCATGGCCGCATCGAATCGATGTCTCCGCCCGCTCAACTGGCTTTCAGACAGCGAGTTTCAGTGGTCGCAACGCACACGACCACTTACAGGGAAACATGCAAGAGGAAGAAGGTCGGCCTGAGATGCGGCTCCGCTGGAGTATCTCCGCCGGTGTGGGAAACACGCGCCGGTTAGAGGAGCCGTCTGGAGGCGGACCTGTTTTTGCGCGTGAACACGGCAGACATAGGCGCCTCCTGACGAGAATTGGTCCAAGCCGGTGGCTCAGACAATGGCAAACATACAGGTGAGTCGCAGAACGAGTCAAGTTGAATCCGGAAGCGCTCAGGGGGGCCTTGGGGGCCTTGGCGCCTCGACGAAAACTGCCGCAAAGTATAAGAGTTGAACGCAGCACGTGCGTTGCCCTACACTTGTGCCGGCTTGCACATCCGCTCTAAGGAGTGAGGAAATGAGGGCCCGCAAACTGAGCCTACTGCTCCTGCTGACTTCCGCCGTATCCCTATCGTTAGCGGCAGACGAGGGGCACGATCATAGCCCGAATATCGGCGATGTGGGTAGCGTGAACTTCCCGGTCTCCTGCTCACCGCCCGCGCAAAAGATGTTCTCCCGCTCGGTGGCAATGCTGCACTCGTTCTGGTACGAGGAAGCAGCGCGCGCCTTCTCTTCAGCCGCCGAGGCAGATCCTACTTGCGCCATGGCATGGTGGGGTGTGGCCATGAGTTACTACCACCCACTTTGGGAGCCGCCCACGGCGGAAGCCATGCAAAAGGGCGGATCCGCCATTGGGAAAGCAAAGTCGCTCGTTGCGACAACTGATCGAGAACGGGCGTATATCGCTGCCCTCGATGGGTTTTATACCACAGATGCCAGCCTTGATTATCTCAGTCGCAATCGCGCCTATTCCCAGGGAATGGAGCGTGTCTATCGCGGCAATCCGCTAGATTCCGAGGCGGCGATCTTCTACGCGCTCTCTCTTGTAGCTTCGGCTTCACCCAAAGATAAGACTTACGCCAATCAGCGCCAAGCGGGCGGGATCTTGGAGAAGATTTTCGCCAAGCAGCCCGATCACCCCGGTGTAGCCCACTACATCATCCACAGCTACGATAATCCGGTGCTCGCCAGCCAGGGCCTCGAGGCCGCCCGGCGATATGCCAAGATTGCTCCTGCGGTGCCACACGCTTTGCATATGCCGTCGCACATCTTCGTGCGCCTGGGTCTCTGGGATGACGCCGCGAACTCGAATCTAGCAGCCATGCAGGCAGGCCAGAAGTACGAGCAGGATGTCCACATGGATGCAGCCTGGGATCAGCGGCTGCACCCGACTGACTATCTCGCCTACTCTCTGCTGCAGAGTGGGCGCGATGTCGAGGCTGAGGCTGTGGTCAAAAAAATCACTCAGATTCAAAAGATTCAGCCGGATAACCTCACCGGCGGCTACGTTCTGGCGGTCGTGCCCGCACGTTACGCAGTGGAACGCAGGAGCTGGGCAGAAGCCGCTGCACTTGTCCCTCGGCCGAGCGCGTTTCACTATACTGAAGCCGTAACCTATTGGGCCAAGGCCATGGGGTACGCTCGCACCGGCAACTCTGCTGCCGCCCGTCAGAACCTGGATAAAGTTCAGTCCATAAGAGATCGGTTGAGGGAATCCAAACAAGATTACTGGTCGGATCAGACCGAGGTCCTGGTACGAGAGGCCTCTGCATGGCTTGCTCACGCACAAGCGAAACCTGGTGACAACGTAGAGCAGACAGTTGCTTTAATGCGCTCCGCCGCCGATCTTGAGAACTCGATGGAGAAGCATCCCATCACTCCTGGCGCTATGCTCCCGGCGAATGAATTGTTAGGAGACCTGCTGCTGGAACTGAATCGACCGGCTGAGGCGTTAGCCGCCTACGAGAATTCGCTGCATGATGCACCGGAGCGCTTTAACAGCTTGGCTGGAGCCGCTAGGGCCGCCGATCTCTCCGGCAATGGCACGCGGGCCAGGCAGTACTACGGCCGGCTTCTGAAAAACTGCGATCACAGCCAGACCGCTCGCAGCGAAATCACTGCTGCGAAGTTGTACTTAGCGAAAAGGTGAATGCGCAGGGAAGGCCGACGAGCTCGTTTTACGCTCCAGCCGTCAGTTTGTGGTGGCTCTTGCTCTGGGCGATGCCGTATTGGCGAATCTTGTACAGCAGTGCCTTGTAGCTGATTTGCAGCAAGGCGGCCGCCTGCTTTCGATTCCAGTTGGTTTCCTCGAGCGCCTTCGTGATGGCCTCAGCCTCGGCTTCATCTTTAGCACTGCGGGCCAGAGACTTCAGACCGCCGGACTGATCGCCCGATAGTTTGGCTCCGTATTCCCCGTGCGCGCCACCATTATTATCGTTTTTCGGATTCAATTCGGCGACAGCCAGCTTTTCATCTCCGAGAATCAAATAGCGCTTCACAAAATTGCTCAGCTCCCGCAGGTTGCCGGGCCAGGCGTATTCCTGGCAGGCGCCCAGCAGCACCTGAGTTAGCGGCAGCGGAGACCGGGCAAAGCGTTCCGACATGCGCGACATAAAGTGCTTCAGCAGGATGGGAACTTCTTCCTTGCGCTCACGTAAGGGAGGGATCTGCAGAGTGAAGGCGTTGAGGCGGTAATAAAGGTCTTCGCGCAGGCGCTTGGTGGCGAGCGCCTCCGGAATATTGATGTTCGTCGCAGCCAGGATCCGCACGTCCACCTTAATGACAGAGCGGCTGCCCAGGCGTGAGAATTGCTGGTCTTGCAGCACATGCAGCAGCTTGGCTTGGAGTAGCGGCGGCATCTCGCCAATTTCATCAAGCAGAATCGTTCCCTTGTTGCAGATTTCGAACTTACCCGGCTTCGGATGGGTCGCGCCGGTAAATGCTCCAGCCTCGTAACCGAACAGTTCGCTCTCCAGCAGGTCGCCAGGAACGGCGGCGCAGTTGACTTTGAGAAACGTGCGGTGCGCCCGCTGAGATAATTTATGAATCAATCGTGCCAGCACTTCCTTACCCGTGCCGCTCTCACCGAGCAGCAAGACCGGTATATCAACATTGGCGACCAACGCAGCCTGGGAACGGATCTTCCGCATGGCGGGGCTAGCGGCCACGAAGAAAACGTCATCGCACAGTTCCTCAACTTCACCAGCATAGGTTTGCTGCGTGGCACCCAGGCATTGATCGATGACGACATCGAGTTCAGCTTTCTGGAAGGGCTTGGTCAGATAATCGTGAGCGCCTAGGCGCATGGCCTGAACCACTTTGCGGGTGTCATTGACGCAGGAAAGCATCACAACTTTGACACTGGGCTGAAGCTGTCGTAGCTGTTCTAGGGTCTGCAAGCCATCAATGCCCGGCATCAGCACATCGAGAAGCACCAGGTCGGGCTGCAGTCCCTTCTGCACTCGCTCCACAGCCTCTTCGCCACTTGAGGCGGTTTCGACTTTGTACTCGTCCACTTCAAGTAGGGTCCGTATATAACGGAGCATCCCCGGTTCGTCGTCGACCAGCAAAATGTTGGCCGCATTGCTCATTTGCTTTTTCCTCTGGTGGAAACGATGGGAGATGGCTTGAGCGGAAGCAGAAACGAGAACTTGCATCCCGAACCGAATTCGCTTTCCACCCAGATCTTGCCACCCATCCCGTGCACCAGGCGGCGGGCGATTGCAAGGCCCAGACCCATACCATCAGACTGATTTTCATTTGTGGGCAGCCTGAAAAAATCGTCGAATACTTCCAGGTGATACTCGGGCGGAATTCCCGGCCCGGTGTCCGATACGCTGATCTTGATCGAGTTGGGATGAGCCAGGTCCTGCCTGCGCCGTTCACCGGAAACGTCTGGCTTACTCGCATTGCGGCGTTCCCACATGTGCGCTTCAGCATGCAACCACACGGTGCCGCCGGCGGGCGTGAACTTGGCGGCGTTCTCCAGGAAATTCGAGACTGCACGCTGTACCTTGGCAGAATCGAAGGGGAAGGGCTGCAACTTATCATTCGCGAGAAAGTAGAGGGCGAGTCCTTTCTCCTGAAAACGATGCGACCACAGACGGCAGACCTCGGAAAGGCAGCCGTTCATGTCGCCCAGTTCAAACTGCATTTTCAGTCCGCCGGTTTCTAGAACGCTGAACGTCAAAAAGTCCTGGATGAAATGCTGCAAACGTTGACCGCTCGAGTTCATATCTCGCAGCACTTCGCGCTGGCGTTCATTCAGCGGGCCGAGTTTTTCACTTTGCAACAATTCGATGTATCCGTTCAGAATAGCCAGCGGAGTTTTTAGATCGTGGGCCGCTGAAGCGAGCGCGTTGGTAGTACGCTGAAAGCGTTCCCGCAATTGCGTATATTCCTGGAGCAATTCCTGTTGACTAGCGGGTTGGGGATAAGGCTGGGATTCTGAGTGGATTACGCCTAGATCTTCCGCAGCTTTGGAGTCGCCCGGCTGAGAGAGACACGTATTGTCGGGTATCACAGACACATCTTTGCTCTCGTGGTTTGGCGCGGGGAGGGGACAGCATTCAACGCGTCAGAAGGTACTAGTAGCATCTCAGTATGCCATATTTTATCCATGCGTCAAACGCAAAAGGTGAATTTATGTAATTTAGTTTCCACTCAGTGGAAAAACGTTGCACTCTTTAGTAACCTGTCGCGGACGTTACTAGAGTACCGCGGAACACACACCTAGATTGACCAGCACGCGCCAAACACCTTCTGGGAAGCACCATTCGAAATAACCGCAATGGCGTCCGACGTGGGAAGACAGGGTGTCACGCAACATCGCAGTGTTTGGCCCCTAAGGTGCGGCAAAAAGGGGATTAAGCTATATCTCAGGGGCGTTCTTTGATCCGCAGGGGAGCAGAAACAGAGCGTCGCAAGTGGATGCGCCTGCCGTTAGCAATCCCTGTTTTCGTGCGTAGCCGCGACGATAAAGGCAAGGAGTTCCTGGAGTTTGCGACTGCGCTGAACGTCAGTGCGGGCGGAGCCTTGGTGGCCGTGCGCCGGTCTTTGCCACAATCGTCGCAGGTTTTGCTCGAGATCCCGAGTGCGCCGCTGGCGGCGGCAGCGTCCCTGCCCAAAGCCTCGCGAACCCTGCGAGCCAGGGCTGTCAGGGTAAGCCATGCGGAGGGCTACCACCTGCTCGGGCTCAAGTTCTCCCGCCCGCTCCTGAACGACTCCGCCCACGCCGCACTGCCCCAGAGGAAACTCGCTTCTTCCCAGTGAAAATGTTTTCCTACACTAAATGGGCCCGCTGGACCGCAATTGGTGACCCCGGCAGCTCCACAGCTCGGTCGTCCAATTCCATGTAAGTAGCTCATAAATTTATAGTTGAACCCGATTCGTGCCCTTCCTTTGAGCCTCTTGCCGGTTTGGCTCTTGGGATGCACAACCAGAAGCACGCATGCAGATAGGTGCGGTGAGAAACTTATGACAACAATGAATTCGGTCAGTGCCCTGGTGCAAGCCCTCGGTGAAATCCCGCCTGATGCCGTAGTATTCGGACGCTCCGAAGGTATGCAGGAGCTTCGCCAGCGATTGGACAAGGTGGCCGGGGCCAATGTGCCAGTCCTGATCCAAGGCGAGAGCGGTACGGGCAAAGACATTATTGCGCGCATGATCCATCTCCTCTCTCCTTGGAAAAGCGGTCCTTTCGTGAAGGTGAACTGTCCAGCGATTCCGGGTACGCTGCTGGAAAGCGAACTCTTTGGTTACGAGAAGGGCGCGTTCACTGGCGCATTTGGAATGAAGCCGGGACGCGTGGAACTGGCACATCGTGGCACGTTGTTCCTGGACGAAATTTCCGAACTGGATCTGGGTTTGCAATCCAAGCTGCTTCAGCTGTTGCAGGATGGCCAGTTCTGCCGCATCGGCGCGCAGGAAGACAAAAAGGTTGAAGTGCGCGTAGTGTGTGCCACCAATCGGCATCTTGAGCAGGAAATCGAAAGCGGGACCTTCCGGCAGGATTTGTTTTATCGCATCAACGTCGTGAATCTATATCTGCCTCCTTTGCGCGAACGCCGGGGAGACATCGAAGATCTGGTCATGTATTTCCTGGATTACTACAACCGGAAATACAATTGCCGCGCACGAGCATTGTCTCCTGAGTTGATGGCGCTGCTGCAGAAGTACCACTGGCCGGGCAATATCCGCGAGCTGGAAAACCTGGTCAAGCGCTACGTGATCCTGGGTAACGAAGAAGTGATTAGCAGTGATCTGGTCACGCGCGAGCAGGAAATGTTCAATCCCGACATCAATTTTGACGGCCCCATTTCCCTGAAGAAGCTGACCCGGCAGGCCGTGCGCGAACTGGAGCGCAAGGTGATCCTCAAAGTTCTGCAAGCCAACCATTGGAACCGCAAGCAGGCAGCGCGAGCCTTAAGCATCAGCTATCGCGCCCTGCTTTACAAGATCCGTGATGCGGGACTTCCTTCGAACCGCGCGCGCCGGCGCCAAACCGAAATGGCCGACACGATCGTGGCCGCTGACTAGGGTTGAAACTTTAGCTACAATCAAGACGAAAGATGAACTAGAGCCGAAATATGCAGGCACAATAGAGCCTCATATATTCCCCATGCCCATACGAGCACTTCCCCCATTGCTCTGTTCCATGCTCCTGGCCCTGATCTTGGCTGGTTGCGGTGCCGGTTCAAGTACTGCTCCTGATCCAACCGCACCGTTGATTACAACGCAGCCAGCAAGCCAGACAGTGACCGCTGGCCAGATGGCGACCTTCAGTGTCGTCGCGGCGGGAGGCGCTCCGCTAAGTTATCAGTGGAAGAAGAACGGAGCAACGATTTCTGGCGCGACGTCTGCAAGCTATACCACGCCTGCGACCGTACTCGCAGACAATGGCTCGCAATTCGCCGTGGTGGTAAGCAACTCCGTTGGCAGCGTAACTAGCAATTCGGCCACGCTGACTGTGACTGCGGACGCGACAGCAACCAGCGTGCTGACCTACCATAATGACAACGCACGAACGGGACAAAATCTCACTGAAACAAGCCTGACGCCCCAAAACGTCAATGCTGCTAGCTTCGGGAAACTGTTTTCCGTCCCGGTCGACGGTGCTGTGTACGCGCAACCGCTGTATGTAGCGAACGTCAGCATTCCCGGCCAAGCAACGCGCAACGTGGTGTTCGTGGCAACGGAGCACGATAGCGTCTACGCCTTCGATGCAGACGCCAGTAGTCCGCCGCTGTGGCACGTGAGTTTTATCGATCCAGCTAATGGCATCACGACTCTTTCCCCAGCGGATGTTTCCACAGCGGAGGTAACGTGCCAAGACATCCGTCCCGAGATTGGCATCACCGGCACACCGGTGATCGATCCGACGACTGGAACCCTGTATGTAGTAGCAAGGACAAAGGAGCAGAATGGGACTTTCGTGACTTTCGTGCAGCGACTGCACGCTTTGGATATAACCACGGGAGCGGAGAAACTCGGCGGGCCCGTGCTCATCCAAGCCACCCTCAACGGCACTGGCGCTGGTTCAGTAAATGGCAAGATCTCCTTCGATGCGCAAAGGCAGAACCAGCGGTCGGCGTTACTCTTGCAGAATGGTCCGCAGAATCGTCTGGTTTACATCGCGTGGGGTTCTCTCTGCGATGTTCCCCCGTACCACGGCTGGATCATGGCTTATGACTCGCAGGCGCTAAGTCAAACCGGAGTGTGGAATTCGACTCCGAACGTGAGTTCGACTCTGAACGGTATGCTGGGCGGGGGCGGGATATGGGCCAGCGGTTCAGGACCGGCCGGGGATGGCAGCTCCATATTCTTTGCCACCGGGAACGGTGCTTTCGATGTGAGCCTCGGAGACTATAGTGGCAGTGTCATCAAGATGGGGCCGCCCACCGCTGGCGTGTTCTCGGTCTCCGATTATTTCACTCCCTTCAATCAAGCCGCATTGAATAGTAAGGACATGGATTTGGGCTCGGGCGGCGCTCTACTGCTGGATCAGCCGTTCGGCTCTCCGCAACATTTGCTTTTTTTGTGTGGTAAGGAAGGCAAGCTCTACGTCATAGATCGTGACAACATGGGGAGATTCAATTCGGCCAGTGACCAGGTCATCCAATTCATACCGGGGGCCAATCCTGGAGCATGGAACTCGCCGGCGTGGTGGAACAATACTTTGTATCTTGGTGGTGCAACGGTGCAGCAGGCAAGCATCCCTGGCACATTGAAGGCCTTTGCCTTCGACCCGGTGACCAGCATGCTATCCACGACTCCGAGTTCTCAGACCGCTCTCACCTTCAACTTTCCAGCGCCAACGCCGTCGATTTCCGCCAATGGCAATTCCAGCGGCATCCTGTGGATGCTGGAGGAAAGTAGTTTCGAAGACAATAGCGGTCAAGCCGTGCTCCGGGCCTACGATGCCACTAATCTTGCCAACCTGCTCTACAACTCAAGCGACAATCCGACTCGCGACAGCCCTGGTTTGTCGGTAAAGTTCGCCGTTCCAACAGTGGTCAATGGCAAAGTTTATGTTGGAACACGGAACCAGCTCAGTGTCTTCGGGCTGCTGCCTTGAGCCCACAAAAACATGGATAAGCCAGCGCGTTCGATTTTCGTCCCGATCTCGTATGCGACGCCCGGTTTCGCCTGTGCCCGAACGTCCCGACTCCGTTTCAAGCACGTTATAATTAGTGATTGTTCACCGAGCAAAATTGTTCCCTGGGAGCTTGCTGGCACGCGGAACTTCGCTCCGGCGGACCGCTGAAGGGGTTGTCTTTTTACGTGGCCCATCGCGGTCGGAGCGGATGCTGATGGCTGAGAGTGGGAGCTACAAGCCAGAAGTTAGTAGCTGATAGCTGATCTATGGATTTCAAGTTAATCAGTGACTACAAGCCGCAGGGCGATCAGGGCACGGCCATTCAATCTCTGCTCAGGGGCGTCTTCGACCGCGAGCAGAATCAAGTGCTTCTCGGCGTCACCGGGTCGGGCAAGACCTACACTATGGCCAAAGTTATCGAGGCGGTGAACCGGCCCACCATCGTGATCGCGCACAACAAGACGCTGGCAGCGCAGCTCTATCACGAGTTCAAAACCTTCTTCCCGCATAATGCTGCCGAATATTTCGTATCGTATTACGACTATTACCAGCCGGAAGCCTACGTTCCCGCCGCCGACCTCTATATCGAGAAAGAAGCAACCATCAACGACGAACTTGACAAGCTGCGGCTTTCCGCCACCAAGTCATTGTTCGAGCGGCGCGATTGTCTGATTGTGGCCTCGGTGAGCTGCATCTACGGGCTGGGTTCGCCCGAGGCTTACTTCGGCATGCTGCTCTTTCTAGAGAAGGGCCAGAAGATCAAACGCGAGGACATTACCCGCAAGCTGGTCGAAATTCTCTACGAGCGCACCGATGGCGAGTTCCGGCGTGGCACTTTCCGCGTCCGCGGCGATGTCATCGAAATTTACCCCACTTACGATGACATGGCTTATCGCATCGAGTTGTGGGGCGATGAGGTGGAATCGCTCTCGCAAATCGATCCGCTGTTCGGCACGGTCAAGCAGAAGTACATGCGCCTTCCAATCTACCCCAAGACCCATTATGTGATGAAGCAGGAGACCAAGGACAAAGCCGTCCAATCGATCAAAGAAGAGCTCGCCTGGTGGGAGATGGAACTGGAAAAACAGGGCCGCGTAATGGAGTCGCAGCGCGTACACCAGCGCACCATGTTCGATCTCGAGATGATTAAGTCGGTCGGATACTGCCACGGCATCGAGAACTACTCGCGGCATTTCACCGGTCGCCTGCCCGGCGAGCCACCGCCGACCCTGCTGGATTATTTTCCGCGCGATTACCTGATGTTCATCGACGAATCGCACCAGACCGTGCCGCAGTTGCATGGCATGTACCACGGCGATCGCTCGCGCAAGGAAACGCTCGTCGAATACGGGTTCCGCTTGCCTTCGGCGCTCGACAACCGACCGCTCACGTTTGAAGAATTCGAACATCGCATGAACCAGATGATCTACGTCTCAGCGACGCCGGGGCCGTATGAGCTCACCAAATCAGCGGGCGTGGTGGTGGAGCAGATCATCCGGCCCACGGGTTTGATCGATCCGCCAGTCGAAGTGAGGCCGGTGAAGGGCCAAATCGACGACCTGCTGCACGAGATTCGCGAACGCGTGGCGCGCAAGGAGCGCGTGCTAGTGACGACCCTCACCAAGCGCATGGCGGAGGATCTAGCGGAGTATTACGCCGAAGTCGGTGTGCGGTGCCGCTACATGCATTCCGAGATCGAGACACTGGAGCGGGTGAAGATCTTGCGCGACCTGCGGAAGGGCGAATTTGACGTCCTGATCGGGATTAACCTACTTCGGGAAGGCCTGGATTTGCCGGAAGTGTCGCTGGTGGCGATCCTGGATGCGGATAAAGAAGGATTCCTTCGGTCAAGTGGCTCGTTGATCCAGACCATCGGCCGGTGCGCGCGCAATCTGAACGGGCGGGCGATCCTGTACGCCGATGTGATGACGGACTCGATGAAAAAGGCGCTGGACGAAACCAACCGCCGGCGAGCGATCCAGCAGGCTTACAACGAAGCCAATGGAATCACGCCGGAGTCGATTGTGCGGCCGCTGGAGATGTCGCTGGCCGGCATCATTCAGGCCGACTACGCCGACCTGACAGGAGCCGAAGTCGAAGGTATCCCGGAATTCACGTCGCAGGAAGAACTGGATGCGTACATCGTCAAGCTCGAAAGCGATATGCGCGAAGCCGCCAAGCGATTCGAGTTTGAAAAGGCAGCGAAGTTAAGGGACGCGATCAAGGAGCTAAGGACTAAGGAATTTCTCTTTGCGTGATTGGATTTGCAGTTTGTAGAACCCCCTGGGACCAGTGGCTCTTCACGACGACATACAAAGATTGCGAGACCGACGGTAAATACAAAGAGCAAGAACTGAAATCCAAGCCCCGGCGGGTTAGAGTAATCAACCTGGGGGCCACGAGTACAAACTGACATGCCTTCCCTCACCTATCTCGAAGCCATCCGCCAGGGAATTCAGGAAGAAATGGATCGTGATCCCAGTGTTTTCTGCATTGGTGAGGACATCGGCATTTACGGCGGTGCGTTCAAAGTCACTGACGGCTTGATTGACCGCTTCGGCTCTGAACGCGTTATCGACACGCCCATTGCCGAGTCCGCCATCGTGGGCGCGGCCTTTGGTGCAGCGCTCACCGGCATGCGTCCCGTCGCCGAGTTCCAGTTCATGGACTTCATCGGCTGCGCTTTCAACCAGATCGTCAACATGGTCGCCAAAGCCCACTACCGCTGGGGCGCGCCTGCCCCGCTCGTTATCCGCGGGCCCAGCGGTGGGAATGTCCACGGCGGCCCGTTTCACTCGCAGAATCCGGAGATGTACTTCGTCCACACGCCAGGGCTGAAGGTAGTCTGCCCGGCGGGCGCGTACGATGCTAAGGGCTTGATCAAGGCGTCGATTCGTGACAACAACCCTGTGATCTTCTTCGAGCACAAATATCTCTACCGGCGCATCAAAGAAGAAGTGCCAGCGGAGGACTATCTCGTTCCGCTCGGAAAAGCCCGCATTGCTCGAGATGGGCGAGACCTGAGCGTCATTACTTATGCGGCGATGGTGTTCGTTGCGCTCGAGGCCGCCGAGATCCTGGCGAAAGAGGGAATCGAAGTAGAAGTTGTAGATCTACGAACGGTGTCGCCGCTTGATCGCGAAACCATCGTGCAGACCGTTCGCAAGACGAACAAAGTGATTCTGCTGCACGAAGACGTTCGCACCGGCGGCATCGCCGGCGAAATCGCGGCCATCATCAACGAACTAGCCTTCGATGATCTTGACGGTCCGATCGTGCGGATTACAGCGCTGGATACGCCAGTGCCGTTCTCCCCCCCGCAAGAGGAATACTTCTTGCCCAAGGTGAGTGACATCGTACGCGAGGCGAGAAGGCTGCGAGCCTATTAGAAATGGGGTGTCTGAAGATTCGGAGTAGTGAGGCTTCGTATCGGGGCACCGCTTGAGCCGTGCCAAATAGGATCTTACATCTCGTCATTCCGAACCGGTTTTAGCCGGTGAGGAATCCGCCTTGTGCCATGCACGAGAATCTCATAACCATCGCCACTTTCCACAACGAGCCCGAATTCCTGCTAGCACGCGCCCGACTGGAATCGGCCGATATCGAGTGTTTCGCCCAGGATGAGAACATGTTACGCATCGCAGCCTGGCATTCACACGTGTTCGGTGGGATCAAATTGCGGGTTCGGGAATCTGATGCGCAAGACGCGCTTGCCATCCTGCGACAAACATCGTCGATCGAAAGTGAATAAAGTTGCGCCTAACGCGGGTCAAAAGAAAAACCGGAGGGGTGAATGCGTAATTTCGTTCTTGGGGTTATTGTTACCCTCATCGTGTTGGTCGTCGGTGGACTGGCTTTCGCGCTCCTAGGATTCATGCCAACCAATGCGGATGCGACTCCGCCTCATCTCGAACGCCGCATCGCCACGCGGGCCCTTGATGCCTCCATGGAGCGCCACGCGCCCCGTGTGAATAATCCCGTCCAGGTCACGGATGAGAATCTAATTGATGGCATGAAGGTGTACACCATGAATTGCGCTCTCTGCCATGGCGCACTGGATAGAAAACCGAGCATCATCGCCAAAGCGTTTTACCCTTCAGTGCCGCAGCTCATCCTCCGTCCCCTCGATGATCCCGAGTGGCACATTAACTATGCAATCCGCACTGGCGTGCGCTATACCGGCATGCCCGCCTGGAGCAAGGCACTCAGCGAACAGGACATTTGGAAAGTAACCGCCTTCCTGTCGCGAGTCGAAAAGCTGCCGCCTGCCGTACGGGATTACTGGAAAAAGTCCTTCGGCGTGGAGCCGCCATCCGAGGGCTCGCACAAAGGTGAGGGTTCGCATCACGATGAAGACGAAGAGGACAAGGATTAGCCCGCGGTCGAGCTGCTGCTTCTTGTATATATAATGTAGGGTTTGCATCCGGCCCGAATTCGCATCAGTGGGCTGCTCGGAAGGGAATTATGCCGACGGACATCGTCATGCCCCAGATGGGTGAATCGATTTTCGAGGGCACCATCACCAAATGGCTCAAGAAACCTGGGGACAAGGTGCAGCGCGACGAACCGCTGTTTGAGATCTCCACCGATAAGGTTGACGCAGAAATCCCCGCCCCAGCCTCGGGTGTTCTCCAGGAAAT
>Ga0070708_100002535_pt1 | contig 14109 bp, 13 predicted proteins | sample KBSK5503metaG_FD_65469 | JGI IMG/M metagenome (GOLD analysis project Ga0070708, IMG submission 65469) | Corn, switchgrass and miscanthus rhizosphere microbial communities from Kellogg Biological Station, Michigan, USA - KBS K5-50-3 metaG | ecosystem: Host-associated > Plants > Roots >...
GCGCGCATCACCCCGCGGATCCCTGCCATCGTGCAGGTCCCGACGACGGCCGGAACCGGCAGCGAAGTAGGCCGCAGCACCGTCCTCGTCATCGACGGGACGAAGACGGTCATCTTCTCCCCCCATCTCATGGCGCGGGCTGCCATCCTCGACCCCGACCTGACCGTCGGTCTTCCTCCGTTCATCACCGCCGCCACCGGCATGGACGCGCTCACTCACAACCTCGAGGCGTACGTGGCGAAGGGCAACCATCCGCTGGCCGACGCCATCGCCGTCGACGGTCTGCGGCGCATCGCCGGCCACCTGCAGCGCGCGGTGCAGAACGGCAAGGACATCGAGGCCCGCGAGCAGATGCTGCTCGGCAGCGCGTTCGGCGCCATCGCCTTCCAGAAGGGCCTCGGGGCGTGCCACTCCGTGGCCCACGCGCTGACGCCGGTGGCGGGAACGCACCATGGGCTGGCCAACTCGCTCATGCTTCCGACCGTGGTGAACTTCAACCGGCTCGCCGCCGAGGAGCGCCTGGCCAACGCGGCGGTGATCTTCGGCGCCGACCCGAAGATGAGCGCGCAGGAGCGGGCCCATCTGTGCGTGGAGCTGATCGACGACTTGCGCGGAGCGTGCGGTCTGCCGCGCAGGCTGTCGCAGGCGGGGGTGAAGCGGGAGATGATTCCGCGCCTGGTGGAGAAAGCCCTGGCGGACGCCTGCCACCAGTCGAATCCGCGGCCGGTGACGCAATCGGATTTTGAACGGCTGATCAACGAGGCGTTCTGACCCCACAGACGCGCACGCCTCAGCACCCGTCGAAGGCATGCTACGATTGGTTCCGTGGACGGGGCTGACGCATCCCGCAGGCTCTTGCGGCGATACCTCGCGCAGGAGCCCATCGACCTCGCGCGCGCCGCGCTGGCGATCGCCCGCGAGGAGTATCCCGACCTCGACGAGGGGCGCTACCTGCGGCTGCTCGATCGACTGGCGGAAGGCGTCCAGACCGGCGTCCCCGCCGGCGCGAGTGCCGAGCGCCGCGTCGGGCGCATGAACACGTACCTCTTCCACGAGCTCGGCTTTTCCGGGAACCAGTCCGACTTCTACGACCCCCGCAACAGCTTCCTCAACGAGGTCCTCGACCGGCGGCTCGGCATCCCCCTGACGCTGTCCATCGTCTATCTGGAGGTCGGCCGCCGCTGTGGCCTGCGCGTCGAGGGCGTCGGGTTCCCCGGCCACTTCCTCTGCAAAGTGCACCTCGAGGGCGGAGAGCTGGTGGTGGACCCCTTCCACCGCGGGCAGCTGCTCGGGCTGGAAGAGCTCAAGAGCCGGCTCTCGTCGGCGGTGGGAACCCAGGTGAAGTTCGATCCCCGGCTGCTGCGGGCGTCCACGCCCAGGGACATCCTGGTCCGCATGCTGCAGAACCTCCGCTCGCTGTACCAGGAGCGCAACGACGTGCCGCGCGCGCTCTCGGCCGTCGATCGCCTGCTCATGCTCGCCCCCGACAACATCCGCGGCCTGCGCGAGCGCGCGCAATTGTACGAGCAGCTCGGAGGGTCGGCGGCGGCGGCGGCCGATCTGGAGAAGGTCCTGCAGCTCGAGCCGGGTGCGTCCGACGCCTCCGCGCTCCGCGCCCGCGTGCGCCGGCTGCGCGACGCGCTGCAGTTCCTGAACTGACTAGCCCCGGCCGCCGCAGGCGGCTTAGGGGCTACGGCTGAGAATGATCATTCCGCAGTAGGTTATGAGATGTGTTCTAACCGCGGCGCCCGAAGGGCGCTCAGCGGCTACGCCTGGGCGCGGTCATTCCTCAGCTCGTCCTGCGTTCTGGTCCCGGGGGTTCGAATCCTTGAACAGCCGCAGCCTCTCCACCGGCTCGCCGCCGATCAGGTGCTTCTCCACGATCTCCTCCACGTCCGCCTCGGTGACGTGGCCGTACCAGACCGCCTCCGGATACACCACCACCGAGCAGCCGTTCGCGCAGTTGTCGAGGCATCCGGCCTTGTTCGCCCGGATGTCCTCGTCCAGCCCGCGCGCCCGCAGCGCCTCCTTGAACTTCTTCAGCAGCTGCGGCGATCCCTTCCGGGTACAGTCGCCCTTGGGCGAGTCCGGTGGCCGCTCGTTCAGGCAGACGAACAAGTGCTTGCGGAACGGAGGCGGCATCAGGCGTCCTCTTCTTCGAGCGCGCGGCGGAACGACGCCGCGTCTGTCAAGGTCGGGTCCAGCGCGGCATCCGCGCGCCCTCGCGCGGTGGGCGCGAACGCCAGGGCCAGCACCAAGGTGCGGGGCGGAACCGGCAATTGCAAGAGGGCGGGCTCGAGCGCGACCACCGGCGCGCGGGCCGCGGCGGCCCGCCCGATCTCCTCGGCGTTCTTGCAAGCGACGCAGGCGGCCATGTGCGTGGAGCTGGCGGCCTGAACCAGCCGCGCGAGAAGCTCCGGAGGCACCGCCGATGCGCTGAGGAGCACCCCGTCGGCGCCCGCGGCGCGCGACTCGTAGATGCGAAACTCGTCCGCCAGCAGGTCGGCGCGGAGCACGGGCACCGACACGGCGTTCGCCACCGCGGCGAGCGCAACGAGCTCCGCTCCGCCCGGCAGCGCGATCGCCGCCGCCTCGGCCTGGTCGAGAGCGCGCGCTGCGTCGACGAGGTCGACGCGGGAGGCGTCGAGCAGGGGAATCCGCTCCAGCGCCTGGCGCTGGCGATCGATGGCGTGCGCGAAATTGCGGATGGATGGCGTGACTCCGGCGCGCGGGTCCATGATCAGAGGAGCTTGAGGAGGCGCTGGCGCATCGCATCGCGGGTGGAAGGATCCGGAGCGGCGTGGACCGCCCGCTCCACCGCCTCCACCGCCTTGCGGCGGAATCCCTTCTGCTCGTAGAGCGCGGCCAGCGCGCGCAGGGCGTGGAACAGATTCGGCCGGAGCTCCACCGCGCGCTCGTACGCGGTGATGGCGTGGAACACGTCGCCCTGCTCGTGCATCGCGCGCCCGAGAGCGAAGTACGTGCGGGGCGAGAAGGGGTCCTCCTTGATCGCTTGCTCCAAGGTCGTCCGCGCCTGGGCGGGCTTCTTCGCCTCCAGGAGCGCGATCCCTTGCTGGTACAGCTCCTCCGCCTTCTCGGTCGCGGGGACCGAGGCGCCGCCGGAGATCCGCGCCTGCACCCGCCGCAGCAGCTCGGGCAGATGGAAGGGCTTTTCCAGATAGTCGTCGGCGCCGAACGTCTCGCGCGCGTCGTGCGCGTACCGCCAGCCCCGATACACCGCGCTGACCAGGATGACGGGCGTTGCGCGGGTCCGGGCGCTGGCCTTCAGCCGGGCGCAGATCTCGAATCCGTGGACGTGCGGGAGCATGGCGTCGAGCAAGACGAGATCGTACTTTTCGGACTTGAGCTTCTGCTCGGCCTCGCGGCCGTCGCGCGCCAGGTCGACGACGTAACCTGACGACTTGAGCGTCCGGTCGAGCATCCGCAGGATGTCGAAGTCGTCGTCTACCGCCAGGATCCGCGCCGGTCCCGAGCGGACCGCTACCGGGCCCCCCACCACCTCCACCTCTTCTTCCTCCTCGTCCCCGGCGTCCACGTCGACTTCTTGCAGCTCCTCCAGCTCCTCCTCGAGCTCCTTGGACGCGGCCGCTGGGGCCGCCCCCGCGGCTCCCGCCCGCTTCCCCGGCAGGATGACCGCGAACCCGGGCTTGGCACCCTCATCCAGCGCAGCTCCGGTCCAGCGGCTGTCTCCGCGATCCTTGGCGTCGTACGCGACGGTGATGACCTGCTGGAGCGACGACGGCATCGCCGCGTAGTGCGAGACTTCCTGGCCGCTGATGAAGCGCAGCTCCTCGAGCACGTCGAAGTTCTCGGCGCCCGCGCTCACCGCCACGTGGAGGCGTCCGCCTTCCTTCGACAGCGGCAGCACGATGTCCGATTCGGCGACCGGGCGGGGGACCGCGTCGAGAACGTTCAGGTCGATGGAGGTGTTCGCCAGATCCACCCCGGGAATTCCCAGGTGCTCGGCCATGATCGCCACCAGGTCCGTCTCGGGAAAACCGAGCTCGAGCACGGCGGCGAGGAAGGCGCTCTTGGTGGGCGACTCGTCCCGGGCCTTGCGGAGGAGCGCCTCCGGCAGAGCGCGCCGCGCCGCGATCAGGCGAGCGATGGGCTCCAGCGAAGCCACGGCCCACGATTATCACAGCGAGCCGTGCTGCCGTCACGGATCAAGCCGCGAAGAGGAAATGTTCTCCCTCCCGGTAGTCATGGGACGAGAGCACGGCGCGGATCTCTTCGCGGGCACCCGCCGCTCCGACCGCGCAGACCATCAGCTCCGCTCCGGGAGAGGGGAGATCGCGCTCACCGAGGACGGGCCTGCCGCGCGCGATCCGCTTCTTGCGATCGACGTCGTAGAACGCGCCCGGCCGCAAGCCGTGGTCCTCCAGCGCCCGCGCCAGTCTCTTTCCAGTCGGTCCCGCGCCCCAGACGTGGAATGGCCGCCGGCGCAGCGGTCCCTGCGCGAGATGGTGCGCGCGCAACCGGAGCAGCGATTCCACGGAATAGGCCGGCCCCGTGCGCGTGAGACGGCGCGGCCCGTCTCGCCACTCGAGCAGGACCTGAGGCACCTTCTCCAGCTCCCATCCGCGCTGGATCATGCGCAAGAGCAGGTCCCAGTCTTCCGCCCAGCCGTTGTCGTGCCAGCCTCCGTCCAGCGCCTCGCGGCGGAACATCGCGCTGGGATGGACGAGCGGCGCGTCGATGAACCGCGCATTGCGGCATTGCTCCCGCGTGACGGTCGAATTGAGCCACGTCTCCAACCGCAGCAGACCAGGCGAGATCGGCGCCGGAAAGCAGCGGACGAGGCTCCCTGCCGCCCCGAGCTTCGGCTCCCGGGCGAGGAGATCCGCCTGCAATCGCAAGCGGTCGGGGTGGACGAGGTCGTCGCCGTCCATGCGCGCGATCAGCTCTCCCCGGCAGCGCGACAGGCCCAGGTTCAAGGCCGCGACCAGTCCTCGCCCTTCACCGCGCAACACGCGCACGCGACTGTCGGTTCGGGCCGCTTCGGCGAGCAGCGCGGACGTCCCATCGACCGAGGCGTCGTCCACACAGACCACCTCGAAGGGCGGCGCATCGCGTTGGGCGAGCAGGCCCTGGAGGGCGGACGGCAATGTCGCCGCCGCGTCCTTGACCGGCAGGAGCACGCTGATCAGCACACCTGGGTTATAGCCCCGGCCGCCGCAGGCGGCTCAGGGGCAACGCCTGAGAATGATCATTCGCCAGCAGGTCCATAGTTGTGTTCTATTCTGCGCCCCCATGGAACGGCCGCGACTTCTCGCCGATCGGCTGAGCGAGCTGGAGCGGCACGAGACCGCGGTTCCGGAGCCGGAAGCGGTCCATCAGATGCGGGTGGCTGCCCGGCGGCTGAGGGCGGCGCTGCGCGTTCTGCAGCTGAGGGGCCTCGATCCGTCGGTCAAGCAGCTCCAGGACGTCCTGGGCGAAGTGCGCGATCTCCAGCTGCAAGTGGAGTGGCTCCGCGGCCGCGACGAAGCCCTCCGCCGTGAGCGCGAGGCTCAACTGCGCATGGCCGAGCAGAAGCTGTCGAGCCAGTTGCGCAGATGGCGTTCGCGAGCGCTCCCCGCCCTCGTCGCGGCGGCCGGCGACCCTTCCACCCCGTCGGCGCGAAAGCTGTCGAAGATGTTGCGCAGGCGCCTCGATCGGCTCGAGGAACGCCTGGAAGAAGCGCGCGCCCGGCTGACGCCGAAGGCGCTCCATCGCGCGCGCATCTCGGTCAAGCAGGTGCGCTACATCCTGGACGTCGTCGGGGACGCCGTCCCCAGGAAGACGGCGGGTCTGGAAGCGGATCTGAAGGCGCTGCAGGCGTCGCTCGGCGAGCTGCACGACGTCGACGTCCGCATCGGCGTGGTGAAGAAGAACCCGAAACTCTTGCGGGACCAGAAGGACGCGCGCGCGCAGCTGGCGAAGATCATCGCCGCCCAGCTGAGCCGTTGGCGGAAGAGGAAAGTCGCGGCGCGCGCGCGCAGGGCGCTGTGAACCTCAGTGGCCGTGCTGGCCGAAGACGTCGCGCATGGCATTGGCGATCTCCCCCAGCGTGGCGCGCGCCTTCACCGCGGCGACGATGCGAGGGACCAGGTTCTCGGTGCCCTCGGCGGCCTTCTTCAGCTCGCCGAGCGCGCGAGTGGCGGCCGGGTTGTCGCGCTGGCGCCGGAAGGCCTTGACCCGGGCGACTTGCTGCTCCTCCAGCTGGGGATCGATGCGCAGCGTCTCGATCGCCGGCTCTCCCTCGCTGACGAACTCGTTCACGCCGACGACGATCTGCTTCTTCTCCTCCACCGCCTTCTGCGCCGCGTAGGCCGCGTCCTCGATCTCCCTCTGCGGGTACTGCCGGGAGATCGCCTCCACCATGCCGCCCATCTCGTCGATCTTGCGCAGGTAGTCGGCCGCCTTGACCTCCAGCTCGTCGGTGAGGGACTCCAGGGCCCACGCCCCGCCGAACGGATCGATGAAGTCGCACACCCCGCTCTCGTTCGCGATGATCTGCTGGGTCCGCAGCGCGATGCGCGCGCTCGCCTCGGTGGGTAGCGAGAGCGCTTCGTCGCGGCCGTTGGTGTGCAGCGACTGGCATCCGCCCAGGACCGCCGCGAGCGCCTGCAGCGAGACGCGGACCACGTTGTTGTCCGGCTGCTGGGCGGTCAACGTCGATCCGGCGGTCTGGGCGTGGAAACGCAGCGTGCAGGAGCGCGGATCCTTCGCCTGGAACCGCTCCTTCATCGTCCGCGCCCAGAGGCGGCGCGCGGCGCGGAACTTGGCGATCTCCTCGACGAAGTTGTTGTGGACGTTGAAGAAGAAGCTGAGGCGTCCGGCGAAGGAGTCGACGTCGAGCCCGCGGCGGACGGCGGCGTCCACGTAGGCGATGCCGTCGCCCAGGGTGAAGGCGATCTCCTGCGCGACCGTCGAGCCCGCCTCGCGGATGTGGTAGCCCGAGATGGAGATCGGGTTCCACTTCGGGATCGCCTTCGTGCAGTACTCGAAGGTATCGGTGATCAGCCGCATCGAGGGCCCGGGCGGGTAGATGTACGTACCTCGGGCCATGTACTCCTTCAGGACGTCGTTCTGGATCGTCCCGGAGAGCTTGGAGGGCGAAGTCCCGTGGGCCTCGCCCACCGCCTGGTAGAGCGCGAGCAGGGTGGCGGCGGTGGCGTTGATCGTCATCGAGGTGGAGACCGCGCCCAGGTCGATGCCCTTGAAGAGGCGCTCCATGTCGTCGACCGAGTCGATGGCGACTCCGACCCGGCCGACTTCGCCGCGCGCGCGCGGGCTGTCGGAGTCGTGGCCCATCTGCGTCGGTAGATCGAATGCGGTGGAGAGCCCGGTCTGGCCGGACCTGAGCAGGTAGTGGAACCGCTCGTTGGTCTGCTCCGCGGTCCCGAACCCGGCGTACTGCCGCATGGTCCAGAAGCGGCCGCGATACATCGTCGGCTGCACGCCCCGGGTGAACGGGAACTGGCCGGGGAGGCCGATGGAGGGGGGCGGCTCGTCGGGCGAGTACAGCGGCTCGATCTCGATGCCGGAAGAGGTCTGGAAGAGCGCCTTGCGCAGCGCTCCCGGCTTCCCGGCCGCCTTGCCATAGACCTCCCGCGCCCATTTCTCCAGCGCAGTCATCTGCGTGCTCCTTCCGCCCAGCACACCGCATACCAGATGGCCGCCTCGGGCCTCCGGGACCACTCGAGAAAGGTGGCCAGCGCGGCGTCGATCTCCAAGGCGCCGAGCAGGCCGCCGTTCACCATCGCCTCGCGCGTGCCCTGGAGCTGGCTGTGCAGGTTCTCCACGAATCCGGACCACTTCGGTTCCGCCGCGCAGGAGCCGAAGTAGATCCAGGTCGAGCGCACCGGCGCCGCGCCTGCTTCATGGAGCAGCGAGACCAGCCGCCGGCCGATGTACGGGTCGCAGCCGATCCGGTCGTAGCTGCGCTGGAACGCGCGCCAGAGGGCGCCGAAGCCGGCAGGCTCCGGCCAGCAGCGGAAGACGTCGTGGTCGTCGTCCTGCAGCACGACGCGTCCGCCCGGGCGCACCGCGCGCACCATGTGCCGGACCACCGTCAGCGGGTCGCGCACGTGCTCGAGCACGAAGCGCGCGTGCGCCAGGTCGAAAGAGCCCCATTCATGGTCCCGCAACGGCGGATCGCTCACGTCCCCACGGCGCAGATCCAAGAGCTCGTGGCGCTCGGCCCGGGCCAGCTGCTCTTCGCTGCGCTCGATTCCCACCAGCCGCGCTCCGGACGCTCGCGCCATGTCGAGCGAGAGCTGCGCGAGCCCGCAGCCGAAGTCGACGATCGACTCGCCCGGACGGATGGCCAGCTCCTTCATCGCCGCTTCGTTGAGCAGCCGGTTCAGCAGCGAGAGCCGTCCCTGTTCCGCCGCGGAGGTCCCATGCAGATAGGCGGGCTCTTTGCTCATGCGACGACCACCAGCTTCGCTCCCGACTCCACCGCGGCGCCCTCGACGGCATGCAGCTCCGTCACCTTGCCGGTCTTGGGGCTCTTCAGCTCGTTCTCCATCTTCATCGCTTCCACCACCACCAGCCCTTGACCCTCCTGCACCTCGTCTCCGGGCTTGACCAGGACGCGCACGACCTTTCCGGGCATCGGCGCGTCGACCCGCTGCGGCCCCTCGACCTTGAACTTCCCGCCGGCGCGCCTCATCCGCAGCTTCCGCTCGTCGAGCACCTCCAGCCGGTAGACAGTGCTTCCCACCAGCACCGAGAGCCGCCCGTCGCGGCCGGGCTCGACGTCGCAGCGATAGCTGCGGGTTCCGACGATCAGGCTGAGCGCGCCGCCCGCGAGATGGACCGCATCGACCTCGAGGACGTCGCTTCCGATGGAGACCCGATACCCGTTCTCGCGCGGCGTGACCTCGACGATCCGTTCCTCGCCGCCGATGACCGCGGTGTACCTCATCGCGGCCTCCGCAGCGCCCGCATCCGGCCGGCGCGCGCCCAGGGCGACTCCGCCGGCGCCGCTGCCGGCTGGCGCAGGGCGGCGCGCTGGTCCTGCTCGAGCTGCCAGATGGCGGCGGCGGCCAGCGCGATGTCCTCCTCGCCCGTCTTCTCGCGGCGAAGCAGCCGATCCTGGGCGCGCGCGAGAAGGCCGGTGTCGTAGTCGCCCTTGCGGAACTCCTCCAGCTCGAGGACGCGGCGCAGGTACGCGGCGTTGGTGGTGATGCCCTTCACCACCGTCTCGCCCAGGGCGCGCCCGAGGCGCGCGATCGCTTCTTCCCGCGTGCGGGCCCAGACCGCCAGCTTGCCGATCATCGGATCGTAGTACCGCGGCACCTCGCTCCCGCTCTCCACGCCCGAGTCGTTGCGGACGCCCGGCCCTTCCGCCAGCCGCAGATCCAGGATGGTCCCGGGGCTGGGGAGGAAGTTCCGCGCCGGATCCTCCGCGTAGAGGCGCGCCTCGATGGCGTGTCCGCGCAGGTTCCGGAGCACCTCGTCCTGCGTCCAGGGCAGCTTCGCGCCCGCGGCAACCTCGATCTGCCAGCGCACCAGGTCGAGCCCGGTGCAGAGCTCGGTGACCGGGTGCTCGACCTGCAGGCGGGTGTTCATCTCCAGGAAGTAGAATTGGTGCGTCGTCCCGTCGACCAGGAACTCGCAAGTTCCCGCGCCCACGTAGCCCACCGCCTTTGCCGCTTTCACCGCCACGGTTCCCATCTGCGCGCGCAGCTCGGGGGTGACGAGAGCGCTGGGCGTCTCCTCGATCACTTTCTGATGGCGCCGCTGCACGCTACATTCCCGCTCGCCCAGCCAGATGCAGCTCCCGTGCGTGTCGGCGAAGACCTGGATCTCGATGTGCCGCGGCCGCGCCACCGCTTTTTCGATGTAGACGCGGCCGTCGCCGAAGGCCCCCAGCGCTTCCCTCCGCGCGGTGGCCAGGCCCGAATCGAAGTCCTTCGGGTCGCTGACGAGGCGCATTCCCTTTCCCCCGCCCCCCGCTGCCGCCTTGAGCATGATGGGGTAGCCGATCGAGCGCGCGAAGTCCTTGGCGGCGGCCTCCCCGCCGTCGGGGATGGGTTCCTTCGACCCGGGGACCACGGAAACGCCGGCCTCGATGGCCTTGCGCCGGGCGCGGGTCTTCTCGCCCATCTCCTCCATCGCCTCGGGCGGGGGCCCGATGAAGGTGATCCCCGCCTCGGCGCAGGCGCGCGCGAACTTCGGGTTCTCGGAGAGGAAGCCGTACCCCGGGTGGACCGCGTCGGCGCCCGTGGCCTTGCACGCCGCGATCACGTTCTCGATGGCGAGGTAGCTCTCGCGCGAAGACGGAGGCCCCACCCGCACGGCTTCGTCGCAGGCGCGCACGTGCAGGGCGGCGCGGTCGGCGTCGCTGTAGATGGCGACGGTGGCGATGCCCATCTCCTTGCAGGTGCGGGCGACGCGGACGGCGATCTCGCCACGGTTGGCGATCAACACCTTGCGGATGCTCACGGCGGCGACCCTACCAGAAGTGTGCGCGGCGAGAACCGGCGGCGGGCTCAGTCCGTCGCGCCGGATGCGGTCTTCGGATGCTGGGCGCGGAAGCGGAGCGGATCGACCGGATCGCCGGCCAGATCGATCTGGTAGTGCAGGTGAGGTCCGGTCGTCCGGCCGCTCTTGCCGGAGCGGGCCACGATCTGCCCCTTCTCCACGCGCTGTCCGTCGTGCACGAGCAGCGCGTCGTTGTGGCAGTAGGTGGTGACCACGCCGCGTCCGTGATCCAGGATCACGATGCGGCCGTTGATCCCGTCGCTGCTCGCTCGCCGGACGATGCCCGCGCCGACCGCGCGCACCGGCGTCCCCAGCGGCACGGCGAGGTCCACTCCGGTGTGCAGCCTGTTTCCCCCCAGCATGGGATGCTCGCGGACGCCGAAGGGGGAGGTGATCCGCACGGACTCAGGGAGCGGCCATCCCAGGGCGTAAGCCCCGGCGAGCATCGCCGCCTGCGCCGCTTGCCCCACGCAGGCCTCCGAGTGCGGCGGCAGCGCCCGGGCCAGATCGTCGAGAGCCGAAGAGCGGGCCTGATCGACGGCGTAGCGAGCCGCGTCCTCGCCGCAGAACGTCGCCAGGAGGGCGGCATCGTCGGAGCCGAGCCGCTGCGAGAGCTCTCGTAGCCGCGGTGCCACCTCGGCTGGCGAGACCTCCAGTACGGCGCCGGCGCCGTAGGCCAGGACCTGCGCGGGCGGGATCGGTCCGGTCAGGATCGGGGGAGGTCGGGGAGGCACCAGCGTGCCGGCGCCGAAGTAAGCCAGCAATGGCCGGGCGCTGCTGCGGGTACCGAAGATCCAGGCTCCGATCGAGCGCACCAGCGCGCCGGCGGGTGTGCGGTACCACGCGGCCCAGAGGCAGAGGACACAGAGCAGGAGCTCGGCGAAGGGCAGGCGCCTCTTCAGCGAAGCGAGCTCCATGGAGGGCGCGCGAGTCCTCATCGCAAGGAGAGCGCGGCCGCCAGCATCAAGGGAAGGAGAACGACCGCGGCCGGGATCCGGTAGCGCGCGCCGGGGCCGTGCTCGAGGGAGCGGAACACCGCGCGCGGGGAGAGCAGGACGAGCAGCCCGATCAGCGTGACGGCGCGGGCCAGCCAGGCGATCCAGAACACGTGCAGCGTCAGCTGCACCGAGCCTTGCACCGCCCGGGCAATCGAATATGCGCCGGCGACCGCGACCAGCAGCGTGGCCGCGGGCCTGACGAGGCGCAGCGGAGAGCGGACGCGCCGCAAGATCTCGCGGCTGGCGTTCCACTCCTCTTTGGGCTCGCGCTCGGTGTATCCGAGGAGCGGCACCGCGATGAGCGCGTCCGCCAGCAGCTCCCAGACGAGCGCGACGGCCCGCGCGAACCAGGTCCGCTGCGTGAGGCCGACCACGTCGACCAGCGGCGCGGTGAACGACCACGCCGACCAGATCCAGTCGAAGAAGGCATCGACCCGGTCGACCAGCCAGAGCACGCGGTCGCCGACCACGTCGGCGGCGGCATGCGCGCCCACCGCCACCAGGGCGCAGAGCCCTATCGGCAGGAAAACCCAGCGGATCCGGCGCACCCGTTCTTCGACGTTCCAGCGCACGGAGGGATCTTACGGCCAAGGCGCCAGAATTTTTCGCGCCAGGGCGGTGGCTGTCCAGCAGGCGAATCCCACCGCCAGGAGCAGGGCGGCGAACCTCCATTCCGCGAGCCTGGGCCGGGCGGAGATCCCCACGGCGTCGAGCAGGGTGAGCTGGCGGTTCAGAGCGGGATGTTCCCGTGCTTGCGCTGAGGGACGTCCTGCCGCTTGTTGCGCAGCATCTGCAGGGCGCGGCAGAGCTGCGGCCGGGTATCCTCGGGAAGGATCACTTCGTCCACGTATCCGAGCTCCGCCGCCTTGTACGGGTTGGCGAAGGTGTCGCGGTACTTCTGCACGAGATCCTGCTTGGCCTTCTCCGCGTCCTTCGCCTTCGCCAGCTCGTTGCGGAAGACGATGCTCACGGCGCCGTCGGGGCCCATCACCGCGATCTCCGCGGTGGGCCAGGCCAGGTTCACGTCGGCGCGGATGTGCTTGGACGCCATCACGTCGTAGGCGCCTCCGTAAGCCTTGCGGGTGATCACGGTCAGCTTGGGGACGGTGGCTTCGGCGAAGGCATAGAGGAGCTTGGCCCCGTGGGTGATGATCCCGCCCCACTCCTGCGCGGTGCCGGGCAAGAAGCCCGGGACGTCGACGAAGGTGACGAGCGGGATGTTGAAGGCGTCGCAGGTGCGGACGAAGCGCGCCGCCTTGCGACTGGCGTCGATGTCCAGGACGCCGGCCAGCACCGCCGGCTGGTTGGCGACGACGCCGACGCTCCGTCCGCCGAGGCGGGCGAATCCGCAGACGATGTTCCGGGCGAAGTGCTCGTGGACCTCGAAAAACTGCCGGTCGTCCACCACCGCGCGGATCACTTCCTTGATGTCGTACGGCTTGTTCGGGTTTTCCGGGACGATGGTCTTGAGCGCCTCGTCGCGCCGGTCGAGCGGGTCGTCGGTGGCCACCACCGGCGGGTCTTCCAGGTTGTTGGAGGGCAGGTACGAGAGCAGCTCGCGCAAAGCGCGGATGGCCGCGGGCTCGTCCTCGGCGGCGAAGTGCGCGACGCCGCTGCGGGCGTTGTGGGCCTGCGCGCCGCCCAGGTCGTCCTTGGTCACCTCCTCGTGCGTGACCGTCTTGATCACGTCGGGGCCGGTGATGAACATGTACGAGCTGCCCTTCGCCATCACGACGAAGTCGGTGATGGCCGGCGAGTACACCGCGCCGCCGGCGCAGGGCCCGAGGATGGCGCTGAGCTGGGGAACGACGCCGCTGGCGGAGACGTTGCGGTAGAAGATCTCCGCGTATCCGGCCAGCGAGACCACGCCCTCCTGGATCCGGGCGCCGCCGGAGTCGTTGAGGCCGACCACCGGACACCCCGTGCTCACCGCCAGGTCCATCACCTTGCAGATCTTCTCCGCGTAGGCGCCGCTCAAGGAGCCGCCGAAGACGGTGAAGTCCTGCGCGAAGACGAAGACCTGCCGGCCTTCCACCGTGCCGTAGCCGGTGACGACGCCGTCGCCGAGGATCTTCTTCTGCGACATCCCGAAGTCGTCCGCGCGATGCGTCTTGAACTTGTCCAGCTCGATGAAGCTGCCGGGATCGACGAGCAGCTCGATGCGCTCCCGCGCCGTGAGCTTGCCTTCCTGGTGCTGCTTCTCGATCCGGTCCAGCCCGCCGCCCAGCTCGGCCTGCGCGTCGAGAGTGGCCAGCTTCTCTCGCGGGGAGAGACCGGCCAGCCGCTCCTGCCGGTCGGCCGACGACATTCCGCCGGCCGGCTCCGGCGGCTGCCCCTTGGTCCGTTCGCTCATCGCGCGCGGCAACCTACCCAAAGCGGCGCGCGGGGCAAAGGGCCGTCAGCGCAACGCGTCCTTCCACCAGCGGTACGAGCAGATGGGCGGTTGCGAAGGATCGGCCGGCATCTCCTGGATGGGGGTTCCGCCCAGCGTCACCGTCATGTCCTCGGTGCGGCAGTGCCCCGCGGCGATCGTCGCGTCCAGCGAATCGCAGCTGGTCCCGTCCGGCGCGACGATCTCGACCCGTTGGGCGCACTGGACGTCGGGGGCGCCCAT
>Ga0070708_100002536_pt1 | contig 14101 bp, 11 predicted proteins | sample KBSK5503metaG_FD_65469 | JGI IMG/M metagenome (GOLD analysis project Ga0070708, IMG submission 65469) | Corn, switchgrass and miscanthus rhizosphere microbial communities from Kellogg Biological Station, Michigan, USA - KBS K5-50-3 metaG | ecosystem: Host-associated > Plants > Roots >...
AGTGAACACAGGACGAGCCACGGCGACTCAACAATTAAGGCTTTTGCTGCGGCCATGGTGAGAATCTGCAGCCGGGAGGTGTTCTTTTGGAGCCGATTTATGCGTGTATGTCAGCGCACAGGAGCAGGTAGATCCTCGCCTAGTTCAACGGATTCAAGGCCAGTCTCAACTCGATTGCGTCCGTTTCTTTTCGCTTGATACATCGCTGCGTCGGCGGCGGTAACCAGGAACTCCGGGTCACTTTCGAAAGTGCCCAGGGTGACACCCGAGCTCAATGTGACCGTGACACTCTTGTTTCCCAGGTCAATCGGTTCGTCGGCGACAGCGGTGCGCACTCTTTCGGCAAGTTTCTGCGTCAGTTCGAGATCGCAACCGGGGGCGATAATCAGGAATTCCTCTCCTCCGTAACGACCCACGACGTCATAAGGACGAAGTGTTGCAGAAATCCGCTGAACAATCGACACCAGCACGGCGTCTCCTGCGCCATGCCCGGAGTGATCGTTGATCTTCTTGAAGTGGTCGACATCGGCGAGGATGACACCGAGAGTATTTCTCTCCCGTCGGCAACGGGCAAGTTCCCTCCGCAGCACGTCCCGAATCGCACGCCGGTTCAGGACCCCTGTTAAGCTGTCATGTTCCGCATGAAACCGCAACGACTCTTGCGCCTGCAGTAGTTCAGTCTTCGCCTTCTGGATCGCCGCCAGCATTGCATTCACTGCGCCGGCGAGCGCGCTTAACTCATCGTTTCCGCCCGGGTCCAATCGCAGGGACAAATCCCCACTCACCGTCACCTGCGTCACTTTAGTGCTGAGCGTCGCTACCCGGGCCATCAGGACTTCTTCCAGGAAGAAGAACAGCGCTCCGCAGTAGATCGCCCCAGCCACCATCAGAAGCGCCAGAAGGTAGCGCATCACGGTGTTTCCTTCCGCATACAACTCGCGCGGTAACTGGGCCACTAGCACGCGACGGGTGCTGCCGTAGAAATCTTTGATCGGAACAAACTCGAGCATCGACTGCTCGCCTTCGAATCGTACTGAGTTCGTTCCATCGCTCCAGTTTGGCCGCTGGGAATCGGCTCCCAGCGCATGCTCCGGCGCATCTAGCCACAAAGGCGATCCGACTGACCTCGAGAGCGACGCAATGAGTGTTCTGTCCAGTTCCCGGGCCATAACCAGTGTGCCATGCGGCCTGCCGGCGCCTCGGCTAGTCAGAATCGGCTGATACGCGACCAGCAGAAGCCGGCCTCTCAGTTCCAGAATCCCACTCATGCCCGAGTTATCAACTCGCCTTGGCTGCGCCGAGTCTGGCACGCCGGCTATCGCCCGCAAGTCGCTCTCATCAAGCGCCCAATTGCCAACGCTTTTGTGGAGTACCATGCGACCGGAACTGTCCAACAGCGCAAAAACGTTTATTCGAATGATTTTGAAAGTGTCGTCGGTGAGCTCAGTTCGAGCATAATCCGGGTCGCGAGTTTCCATGAAGGCGTACGTCCGGTCCCACTGCGCGTAATCGCGGGCCATGATCTCCAGCCGGGATTGCTCATTCTGCATCTCATTCTGCAAGTGGTGAATGTTCTCGCGAACATAATTGTTTTCGAGGCGGGCAAAACCATTTAGCAAGGCAAATCGGGAGACCAGGTATACAGCGGCGAGAAAGGCGCCCAGGGCTAGGGCAGAAAATAAGAGAATCTTTTTGCGAATCGTCATAGGTCGAACCCTGCAACCGCGCGCGGCGAACTCTGGCCCCCAGAATCCGATCCGGATCGTGCTCTTCACTACATCGGAAAATTACTGAAAACCTTTCGCCTCCCGGCTTTAGGGGCGCAAACACAGCCCTGCAGGATGTTGATTGGCAGCCGCTTTACGATGGCATTTGAAACGATAGCATTTGAAGCAGAGTTCTCCGATGGCTGTGAGGCGCATTCAGGTACTTTGGTAATCAGAAAATGCCCCACAGAGGTAATCTCGGCAGAATTGGAGAGGCGTGTGATCTGTCGTCGTAGGCGGGAGGCTTTCCGGCCGATGCTTAACAGAATTGCTCCCTCCGCCAAGTGAGTTAGAAGCGGTACCGGCCTGTCTATCAGCTTCACTCCGGCTTCCTCCTCATCAGCGAGAAAATCGCCTTGGGCAGCCTTTCCATAAGCTTTCCAGGGGAATTCATGCGCGACACCTGCGCCGACCACAATACGGGGTGGATCAACGACAGCGGATGATCCGGTGGACCGAATTTGGTGAGAGAACCGGCCCGCGCAAAAATCAAACAATTCTGTGCGTAGTACCAGAGCACCCGCGGGTTATTCCAGATCCTGGGCCGGAGTAGGTCATAACACTCGTATTCAAATCGTTGAAAGAGTTCAGCCCAGTAGCTCGGCCATCGCTCGTTGACGTGATGCCTTCCGCCCTGACCAGGGATTGCGGCTGAGAAGACGATGCGGTCGGCGGCTTCGCATAGTGTCTGGACAAACGCCTGTGCCTGGCACGCCGGCAAGTGCTCCGCCACTTCCAGCGAGAGGGCCAGATCAAACTTCCGGTCGAGTTGAAGCGGAGTCCCTAGATCATGCACGAACAATTTTTCGCGAGGAATAGCAAGCTGAGCTTCTAGCACCCAGTCCCCGTCCACGCCTAAGAAGTCTCTCACTCCAAGTTCGCTCGCAGCCGCCAGCCAGTGGCCTGCTCCGCATCCGAGATCGACCACGCTTGCCGGCTTGAGCAACTCAAGGATGATGGGCAGGACTTCACGCGCCGATTCGCTCGTTGAATCCAGCTCCCGGTAAAACTTCGGAGTATAGAAATGCCCCTCTCTGTCCATTGAGTGCGAGAAATTATAATGCGGCTCTGAGGGAATGTCCGCGCAAAATCATGATCTTCAGCAAATCTCTCAATTGCCTTGCCATTCTGAAAGCAGCGCAGTACAAACTGCCATTTGCCTCCGTTCTTCGCCCTCTCTACAATAGTCACTCACCCAATATCTTATGATTCATTTCCCGGTTCCCGAGGCCCTCACCTTTGACGACGTGTTGCTGCTGCCTGCCCGCTCTGACGTGGTTCCGGCCAACGCCAGCACCCAGACTCAGCTCACCCGCAACATCCGCTTGAACATTCCCATCATCAGCGCAGCCATGGACACAGTCACCGAGTCACACATGGCCATTGCGCTCGCGCAGCAAGGCGGCCTGGGATTCATTCATCGAAACCTGACCATCGAGCAGCAGGCGGAAGAGGTGGACAAGGTCAAGCGTTCGGAAAGCGGAATGATTGTTGACCCCGTCACCATGAGCCCGGACGACAAAGTTTCCGATGCGCTTGAGGTGATGCGGAAGTACAAAATCTCCGGTGTGCCAATCACCAAAAATAAAAAACTCGTCGGCATCCTCACCAACCGCGACCTCCGCTTCGAGACCCGTTTCGACATCCCGATCAGCAAAGTGATGACCAAGGATAACCTGATCACCGTTTCCGTGGGCACCACGCTCGAGCAAGCGGAAAAGATCCTGCACAAGCATCGCGTAGAAAAGCTGCTGGTCGTGGACGACAGCTATAACCTGAAGGGCCTGATTACGGTTAAGGACATTCAGAAGAAACTCAAATATCCCAACGCCGCAAAAGATTCCCACGGCCGCCTGCGTGTGGGCGCGGCGATCGGCGCTACTGGCGACTATTTGGAGCGTGCAGAAGAACTGGTCAAAGAACTTGTGGACGTGCTCGCCATAGACAGCGCTCACGGCCACTCTTCGCGTGTTCTGGAAGCGGTGAAAGCGGTCAAGACAAAATTTCCGGAGATTGATCTCATCGCCGGAAACGTCGGCACCTTCGATGGAGCATGTGAACTGGCCCGTGCCGGAGCCGATGCGATTAAAGTCGGAATCGGCCCCGGATCGATCTGCACTACTCGCGTAGTCACCGGAGCTGGAGTGCCGCAGATCACCGCTATCGCCGAGTCTTATCGTGCCACCAAAGATGCCGGCGTGCCTGTCATTGCCGATGGCGGAATCAAGTACTCAGGTGACATCACCAAAGCTCTCGCAGCGGGCGCAAGCGCGGTCATGATCGGATCGCTCTTCGCCGGCACCGACGAAAGCCCGGGTGAGTTGATTCTCTATCAAGGCCGCACCTTCAAGTCCTATCGTGGGATGGGGTCGCTTGGCGCAATGGCCGCCGGTTCCAGCGAGCGTTACTTCCAGAGCGCCGACGGAGAAGCCTCGGTCGCGGTCCCGAACCTCGGTGCAGATCCCAATCGCCTAGCCAAGCTGGTTCCCGAAGGAATTGAAGCCCGCGTCCCGTATCGTGGTTCTGTCTCGATGATTCTTTATCAGATGGTCGGCGGCCTCAAATCCGGCATGGGCTATTGCGGCTGCGCGACCCTTCCCGAGTTGTTGCAGAAGACCCGCTTCGTGCGCATCAGCGGCGCCGGCCTGCGCGAAAGCCACGTGCATGATGTGATGATTACCAGGGAAGCGCCGAATTACGCGGCCGAATAGCTCGCCAGCAACTCTGCATACCTGTCATACCGAGCGCAGTGGGACCTGGTGTTCTGCTTTTAGCAAGAGCGGGGGATCCATCGCTTGAACCGCCGACCCCGGCGGACGTATGATTGAGGCTAGCTAATTCCATCGAAAGTAACCCTGACGATAACCCGGGAACGCGCTCGCGTTCCCCAGGACTGGGAAAGGAGGTCCACATGCCCACGTCCAAAGAACTGACAATTCGAATGGAAAACAAACCCGGAACTCTGGGGAAACTGTGCAAAGTACTAGCCGACCAGAAAGTCAACATTCTGGCGTTCCAGGCTATCCCTTCAGATCGGGATAGCGTGGTTCGGGTAGTGGTGGACAATCACACCGCCGCCAAGAAAGTGCTGGACGCTGAGCGCCTCAGCCACACCGAAGCAGAGGTCGCGCAGGCCAGGCTTCCCAACCGGCCCGGCGAGTTGGCGCATGCTGCGTCCCAGCTTGGCGGATCTAACATCAACATCGAATATGCTTACAGCGGTCTGGACTCCAACAACGCGCCAGTCGTGTTCTTTGGAGTCAAGGACGCCGGCAAGGCAGCAATGATCCTGGACAAGATCGCCGCCGCGGCGTAAGAACCCACCGTATCTGAGACTGGATACCCCACCCTTCGAAGCTGCGAGGGGTGGGGCCGTCCGCATGGGAAAAATCCTGAAATCCGACTCGCTTCTGGCGAACTGGTCTGACAAATTGCGAAGCGGCCATTAGTACAACGAATCGTACTTCGTTACCACCCACTCCCCACTGCGGCTGTCCAGAGTTACCGAGAGTAACCCTTCATAGTTGGCGCCCTCATTGCGGCGCTTGCCGTTGTAGTGCAGGATGCGCAACGGAGGCCGGTCCTCCCAATCCACAATCCGCCACGACGCGAGCGGATGCTTGGCCTCTGAGTCGCAAATGAAAGCCGCATAGCGCTTGCGGTAATCTTTCTCCCAGTTGGCCAATTGCTCGTTGCAATGGCCATCGCCCATGGCGCGCAGGAATTCATTGGCGGCGCGCTCGGACGTACGGTCGCGCAGAGGATTCAGGTCGATAGAAAGCGGCACCTTGGTAAGCGGATCGACTTCGAGCGACTTCGCCAGCACCGGCGGCTGACCGTTCAGCCACATGAGATAGATAAAGAACCCCAGCAGGACCAGGAATCCGGCCCCGACGGCAATAGCGATTTGGACTTTTGAGAACTTCATATCTCAAACTAGAGTGTAGTCCCGAAAAGCGCGGCGAACATGTTACTTCCGTGTCGGGGAAACGTGCTGTCCGTCCGGACATGCTGGACGCGAAAACACCGGCAGGCCCATCCCGAGGGGACAGACGAAATCGAAATCGTTAGTTTTCCATCCAACTCTGTCATCCTGAGCGCCGATTGTCATTCGCTTGCGAATGGCAATCAAGTCGAAGGACCCCGAGTCCCTCGGGCCTACTTCCACTCGTCGGGGAATTCTCAGAGTGCGCTTCGCAGGTGAGAACTCCCGCTCGCGTTTATCGCAGTGCGAGGCACACGAGGTCTTTCGACTCCGAAAACTGCTGCGCCTTGCGCAGCAGTTACTCCGCTCAAGATGACAGGGCACTGTTTGAAACTACAATTGATGCAATGACACCCGAGCACTTCGACGATCCGGTCGCCGCCTATGATCGCCTGGCCGCTCACTATGCCGATCTCAGCGCCAAGCATGAGCCATACCTGCGAAGCGTCGAAAATGTCGTGATTTCGCGAATTACGCGCGGCAGCCAATCGCTTCTCGACGTCGGCGCGGGAGATGGCTCACGCGCTCTGCGCCTCACCGCCGAATCGGGGATCAAACGCGTGGTGCTGATCGAACCCAGCACCGAAATGGTGGGGAGCTCCGCCGACCACGCCGAGTCATGGCCCATCCGCGCGGAGGATTTGAACGCAGAGTCCATCTCGGAGCGATTCGACATCATTACTTGCCTTTGGAACGTCCTCGGCCACATCCCCACTGCAGAAAAACGGCAGCGCGCACTCAGTGCGATCTCAGGCCTGCTCTCTCGGAAAGGCAAGTTTTTCCTCGACGTGAATCATCGCTACCACCTGCGCTCCTATGGAGTTCTCCCCACCAGCACCAGATGGATTCACGATCTCTTCCATCGCAACGAAAGAAACGGCGATGTCATCACGAAGTGGAGCGTGGGCGATACCAGCATCAGCACCTACGGCCACGTCTTCACCCATCGCGAGATCATGCGCCTTGCCCACGCCACCGGTCTCGAACTGGAGGAGCGAATCGTAATTGATTATCAAGATGGAAGATTGCGCCGCTGGTCAATACAAGGGAACCTCCTCTACATCTTCCGACACAGCTCACGAATGGATTCCTCAAGCGCGCCGCAAACTTCCTGAATTTCATGCTCCGTCAATTCATTGAAGAATGGCAGTGCAATCACGCGGTCGGCCACAAACTCCGTCTGAGACAAGCTGGAGGACACTCCCGATTGGGTATCCGATTGTTGCACCTGAGTGTCTCCTCTGTTCTGGGTGCCCCATTCTTTCGTCCGCCGTGGCGGGAAAGGGTGGGTCTTCAGAACAGGTTGCTGGTGCAACGGCGCGAAGTACCGTCCTGTCCCAATCCCCTTCCGCTGCAGTGCTTCGCGAATCCGATCGCGGTCTTTGGCATCGAAATCGGCGGCCAGCTGAATCGGATACACAAACCAGCTGATCCGCCCAACGCCACTCGTTAGCGGTGGACGAACGATCCCGCCAATGTGCGCCAGTTCGCGATCGTAAACCTCCGCCAGCAATTGCCGCCTCTCGATGATCTTCTCGATGCGCGAAAGCTGCGAAATTCCCAGCGCACAGTTGATGTCGGAGAGTCGATAACTGAAGCCGATCTCTGCATGCTGATGGCAGTCGAGCGCATGATCCCGGCCTTGATTTCGCAATTGGCGAGCATGCGAGGCAAGCTCCTCGTCAGAAGTAATCAGCACTCCGCCTTCCCCGGTTGTGATCTGTTTATTGGGATAGAACGCGAATAGTCCCGCCTCGCCGAACATCCCCGCTTTGCGCCCGTGCACTTCCGCTCCCAGCGCCTCGCACGCGTCTTCGATCAGGTGGATTGTGTGGCGCGGGCGCCCCGCCCGCGAACCGTCCCGCCCATTCACGATCTCTCGAATTGCTTCTGTGTCCACAGGAAAACCAAATGTGTGGACCGCCAGAATCAACCTCGTGGCCGATGTAATCGCAGCTGCTATTAGCTCAGGGGTAGGGTTGTAAGTCTCAGGATCAATATCCACGAACCCCGGCTGCAGTCCTTCCTGCAAGATCACGTTCAGCAGCGCGGAAAATGTAAACGACGGCAGGATGACCTCTGCACCTGGCTCCAGCCCGAGCGCACGCACTGCGATGTGTAGCGCCGACGTCCCCGAATTGACCGCAACTGCATACTTGCTTCCCGTGTAATCACAAATGGCCTGCTCGAACTCGGGCACTTTTGGCCCCATGCTTAGGTACGGAGTGCGCAAGACATCCATCACCGCCTCGCGGTCCGCATCCGTGATCTCCGGCCTGGCAAGCGGAATTCGCAGGCTCATGAAAGCTTCTTGCCGCAACGCGAGGTTCGCAGGAAGCGCGAAGATAGCATCGAGTAAGTCCAGCCCCAAACGGGGCGGCATAATTTAGCCCCGGACGTGAGTCCGGGGTTGCGGTACGAGACGACTGAGTCCCGGAGGGACGACAGAGACGTGCCCCAGCAGGCCACAAAACCTGCGCGGGAAAGGTTGACTGGTGCTTCCTGCGCCATTTTCGTATCGCTAGACAGACTGCGCATGTTTGAAGAGCAACTTCTCGCCAGGAGGGGCCTTTATCAACACATCCACAATAATTTTCGACGCTCCACCATCACCGTACGGACTCTCAAGGCCGCGAACCGAGCGCCGGAAATCGGCGGTGAGAACACGCTCGATCGCACCGTGAATTGCTTTTCGTTTTGCGGGGACGTCGATCACATTGGCCGCATGTTCCCGCCCCAACTGCCGAATCCCAACATTCACCGCAGGAACTTCCAGCGAAGTGGATTCGATGATGCCGCTGCTCGAATTCCCAACCAGCACGCCGACATTGCTTAACAAGCTGAGGTGGGTTCGGTGGTCCAGGTTCACGAACACGCGCGCAGAGTTGTGCCTGGCGACGAATTTTTCTGTCCGCCCGATCAAGTCACGACAGCCAGCATCTGCATTGGGATAAATAAAGATTACCGGCCGCTTGACGCCGCCAAGCGCAGCAAACACTTCTTCCGCCTCCTCCAGCGTATTCCTCAACAAGGTCACCGGATGAAAAATACAGAGAACCGCACCTTTCCCCAGTTTCACGCCCAGCTTCTTCTCGACTTGCGCCTTCGTAAGCAGACGCTCTCTGCGCAAATGATCCAGCGAAAGGCTGCCGCTGAAAGTAATCCGCCATGGCTCTTCTCCCATGCAAGCGATCCGTTCTGCGGCCTTGCGAGTGCAGGCAAAATGCAGGTGGCTCATCTTGGTCAGCGCATTGCGGACGGCGTCGTCAATAGCGCCAAACGTGACCTCGCCGCCTTCCACATGAGCGATGGGAATCCGCAACGCCAGCGCCACCGATGCGGGCGCCAGCATCTCGTACCGGTCCGCAATCAGCAGCAAAATGCCCGGCTGCAACCGGTCGAGCGCGTCCGCCAGGCCAAGTGTGGCAACTCCAATCGTCTTGGCCATGCCGACGTCGGTGTCAGAATCCAGCAGGCATTCGACTGTGGTCACTCTTTTGGCCGAAACTTGTTTCCCCGTATGCCCGAAGGCCGGAGAGAGATGCGGTCCCATCGCTATCACCTGCAACTCAACCGCCGGATGCCGCGCAAGATCCCGCAGCAACCAGCGCAGATGCGCGTAGTCAGCCCGCGAAGATGTAACGATGGCAATTTTTCGCTTCAAGCAGCCCTATCTCGCCTGGATTTCGTCAGAGAAGAATTCTACTGGTTTGGAGCCTGTTTCTTCTAAGCGGCCCAGGCATGGCTTGGCGATTGATCCACTTCGGCGTAAGGTGCTTTTGTGCAAAAGAAAATATTCACATACCAGTTTGAACACAACTCTCCGCGTTCCGTCACATACGAGTGTGGCGAGACTGAGCGGCTGGCTACATCCGTTCACGATGGAGTTCCATTTGTTTTTGCGAACAAGGCAGGGATGCTTACGCTGACAAAGCTACTAATTCAGCTGAGCCTCGGAGAACACAAGGACGGTTTCCATGTCCATCTGCGTGCCGATTTCAGTGACGATGCTGCGAAGCCTGACGTTTTGACCCTGCTGTTAAACGAATCACCCTCCGCGGCCAAATGAATCATTCTCGAGCTTAATGAATCATTAACAATCGAGAGGTCGTATCAGCCACGCACACACCTCGAACTTGATAAACTGGAATGCTTCGCTGGGCGGGCCACGCTTAAAGAGTCAGTCTTTACAAATATTCCAGGGAGAGAAACTCATGGCCGTAAGCGATCAGGCGGTACTGACGGGCAAGCAGCTTGACACCCTGAGCATCAACACCATTCGCACTTTGTCCATTGATGCGGTGCAGAAGGCCAACTCCGGTCACCCCGGCGCTCCCATGGGACTGGCCCCGGTGGTTTATTGTTTGTGGCAACAGTTCCTGCGCTACGATCCAGCCAACCCGATCTGGCCCAATCGCGACCGCTTCATCTTGTCGAACGGGCACGCGTCTATGTTGCTGTACTCCATGCTTTACCTCTCCGGAGTCAAAGCAGCTTCCGAATACGAAGTTTTCGATCAGCCCGCGATTTCACTCGACGACATCAAGCAGTTCCGCCAGCTCGGCAGCAGAACTCCCGGACATCCCGAGTACCGCATCACTCCTGGCGCGGAGACCACGACCGGCCCGCTGGGTCAGGGAATCGGCAACAGCGTCGGCATGGCGATCGCCGGCAAGTGGCTCGAGGCGCACTACAACCGTCCCGGCTTCGAGATTTTCGGCTACAACATTTACGCGATGTGTGGTGACGGTGACATGATGGAAGGCGTCGGTAGCGAAGCCGCCTCGCTGGCGGGTCATCTCAAGCTGCCGAACCTTTGTTGGATTTACGACGCCAATCAGGTGACGCTCGACGGTCCCGCCGAATGGTCTTTCAGCGAAGATGTGGCCACGCGCTTCCGGGGCTACGGCTGGAACGTAACTCACGTCGGCGACGCCAACGATCTCGATGCTCTAGCCGGTGCCTTCGACGAGTTTGCAAATACTAACGACCGCCCTACGTTGGTCATCGTGAACAGCCACATCGGCTATGGATCTCCTCACAAGCAGGACACCAGCGCGGCCCACGGCGAACCGCTGGGCGAGGATGAAGTCAAGCTGGCAAAAAAGTTCTACGGCTGGCCGGAAGACGCCAAGTTCCTGGTGCCCGATGGCGTGCTCCAACATTTCCAGGACGGCATCGGCCGCCGCGGTCGTGAGCTGACTGCGAAATGGAAAGATCTGTTCGCGAGGTACAGCCAGCAGTTCCCCGACCTCGCAGATCAGATCAACCGCATGCAGCGCCGCGAACTCCCCGACGGTTGGGACAAGAACCTTCCCATCTTCCCGCCTGACCCCAAGGGCATTGCCACTCGCGAAAGCTCCGGAAAAGTGCTGAATGTGGTCGCGCAAAATATTCCGTGGCTGGTCGGCGGATCGGCTGACCTTGCAACTTCAAACAAGACGAACTTGAACGGCGCAGGCGACTTCCAGGCCGGAAGCTATGGTGGGCGCAACCTTCATTTCGGCGTCCGCGAGCACGGGATGGGAGCCGCCCTGAACGGCATGGCGCTCTCTAGACTTCGTGCCTTCGGTGGCACGTTCTTCAACTTCACCGATTACATGCGTCCTTCCATGCGCCTGGCCGCCCTGATGGAAATCCCCACTATTTACGTGCTCACCCATGATTCCATCGGCTTGGGCGAAGACGGCCCCACACATCAACCAGTTGAGCAATTGGCATCTCTTCGCGCCATGCCGCACATGATCGTGATGCGTCCCGGCGATGCGAATGAAGTGGTCGAGGCTTGGAAGGTGATCCTGCAACTGAAGCATGAACCGGTGTCGCTGGTTCTGAGTCGGCAAGCATTGCCGACAATTGATCGCTCGAAGTACGCGCCGGCTTCGGGGGTGGCAAGGGGCGGGTACGTTCTGGCCGATGCGCCACGTGGCAAGCCTGAGCTCATCCTGATCGGCACTGGCAGTGAACTTTCGCTCTGCGTGTCCGCGTATGAGCAACTCAGCGCCGAAGGCATTCGCGCGCGCGTGGTCAGCATGCCCTCGACGAGTATTTTTGATAAGCAAGATGATGCTTACAAGAATTCCGTGCTCCCGCCGGAAATTAAGGCGCGCGTTTCCGTCGAGGCCGGATCAACCTTCGGATGGTCGAAGTATACGGGCCCGCAAGGCACCATCATAGGCATGACCACATTCGGCGCTTCGGCTCCGTTGAAAGATGTGATGAAGAAATTTGGATTCACCACCGAACACGTGATTCAAGCCGCCAAAGAAGTTTTGGCGCAAACGAAGTGAAGCGAGGTAATTATGCAGCCCACGGGAATTCTTGAAACCGCGAAAGCCACGAATCCACTCAAGGATCTTCTCAAGTTCGGCCAGTCGGTCTGGCTCGACTACATCCGCCGTGATCTGATCGCCAGCGGCGAATTGAAACGCCTGATCGAAGAAGACGGCCTACGCGGCATGACTTCGAATCCCGCGATTTTCGAGAAGGCCATCGCTGGCAGCACCGACTACGCCGACATCCTCGCGTCGCTAAAAAACCGTTCGGACCTCGACGCCAAGGCCCGCTACGAGATCATTGCCATTCGCGACATTCAGGACGCCGCCGACCTCTTGCGATCGGTCTATCAGGAATCCAAGCGTCGAGACGGCTACGTCAGCCTCGAAGTGTCTCCTTACCTCGCGCGCGATACTCAAGCCACGATCGAAGAAGCGCGCCGGCTTTGGAAAGCGGTGGACCGCCCCAACGTTATGATCAAGGTCCCCGGTACCACCGAAGGCATTCCTGCGTTCGAGCAACTGATCAGCGAAGGCATCAACATCAACGTTACACTGTTGTTCTCGCAGGAGGTTTATCAACGCGTAGCCGAAGCTTACATTCGCGGGTTGCAGACATTCAGCGCCAGCAGTGCCGACGTAAGCCGCATGGCCAGTGTTGCCAGCTTCTTCATCAGCCGCATTGACAACATGGCGGACGCGGAAATCTCCGCGCGCCTGAAATCGGCGAAGAATCCGCAAGAAGAGCAGAAGCTGAAACGCCTGCTGGGCAAAGTTGCCATCGCGAACGGCAGGCTGGCCTATCAGCGCTACCTGAACATTTTTTCCGGCGCGCAGTGGGACCAACTACGCGCGAAAGGCGCTCAGACCCAGCGTGTGCTTTGGGCCAGCACCAGCACCAAGAATCCCGCGTATCCTGACATCCTTTATGTTCAGGAGATGATCGGCCGGGACACGGTCAACACCATTCCTCCCGCGACTTTTGATGCGTTCCGCGATCACGGCCAACCTCGCGAGACTCTGACGGAGGGAGTTGATGAAGCGAAGCAGGTCATGCAGGACCTCGCGGACGTTGGAATTTCAATCGACAGCATCACCGACAAGCTGACCGACGATGGCGTCCGCCTCTTTGAAGAAGCGTTCGACAAGCTGCTTGCAGCGGTAGAAAAGAGCACCCAGGGCGGAACAACTCCCAAGATCAGCCAACAGACTTACAAGCTGCCCGAACAACTGACCAAGCAAGTTGCGGAAACGATTACGGACTGGCGAGCGTCCGGTAAAGTTCGCCGCCTCTGGCAGCGCGAGGCGTCCCTGTGGACGAACAGCGACGAGGCGCAGTGGCTGGGCTGGCTTGACATCACCGAGAAGCAGCTCGAAAAGAAAGAGGAATTCCAGCGCCTCGCAGATGAAATCAGAAAAGAAAGTTTCAGCGACATTCTCCTCCTCGGCATGGGAGGTTCGAGCCTCTGCCCCGAAGTCCTAGCCAAAACCTTTGGTCAGATCAAAGCCTTTCCGCGTCTGCACGTGCTCGATTCAACCGACCCGGCGCAAGTGAAAGCCGCTGAACAAAAGATCAATCTCGCGAAGACGCTGTTCATTGTCTCCAGCAAGTCTGGCACGACACTCGAGCCCAACATTTTCAAGCAGTACTTCTTCGAACGAGTCAAACAAACCATTGGTGCCGAAAAAGCCGGCAGCCGCTTTATCGCCATCACTGACCCCGGCTCCAAACTGCAAGCCGAAGCCGCGGCCGATAAATTCCGCCACGTCTTCCATGGCGTGCCCAGCATCGGAGGCCGGTATTCCGCGCTTTCCAACTTCGGCATCGTTCCGGCAGCAGTCATGGGACTCGATGTAACGAAATTCCTCGATCGCACCGAAGAAATGGTTCAGGCCTGCGTCGCCTCCGTCTCGGTAGAACGAAACCCGGGCGTTGTGCTCGGAATCATCCTTGGCGTGGCGGCGACATCCGGCCGCGACAAGGTGACAATCATCACATCGCCCGCGATTTCGGACTTGGGCGCTTGGCTTGAGCAGCTTCTAGCCGAATCCACCGGCAAGCAGGGCAAGGGCAT
>Ga0070708_100002538_pt1 | contig 14094 bp, 10 predicted proteins | sample KBSK5503metaG_FD_65469 | JGI IMG/M metagenome (GOLD analysis project Ga0070708, IMG submission 65469) | Corn, switchgrass and miscanthus rhizosphere microbial communities from Kellogg Biological Station, Michigan, USA - KBS K5-50-3 metaG | ecosystem: Host-associated > Plants > Roots >...
GGCGTGTAGGTGAACCGCTCGGGCTCGACGTGAGGGAGCCCGTGTTCCGCTGCCCATGCGAGCACCGCCTTGCCCAGGGGGTGCTCCGACCGGCGCTCCGCCACAGCGGCCGCCCGCACGACATCCTCCTCCGATACACCGGGGGCCGGGAACACGGCGCGAACTGAAGGCATGCCGAAGGTCACGGTGCCGGTCTTGTCCAACACCACCGTGTCGATCGACGCGAGCACCTCCAAATAGAGTCCGCCCTTCACGATGGCGCCTTGACGGGCCGCGCGACCGATCGCGCCCAGGATGGCGAGCGGGGTGCCGGCAGCGATACCACAGGCGCCGGCGACGATGACGACGGAGATCGTGGAGCGGACGTCGCGTGTGATGAGGAAGGTGAGCGCGGCGGCAGCGAGCGCGAAGTAGACCAGGTAGCCGGCGAGGCGGTCCGCTGTCCTCTGTACCGGCGCGCGCGACCGCTCGGCCCGCTCAACAGCCTCCATGATCTTGCCGAAGCTGGTATCGCGACCCAGGCGCTCCGCCCGGATCTCGAGCGCGCCGGATTGATTGATCGTTCCCGCGTAGACCGTGGACCCGGTGCCCTTCTCGACCGGCATCGACTCGCCGGTAATCGTGGCTTGGTCGACGTGGGAGTCGCCGGCTACGACGATCCCGTCGACGGGGATGTGGCCGCCAGGATTCACCAGGACGAGATCCCCGGCGTGCAGCGCGTCGGCGGGAATGTCGCGGACTTGGCCATTGCGGCGAACGGTCGCCGTTTGGGGCAGGTAGGCGAGCAGCTGCCGGATCGCCTGCCGGCCCCGGGCCACCGTCAGGCCTTCCAGGATCTCCGCGCCAAGCACGAACCCGGTGATGACCAGGGCGGTGAAGAACTCACCAATGAGGAGAGCGGCGACGAGCGCGATCGTCATCGACAGCTCCATCGTCATCTTGCGCTCGAGGACGTTCTCCGCCGCTTCCTTGAAGATTGGGTAGCCGCCCACCAGCGTGGCAGCCAATCCGATGACGCTGATGCGGGAAAACGGCTCCCAGAGTCGGAACCATACTGCTGCGGCGGCCAGGGCAACGAAGGCGACCCGGCCAACGTCGAGCCATTCGATGGTATGGTGATGCCCGCCGCTCTCGTCGGCGGGTCTCTGGTCGTTCGGTGCGGCGGCGGTGGAGGGGGTTTCGTGTGGCATGGTCGCTACTTGAGATAGGCCCGGACGATGTCGATGAGCTCCTCGACCACGTTGGCGCCGTCCGTGCTCAATCCGCGAGCGGGGGCAACGTGCTCGCGGAGGTGCCCCTCGAGCACCTCGGCCATGAGTGCGTTCATCCCGCCGCGACAGGCCGCGATGAGCCGGAGGACATCGCCGCAGTCGGCCTCCCCTTCGAGCGCGCGTTCGACGGCTTCCACCTGACCCTTCACCCGGCGCACCCGACCGAGCAGCTTCGCTTTGTCCCGAACGGTGTGACCCATGAGCCTGACTCGTCACCTGGTTGACACATAGTATACCTAGGTATGGTATAAGTTGCCAAGCTGCGGCTCTCGCCGACGTCGATACAAGGCTCTGCCACTAGCCGCTGATCTGCTTTCAGAGCGGCCTCTCGCCGCTCTGCCTCGTCCCTGGTCTGGGCTCTCCTGAGTTCAGCGCCGGCCCGGTGAGTCACGACCGTGCCGCCCCGACACTGGCGAAACGGCGCCCAGCCGCCAAGCTAGGGGGATCGCAAGGAGGTTCCTATGCGTAATCCCGGTCTCAGCCTGCTCGCGGCCGCGGCGGTGGCCGCCCCCTTCACCGCCCCCCCGCTCGCCTTGGGCCAGGCGGTCGCTCCGCCGGGCGGCACGTCGGTCGTGCTCGACGTGACGCGGAGGGGCGAGGGTCGGCTGCAGGACTCCCAGGGCGGCGACCACCCGTTCGACGGCGCGCGACTGCGGCTTGGCCAGAACGACGAGTTCCAGCTCATCATCCTCGGAGACGCGAAGTATGAGCTCGCCGGAACCTGGAGCGGTGACCCGCGCTTCAGCCCGGTCCAGCTCCAGCTACGTGAAGCATTCGGGCGCCGGGTTGGGGGCATGGGCCGCGTGTGGATCCGGAACCGGTCGTGGGACCGTGACTGGTCGTTCGAGCGGGTAGAGCTCGACGGCTGGAACGGCGAGCACCAGTTCGCCCTGTACTTCGAGGCGGAAACGCCGAGCCGATGAGACGCCATTGACAACGCCGCTGCCGGCGCGAATATCCGTGATGGCTCAAGCGCCCCTGCCGCTGATTCAACGCCGTTTCGGCGCGACCGCGCGTCGCGACGCGTGGTGGGTACAGCCCGCCGCTGTGTTCACCCTCCTGTCCGGGTTCGTGATCTACGCGACCTGGGCCGCGTTCCAGGGCAAGCATTACAGCTACGGGCCCTATCTCTCTCCGTTTTATTCGCCCGAGCTCTTCGGCGACTCGCCCCACGCCTGGTTCGGTCCGAAGCCCGCCTGGTGGCCGGCGTGGCTGGTGTTTTCGCCGGCCCTCCTGATCCTGCCGTTTCCCGGGCTCTTCCGGCTCACCTGCTACTACTACCGCGGTGCATATTACAAGGCGTTCTGGGCGGACCCGCCCGCCTGCGCCGTGGGCGAGTCGCGGAAGCGGTACTGTGGAGAAGCCGCCTTTCCGCTCATCGTGCAGAACATCCACCGGTATTTCCTCTATATCGCGCTCGGCTTCCTGATCGTGCTCGCCCACGATGTTTACCAGGCGCTGTGGTTCACCGACCCGGTCAGCGGCCGCACGGTTTTCGGGATAGGCGTCGGCACGCTCGTGCTCGCGGCAAACGTGACGCTGCTTGGGGGGTACACGCTCGGGTGTCACTCCATGCGCCACGTGGTCGGCGGGTATCTCGACCAGCTGTCGCGCTCCCCGCTGCGGAAGCGGCTCTACGACTGCTCCAGCTGCCTCAGCCGCGCGCACATGCGATGGGCGTGGACGAGTCTGTTCTCAGTGGCGTTCGCGGACCTCTATGTCCGTCTGTGCTCGATGGGCATCTGGACCGACTGGCGGATTCTATGAGGCGTGTCGCTGCTTTCCATGAGTGACTACCAGACCTTCGAGCACGACGTGTTGGTGATCGGCGCCGGGGGAGCGGGGCTCCGGGCGGCGATCGCCGCGTCCGCGGCGGGAGCCTCGGTCGGGCTGGTGTGCAAGTCCCTGCTCGGGAAGGCGCACACGGTCATGGCCGAGGGCGGGATTGCGGCGGCGCTGGCCAACGTGGACGACCGGGACAGCTGGCGGGTGCACTTCGCCGACACCATGCGCGGCGGGCAGTACCTGAATAACTGGCGCATGGCGGAGCTGCACGCGAAGGAAGCGCCCGATCGCGTGCGCGAGCTGGAGGCCTGGGGGGCGCTCTTCGATCGGACCGCGGACGGGCGCATCCTCCAGCGCAACTTCGGCGGGCACAAGTATCCCCGCCTGGCCCATGTCGGCGATCGTACCGGGCTGGAGATGATCCGCACGCTCCAGGACTACGGCATCCATCAAGGCGTCGACGTGCACATGGAGTGCACGGTGCTCGAGCTGCTGACCGAGGGCGGGCGCATCGCGGGGGCATTCGCCTACGATCGGGAGCGCGGGCGCTTCCGCCTGTTCCGGTGCAAGGCGATCGTGCTCGCGACCGGCGGCATCGGCCGGGCCTACTCGATCACCAGCAACAGCTGGGAGTACACCGGCGACGGCCAGGCGCTCGCGTACCGCGCCGGCGCCGCGCTCCAGGACATGGAGTTCGTGCAGTTCCACCCCACCGGGATGATCTGGCCGCCGAGCGTGCGCGGCATCCTGGTGACCGAGGGCGTGCGCGGAGAGGGCGGGGTTCTCCGCAACAAGGACGGGCGTCGCTTCATGTTCGACGACATCCCAGAGAACTACCGGAGCCAGACCGCCGACAACGAAGAAGAAGGGTGGCGCTATACCCAGGGCGACAAGAATGCCCGCCGGCCGCCCGAGCTGCTGACGCGCGATCATGTCGCCCGCTGCATCGTGCGCGAGGTGCGTGAGGGGCGGGGGAGTCCGCACGGAGGCGTCTTCCTCGACATCTCGTGGATCAGGGAGAGGCTCCCCGATGCCGCGAAGCACATCGTCAGGAAGCTGCCGAGCATGTACCACCAGTTCAAGCAGCTCGCGGACATCGACATCACGACGACGCCGATGGAGGTCGGGCCCACCACGCACTACATCATGGGCGGCATCCGGGTTGACGGCGACACCCAGATGTCGACGGTGCCGGGGCTGTTTGCGGCCGGCGAGTGTGCCGCGGGGCTGCACGGGGCGAACCGGCTGGGTGGGAATTCCTTGTCGGACCTGCTGGTGTTCGGCAAGCGGGCGGGAGACGCCGCGGCCCAGTGGGCCTGCGTCCACGGCGCCGCGGCCGTGGACAGCGGGCGGATCGAGGAGGCCGGGCGGTGCGCGCTGGCGCCGTTCGAGCGCAGCGCGGACGCCGCCCGCGGCGGACCCTACCAGGTGCAGCAGGAGCTCCAAGTGATGATGCAGGACCTGGTCGGGATCGTGCGGCGGGAGTCGGAAATGGAGCGTGCGCTGGAGGGGATCGATGGGCTGAAGGTGCGGGCGCGGCGCGTGGGGGTGGCCGGGAACCGCGAGTACAATCCCGGTTGGCACACCGCCCTCGACCTGGCGAACCTGCTCACGGTCTCGGAGGCGGTCGCCCGGGCGGCGCTCGAGCGGAAGGAGAGCCGGGGCGGGCACTTCCGCGACGACTACCCGGAGAAGGACCCGGCGCACGGGAAGGTCAACATCGTCATCCGGAAAGGGGAAGGCGGCGAGATGCAGCTCTCGCGCGAGCCGATCCCCGAGATGCCCGCGGAGCTCAAGCGGGTCATCGAGGAGCAGCGGTAAATGCCTGGGTCCCTCGGCGTGGCAACGTTCCGGGTCTGGCGCGGCGACGGCCAAGGGGGAGCGCTGGTCGATTACGAGACCAACGTCACGCCCGGGATGGTGGTGCTCGACGCTGTGCATCAGATCCAGGCCGAGCAGGCGAACGACCTCGCGGTGCGCTGGAACTGCAAGGCCGGCCGGTGCGGCTCCTGCTCGGCCGAAGTGAACGGGAGCCCGAAGCTTATGTGCATGACCCGGCTCAGCGAGCTCCCGCTCGACAAGCCGGTCACGGTAGAGCCCATGCGGAGCTTCCCGCCGATCAAGGACCTGGTCGCCGACGTCTCGTGGAACTTTCGGGTGAAGCAGCGGATCAAACAGTTCAAGCCGCGCACACCGGACGCCCCCGACGGCACCTGGCGCATGGCGCAGTCGGATGTGGACCGAGTCCAGGAGTTCCGGAAGTGCATCGAGTGCTTCCTCTGTCAGGATGTCTGCCATGTGCTCCGCGACCATCACCTGCACGACGAGTTCGTCGGACCCCGGTTCCTGGTCCACGTGGCCGCGTTGGAGATGCACCCCCTCGATACCGAGGATCGGGTGGAAGAGCTGAGGCAGGCGCACGGCATTGGTTACTGCAACATCACCAAGTGCTGCACCAAGGTTTGCCCCGAGCACATCACGATCACGGACAACGCGATCATCCCGCTCAAGGAGCGGGTGGTAGACGAGTTCTACGACCCGCTAGGGAGATTGCTGAAGGTGTTCAGCAGAAGCCAGGGGTCCTGACCATCATGTTCGAGCTCAAGCCGATCGCCAAGCACAGCGTGGGCCTCGCCCTGGAAAAGGCGGAGCGGTATCGGGTCATCAACGATCCGTCATCCGCGGAGAGCATCTGCCTCGACGTGCTGCAAGTCGAGCCCGAGAACCAGCAGGCACTCGTGATCCTGCTGCTCGCCATCACCGATCAGTTCGCCGAGGGCCCGACCGAGGGTGTCCACCGCGCGCGGGAGCTGCTGCCGCGCCTCAAGGACGAGTACAAGCGGGACTACTACGCGGGGATCATCTGCGAGCGCTGCGCGAAGGCGCAGCTCCGCCGGGGCACGTTCGGGTCGGCGGAGCTGGCGTACCACTGGTTCCGGGAGGCGATGACCTGGTACGAGAAGGCGGAGGTCGAACGTCCCGCCGGAAACGACGAGTCGATCCTGCGGTGGAACACCTGCGCGCGCATTCTGGCCCGCGACGAGCACCTGCGGCCCCGGGAGGAGGAGCCGGTCGAGCCGGGCTTGGAGTGAGCTCCCGCGTGCTCGGCACGAGCACGAACGCGAAGTTCCTCAGACAATGATATCTGCGCGCGTGCTTGCGATGATCGCGTTGAGTTCGGCCTGCTCGGCTTGCGGGACCTTGAACTTGTTGAGGGTTTGCCGGACGTCGTCAAGGAACGCGTCCCACTCGCCGGCAGAAATCTTCAGGTTCTCGTGTGACTCGCGCATCGTCCGACCGGTGTACTGCTGTGGCCCACCCGATGCCCAACACACCATTTCGGTTACGAGGTACTTGAACCCCGCGGGAGGGAACCGATGATGTGCTTCGTCGACCAACGGATTGGCATTCAACCGTGCATCACTCATAACCCGGTCGATGAGATCGTCCACGACCGTGGCGATACTATAGACGCCCCCGAGACGCTCGTAGAGGCTCCGCTGGTTCTCGCTGGCCATGGCGACGCTCCTTGATCGAACGACGTGTTGACGCTGGTCCTGCGGCCGGGCGTCGGGGAGACCAGCTAAGATTCGGGCGCGGACCGCGTCACGCAAGTGGCGCTTCAGCCAAACCTGACATCTCAAGCGGCGAATCCCCCTCAGGGGGCTTTGAGCTTCAGCGAGATTGCGGCTCTCCGCGCATGTCCAGCACCTCCCGAATCTTGGAGGCGAGATCGGCGGCCTCGACCGGTTTCTGGAGCACGAAGGTCGCCGCATCCGCCACCCCGCGCCGAACTAGCGCGTCCGCGGCGAAACCGGACATCAACAGAACGGGAAGCCGCGGCCGGATCTCCGCGAGACGGTTCCGCAACTCCACGCCGCTCATCCCAGGCATGATCACGTCACTCAGCACCAGGGCCACCGGAGTCTCCGCTGCGGCAATCAGCCGGAGCGCTTCTCCGCCATCGTTCGCCTCCAGCGCGTTATAGCCCAGCCCGCACAACAGACGGCACGCCCACTTGCGAACGAGCTCCTCATCGTCGACGACGACAATCGTCTCCGACCCGCCGGGCGCGACCTTGGGTTGAGCGGCCGCCTTCGGCGGCGCGCTCGCGACCACCGCCGGAAGGTCGATCGTGAACGTGGTGCCTCGACCCGGCTCGCTCTCCACCCAGATGAGGCCGCCGCTCTGCTTCACCGTCCCGTACACGCCCGCGAGCCCGAGGCCGGTGCCCTGCCCCGAGGGCTTGGTCGTGAAGAACGGCTCGAAGATCCGGGTCCGGGTGGGTTCGTCCATCCCACAGCCTGTGTCGCGGACCACCAGCCTGAAGTACGCTCCGCGAGGCACGACCGCGCCCTCTCGGATGGCGGGCTCCCCGTCCGTGACGACCACGGACGTGGTTTCGATGGTCAGCCGACCGCCCTGCGGCATCGCGTCCCGCGCGTTGAGGGCGAGGTTCACCAAGATCTGTTCCATCTGCGCCTCGTCGACTCGCACCTGTCCGACGCTCTCTCCCAGTGAGAGCTCCAGGGCGATATCCGGTCCGAGGGCGCGCCGCACCAGGCTCTCCGAGTTGGCAACCAGTGTGTTGAGCTCCAGCGCAACGGCGTGAAGCGCTTGACGCCGACTGAACGCGAGCAGTTGTCGAGTGACCTCGGCGGCGCGCTGGGCGGCCTTGACGATCCGCTCGAGGTCCTCGCGGTGAGACTCCCTGAGGTCGGGGGACTTGAGCAGGAACCCGCCGAACCCCAACACCGCGGTCATCTGATTGTTCATCTCGTGGGCGACGCCCCCCGCGAGCTGCGCCACCGCCTGGATGCGACCGGCTTGGATCATCTGCTCCCGGAGCAGGTTGCGGTCGGTAATGTCCTCCAGCGCGAGCAGCAGGTTCGCAGCCTGGCTCCCGGGCTGGACGATCCGTCGGCCGCTGAGCCGGAAGGTGCGGGGCCGCCCTCGCGGCGAGTCAACAGGGAATTCATAGCCGTCGAACGGCGCACCCGAGCGGCGGAGCTCTTCCACCCGCCGGCGAAACTCGATCCGGTTCCACTCGCCGCCCCCCAATTCCCAGAGCGCCACACCGGTCGTATCCGCCGGGTTGGTCTCGAAGGCCCGGTGAAACGCTCGATTCGCCGTGACGATCTTGAGATCTCGGTCGAGGACGAGCAGAGGCTCCAGCACGGCGTCCACGATCGCTTCGCTGTACGCGCTGGCCTCATCCGCGTGCCTGAGGTCCTCCTTCAGTCTGGTGATGTCGACCAACGCGACCACCACCGCCCGATTGGCCTCGGGGACTGACGGGATGGGCCAGATCCGCAGGGAGGACCAGTGCCCCTGCGAGTCCTGAAACTCGCGCTCCTGGAGACTGCTCTCGCCGAGTGCATGGTCGATCAGGTCGATGAGCTCAGGCGTAGGAACGGGCGTCCAGCTCTCGCGGATGCTCCGGCCGAGGTTGGCGGCGGAAAGCCGAAGGTCGGCTGCCGCTCTCGAGTTGAACGCGAGAAGTCCGAGGTCTGGGGTGAGCAGAAGGATCGGCATGTCCATCGCCTCCAGCAGACCGGCGATCTGGGCGGTGCGCCCGCTCAGCTCGACGTTACGCTGCTGCAACTGCTCGTTCAGCGTCGTGAGCTCCTCGTTGAGCGACTGGAGCTCCTCCTTGGTGGACTCCAGCTCTTCGTTAGTGCTCTGATATTCCTCGTTTGCCGAAAGGCTGGCTTGATAGGCGACCTCGAGTTGGGTGTGCGCCGCATCGTGCTGGTCGACGACGGCCTGGAGATACTCCCGCGTCTCCATCAGCTCGCGCTCGAGCTCCTGTATCCGTGCATCGACCTCTGCTTTTCCTTCGCTCAGCGCCTTGGCGGTGCCCTCCGCGCCCGCCTCGGCTTGTGTATCCCTCTCGCGTAGGCCCGGCTCGAACACCACGAGACAGTGCCGCCGGTCGGCTTCGTCCGCTGCGAGCGGGAGCACCGTAACGCTCACCCGCCGGACTCGCGATCCGATCGTGACTGGTATCCCGTCTCGCCGCACAGGACCCCCCTCCTTGTGCGCCCGCCGAATCAGGCGCCCTAGCGGCAACCGGAGGTCGGGGTGCGCCATCTTCAGCAGCTGCACGGTCGGCCCGCCCGTGGGGATTTCGAGATAGGGGCTCGTCCGTCCCTGGAAATGGACGATCTGGAGATCGGGATCGACAATCACGCTGCCGCAAGGATATTGCTCGAAGAAGGCATGCGCCGCCGCCCGCTGGAGATCGGCGCCGGGCCAGGGCAACGGCGACACCCGCTGGGCGGCAGTTGCAGGAGCGCGGGGGTTGCCGGGCGTGCTGGTCGCGCCGAAGTCCACATGCAGGCGCGACGGAGCGGCTCGGCGCAGGTAGACCCGGTGGCTCGGATCGAGGGGTGAGAACAGCGGTCCGAGGCCACCGACCGTTTCGGCTGCGCCGAGCAGCAGGATCCCGGCGGGCTTGAGGGCATAATGAAGGTTGTGAAGGACTCGTTCCTGCAGCGCGGGCTCGAGGTAGATCAGAAGGTTCCGGCACACGACGAGATCCATCTGCGCGAAGGGTGGGTCGCGCGTGATGTCGTGTCGGGCGAACACGCACATCTCCCGCAACTGCGTGTCCACCAGATACCCGCCGTCGAGTGGCGTGAAGAACCGCTGCAGGCGCTCGGGCGACACCTCTGCGCCGATGTCGGACGGATAGCGGCCCAGCCGCGCGGTCGTGATGGCCGCCTCGCTCACGTCAGTGGCGAACAGCCGAAAGGAACCCTCGAGGCCGAGGGCAGCCTCGACCTCCCGGAACGAAATCGCGATCGAGTACGCCTCCTCACCCGTGGCACAGCCCACTACCCAAATGCGCAGTGTTGTGCCGTCCTGCCGGTTCGCGAGCAGCCTCGGAATGACCGTGCTCCCGAGCATCTGGAAGGTCTCGGGGTCGCGGAAGAACTCCGTCACATGGATGAGCACGCGGTTGAACAGTGCCAGGATCTCGGAGGGGTCGTTCTGCAGGCGCGGCACGTAGGCGGCGAGATTCGCAAAGCCGAGCTCCTCCGCCCGTCGGCGGATACGGCGTAGCATGCCCGGCCGCCGGTAAAGGCGAAACTCCACGCCGGTCGCCGCCCGCAGGGTGTCGAGAATCGTCTCCAACGCCGTCGCCTCCGAGCCGGACAGCTCGGCAATCGCTGCATTCGGCGCCTCCACGTGGGGCTCACCCGATGCCGCAAGGTCTGCCAGCGATTGGGCGATCGCCTCGGGCGGCAGCACGAAATCCACGCATCCGGCCTCGGCTGCGCTCCGAGGCATGCTGTCGTGTACCGCCGAGGCGAAATCCTGCGCGTAGGTGATTCCCCCACGAGTCTTGATCGCCCCGAGACCCAAGGTGCCATCCGATCCCGTGCCCGAGAGGATGACCCCGACGGCTCGAGCGCCCGCGTCCACCGCCAGCGACTGTAGAAACTCGTCGATGACTGAGGGGGGGCCGGCCGAGGCGACCCGCGGCCCGAGATGCACCCGGCCCTCGATGACCGTCAGGGCCTTGTCCGCCGGGAGCACGTACACATGGTCAAGGTGCAGGGCCTCACCTTCGACCGCGTGAGTCACCGGCATCGCCGTCAGGCGAGCCAGGAGCGGCGGGAGCTCGCTGGGATGATGGGGCGAGAGGTGTGGAACCAACACGTACGCCATCCCGCTGTGGGCGGGGAGCGCCTTGAGCAATCGGCTGTAGGCCTCCACGCCGCCAGCGGAGGCGCCGATGCCGACGATGCGAACGGGCCGCTGCTCGGGGAGGATAGCGGTGAGAGCCGGAACCGGATCGGCAGGAGTGGCCAGCGCCATCTCGAGACTCCAACTCCGAGTCGGACCACGCCCGGAGAGAACCCCGCCCAAGCCTGGGGAAAGGTCTGCGCGCAGCGGACGGCCGGAGACGATACGCCTCCATCCGGCGGTCGGTGGGAAGTGTACGCCATTGAATCTGTAAAATTCGGCGGCGGATTACCAGCCCTGTCTCGTTGCGCAAGCCGGGCACCACTGTAGCTTGATCCGGAACGAGTTGGAGGGAGAGTGGCGGCTATGATCGCGGTGGCGCGCCCCGGGATTGACGAATACGCCCCGGCCTTTGCCGACTACGTCGGCCGCATCGCCGACGACGAAGACGTCCTGGCGGTGCTGTCCGGTCAGCTAGACGAGGTCCTGGCCCGGCTCACCCACGTGTCCGAAAGCCGGGGCGGGTACCGCTACGCACCCGGGAAGTGGAGCATCAAGGAGGTGGTGGGGCACCTGTCGGACACCGAGCGGGTGTTTGCCTACCGGGCGCTGCGTATCGGGCGCGGCGACATGACTCCCTTGCCCAGCTTCGACGACCAGGCCTACGTTGCCGAGTCGCGAGCCGGAGAGCACACCCTGGCCGATCTGACCGCGGAATGGGGCGACGTCAGGCGGGCGACGATCACGCTCTTCCGGAACCTGCCGGCCGCAGCCTGGCACCGGCGGGGGATCGCGAGCGACCGGCCGATCACGGTCCGCGCGCTCGCCTACGTCATCGCGGGGCACGTGCGACACCACGTCGAGGTTCTCGAGGCGCGCTACGGGTAAGACAAAGGCCTCCCGGCGGTCCGATCAGCTAGAACGCCTCGGCACTGCTCTCGCCGGCCGCTACGCCGTCGAGCGCGAGCTCGGCCGGGGCGGGATGGCGACCGTGTACCTGGCAGAGGATCTGAAGCATCGCCGCAAAGTCGCGATCAAGGTGCTCCGGCCCGAGCTGGGAGCGATGCTCGGCCCCGATCGATTCACCCGCGAGATCCGGATCGCTGCCGCGCTCAATCATCCCCATATCGTGCCGCTCTACGATTCGGGTGACGCCGGCGGGCTCCTCTTCTACGTCATGCCCTACGTCAGGGGCGAATCCCTGCGGCAAAAGCTTCGCCGGGAGACGCAGCTCCCCATCGAGGAGGCGATCGGCATCGTGCGCCAGGTCGCCTCGGCCCTGGCCCACGCGCACGCCCAGGGTCTGATCCACCGTGACGTCAAGCCGGAGAACATCCTGCTCCACGAAGGCGAGGCAATGGTCACCGACTTCGGCATCGCCCTGGCGGCCGGCGCGGCGCCGAGTGAGCGGCTCACCCACACCGGCCTGATGGTGGGGACCCCTGAGTACATGAGTCCCGAACAGGCCGCCGGCGAGGGGACGCTCGATGCCCGGAGCGACGTCTACAGCCTCGGCTGCGTGCTCTACGAGCTGCTCGCGGGCGAGCCGCCGTACACGGGCCCGACGGCGCAGGCGGTGATTGCCAAGCGGTTCACCGACCCGGTACCCCGCGTCCGCCGCCTCAGGGCGGTGGTGTCGCCCGCGGTGGAACAGGCAGTCATGAAAGCGCTTGCGAGGGTCCCAGCCGACCGGTTTGCCTCCGCTGACGCGTTCGCCGCCGCGCTCACCGCATCCCCGGACCCCCAGTCACGGCCTCCGTCAGTCGCGGTCCTCCCATTCCTGAGCCTGAGCGCGAACCCGGAGAACGAGTTCTTCGCGGACGGGATCACGGAGGACGTCATCGCCCAGCTCACGAAGATCCGCTCCCTGAAGGTGATCTCGCGCACGTCGGTGATGCCCTTCAAGAAGCGGGAGCAGAGCCTGCGGGAGATCGGTGCGACGCTGCAAGTCGCGACCCTGCTCGAGGGGAGCGTGCGGCAAGCCGGCGACCGGGTGCGGATCGTCGCGCAGCTGATCGACGCCGAGACGGACCGGCACTTGTGGGCCGAAACGTATGACCGGCAGCTCACCGACATTTTCGCGATCCAGACGGACGTGGCCTTGCAGATCGCCGCCGCGCTCAAAGCGGAGCTGTCTCCCGACGAGCGGACGCGGATTCACCGGGAGCCGACGAGCGATGTCCGCGCCTACCAGCTCTATCTCCAAGGGCGGCACTGCTACACCCGGTACACCGAGGAGAGCATCCGGAAAGGCATCGAGTACTTTCGGCAGGCGATCGTGGTGGACCCCGGCTATGCGCTGGCGCACGTCGGCCTGGCCTTGGTGTACGCCGAGTTCGCGGCCGGCCAGGGTGGTGGCCCGCTGAGGGAGGACGTGGCATACCAGGAAGCCATGGAGGCGGTCACCAGGGCACTGGCGCTCGACAGCGGACTGGGAGAGGCACACTCGGTGCTGGCCCTGCTCAAGTGCGTCCACGACTTCGACTGGACCGGCGCCGAGCAGGAGTTCAAGCTGGCGCTCGAGCTGAGCCCGGGCGCCGCGGACGTCTACGACCACTACGGGTGGCTGTGTTCGGCGCTCGAGCGGTACGACGAGGCCCTCGTGCTGGTCAAGCGGGCGCAGGAGCTCGACCCCGTGGCTCATCGGGCCGATCTTGCGACTACACTCCTCCGGGCGGGCCGGCACGAGGAGGCCCTGGAGGCGGCCCTGCGATGTGTCGAGTTCGAACCCGAGCTCGCGAGGGGACGGTCCACGCTAGGATGGGCGTACCTGAAGAACGGCTTGCCGGACAAGGGCCTGGCCCAGCTGGAGCAAGCCGTCGCGATTGCGCCCCACAATGCCCTCTACCTGGCCCAGCTCGGAGAGGCGTATGGCCTCGTGGGCAAGCTCGGGGAGGCTCGGGACGTGCTGCGACAGCTGGATGAGGTGTCGCGGCAGCGGTACGTCTCGCCATACCACATGGCTTATGTGTACACGGGGCTCGGCGAGCAGGAGAAGGCGATGGATTTGCTGGAGCGCGCGTACGAGGAGCGAGCCGGCAGTGTGTACGGTGTCAAGGGCTCCTTCCTGTTCACGACCCTGCGGTCTCACCCCCGGTTCAAGGCGTTGCTCCGACGGATGAACCTGGCCTGAGCTCGGCGCGGCCTTCGGCCGGTCCGGTGCTTGCGGCCCCGTGCACTCGATCGTACCTTGGCAAAACTGGGCCGAGGGTTGATCACCCTCGGCCGGAAGCGGCGAGGCCAATCGCGCGCCTCGCCCACGCCGCAGCGGCGCGGCGGCGTGCCGTGCAAGAGGTTGATCCGCGATTCAGCCGACTTGCAGCGCTCGCATCGGTGAACTGGA
>Ga0070708_100002539_pt1 | contig 14092 bp, 5 predicted proteins | sample KBSK5503metaG_FD_65469 | JGI IMG/M metagenome (GOLD analysis project Ga0070708, IMG submission 65469) | Corn, switchgrass and miscanthus rhizosphere microbial communities from Kellogg Biological Station, Michigan, USA - KBS K5-50-3 metaG | ecosystem: Host-associated > Plants > Roots >...
CGATCGGTCGTGCTGATTGCACGCCCATCAGCGTCATACATGGTTGTGGCGGTTCGCCCGAGGGCATCGGTCGCCGATGTCACCAGGCCCTGAGGGTTGTAGGTGAAGGATTCGGAAAAGCCCCGCGCATCAGTGGCACGGACGACGTTGCCGGCCGCGTCATAGCTGAGGTTGGTGACGTTGCCCAGCCCATCGGTCGTCGACACCAGTCGATTGCTGGCATCGTAAGAGAGGCCCGTGGTCTTTCCATTGGAGCTTGTGATGCTGTCCAGCCGACCAGTTGCGTCGTATGTGTAATTGGTCACGTTTCCGGCTGCGTCGGTCCGAGATGCCATACGGCCGCCCGGGCCGTAGCTGAATAGCAGGACGCCACCCCCGGCCGCGAGGATCGTGATTGGATTCCCGTGGGAATCGTATGTCGCGCTGGCCAGCGTGGAGCCGTCCGGCCCAGTCACCGACGTTACTGCACCAAAGCTGTCGTAGCTGATGTGGGCCGTGTTGCCCAACCCGTCGGTATATGCGGTCAGGTTCCCCTGGTTGTCATAGGTCGAACTCACCGAGTGCCCGTTGGAGTCTGTCTTGTTCAAGACGTGGCCAATCGTGTCGTAGGCGAACGTCGTTGTGAGCGTCGTGCCTCCAGAGATTGCGTCTAGACGCACCGTGTCCCCAAGGTCGTCAGAAGTCACTACGGTCGTGTTCGTGCCCAGCGGATCGGTGAACGTCATGGATTGTCCGCTCACGTTGGTCGTCATCTGAGTCGTGTGGCCGGTGGCATCGGTGACCGACGTCAGCCGGCCGCTGGCGTCATACGTCTGGGAGGAAATGGCGCCCTGCGGACCGCTGACCTTGAGCAGGTGATGCGCCGAATCGTATGTGTACGCGTCGGTGTTACCGATAGGGTCTGTCGATGTTGCAAGGTCGCCCGATCCGGAGTACGTGTACGTCACGGTTTGGCTCGAAGGACCGGACACCTTCGTGACGCGCCCTGAACCATCGCGCGTGAAGAGGATTCCCTGCCCGTTGGACGCGTGCACGCCGTTGGCGTCGACGGTCAACGTGTTGCCGTTGCGATCGGTGATCGAGATCAGCCCGAGCGTGTGGTCGAGCACGATGACGCGGCCATCCCGGGTGGTGAGCTGGAACTTTTGCGGGTTGTAGAAACCGCTGGCTCCGTACAGGTTGCCATCGGCTGTGTACGAGCAGGACGTGTCGTCAAGCGCGATCAGCGTCGAGGTCGTGCCCACCGAAGCGCGCGCCGTGAACACGGGCGTGCAGCCGAAAAAGATATTGGTGCCGCCGGTCGGGATGAAGTCGAATACCTCAGTGTGCCCGTCGGGAAACACGACGGTGACGAAGCGAGCGCTGGGATTTTTGAATGCCGTGAAACAGAGCCCGAGCGTGCACGACGAGTTGTACTGCGTCCAGCCGCCCGCGCCCAGCGTGCGGTTAGTCGCGACCCGGAAGTTGCTGATCGAGACTCGCCAGCCGAACCCGAAGTCGCCTGAGGTCGCGGTGTCGATACTGTCATACGAGCGCAGGACCTCCATCTGGATCCCGGTAACGGGGACAGACATGTCCCGGAAGGTGGTCGAGTAGCGGCCGAGCTTGAGGCTGCCGAGCACGATGATCGATGCCTGCGAGGTCTGCACGCCGCCACCGCTGGCAGTGGCAGTTATGGTGATGGTGTACGACCCGTTGGTCAGCAAGGTGGGATCGAACGTGGCCAGCGGGCTGGGCGGTGCGCCGGTGCCCGACGCAAACTGCACCGGCTGCCCGTTGGCCGCCTGGTAGGTCACGTTCCAGGAGCTGATCGTCTGGCCCGTCGGCGGGGTGATGCCCGCTGTGATCGGAATCGGCTTGGTGACCACCGAACCGTCGGAAGGCGATGGCGTGGTGATCGTCGGTGGCGGGAACGCGCTGCCGCCTCCACTTGAAGTCCAGACGACCGTGCCGTTGTTGGAAATCTCATGCAGTCCCATGACGAAAGCACTGGCCTGGATGGTGTCCGTGCCCGGGGACAATCCGACGTAGCTGAACAGCGCGAGGCCGCTCGTGAGCGTGGTGCCGTTGAGCGTCCGGGCGTTGGGCCCGAAGACCTGAAGCGTGATCGGCAGATTCGGCACCGCGTTGCCGGCGCCGTCCATCGCCGAGACCGTCAGCAGCTGAGACTGGCCGACCGCTATGCCGGGCACGTTGAACGGCGTCAGGTTCAGGCTCGCCCCTGGGGGCAGGGGCACGTTGATCGCGTTCGCCGTGCCCGCGATGCGCTGCCAGGAGATGGATTCGTTGCCCTGGCATGCCAGGTCGAAGCCGCGGGTGTTGAGGACCTGGTTGGTATCCGTGATGGTCGTCGTCACGCCGCCGCGCGTCACGTTGACCAGGGGCAGCACACCGTTGTTCCCGCCACAGCCCGCACTGCTGAAGTCGGACGTGTCGAAGTTGAAGCAGCCGGTCTGGGTCAGGATCAGGATCTCATGCGCCGGCACCACCATGTGGAAGGTCGACCAGATGTCGAAATGGAATTGGCCCACGTCGACTGTGACTTTGTCGAGGGTGATGTCGGTGTTCCCGCTGTTGTCGAAGCGGATCGCGCCCGCATCGAACGTGCAGCCTCCGACGAACGTCACGCCGGGCGAGCCCTGCCATGGGAACGGGAAGATCGATCCGCCGGGCCTCAGGCCGTCGGCGTAGCCGACGTAGATGGACAGTGGGTCGGTCTGAGCGATGAACTGCGCGGTTTCGAGGACGAGGTACAGCGGCCCGCCACCGCCACACTCGCTGTAGTCCAGCTCGTAGGGGTACGTGCCGGCAGCCGGGAAGTGGATCGTGGCCGACCCCGGCGTGCCGCCGGCGACCTGGTTCCAAGCCGAGATCACGCCGTAGCCGTTGAACGGCGTCGTCGCAGGTGGGTTGATCAGGTCGCCGCTGACGCGCGTGGCGCCATTGCCGACGCCAAGGATGTAGCCGTCGTCATGAAGGATCGTGAAGGTGAGGTCGCCGGCCTGGGTGACGATGAAGTTGCCGTTGAACACGGCATAGAAGTTGGTGAGCGAGCCAACCCCAGCCTGCAGGCCGCTGCCCTGGGCCACGATGGTGCCATTGAAGTTGCCATTGACGTCGACCGTTAGGTCGGTGAACGGCCTGGTGTTCGTGGTGACGGTGGAGATGTCATGCGGCACCGCCGAGGCGGGCGCGTTGAAGAGGATGTCCGGGAAGGTCTGCCCGAACGCCGGCGTGCTGGCGGGCCCGACATCGAACGTGCAGCTGTTGTTGGGGTTCGGATAGAAGTTGCCCTGCGCCGGCCCGGTGACGATCGGCTGCAGGATCTTGCCCCAGCTGATGTTCGCGGTGTTCGAGTTGAGCGTGACCCCGGGCGCGGTGACGGTCGCTTGGGCGACGTCATTGCCGGCGTTGGCGCCGGTGTAGGTGAAGACTGCATTGCCGCTCGCGTCGGTGGGCGCCGTGCCCGACGTCGGATTGGCTCCGGTGATGTTGAAGGTCACGACTTTGTTGGGGACAGGCGTACCGGTGCTGTCGAGCAGCGTGGCCGTGAGCGTCTGAGTCGTCCCGGGCGGGTTGGGACCGGCGCTGGTCGGCGCCAGGGTCAGCGTGGCGTTGGCCAAAGAGCTCTTGACGAGGGTCGTGAACGAGCTGGTGAGCGGACCGTAGTTGGTCCCGTTGCTGTCCTGCCACGTCACGGCCGCCGTGTCGGTGAGATTCCCCGGCGTCTGCGAGGCCGGCACCATGAACGTGGCCTGGGCCGACCCGCCCTGGCCGACGGCAAGACTCGATGGCGCGCCGGTCACCGTGCCCGTGGCTCCGCCAGGCAGGGAGTCGGTGACGACGAGGCCGGACGCCGCGGCGCCCCCGATGTTCTGCAGCGCGAGCGTATTAATTTCATCGTTGCCGGCCACGAGCTCGGGGGGGCCGGACTTGACGATCGTCACGATCGGCAGGTGCTCCGCCGTGGTGACGGACATCGGGCTGGCGGTGAGTGGGCCGCTGAATCCGGTTCCTGATGCGGAGGCCGTGGTGGTGAGCGGCGAGCTTTCGAGGGCTACCAGGCGCGCCATGTAGGCGGCGTCGGTTTCGCCCGGCGCCCTGGCCGCGGGGGCTGGGACCTTGAAGGTGGTGGTGACCGCGAGTGATGCTCCTGGGGCCAGCAAGGCCAGCCCCGCCACCTGGCCCGAAGTGATCGCCGCCTTGGTCCCGTCGGGGAACGTGAAGTTGACCGTGATGTTCGAGATGGACCCGACGTTCGGCTGAGACTGGAACGGGTTGGCCACGAGCTCCGCGTCGATGTAGGGCTCGGCCGCGGTGCTGTCGCGCACGGTGACCTCGAAGTGGACGACGTTGCGCAGGAGCTGGACCTTGGTGGGATCGCTCAGGACAGCGATCTGGCTGGGCGTGAGCATCCGGCTGGATTGGTAGTTCCAGGTGGCGGTCGCTTGGGGCTGGATGACGGTGCCGAGGATCCCATCGCCGGACGCCGGGTACGTGACGCCCGTGGCAGGCACGCCGGTGGCGGTGAGGGTCAACCCGGTGGCAATGTCGGGCTTCATCACCGGCACGTAGCCTGTCTGCCCGGCGACAAAGCCGGCGAACGCGACCCAGTGCACATTCCCGGTATCGGTGCCGTCGCCACAGCCCTGGAGGCAGGACTGGAGCTCGTCCCAGTAATAGGCGACGGTGCCATCGGCGTTGCCGAGGGATACGGCCCTGAACGTCCCGCCGACGCCAAAGGTCGAGAAGGCGTTGGTGACGACCGCGGTGTAGGTGAGCGTGGCGCCGGGAATGGCGGAGGCCTTGTCGACGCCGAGGGTGAGCCCGAGGGCGGGGTTGACGGTGATCTGGGCGGGGTCGACGGTCTTGGAGAGGTGGAGGCCCGCGTTGCCGAGGGCGAGGGCGGGTGCGGGCGCGGTTTGCCCGAGGAGGGTGAGCGCGCTGACGGCGGCGACGGCGACCCGAAGCGACACCCGTGTACGGCTGTGCGCGACCCTTCGGCCCATGCTCCTTCCCCTCCTCCGTACGACCGCCCCCTACTCGATCCGGAGTTAAGCAGTGTTAAGTCGAATAGTCAATCGAAATAACACGCCGATTCGGCGAAGAGTAGCGGCAGGGTGATTGTGGCGCGGATAGAAGTTAGCGACCAGTGCACCATGGCCTTCATCCAGGACCCATCCGGAGCTGTCATCGGCGTCTGGCAGCCGAACCAGATGGCCGGCTCGCCGGTGATCGGCAAGGCGAACGCGTTCGGCTGGTCCGAGCTCAACTCGCGTGGCGTCGAGAAGGCCAAGCCCTTCTATCAGAAGGTGTTCGGCTGGGGCGAGAAGAAGAGCGCGATGGCCGAGGGCATGGAGTACACCGAGTTCCTGGCCGGTGGCGAGAGCATCGCGGGCGGCATGGAGATGAACCCGATGGTTCCGGCCCAGGTGCCGAGCTACTGGCTCGCGTACTTCACCGTCGAAGACGTCGACAAGTCGCACAAGACAGCGGTCGAGCACGGCGCGACCGAGCTGTTGGAGCCGCAGGACTTCCCGGGCGGCCGACTCTCAATCCTGAGCGACCCGCAGGGTGCCTCGTTCGGCCTCCTGAAGATGAAGCAGTAACGAAAGACGTTTGATCGCAGGCCGGCACCTCGCCGGCCTGCGATTCGTTTGCCTATTGAACCACTCGCTTCGCGGCCCACGTCAGATCGTGATCGACGCCCCTCAACCACCTACTGAGCGATCGGGTCCCGCGGTCAGCGGCTCGTCCTACAAGTCCGCTATGACCGCTCCGATGGGCACAAGGCGAAATACGATGACTTTTCGAATTCGTTCGCTGTCCCGACCCCTTGCCTCGGCAATGTAGAACGGATTCGGGGCGAGTTCGAATTCACCCTGGTAGGTGACTATGCCCCTCACTCCGTCAAAGACACGAAGTGCGCGCCTCTGCTTCGTGTGATCCAGTATTGCGCGGTTTCCATATTTCATCACCTGATCGCCGACTTGGCCATCACCCGTGAAGTGAAAGACGCCACTATGCCAACGGTCGAACACGTAACCGTACTTCTCGCCTGCTTTCGGATCTGAAAAGATAAAGACGTTCGGCGACTTGGCTGACGGCTCTATGCCGCCCTGGCCTCCGCCGCCGTATAGCTTGTGCAGTTCTTTCCGGAGGATCTTATCCCCCGGCTCGAGAGTCCACCTCATGAGATCGAGTGCTGTGCCATTTCTACCGCAACCAGCTGATTACGCATTAACCGAAGGATGGCCGGTTGGCGGCCCAAGCCTCGCCAAATAATGCTTTCAGCGTCTCGCCGGTCTTACCTGACAAGTCACCAACTTCACGAATCTGTAGCCAGACCGTTGAACCATCCGCGGAAGCTTGTACTTGGGACGGCCCCTCGATCTTCTTTAGGCTGTTTTCGCCCGCTGGCACGCTCACCCATCCTAGACGTGCTGCTGCCACGTCTCCGGTAAATGGAGTTCGATGGAGAGCGACCCAGACCCAATGTTTGCGTGGATGTGCGCTCATCCATATGCGTGATCCATTTGTCCAACTGATGTAGTGCTTCTGATTCCAATTCGGCTGCTGACCCTGGGTCACATCCGCGATCATTGCCTGAAGTGCTTCAAAGATCTTCCTCGTGTCTTCTGACGTTCGAGATAAGTGCCAGGCTTTACCGTCTGTGAGCCATGGCGAGTCAGAGGCGCCCGTCGGTCCCGGAATTGGAGTTGCATATAACTTCTTAAGTCGATCCAGCTCCTCGGGGTCGAAGTCATAGTCAATTAAGAGAGCAAGTTGGTAGGCATTGAGCCTTTGGCTAGGATCGGCGGTCCCATCCTCCCCAAAGACGACGCCCTCAGACGTTAGTACATCCGTCGGGTCGCGCTTGTCATCTGGGTCATGCCATTTGAATGCCGCCACGACTCGACCTTGACTATCTAGCACTCGATAAGCGGTGTTCAACGCGGGGTTCGAATTCATCCTATTTCCAACAGGTTGAGGACTCGTACCACCAAGTGACGCAAGGTCACCGTAGGTTGTCCACTGCCCCGCAGGGATCGCGGCCACTGCGGCGTCGATGCGACTCCAGTCGAATCCGATTGGGGCGCCTTTCGACCCGGCTAACGGGCCGGGCCAGATTTGGATAACGCGTTCAGCGAGCACATCAGCTCTCGCGAGAATTTGCGCACGCGCCCAAGTTGGGGAATCAACGAGCTCCTTGTTCAACTGGAGATTACTGTTGTCATAAATCTGTTGCTTGCGCACAAAGGGACTGTTGCTCAGCACTCCGTTGTACGCCGTTAGAGTCAGATTCCCAAGCGTGTGAACAAGTTCGTCCCTCATGGTGTTGGGGTCGTCACCACTCGCCGCAATCTCTTCAATCCACTGTTCACTCAGCGTCTGGGGCATGATGTGTTCGATCGTTAGCTTCGAGCCCGCCAAATCCACTGGCTCGAGATGACCGTAACTCTCCTCAATGCGTTCGAGAATCAGCTTGCGCTGATCGGGTCGACCGGTCAGATAGAAGGGCTGTGATCGGGCCGCTGTCCGAATCTGGTCGTCCGTAGGCCAATAACGACGGGGGCCCGACAGTACCGATCTGACGGCATCAGGTATGGATTGATTTGGCGGCAGTTGTTTGATGGCGTCGAGAAACAGCCGGTTGAGCTGATTCGTGGGGACTTGAGCTAGATGGCGGCGAACCAGGAAGGACTCGATGAAGCGGAGAGACTCCTCCATCTCAGCTTGCGTGGCTAAATCTCGATCGATGAGATCGTAAACGTGCATCAACAGCGGATATGTCGTCTCCGCACCCCATCGTCGGAGCCTGGTCAGAGCAGCCCTTGTTTGTGGATCCGGCTCCGAAGGCGGGTCGACAAGGCGCCGATAATGTTTCGCTCGTTTAGCTAGGTCGCGAATCTCGGCCTCGATGAGTGCTTCGTCATGCGCAAATGGCTCGAGGCGCTGTTGCTGCAAGCGGTACACATCATCCTTAGCGGCATCAATTCCACGCCGTTGCAGATCGACCCTCGCAAGACCCTCTAGGCGATCCTCACCAAGGCTCTTTTCCATTGGATACCAGACCTTGTCGTACACCTCCTGACCGCGAGTCGGCAGCAACATGAAGAGATAATTTCGCAGCAAATCGGCTTGGGTCAGACTCATGCCCGTTGCGTTTAAGGATTCAAATATTCTGTGTGGGTTATCGTCCTCTTCCGTGGTCACGTCGACGACCGCTAGCCTTTCTACGATCACCCGCTCAAGACGATGATGGTCTAGGGTCTCATTCTCCGTACCCTGTGCTTTGGTCAGTTGTGCAGCAAAAAACCTGAACGCACCCTCAAGCTTGTTCGTGACTGTTGGCGGTGGGCCTCCGTCAATGAACGCGAAGAAAGCGTCGCGATCGAGGCGACTCGGAAGAACCTTGTAGCGATCTAGACCGTCCGCGTGCTCGTTGCGCAGGTACAACTGATTCAGGCGATCGACGGCTCGCGCATCCTTTCCCTTCTGCCAGTCCCTTATCGCCGCCAGGGCTAACAGCAGAGTAATTAGCCGCTGCTGACCATCGACTATCAGGAAGGAGCTCACGCCATGTGCGAGGCCCGGTATGGGCGCGAGAACAAAGCTGCCAATGAAATGACTGGATTTCAGGGGTCGGGCCGAGCCGTCGGATTCATACGTGGCAAGGATGTCGTATTGATCGAGAATGTCCGACCAAAGTTGCCGCAGTTGAGTGGGCTCCCACGTGTACGGGCGCTGGAAGAGGGGCACCCGGTATTGCTTTTCTCCCTCGATGAGGCGCTTAAGAGTGGTCTGCCCTGCCTTCATGGAGACCCGATTCTAGGGCTGAAAAGACCTGGCGCACACCCAAAACCAGGCTTTCGGAATATCCGGCAGAGGCTTGAGGCGCTGGCGCCGGTGGTCGCTTAGCCGCTCTGCGGGATGCGCTCGCCAAGTCTCGGCCATCATTGTTCGCCTTCGGCTTCAACGACCAATTCGCCGTGAATCGCTTTCGCAAGGATCGCCTGTTTCAGCCGAGCAACTTGACTCGCCGAACGTTGGCTCGGTTCGACCAAGCGCGTAAGCGCCGTTTCCAGCTGCAGGGTGGCCTCGTCAACCTTGCTGAAGAGCTGCGTCACTAAGTCGTGGATCCGTCGAGCCTGACCCGGTGGGGGGAGCGGCAACGTCAGTAGTCTCAGATCGCGCAAGTTCAGGCTGTCGCGGGTCGTGCCGCCCACAGCTCCCTGTATTGCCTCTTGGCCGTCAGATGAGTGAAACCACATCCACAGCCAATCGGCAAGTTCCGGAGTGCGGGGCCTAATGACCGCGAGAGTTCGCGACACGTTTGCGCCTTTAAGCGACGCCGGAACGATCGCGGCTCGCCCGACTGAACCTTGGATGCTGAGGACCACCTCACCACCTTCGAGACGTGTGCGCTTGAATTCCTCGTCTAAACGTCGACTGATGTGGTAAAGCTCCGTTTGGTCGATGGAGCCGTGATGGAGATCCTTGACCCGAAGCATTGGCACCCCACCATCCGTATTCGGACCTGGCTTCAGAACTCCGTACGCGATCGAACGCGGGGGCGCCGTCTCCTCAACAGTGCTTAGAGACCAACCCGAGGGCAGACCGCTCGAAGTGCCGTTACCTGACGAATCAAGCAAGTCTTGCAACTCGGCAAGGGCCTGTACCGAAAGCCGCATCCCATCGATAGCTTGCCCGATGAGATCCTCAGGACCTGCTGCTCCACTGTCGGCGACAGACTCTTCATCGCGCAGCCACTTCAGGCTATCAATGTTGTACTGGCAATCCTTGACCTGGTCGATGCTGAAATCTCGCCATCGATCATCGCGCGAGAGTTCCCGGATACGGTGACCGCGGCCGAGGGGATCAGAGCCGTAGCAGATCTCGAATTCAGCGAAGTGACTCGTCGACAGCGGCCGATTTTTCTTGGTTACCGCTGGGACGTTCGCACGCGCGTCATATATCCACAGTCTTTCGGTTGGTCGGCCCTTGGTGAAGAAGATGACGTTTGTCTTGGTGCCTGGGCTGTATGGGCTGAAAGTGCCGCGCGGCAACCGCAGTACGGTGTGGAGATCGCAGTCTTCCATCAACACCTTGAATACGTCACCCGCTTGATCGGAGAACAAGACGTTGTCGGGCACAACGACCGCGGCACGCCCGCCGGGCTTGAGAATCGTCATCACATGCTGGATGAAATTGAGCTGCTTGTTGCTCGTTTCGATAACGAAGTCATCGCGCGTGGGGGCGTGGTGGGCGCCCTGTGTCCCAAACGGTGGATTCGTAAGGATTACATCGAATCGCTCCGAACGCGGCGGGTCATATATCGAGTCGTTGCCGCTGATGTGAGGCTCGACTTGGTGGAGATAGAGATTCATCAGGGCGAGACGGCGGGGGCGTGCCACAAGATCGTCCCCGTAGTAGGTGGCGCTCCGAATGCGCCTCGCTATCGTCCGATCTAACGATCCCTTGGTTTCTTGCAACAACCACTCATATGCGCACACGAGGAAGCCTCCCGTGCCGCACGCGGGATCGCCGACCTTGAAGTCGTGACCTATGCGTGGATCCGGTTTCATGCAACGCACGATTGCTTGAATCAACAGGCGCGGCGTGAAGTACTGGCCTGCTCCTTTCTTACCTTCAGATGCCGCCTTCTCCAGCAAGCCCTCGAAAGCGGCGGCCTTTACATCAACGTCAAGATCCGTCCATTCGGTTTCGTCAATTAGGCTGATTAGCTTCTTAAGATTCACAGGATTGGAGAACCGCGACTGTGCCCCGCTGTAGATATCGCCCAGGAGTCCCGACTGTTTACCGAGAGTTCGTAGCGCATCGACATAGGCGTCGGAAAGATCAATTCCGCTGTGCTGCCTCAAATGCCCCCAGTCGGTTCCTTTGGGTAGTGACAGCTCCTTCTCATCGGCCATCTTGAGAAAGAGGAGGTAGGTGATCTGCTCGATGTAGTCGCCATAATCGATGCCGTCGTGCCGCAATGTGTGGCAGAAGCCCCAAAGTTTGTTCGCAACGTCGGTCATGCGGCAGCCACCTCTCGATTTAGGTCGTTGAGTAGATCCGCGAGTCTGCCATTGAAGTCTCTGTTGGCGCGGCCCCAGCCGCCTCGATTCGCCAAAACCGGCATATCTTCGAAGTCCTGGCGATCGATGGAAAGGTTCGCGACGAGATGTTGGCGTATGTGGTCAAGCCACTGGGTCTGCTCGTCGGTCAAGGAGTGCTTGGCTGCAATGGCGCTCAGCGCGCGATCGATGCGCTCCTGGGCGGTATAGAGCGGCGCGGCCGCCTCGGCGCCCCGCTTCACCATCGAGATGATGTCAACGAGTGACTTGTGGGTTGTCAAGGCGTACGCGAGTTGAAGGTTCTTCTCGGTGAAATGATCCGGCGATTGGGCGAGTGCGGAGTGGAGTTGCCTGAGAGCATCAGTTCCCCAGCCCTGCGGGCGAGAGAGCAGGATCGAAAGAGCCGCTATGTGTTCCTGGTTGGAGCGCACGTAGGCTGAGAATGCGGCGAGGTAGTCCGCCGGCTTGTAGTCCTTTCCGTCTGCACCTTTGATGAGGCGCTCGGACGTTACCGTGTCCTCGACTCCTGGCGCCACAAGGAATGTGCGCTGCCCTCGCGGGTAGTTGGTCAGAAGATCCTGAAAGCCCTTGTCCCGGAGCGTTTGCATGACGCCGGTGAAGCTCGTGTGGAGTAGCGTCGTCAGCTGATCCGTGAACTGACCAATGTCGCCGTCAGGCACGTATTTGGCGAATTGCTCACGTGCGTCGCCCGCCATCTCCTTTTCAACGCGCCGTAGCCGACGAACGAGGCGTCGAATGTTGTAGTCGCGATCGCGGTTATCCCAGATCTCTCCGATGATCTCCGCAACTGTCTTACCGTCAGACTCCGGCGGCTCCGCGGTCATGGCGGTCGCGTTCTTGAAGTAGGCAAGCACCGTTCCGTCAAAGCAATCGAAGACAACAAAGTGCGACTTGCCGGGGTAGCGGTCGCTCTTACGCGTACCGCGCCCGAGCATTTGTTCAAACAAGATTCGGGACTTGACCGGGCGCAGGAACACGATGAACTCCAGGTCCTGGATATCAATTCCGGTCGTCAACAGGTCGACGGTGACAATCACCTTGGGGTTGGGCCGGTTTCGAAACTCCCGGATCTTCTGCAGAGGCCGATCGACCCGGCCGGTGATCTTCTCGACGAAGCTATCGCCTTGACCAAACACATCGCGCGCCAGATCGACAAGCTGATCCGCGTGCGACGTATGCGGCATGTCGTTATCGGCAAAGATCAAGACCTTCGGGAATCGCTTGAACTCCAGCTCATGCTCCAGCCCATATCGCCTGACTTCCTCAAGGATCTTTCGGTTCGAGTCAGGGGCCGTGATCTCTCGCTCGATCTTCGTTGTCTCAAACACTCGCTCATCCTCGATAAGGTCGAGCTGTTTGGCTCCCGTCGTCGTGTCCACTTGCTGGACCTCTTCTCCCTCTTTCAGGAATACGCCATTCATACGGACGCCTGAGCTGACCTTCACAACGTCGTAATCGACGAGGTAATCCTCGGCGACGGCACGTGCGTACTCGTACCGATAGACGATGTTCTCGAAGTAGCTTGTCGTGTGCTGCGCGGGCGTTGCCGTGAGTCCCACTTTGACTGCATCGAAATGATCCAGCGTGTTACGCCAAACCGAGATCTCTTTAGTGGAGTATCCACGATGGCATTCGTCGGCAATCACTAGGTCGAACGCATGAATCGGAATGTTCAATGCTTCGGCATCGTCTTCCGACTCCCCATCGAAGCCAGGCAGGACGCCCTTGCCAAAGAGGTTGATGGCCATTCGCTGAACGGTGGAGACGTACACAAATGCCTGACCGAGCTTCGGCTCGGTGAGGTATTGCGCAGGCAACACTTTGGGATCGAAGTCGCTCTCTTCGAGATCCTCGCGATGGAAGCGCTGGCTGTAAAGCTCATAGATCTTGTTGAACTTCAATCCAGGCTCGGCTTCGAACGCGGAAAACGCCTGTACTGCCTGGGCTGCGAGGGCGCGCCGATCGACCAGGAACAGCACCCGTCTCGCAACCCCAGACTTCATCAGCCGGTAGGCCTCATTGACGAGCGTTAGGGTCTTGCCTGTTCCAGTCGCCATCGTCACCAGGAGCTTTCGCTTGCGTTCGCGTATCGCCGCCTCGATAGCGGCATTGGCTTCGTGCTGATATGGACGGAGTCGAGTATTGGCAGGGATCGTGTCCAGGCGGACAAACTCCGCCTCTAGGTTGCGCGTCAGCATTTCGGAAAGCGCCGTTGGTGTGTGGAATCGAGAGATCCTCCGGGAGCGATTCAACGGATGACGAACATCGTGGAACCAAATAACCTCGCCATTGGACGAATAGAGGAACGGAACACCGAACTCACCTTGGTAACGAGGCTCCTGAATAATTGCGCGGGAATACCGCTCGGCCTGAGGGAGCACCCCTTGGGGTCCGAGCGTGAGTTTCTTGGCCTCGACAACGCCTCGAATGCTGCCGCCGTCACAGAGGGCATAATCCGCCGGCCCGGCTGTCGTGGGCAATTCCGTCACAGCTGACCTCGCCAGCTCGCGCGCTTCGGGCTGCTCACACGTCGGAGCGGCTTTCCAGCCGACGGCCGTCAGACGTGGATCAATCCGGGTTTTCCGGGTGCGGGACTCGGATTCTGGCGCTTGCGGCATTCAGTGGGCTCTACTCCAACCAGCCTTCAGGCTGTGCGCGGCGAAACGAGGATATCGGTTCGCTCTTGAGCTGTGGTCCGCTTTTGCTTGCAGCGCCTGTGCGATTTGCATCGCACGGCTCTTGTAAATGGCAATTCTTCTTGAATGGAGCCCACGCCCGGATTCGAACCGGGGACCTTTTCCTTACCAAGGAAATGCTCTACCGCCTGAGCTACGTGGGCGTGCCGTAGGCCAACGATTCTAGTTAGCTTCCTGACTCCACCCGGCCCACGTCGGTCAGGATCTCCGCCCGGCCTCGGATCTTGATCGCCGCCGTCAGCTCCGTGAACTGCGCCACCATCACCTCGCCCGCGTCCAGCCGCTCCGAGT
>Ga0070708_100002540_pt1 | contig 14091 bp, 13 predicted proteins | sample KBSK5503metaG_FD_65469 | JGI IMG/M metagenome (GOLD analysis project Ga0070708, IMG submission 65469) | Corn, switchgrass and miscanthus rhizosphere microbial communities from Kellogg Biological Station, Michigan, USA - KBS K5-50-3 metaG | ecosystem: Host-associated > Plants > Roots >...
GCCGGCCGGGACAAGCTCACCATCCTCACCTCGCCGCGACTGGCGGCCTTCGGCGACTGGGTCGAGCAGCTGATCGCGGAGAGCACCGGCAAGGCCGGGACCGGCATCGTGCCCATCGTCGGCGAGCATCCCGGCGCCCCCGACGTCTATGCCGATGACCGCTGCTTCGTGTTCCTGGCCCTCGCTGACGAGGCGGATCCAGCGATGTCTCGGCTCGCACTCGACCTTAATCGCCGTGGCCACCCGGTCGAAGAGATCGTGGTAGCCGATGCCTTCGACGTTGGGGCGGAGTTCCTCCGCTGGGAGGTCGCCACCGCGGCGACGGGAATCGTGCTGGGTATCGATCCCTTCGACCAGCCCAACGTGCAGGAGAGCAAGGACGCCACCAAGGCGCTGCTCGCCGCGTACGCGGAGCACGGCTCGTTGCCTGCATCCGCGCCGATCGTCGCGGAGGCGGGACTCAGCGCGTATGCCGACGTGCGCGTGCTGGGCGATACGCCGGTATCGGTCGATGGGGCCGTGCGTCAGCTCCTCGACCTCGTCGGGGACGGCGATTACTTCGCGATCCAGGCCTACCTGCCCCGAGACCAGAACATCGAATCCCGCCTGCAGGGCGTTCGGCGGCGGCTGAGAGACGCCGTCGGTGTGGCGACGACCCTCGGCTTTGGTCCGCGATTCCTGCATTCGACCGGGCAGCTGCACAAGGGAGGGCCGCCGACCGGCGTCTTCCTGCAGATCACCGCGGAGCCGCAGAAGGACCTGCCAATCCCCGGCTGGGACGAAAGCTTCGGGACGCTGATCGCGGCACAGGCCCTGGGCGACCTCCAGTCGCTGCAGCGGCGCGATCGCCGCGTCCTTCGCCTGCACCTGGGCGACGCCAGCAGTGGTGTGGAGCGCCTGGAGCGGCGGATCGGGGACGCACTCGGCGTCGAGGCCGGCGTCTCTGGCGCGGCCGTCGGCCGCACCTCCTGAGGCCATCAACGGCACAACCAGCCAGGACGAGGAGCCAGGAAGATCGATGCAAGTCGCGGTCGCAGGACTCGGACGCATGGGAGCGGGGATGGCCCGCCGGCTCGCCCGTGGCGGGCACGAGGTCGTGGCCTGGAACCGGCACGCAGAAGTCGCCCATGACGTGGCCGGCGAGCCGGAAAACGAAGGGCGGGTCGCCGTCGCCGATGCGCTCGAACAGCTGAAGACGGCGATGCCGGGTCCGCGCTCCGTGATCATCAGCGTCCCCTCCGGGGATGCGACCGAGCAGTTGATCACGCAGCTCACGGGCATCCTGGACCGAGGGGACGTGATCGTCGACGCAGGCAACTCGAACTTCCACGACAGCCAGCGGCGGGCCGGCATGGTCGAGGAGCACGGTCTCGAGTGGCTCGACATGGGCGTCAGTGGCGGGATCTGGGGGCTACGCGTGGGGTTCTGCGCGATGCTGGGCGGAAAGCGGGAGGTCTTCGAGCGCTTCGAGCCGGCCGTGCGGACGCTCGCGCCCGAATTGGGCTACCTCTACTGCGGTCCCGCCGGAGCCGGCCACTACGTCAAGATGGTCCACAACGGGATCGAGTACGGCGTGATGCAGGCCATCGGCGAGGGCTTCGACATCATGCACGCCTCGGACTACGAGCTCGATCTGGCCGCCATCGCCGAGCTGTGGAACCATGGCAGCGTCATCCGCTCGTGGCTGATGGAGCTGGCGGCCGACGCCTTCAAGCGCGAGGGCTCCAACCTCGACCAGATCAAGGGCTGGGTCGCCGACTCGGGCGAGGGCCGCTGGACGGTTCTCGATGCCATCGACCACAACGTGCCAGCGCCGATCATCACCCTGTCACTGATGCAGCGATTCCGGAGCCGCCGCGAGCCGGATTCGTTCACCGATCGAGTGCTGGCCGCGCTCCGCAACGAGTTCGGCGGTCATGCGGTGGTGTCGGCGGACGGTGACGGCGCCGCCGAGCTGCCAGCCCCGGCAGCCTCCGGGCGCTCCGGCGCCTGAGACGAGACCGATGCCGCCGGCGAGCACGACCGTCGTTCCCGTCCTGCCCGACCAGGTTTCACGCGGCGACGGGGCGCGACAGACCGCAAATCCCCTTCGCGAGGGGTTGCGCCTGGAGCGAATCCCGGAGCCATGCACCATGGTCATCTGCGGCGCGACCGGGGACCTCACCACCCGCAAGCTCGGCCCGGCGCTCTACAACCTGATGCTCGGTGGCTTTCTGCCGCCCGAGTTCACGGTCGTGGGCTTTGCACGCCGTCCCATGTCGGACGATGACTTTCGGGAGCTGCTCCGGCAGGGGATCGATCAGTACAGCCGAAACAAACCGGTCAAGGCCTCGGTCTGGAAGTCGTTCAGTAAGGGGATCGAGTACCACGCCGGCGAGTTCCACGAATCGGACTCCTACGCGGACCTTGCCAAGCGGCTCGACCGCATCGACCGTGATCGCGGCACCTCCGGGAACCGCCTCTTCTACCTGGCCGTTCCGCCCGTCCTCTACCCGGAGATCGTCAACCAGCTCGGCGCGCAGGGCTTGGCGGAGGCGGGTGAGGAGCGCGGGGAAGGAAAGCGGGGCTGGGTGCGGGTCATCGTTGAGAAGCCGTTCGGCTTCGACATCGGATCGGCGCGAAAGCTCAACCGAGAGATCGGAGAGGTCTTCAAGGAATCGCAGATCTACCGCATCGACCACTACCTGGGCAAGGAGACGGTCCAGAACCTCGCGGTCTTCCGGTTCGGGAACGGCCTCTTCGAACCGATCTGGAACCGGCGCTACATCGACTCGGTACAGATCACCGTAGCCGAGACCGTTGGTGTCGAAGGGCGCGGCGAGTTCTACGACCAGACCGGGGCGCTGCGCGACATCGTGCAAAACCACGCCCTGCAGCTGATGACGATGTTCGCCATGGAGCCGCCGGTCGAGTTCATGGCGTCGGATCTGCGCGACGAGAAGCTCAAGGTGCTGCGAGCGGTGAAGCCGATGACGGTGAGCGACGTCGCTGACAACGCTGTCCGTGGCCAATACGTATCCGGTTGGGTCGAGGGCCACAAGGTCCACGCCTACCGCGACGAACCGGAAGTGGATCCTGAGTCGCAGACGGAGACCTTCGTGGCGCTCAAGCTCGGCATCGATTCTTGGCGCTGGGCGGGAGTGCCCTTCTACCTCCGCACCGGCAAGGCCATGCCCACGCGCGTCACCGAGATCGCGGTGCAGTTCCGGCGCGCGCCGCTCGCGCTCTTCGCCCGCGCGGGAGCACCGCAGATCGACCCGAACATCCTTGCGGTGCGTATCCAGCCCGATGAGGGCATCCTGCTGCGCTTCGGCGCCAAGGTCCCCGGCCAGGGACTGCAGATCCGGAGCGTGAACATGGATTTCCGCTACGGGTCGAGCTTCGCGGTCGACTCGCCCGATGCGTACGAAACGCTGCTCCTGGACGCCATGATCGGCGATCCTTCTCTGTTCACCCGCGCCGACGAGGTGGAGCGCGCCTGGGAGATTCTCGACCCGATCCTTCGCGCCTGGTCGGAGGAGAAGGGTGGACCGCTGCACTTCTACGGGGCCGGAACCTGGGGACCGCCGGCTGCGGACGAGCTGCTCGAGCGCGACCAGCGCGCCTGGCGCAGGTTGTAGGCCCGGAACACGATGGCCTCTCGATCCGCCGCGCAACGCGAGCTCGCGGTCCATCGCCGCCTGATGGAGTTCGGCGAGGCTGAGAGTCTCGCCACTCCCGAATGGGAAGCCAAAGGCACCGACGTAGAGACCATCGAGGCCGAGCTCGCCCGACTGTGGGGAGGCCCGGAGGTGGCTCCAGCTGATGGCGACGGCGAGGCACGGGTCACGGAGAAGGGCCTGCCGCACGCCCGCGCGTCGGTCCTGAACCTGATCGTGACCGTGGTGGACGCGGAGGCAGCCGAGCGCGTGGTGCAGACGATGATGAACCTCGGCGTGCGGCATCCGTCGCGGGCGATCGTCCTCGTCGCGGATCACCAGGCGCGCGGCGACGCGCTGGATGCCCGGATCAGCACCCATTGCCACGTCGCGCCCTCGATGGAGGACGAGAGAATCTGCTACGAGGAGGTGATCCTCACGGTCCGTGGCGAGGCCGCGGAGCACCTCTCGGGCGTCGTGGCGCCGCTGCTCATTCACGACCTGCCGACGTTCGTGTGGTGGCCGGGCGACCCGCCGTTCGCACATCCGGTCTTCGACCAGCTGGTCGAGCTCGGCGATCGGCTGGTGATCGACTCGGCGGACTTCGGCGATCTGTTGGTCGGCATGCGCCGTCTCGCGAATCTTCGGCATCGGTCCGGCGTAGGCGATCTCGCCTGGGAGCGGCTCTCGATCTGGCAGGAGCGCATCGCCCAGTTCTTCGATTCGCCGCGATTCAGGCGGTACCTTCCGAACCTCAACCGTATGGTCGTTCGCTATGCCATCCCGGCGCATCGCCCACGCCTCTCCGAACGACCCGACCCGGATGCACCGATCCACGAGGCCGCATCGCCGATGGCGCAGGCGGTGCTCCTGGCCGGCTGGCTGGCGGCGCGCCTCGAATGGCGCAGGTACAAGACCCTCGAATGGCTCGACGGCCGTGGATTTCGATTGCGCCTGGAGGGGCGTCACGAGATGGTCGACCTGCACATCCAGCCGGAAGCGACTGACACCGTCACTCCTGGTGAGCTCACGAGCGTCCACCTGCGTGCCTACGGCGAGACCGGGGCAGCCGAATTCATCATCGATCGATCCAGGGACGAGGCGACGGTGGCCACCAACGCCGACGGCATGACCGCGCTGCTGCGGCAGGTCGTCATGGAGTCACCCAGGCCCGCCGAGCTGCTGAGTGCCCAGCTGACGGCCAACCCCAAGGACCCGGTGTACGAGTCCGCGCTGCGGGCGGCGGTCATCTTCCTCGCGGCGGCGCGCAGCGGCGAGCCGCTCAGCGCACGGAACGCCCAGGTCGCAAGCGCGGCGCAGGAGCTCGGAGGATGAGTGCCGCAACGCGAAATGCGCCCGTCGGCAAGCCGCGCTTCGTCGTCCTGCCCGACCTCGCCGCTGTCGCCGCGGAGGCGGCAGATCGCTTCGTGGAGAGCGCCAACTCGGCGATCGAGTCGCGGGGCATCTTTCGAGTGGCCCTTTCCGGCGGAACGACACCGAATGCCGTCTACCCGCTGCTCCGTTCCCAGCCGCGGGTGGGTCGGGTGGACTGGAGCTGTATCGAGTTCTTCTGGGGGGATGAGCGAGCGGTGCCGCCCGACGACTCGGAGTCGAACTTCGGGACCGCCTACCGCATGTTCCTTTCCCAGCTGCCCAGTATCCGGCCGGAGGCGATCCATCGGATGCAGGGAGAAGCACCAGACCTCGATGCCGCCGCGCTGGCCTACGAGACGGAGCTGCGCCTCGCCTTCGGCGTGCGCGGCGCAGGGCGGCCCGAGTTCGACCTGATCTGGCTCGGGCTTGGGCCGGATGGCCACACGGCATCGATCTTCGCCGGAAGCTCCGCGGTGCGGGTCAAGGACCGATGGGTGGTCGCCAACTGGGTTCCTTCACGACAAATGTGGCGGCTGACGCTGACCTTTCCCGTCATCGACGCTGCCCGCGAGGTGCTCTTCCTGGCGACGGGTGAGAACAAGGCCAACGCCCTCCGCCACATTCGGAGCGGGCGTTCACCATTGCCGGCCGCGCGGGTTCGTGGCCGACGAGTGGTGTGGCTGATCGACGCGGCGGCCGCCGGTTCCGTCGCGGCAGCTGGTTCGCCTGCTAGCCCGGAACGAGGGTGAGCGAGCCGGGGACGGACGTCGTCTCGGGGGGCGGACCGCGCGGTGTGGGAGAGCCAGGCCATTCGCCGCGCGTCTCCCCGGGCGGCGTCCTGAGCCTGGTCCTCGTCGTCGCCGCGCTCGCCACGCTCATCGTCCTCGCCTGGATAAGCGTCACCTCGCCGGCAACGAGTCAGACCGCATCCGGCGACGCGGTGCCGGCCTTCTCCCACGTCTGGGTGATCTTCATGGAGAACCGCGACTACACCCAAATCATCGGCTCGCCGGACGCCCCCTACGTCAACCAACTCTCGACCCGGTACGCGCTCGCGACCCGCTACTACGGAGTCATGCACGGTTCGCAGCCGAATTACATCGCGTTCTTCAGCGGTGCGACGTACGGGGTTACTGGCGGGAGCACACCCAACCTGTCGGCCACGAACCTGGTCGACCAGCTCGAGGCCGGAGGGCGCACCTGGCGCGTCTTTGCCGAGAACTACCCGGGCGGCTGCTACAACGGGATCACCGCGACAGGCGGTCCCGACGGACCGGGGACCTGGGTGCGCCGGCACACCCCCGCGTTGGCGTTCAAGGACATCCGAAAGTCGGCCACGCGCTGCGCGAACATCCAGCCGTTTCGTCAGTTCGACCCGGCGGCGGCCGACTTTGAGCTCATCGTGCCCAACTTGACCGACAGCGGGCATGACGGCACTACGCGCCAGGCCGACGCATTCCTGCAGGGGTTCGTCCCCCGCATCACCGGGTCTGCGGCCTGGCGGGACAACGGCGCGCTCTTCATCGTCTGGGACGAGGGCCGCGAGACCGGACCGAACCACATCACCGCGCTCGTGATCTCTCCGCTCGTGCCGTCGGGCGCGCGTTCGTCGGCCCGTTATGACCACTACTCGCTCCTGGCCACGATCGAGTCCGCGTGGCATCTCGACTGCCTCGGGAGCTCGTGCGGTGCAAAGCCGATGAGCGCGTTCTTCGATCACCGCCCATCGGCGCCCCCATCATGATGGTCGTATTTCTGATCCTTGCTCTGGCTGCCGCGGCGGTAGCGGCCTTCTTCGGCTGGCCCGTCTGGCGCTCGTACCAGGACCGCCAGGAGCGAGACCTGAATGCCGAGCGGTACCTCGCGTGGCGCGGCAGGGCGTCGCGGCAGGCGACCCAGGCACCCAGCCTGTCGACGTCCGAGCGGAGGCAGCTCGTCATCGCGGCGGTGTTCGCAATCGCCGCCGTGGCGTTCGTCGTCCTCTTCCTGTCAGTGCGCTGAACCGAGCGTTGCCTGATGCGCGTCGAACTGCTCTACACCGAGGATGACCCCGGCTACATGGCCGCTCGTCAGAACCTCGTGGAGGTCCTGACCGAGGACGCCTTCGAGACGCCGATCCAGATGATCGCGGTCGGATCTCTCGAAGATGCGCAGCTTCTCGGGTTTCCAGGCTCCCCGACCATCCGGATCGACGGCGAGGACATCGTTCACGAGCCGGCAGGGAGGGTGAGCCTGGTCCACCGCGATTACGGCGCGGACGGTGGCGTGCCGGGCAAGGCCCTCATCCGCGCCGCCGTCGAGCGAGCGCGCGGCTGGGGACACGGACGCACCGGCTGACCCCCACGGCGTGCGGCGAGTAGACCCATATTTTCACGCGCCGCCCGGCTATCCCGGCGTATATCCTGCGGCGCGACCGGATGGGCGGTAGACTCCCGCCAGCGTCATGAGCTCATCAAAGCGCCCTAGTACGTCCAGCCTCCGACGGTTCATCAGCTCTCGGCCGTACGTTCCCGTTGCGGAGATCCGTCGCCGGTTCGAGATCGACGACCGGGAAGGCGTATGCCGCGTCGAGCGTGACGGCCAGGTCGCGTTCATCGGACTGCCTGACCGAGAGGCGTCGAAGATCCAGGATCTTTGGTCGCGCGACGAGATTGGCCTCGAGCTCTCTGTGGAGGTTCGTGCTCCAGTGGTGATCGGGGTCTATCCGATGCGGATCGCCCGGTACGTCACTGATGGCAACGGCTTCCGTGGCAATGGCCACCGACCGGCCGTTACCAACGGCGATGGCTCGGTTCAGCAGGCGCCCCAACTCGGCCCCCAGCAGGGCCCATCCACCGCACTGGGTCGCGCGGCCGGCTCTCGTTGACCGCCGTCCTCATCTCGCGAGAGCTCCTCGTCGCAACGCGGATTGCCGACGCGTTCTCGTCGGCCGGACGCGAGCTCCTTCGCGTGGACAAACCATCCCAGTTGCGCAGCCTGGACGGGATTTCGCTCGTCCTCGTCGACTGGGATCAGCGCGAGCCAGGGTGGACAGAGGACCTCGCCGCGTGGGTCGATCGGCACAAGGACGCCGAGGCGCCTGACGTGATCCTCTTCGGACCCCACGCCGACCTCGCCGCTCATGCAGCCGCCAGGGCCAGCGGACTCGGGCCGATGTGGGCGCGCTCGAAACTCTTCGCGGAGATCGGCCGATTGGCCGAGAAGGCCGACCCGGGCCGACCGATCAGACCAGGTCGCTAACCTCGACTTCATTCGATTCGACCACGGGGATCGGCTCGAATTGCGGCTGACCAGGCCCAAGCGGAGCAAGCCCGAACCGCTCGCGGAGGAGCGTCCGCAGCACGCGCCAACCGTCGCGGAACGCGTTGAGGTTGGACTCACCAAACCGACGCGGTGACTCGACGCTCGGGATCTCGGCGATCCGCAATCCCTGCCGGATCGCCCTGGTCACGATCTGCGTCTCGATCTCGAAACCGTCCGCGTCGAGCCAGAGGGCGTTGAGGGCGCCTCGACGGAAGCCGATGTAGCCGTAGCAGAGCTCGCTGAAATCGGTCCCGAAGAGGAGGTTTGCGGTGTCTCGCAACCTCGCGTTGCCAAACTTGCGGAACCACGACATGTCCGTCGTGTAGCCGCCAGGCAGGAAGCGCGACCCTTTCACGAGGTCGAAGCCTGCCTGGAGCTGCTCGACGAAGCGCCCGATCTCGGCGGGATCCATGCTGCCGTCGGCGTCGATCATGACGACGTAGTCGCCACGGGCTCCTGCGAACCCGCTGCGAAGCCCGGCGCCCTTGCCGGGCCGCGCCTCGTGTATGACGACCACGTCGGGGGCCACCATCTTGGCGACCTCGAGCGTGCCGTCGGTGGACAGACCGTCGACGACGATGATCTCGTCGACAAATGACGGAATCCGTTCGAGCACCCACGCGATGTTGCGGGCCTCGTTCTTGGCCGGGATAACGACGCTGACCGAGGGCATCGAAGATGCGTCCCCCCGTTTTTGGGTATGGGCTTCAGAAGGAGCGCGCATTTGGGCGTCCGTGGTATCGGAAAATGGGAGGATCGATTGATGAATTCGGGTCCCCCCGTAGGCCCCAGAGTACTGGGACGAACGGTGTAGCGATTCTGGTCGAGAAGTACTACAAAAGTCCAGTTCCGAGCGGTTGTGAGACGTAAGAACTGTTGCGTCGGCGCAACGGCCTCCAAACACGGAACATGCAAAATGATGCGACCACCTTCAGACTAGGTGCCCATGCCCTCGACCCCTCGGAGCAGGAAGCTCCTGGACCCGCATACCCGGCACAAACTGGTCGCTGAGCTGCGCGCCGGCCCTACCCGCCGCAAGGCGCTGGAACGCCTCCATATCTCCGAATCGACCTTCTATCGCGAGCTCGAGCGGTCTGCCGAGCTCCGCGAGCTGGTGAACGGTCATGGCAAGGAGAGAGGGCACGGCCATCGCAACGGGGACGGCACTGCCTTGCAGTCGACGGTCAGCGGAGAGAACCACAAGGGACGCGAGCGACGGCGGCGACATATCGACGCGAGCGATCCGGGAGCGGCGGCTGAGGATCTGCCTGCCAAAGCGCGGTGGGAGGCGGATGCATCGTCGGCTTCTTCGCCCGATGGCCGGGCGGAGCTTGTTGCGACGGCCGAGACGGAGGTGCCCGCGGCGGTTGAGCCCCGTAAGGCCAAGGCGTCGAAATCGCCGAAGGGGCCGAAGCCCCCGAAGCCGGCCGAGCGAGCCCGCAAGAAGCCGGAGCTCGCCACCGTCGCGCCACCGATCGCCGAGCCCGCTCGGAAGCGACCAGCGCCAGTGCGGGCCGAGCAGGCCGTGATCGCGATCGAAAGCCCGGAGGGTCAAGAGGCCGCCACGGCACCTTCGTCAGCGCGGGTCCGTCGGAGGAAGCCACGTGGTTCGACTGCTGCGCCAGTCCAGGAGACCGAGTCAGCCGGATCGGTAGGCACGCAAGCCGTCGCCACCCCGGCACTGATGGAGCCATCAGCTGCTCCCGCAAAGGGCCGCCGAGCTCGCGCATCGGCGCCTACGGCCGCCATCTCTACCTTGACCGCTCCAACGTCCGCGCGGGCCGCCTCGGCTCCAGCGCGACGGCGTCAGGCAACAGGCTCGCAGCAGGCGTACTGGCTTCCCCCCGTCCTCGTCCTCGCCGCAGAGATCGTCGTCGGTCTTGTGGTCGGGGCGAGCCCGGTCATCCTCCTGCTTGTGACCGGCAGCATGGTCGCGGTGCTCTACGTCGTGCGTCGTTGGGGCTCGAATCCCCCTCCTTCCCGCCGGCGCTCAGAGCGGCCGAAGGCGATTCGCGGGCAAACGAGCTGGCCTCCTCCCGCAGCCACGACCTCTCGGGCCGCGCCCATTGCCATACCGGCTCGCCTGCCGCAGCCAACGCCGTTGCCGATCGACAATCGGCCGCCAGCGACCGTTTCTCCGGCGCGGAGGGCGGGAGCCATCTTTCGGGCGGGAAGCGCACCGACCAAATCAACGGAGCAGCCGTCGGAACCTGTCGTCGAGCGGGGACGGAACGACCTGCGATGGCTCTGGAACTCGATCGGTCGAGATCCACGCCCGCCGCGCCCCCCGCGACGCGATGGTCGCTGACGGTGCCGGCCCATTGCCGGCGCGACCGAGCGGCGATCCAGCCGGAGGCGAGCGGGCCGCGCTGAGCGTGCAGGCCCCATGGGCTGCTCGCATCGAGCCTGAGGACATCTCCGTCGTCATCTGTGCCTACACCATGGATCGGTGGAGCGATATCCAGCGCGCGATCGGATCGGTGGCGAGCCAGCGTTCGCCCGTTCGCGAAACGATCCTGGTGGTCGACTACAACGACGATCTCATGAGGCGGGCGCAGGGCGAGCTTGGCGGGATAACGGTGGTTGCCAATCACGAGGAGCGCGGACTGAGCGGTGGCCGCAACACCGGCGTCGCTACGGCGCGCGGAGAGATCGTCGCGTTCCTCGATGATGACGCGGCAGCGGCACCGGATTGGTCGGAATGGCTCGCAGCGGGCTACGTGGACAGATTGGTCCTCGGCGTCGGGGGGAAGAGCGAGGCGATGTGGGTCGGGGGCCGGCCGGGCTGGTTCCCCGCAGAGTTCGACTGGGTCGTCGGGTGCAGCTACGTCGGGATGCCTGCGGAGCGCGCCTCGGTGCGCAACATGATCGGATCGAACATGAGCCTGCGCCGTGCGATCTTCGAGCACGTGGGCGGCTTCGACGCCCGCATCGGTCGGGTCGGGACGATTCCCGTGGGCTGCGAGGAGACAGAGCTCTGCATCCGCGCGGTGGCGGCCTGGCCGGAAGGCCGCATCGTGTACGAGCCGATGGCGCAGGTCACGCACACCGTCCCCGCGTCCCGGGGGAGTTGGCGGTACTTCCGCTCACGTTGCCTGGCGGAGGGGCGCTCGAAGGCGGTCGTGGCCCGGCTCGCGGGACGGCAGGCGGGCCTCGCGACAGAGCGCAGCTATGTGCGTCGCGTGCTTCCGGCGGCGGTCGCCCGGGACCTCAGGACCGCCCTGGCACAGCGACGCCGCGATCCGGCGGTACGTGCCCTGGCCGTCGTCGCCGGGCTCGGACTCACCACCCTCGGCTTCCTGCGGGGGATGTCCACCGAACGAGCGGTCGCGCTCAGTCCGGAGCGGGTGACATGACGACGCACGCTGGGCGAGAGCTCGAGTCGAACGTTTCCGGCGAGCTCACCATTGTCGTCCCGGTCCGCAACGCCGCGGCCTTCCTGGACGACTGCCTCGCGTCCCTCCTCGCGGAACGCCCTGCCGAGGTCGTCGTCGTCGACGGCTGCTCCACCGATGGGACGCTGGGGATGCTGGGCAATTACCCGGTTCGCGTCCTCAGCGATGGCGGCCGCGGGGTCGCCGCGGCGCGGCTCCTCGGCGCCCAGGCGGCACACACGCCCTGGATCGCGCTCGTAGATGTGGACGTCGTCGTGGAGCCCGGCGACCTCGCCCGTCTGCTCGCGGAGGCCGTCGAGGGCAGGTACACCGCCGTGCAGGCGGGCCTCGCGAGCACGTCAGGCCCGGGGTACTGGGGGCGCGCTCTCGTCCAGCATCACCTTACCGGGCGGAGCCGTACCTGGTTCGGTCTGGTGGCAACCGTATTCGACCGAGAGGCGTTCCTTCGCTACGGGCTCGACGAGACGTTCATGTCGGGCGAGGACATCGAGCTGCGCCTGCGCATGGAGCGGGACGGCGCTCGATTCGGTGTCTCGTCGCGGACGATCGTCGCCCATCGGTTCGGCGACACCTTCGACTTCGCCAAGGGCCAGTTCCTTGCCGATGGCGCAGGGCTCGCGCGAACGGCTCTCAAGCACGGGTGGCGCGCCGCGCCCCTCCTTGCCTTGCCGTCAGCGGCCGCGGCCCGCGGTGCCGCGCTCAGCGTCATGCGCCGCGAACCGCAGTGGCTTCCGTACTACGGCGCGTTCCTCGCCTTCAACTGGCTCGGCATGGCGCGCCAGCTCACCGGCACCCTTGTCCAGCGTGGAGACCAGGCACACGGCACCCCCAACGACTGACGCCCAGGGCGCACCACTGCACTCCCCGCAGGCACACGTGACGCGCGTCGCCGCTGGGCGGTCGCGACTCGCGAGCATTGCTGCATCCCTCAGCAGGGATGAGATCGCTCCAATCGTCAGCTCTGCGGGGCTCATCGCCGGCCGTGTCGCATCGCTCGGCCTGGGCTTCCTGGCCTGGCTCGTGGCGGCCCGCCTCTTCCCGCCGAGTGAGGTCGGGCTGGCGTCGGGCGTCGTCGCCGCGATGATGCTGTGCGTCCAGATCGCACTCTTCGGGGTTGGCTCGGCCCTCATCTCGGTCCTGGGCGCGTATCGACAGCGCGTGAGCCCCCTCATCAACACGGCTGGGACGAGCGTCATCGGCCTGTCCGTGGTCGCTGCGCTGCTCTTCCTGCTCCTGGCGCGTTCGGCCTTCCACGAGCTTAACGTCGTGGTGGGCGTGCCGATCCTGGCGGTGGCGTTCCTGGCCATGACGATTTTCGGTGCGGTGAATGTCCTCTTCGACAACGTGTCGGTTGCCATCCGTCGCGGCGACCAGGTGCTCACTCGGAACCTGCTCTTCGGTCTCGTCACGATCGGGGTGCCGCTCGCGCTGGCGTCATCGATGGGCGGACGCGGCAGCTGGCTCATCCTCCTCGCGTGGACTCTCGCCGGCCTCGCTGCCTGCAGCATCGGTGTCGTTCAGCTGCGTCGGAGCCTGCCGGAATACCGGCCTGGGATCGTCATCGACCGATCCCTTACCGCTGAGCTCGTTCGCGTGGGCCTGCCGAATTGGGCGCTGACCATGACCGAGCGGGGACCGGCCCTGCTGATGCCCGTGCTCGTGACCGAGCTCATCTCGCCCACAGTGAACGCGTACTGGTACGCGGTCTGGATGATGGCCTGGGTGGTCATGATCATCCCGGTCTCCGCCGGCCAGACCCTCTTTGCGGAGGCGGCGCGCGATCCGGCGAACGCCGCGCGAGCAATTCGTCACGGGATCGCAACCTCGCTCGGGCTGGGGGTGCCGGCCGCGATCGCGGTGGTCGTCCTCGCCAACGTGGCCCTCTCGCTCATGGGCGCCCGCTACGCCGCGGCCGGTGATCTCGCGCTGCGGATCCTTGTCCTCACGGTCCTGCCGTTCACCGTGATCCAGGCGTACTACGCGATCTGTCGCGCACGGCGTCAGCTCGGTGAGGCAGTGGTGGTCGGGACGGTTTCCGGTATCGCAGCGGTCACTGCGGCGCTGCTAGCGGGGTTTGTCGCGGGCCTGGCAGCAATGGCGACGGCCTGGGTCGTGGTGCAATCCGTGGCGGCGGCGTTCTGCGGTCTTCGCCTGCTCGCGTTCGCCCGCCGCGCGTAAGGGCCGCCGGTGCTGCCGCATCGGCCAGATCGCCAGGACGTGGAACCGACCAAGACGGGACCCGGTACGATCAGGCCCCTAGTTTCCGAAGTGTTCTGGTACGACCCTCGGTGTAGGGCGATCACAGATCGAATCCCGACATGGAGGGACGCTGCTGCAGACGTGAAGCCTCCCAGTGGTTGCGCGTGCCCCCCATGCTGACG
>Ga0070708_100002541_pt1 | contig 14088 bp, 12 predicted proteins | sample KBSK5503metaG_FD_65469 | JGI IMG/M metagenome (GOLD analysis project Ga0070708, IMG submission 65469) | Corn, switchgrass and miscanthus rhizosphere microbial communities from Kellogg Biological Station, Michigan, USA - KBS K5-50-3 metaG | ecosystem: Host-associated > Plants > Roots >...
GGCACCCTGGAATGGGACTGCTGGCACACCGCCGAACACATCGGTGACTCCCTGCTCTCCTACGCCTGGCAGCTCGCGGTCCAGCCCACAGGCCGTTACGTCCGGGCCGTCGCCACCGCTGAGAAGGACGCCTCGCCCGCCGAAGTGCTCGAGTTCGCCGTCACCGGCGGGCGGATCCTGGCGTCGATGGTGCGCACGTCCCGCGCGCACGTCCGCGCCTACCATCCGGACGGGATGGCCGACCCGGAGGGCTTCGCCGGGCTGGGCTGCCACGAGGCCCTGCTGCACGGCAACGACATCGCCCAGGGCTTCGGCCTCAGCCTCGACCCGCCCCGCGACGTGTGCCGCCGCGTGCTGGCCCGTATCTTCCCGCAAGCCCCCGCCGACCTGGCCGGGTCGAACCCCTGGGCCGCCCTGCTCTGGGCCGGCGGCCGCATCGACCTCCCCGGCCGCCCCGAGCACCCCACCTGGCGCCCCCACCCCGCCCCCCTGACCACCTGGGCCGCCCCCTGACCACCTAGCCCCGCCCCCTGACCACTTAGCCCCGCCCGCCCCGCCCGTGCCCACTGGGGAACGCGATTTCGAAAAAGATCATGGAAGAAAGGGGCTCCGTGGAAGATCCGGTGCACTCCAGCACCCCAAATCTTCCACGCAGCCCGGATCCTCCACGCAAACTTCCACCTGCAAGTGGAGGTTTCACTTCTGGGCCGCCGCCGCCCCAGCCGTTCGCCTACGGCTGGTAGGAGCCGGGCACCCAGGCCCGGGTCGCGACGCTGATGGCGTTCCAGGCGTTGATGGTGACGATGAGGCTGACCAGCGCGGCGACGTCTTGCGGGCCGAACTCGGCGGCCACGTCCTGGTACGCCTGGTCGGGCACGTGCGTGTCGGACAGGCGCGTGACCGTCTCGGTGAACGCCAGCGCGGCGCGCTCGCGCGGGGTGAAGTACGGGGTCTCCCGCCAGGCGGCCAGCCCATAGATACGCTGCTCGGTCTCGCCGATCGCGCGGGCGTCCTTGGTGTGCATGTCGATGCAGTAGGCGCAGCCGTTGAGCTGCGAGGCGCGGATCCTGACCAGCTCACGGAGCTTCGGATCGATCTCGGCCTTGTCGAGTTCCTTGGTCGCGGCCTGGTCCAGGTGCGCCATCGCCCGGGAGTACCCGGCGGCGTAGGAGTCGAAGGCCAGGCGGACCGGGATCTGGGTGGTGTCGTTCGTGATCGTCATGACACTCACGCTAGGCCGCAGGCGGCCCAAGAGTAAGGTCCATTATTATGTCAGAAACATGGGCCAAGGAGGCACATAGAGCCCGGCCGACGAGAACCACGAGAGCCAGCCGGGCCGAACTAGCCGGCGTGGACCTGCACCTCGATCTCTCCGGCACCAGGGTGCGGGCGGGCCTGGAGAGCGCGCTGCGGGACGCGGTCCGGGCCGGCCGGCTGCGGCCGGGCACGCGGCTGCCGTCGTCCCGGGCCCTGGCCGCGGACCTGGGCGTCGCCCGCAACACCGTCGCCGAGGTCTACAGCCAGCTGGTCGCCGAGGGATGGCTGACGGCGCAGACCGGGTCCGGGACGACCGTGGCGCCCCGCCGGGCCACCGAGCCTGGCGCGAGGGCCGCGGCCCGGCCCGAGGCCGCGGTACCCGGCTACGACCTGCGGGCTGGCGTGCCCGACCTGTCCGCGTTCCCGCGCCGGGCCTGGCTGGCGACGGCTCGCAAGGTCCTCGCCGCGGCCCCCGACCACCTGCTCGGCTATCCGGACCCGCGCGGGCTCCCGCAGCTGCGCGCGGCGCTGGCGGACTACCTGGCCCGGGCGCGCGGGGTGAGGGCCGATCCCGCGCACATCGTGATCTGCGCCGGTTTCGCGCACGGCCTGGCCGGCGTCAGCCGCGCGCTGCGCGCGGCCGGCGCGCGCACGCTCGCGGTGGAGGCGTACGGCCACCAGGCTCACCGTGACATCGCCGCCCGGCAGGGCCTGCGCCTGCAGCCGCTGCCCGTCGACGGCATGGGCGCCGTGATCGGCGCGGCCAGCACGGAAGCGGACGCGATGCTGCTCACCCCGGCGCACCAGTTTCCGCTGGGCGTCACGCTGCATCCGCGGCGGCGGCGGGAGGCGGCTGGCTGGGGCGGCGTGGTGATCGAGGACGACTACGACGGGGAGTTCCGCTACGACCGGCAGCCGGTGGGCGCGCTGCAGACGCTGGCGCCCGGTCACGTCATCTACGCCGGGACGGCCAGCAAGAGCCTGGCGCCGAGCCTGCGCCTCGGCTGGCTGGTGGTGCCGCCGCGGCTGCTGGAGGCGGTGACGGCGGAACTCGCCGCCGGGCCGTCCGCGCTGGATCAGCTGACGCTGGCCGAGTTCATCACGTCGGGCGGCTATGACCGGCAGGTCCGCCGGGCCAGGCTGGCTTACCGCCGCCGCCGGGACCGCCTGGCCGCCGCCCTCGGCCGCCAGGGCCTGCAGGTCACGGGGATCGCCGCTGGCATGCACGTGGTGCTCGAATTTTCCCGAACGGACGCCGAGCATGCCGCGGTCACCCGGGCTAGCCGCAATGGGCTGGCCATCGACGGGCTCGAGCGTTACCGCGCCGGGGGAGAGCCGCCCGGCGGCGACGGCCGGGCGGGCCTGGTGATCGGCTACGGCCGGCCGCCGGAGCACGCCTACACCACGGCGCTGGCCCGCCTGTGCGCCGCGCTGGCTGACGTATTACCAGTTCCGGGCGGCGATCAGGGCACGCGAGTAGAACGACGGGGCGAGCGGGAACTCATCGGCGGACTGATGAGCCGGTCCTCTCGGCGGGGGAGGCCGCCAGCCGGTGGAGGATGTCGTGCCGGGGGACGCCCTCGGCGAACATGCGCTCGGCGGTCTCGAAGGCCGGGGTTTCCTGCTGCCAGAGTTCCTCGGTGACCCGGTGTACGGCGTCGACGAACTGCTCGCTGGTCAGGCCGGCCGGCGGCGTGCACGCGCCGAACTCGGCCTCGACGAGCGTGCGGCGGACCGCCGGGTTGGCCAAGTCCCGGTGGGCGGGAGCCTCGGGCAGCGGCAGCGCGAACATCCGGCGGCCCACGTTCCCGGACAGCCAGGCGATGTCGGCGTCGCTGGCGGCCAGGCCGTCCCCGTAGCTGCGGATCATGACGGCATCCGGGTCGTCGTAGGCCTTCGCGAACCGGCTGAGGACGCGCGGCACCTGCTCCATCAGCCGCGCGGTCGCCGCCTCGCCCAGGTTCCTGTGCTCGGCGGACCAGCGGGTCCACGCGGTCACCGCGGGCTCGACGTGCTGGCGCTGCGCGGGGGAGATCACGAAGGTGTTCGGCACGTGGCCGAGCATGATGTGGGCCAGCTTGCGCGGGCCGACCTGGGCCGGCGGCTCGCCGGGGATGCGGCTGCTGTAGCCGGTCAGCACCTCGGCCCAGAACCTCGTGGACTCCTCGTCGGCCGCGACCGCCTCCGCGGCCAGCGGGCTCTTCATGAACTCATCGACCGCGGCGGCGCGGTCGGCCGCGGTGAACACCGGACCGGGCTGGCCCTCGGGGAGGCGGCGCACCCGGGACCTGGCGATGGGCAGGTACGCGGCGGAGTCGGCGGTCATTTCCCGCTGCGGTTCGGCGTCGGCGCGGTCGAGCGCCCCGATCAGCCGGCGCCGCGCCTCGGCCAGGCCGATCGTCTCGTGCCCGTCGAAATCCAGGTCATCGCGGTTGATGGCCTCGATCACGGTGGCCGAGCTGGACGACATGCCGATCGCGGTGGCGACCGGGATGGCGGCCAGGTCGACCTGGACCACGAGCGCGTGCTCATCCTCGCCGTAACTGAACGTGACCAGGATGGCCTCGTCGTCGCCGAAGACGTCGTAGCGGCGCCAAGCCCGGCCCGGCGTCACCTTGCCGATCTCGGTCACCCAGTCCGGCGGGTACACGCCGGCCCCGGTCAGCTCGGCCAGCGCCCGGCTGGCCTCCCGCCTGGTGTCCGGCGTGCCCAGCGACATGAGCAGCCGGAGCAGCGCCGCGCCCTCGGGCGCCCGTCTGCGGACGGCCTCTTCGACCAGCGTGACGGAGATGAAGGTCTCGATCTCGCCGGGATCGTCGATGCCGGCCATCAGCGGGATCGCCATGCAGTACGCGGTCTCGAGTTCGGCCTTCAGCGGGTCGCCCGCCGTGATCGTGGCCCAGAGGCCGGCCAGCACCCGCTGGATCCCGTCGTCCGCCCCGGCGCGGCCCGTTCCGGCCCGGCCCGCCCTGGCCTGCCCGGTCCCGACCTGCCCAGCCTTGGCCTGGCCGGTGCCTGACGGCGCCTTCCGCGGCGGCGCGCCGCGTCGTGTCTTGCTCTTCTTGCTCACCGCGTCATCCTACGGCCCTGGGGCGACAGAAACCCCGGTCAGAAGCTGGCCGCGCGGATGACGCCCACCTGGGCGGCGCCGCCGATGACCGGGGCGGTGGCGAGCTCGTCAGGCACGGTGACGCCGAGCAGGCGCAGCGCCGCCACCGTGACCGGGGTCCGGCCCCGGTGCGCTCCGTCGTCGATCTTGACCGCGCCGGCTGTACCGTCGGCCAGCGCGAACGCGTCGACGCCCTCGGCGCCGCCCTTGACCAGCAGGCCGGGCACCGCGTCCATCAGCCGCCGCTCCTCCCGGGTGGTGCCGCTGGTCCATTCCGGGTGCGCGCGCATGGCGTCCGCCACCCGGCGCTCCGGGGTGCCGGGCGTGGCGAGGACCAGCGCGCGGAAGGCCCGCGCCAGCCCGGTCAGCGTCAGCGCGAACAGCGGCGCGCCGCAGCCGTCCACGCCGGTGGCAGGGGTATGCTCGCCCGCCAGGTCCTCGACGGTGCGCAGGACCGCCTGCTGCAGCGGATGCTCAGGCGCCAGGTAGCTGCCCGTCGGCCAGCCGTTCAGCACGCAGGTGGCCAGCATCGCGGCGTGCTTGCCCGAGCAGTTCATCCGGATCCTGGACATGCCCTCGCCGCGGGCGATCAGCCGGCGCGCGACCTCCATGTCGAGCGGCCAGGAGGACGGGCAGCGCAGGTCGTCCTCGCTCAGGCCGGCGCCGGACAAGATCTTGCGGACCCCGTCGACGTGGAAGTCCTCGCCCGAGTGGCTGGCCGCGGCCAGCGCCAGCAGTTCGCCGTCCAGGTCGAGCCCGCAGCGCAGCAGCGCCGTGGCCTGCAGCGGCTTGTTCGCCGACCGGGGGAAGAACGGCGCCGCGGTGTTTCCCACGGCGATGACCTGGGTCCCGTCGGCGCCCAGGCCCGCGACGGCGCCACGGTGCCGCGATTCGGTGAAGCCCGAACGCACGACCTCGGCGACCACGGGGTTCACGTCATTGTGCTCCGTAAAGATCGTCATGCAGGCAGTATGTCTTATGCAAAAATTCGCGTTATGCAAGAACCCGCTGCGGTTGCTGCCCGTGCGACCTGCACCGACTGCTCGCGCAGGCCAAGAAGGCCTGCACTCGCAGCCGGTCTTGCATAACGCTCAGTGTGCCCCTTTTTCCGCGGGCGGCGCGCGGCGGGTAGCCTGCCGTGCTATGCGGGCAGTGGTACAGCGGGTGAGCCGGGCCAGCGTCACCGTGGACGGTGGGGTGGTCGGCGCGATCGAGGAGCCGGGGCTGCTCGTCCTGGTCGGCGTGACCCACGCCGACACCCAGGATCAGTCGGCCAGGCTCGCCGCCAAGCTGTGGGGGCTGCGCATCCTCGACGGCGAGAAGTCCTGCTCGGACGTGAACGCGCCACTCCTGGTGATCAGCCAGTTCACGCTCTACGCGGACCTGGCCAAGGGGCGCCGCCCGTCCTGGTCGGCCGCCGCCCCTGGACCGGTCGCCGAGCCCCTGGTCGGTGCCGTGGTGCAGGCGCTGCGCGACCTCGGCGCCCGGGTCCAGACCGGTGTGTTCGGCGCCGACATGAAGGTCGCCCTGGTCAACGACGGCCCCGTCACGATCATCGTCGACCTGTAACGCCCGCGTTCCCCCGATCCGCGTCTGGCGGGCCCAGGCTACGACGCTGCTGTGGCCGGGTCGGCGGACAGGCTCAACCCGGCGATGACGCACTGCGGCCGCGCCAGCAGCGACACCCGGTCGCGGGACCGGAACGAGGCCTGGCAGAACGACTGCGCCTGCGACCCGCAGTAGTGCAGGACCGCCCCGCCGGTTGAGTTCGGCACGGTGACGCTCACGCAGCCGTGCCCCGAAGACCCGTACGAGTCGTGCGCGACCATGCCCCAGGCGGCCAGGCCGCCGAAGACGACGACCACGACCACCGCGACGACCGCGAAGATCCGCTTCTGTCGCGGCGAGGTACGTACCGCCCTCGGGTTGGTCTTGGCGTACATAGATGTCCATGAAATCAGCTCCGTGTGTCCACGGTGTTAGCCATGTAACCGCCGTGTTAACGCACCTGCGCGGGCGGATCCGCCCGGCCGGCCTGTGTTAGCGTCGGCCGCACAAACGCCAACGAGGGGAGTCGCGAGATGGTGACGCGCGATACGCGGTGGCCTGCTGGTACGCCGTGCTGGGTGGATGTCAGCGTGGACGACGTACCGACGGCGATCGCCTTCTACCAGGCCCTGTTCGGGTGGGATATCCAGGCGGGCGGCCCGGAGGTGGGCGGTTACGCCATCGCTCACCATGACGGCAGGATCGTGGCCGGCATCGGCGCCAAGTCCGGCCCGGCGGACGTCCCGTCGGCCTGGACGACCTACCTGGCCACCGACGACGCGGAGGCGGCCGCGGAGAAGATCAAGGCAGCCGGCGGCCAGGTCGTGCTGGGGCCGATGGACGTCATGGAAGAGGGCCGGATGGCCATCGCCCTCGACACCACCGGCGCCGCGTTCGGCCTGTGGCAGGGCGGCAAGACCACCGGCATCGGCCTGGCCAACGAGACCGGCTCGCTGACCTGGAACGAGCACGTCAGCTGGGACTTCGACGCGGGCAAGGCCTTCTACCGCGCCGTGTTCGGCTACGACTACCAGGACGTGAGCGGCGACGACTTCAGGTACGCCATGCTGATGATCGAAGGGCGCGAGGTCGGCGGCATCGGCCAGTACATGGCGGGCACGCCCGCCGAGACGCCCGCCGCCTGGAGCGCCTACTTCGCCGTCGACAACACCGACGCCGCGGCGGCCGCCGCCGTCGAGCGCGGCGGCAGCATCGTCCAGCCCATCAGGGACAGCCCCTACGGCCGGATCGGCGTCGTCACCGACAACCAGGGCGCCGTCTTCTCCGTCATCACCAGCCCCCAGCCCGCTACCTAGCCGCCCCGCCCCGGCCTCCGGGGGAAGACGGTGCCGTCGAAGAGCTTGCGCGCGGTGCGCACCACGCCCGAGCGGATCACCCTGGAGGGCTGGCTCGCCTGGTCCAGCTCGGCCTCGACCTCGAGGTGGCCGGTCGGGTGCTCGATGTCGAACCTCGTCTGACCGGGCTTGACGACAGCCAGGCCGCCGCCCGCCGCGCCGGCGAGCAGCGCGGTCGCGACGCTGACCGCGTCCAACAAAGTTGTCAACAATCTGGCGCCTGGGCAGATGCGCTATCGTGCACGGACCGACCGTCTGATCCGGAGGCACATGATGACCAGCCAGGTCAGGCCCGCGCAGTTCGCCGAGCCCGGAGAGCTGACCGAGGCGGCCGGCCCCGCCAGCCCGCAGGCCCGGCGGTGGCTCGAGACGATCACGGTCGAGCCTGCGGTCTGGGAGCTGCGCCCGGACTACGCCGCGCTGGTCATCGTCGCCGAGGGGCTGCGGCCCGGCCCGACCGACGACGCGACCGACGCGCTGCTGAGCGCCGCCGAGGCGCAGGCCCGGGCGGCCCTGGCCGGCCAGGGTGCCGAGGCCCTCGCGCCTGTGGCCGCCTGGCGCGAGGCCTACCAGGCCTTCGGCGCCAAGCCGAAGCGCACCCGACCGAGCGTCGAGGCGCTGCTGCGCCGAGTGGCGAGCGGGCTGCCCCGGATCGACCGGCTCACCGACATCTACAACGCGATCTCGGTCAGGCACCTGCTGCCCGCGGGAGGCGAGGACCTCGCCGGGTACCGCGGCCCGGCCCGGCTGGCACGCGCGTCCGGGGACGAGCCGTTCGACACCGTGCGCGACGGTCAGCCGGTTACCGAGCATCCCGAACCCGGCGAGGTGATCTGGCGCGACGACGACGGCGTGACCTGCCGCTGCTGGAACTGGCGGCAGTGCGTGCGCACCAGGATCACGCACGCCACCACCAGCGCCGTATTCATCCTCGACGGCCTCGCCGAGCTCGGGCCGGACGGCCTGGCCGAAGCCGGCCGTGATCTGGCCGGCCAGCTGGCGGCGCTGCACCCCGGCGCCCGCATCAGCGCGCGCCAGCTCAGCCGGTAACCAGCGCTTCGATTCCACCCCGCGACACGTGACTACCCGGCGCCCGGGTGGCTGACCTGGCCCAGGAACACGGGCACGCTGGTCGCGGTGTCGATGATCGCGAACAGGAACGGCCGGTCCACCACCATCGTGACCGGCGGGGGCGGCTCGAAGGCGACCCGGGCCGTGATGCTCACCCCCGTGGCCGCCGCGGCTTCCGTGCCCCGCTCGTCGACGTCGATGTACGCCTTGTGCACGACCGCGCCGATCCGCAGCGGTTCGGCCGCGGTGATGCCGCTGAAGTCCGCGTCGTCGGCGAACGCCTCGGTCACGCCCAGCCGCCGCAGGGCCGGGATGAGGTCGAACGCGGATTCCAGCCGGAACCTCGGCAGCGCCAGCGTGACCTGGTGCCTGGCCGTTCCGGCCAGCAGGCCGCCCAGGCCCACGGCGGCGGCCTTCGGCCGCAGCGCCGCCAGCGGCCCATCCGGCAGCACCGCCGCCATGGCCAGGCCGAGGTCCCGGTAGGGGAGCAGCACGGCCTGGTAGCCGTCGCCGCGCAGGTAGGCCCGCGGCGCGGTCAGGTGCATCGTCGGCACGGTCATGCCCGGGCGGTCCGCGCCATCGGGGTAGAACGGCGCGCCGGCCGTCGCGCCGGGCGGGAAGGGCTGCGTCCACGCGGCCTTAAGGTAGACCGCGTTGGCGAGCACCAGCCTGGTCAGCCGGCTGACGGCGCCTGGGGGCAGCAATCCGGTGATTTTGCCCTCGGTCTGCCCGGCGATCATGTCGTTGATCTTCATCCGGGCCGCGTCCGGGTTCCCGGCGAAATCGGCGTCGGCGAGCATGGCCGCGGCGCGGCTCAGCGCGGCGGTGAACTCTGCCCGCAGCGGGAGCCCGGACTGGACCCAGACGGTGTTCGGCGCCCGGAACGTCGCGGCCGGCGAGGCCGAAGCGGCCGGCGAAGCCGAAGCGGCCGCCGAAGCCGAGGCGGCAGGCGAAGCCGAGGCGGCCGGCGGCGCCAGGCGCAGCGCGCCGGCCGCCGCCTCGTCCGCCCCCGGCGATCCGTCCAGGTGCAGGGCATGGGCCAGTTCCCCGGCCGTCCGGCCGCGCGCTCCGTACAGGGCCATCCGGAGCGCGCTGGCCACGCTGGCCGGCGAGAAGACCGTATCGGCGGCGTCCTCGGCCAGCACCTGGTACAGGTCCGAGCCGAACGCCGCGTCCGCTTGCGCCGCATCCGCTTGTGCCTCGGTCGGCGCCGCTGATTCGTCCCGCACGATACCTACCTACCCGCGCGTCACGGGTTACGCTTCACCCGTGAGCGGACTTGAGGATTTCGCCCGGCTGGTCGACGGTGATCACGGTCTGTGCGTGGTGTCCACGCTGCGGCCGGACGGGACCATCCAGTCGTCGGTGGTAAACGCGGGCGTGCTCCCGCATCCGGTCACCGGAGCCCAGGTCGTCGGCCTGGTAAGCCGCGGTGACGCGCACCGGGTGGCCTACCTGCGGGCGCGGCCGCGGGCCAGCGTGGTCGTCCGGGCGGGCTGGCAGTGGGCCGCGGTCGAAGGCCCGGTCGAGCTGGCCGGGCCCGACGACCCGATGCCGGGGGTGGATGCCGAGCGGCTGCGCCTGCTGCTGCGCGAGATCTTCACCGCCGCGGGCGGGACGCACGACGACTTCGACACCTACGACCGGGTGATGGCCGACGAGCGGCGGGTCGCTGTCCTGGTGAGCCCGGCCCGGATCTCACCCGCCCCAGGCTGAGGCCCGCCAGTCGGCTAGGACACCGTGACGCTCACCCCCGCTTCCCGCACCATGGTGCCCATCGTGGCGGTGGCGTGCACGACGGCACTGGCGTTGGGTGCGTAGCTGGGCGGCGTTACCTGGAAGGTCGCACTCGGTGCCGTTCCGGGCGCGACCGAGGTGAAGTCCGTCGGGCCGACGGGAGTCGCGGTCCAGCCCTGTGGCAGCTGCAGCGCCAGCTGGACGTCTGGCACGGTCTCATCACCCGATGCGGTCAGCTGCACCTGTACCGTCGCGGCCTGGCCCGGCTGCATCGTCGACGGGGCGGTGATCACGACCTGGCGGGCCGCCGTCGTAGCCGCCATCGTGAACGTGCCCCGCAGCGGCAGGCCGGACAGGTCCGAGGAGTCGCCCACGTAGACGCCGTACGTACCCTCGGTCTGCGTCCAGCCGTTAGCCGAGTCATCCCACCACGACATTTCCTGCGGCGTGACGGTGAACGACACCTGCGCCGACTGGCCGGGGCCCAGCGAGACCCGCTGGAACCCCGCGAGCTGGCGCGGCGGCTCACCGGAGGCCGACGGATCGCCCAGGTAGAGCTGGGCGACGTCAGACCCGGCCCGCTGCCCGGTGTTGGTCACCGTGGCGGTCACCTGCACGTCCTGCGTGCCGTTCACGGTGCCGGGGCTGACCTGCAGGTTGCTGAACGAGAACGTCGTGTACGACAGCCCGTACCCGAAGGGGAACAGTGGCGTGACGCTGTTCGCGTCGTACCAGCGGTAGCCGACGTCGATGCCCTCCGAGTACTGCACCGTCGAGCCGTTCCCGGGGAACTGCGCCGTGCTGGAGGCTGGTACCTGGCCCAGCGAGGAAGGGAGCGTCACCGGCAGGTGCCCGCCGGGATCGGTCTGGCCGAACAGTACGCTGGCCAGCGACGTCCCGCTGGTCTGGCCCGGGTACCAGGCGTCGAGCACGCCCGCCACAGAAGACAGCCACGGCATCGCGACCGGCGCGCCCGCGTTAATGACCACGACCGTGTGCGGGTTGGCCGCCGCGACCGCGGAGATCAGCTCGTCCTGCGCGGACGGCAGGCTCAGCGATGGCCGGTCCGCGGCCTCGGACTCGGTGTCGTCGGAGACCACCACCACAGCGGCCGCCGCCGATTTTGCCGCGGAAACCGCGGCGTTGATCGAAGGCGCCAGCGCCGACGGCGTGCCCCACAGCAGCTGCGACGACTGGCCGCTGATCGACAGCGTATATGTCTGCCCGGCGGTCAGCTGCACCGCGGCCGAGTAGATATGCACCGGCGGCGTCGACGGATCGTCGATGATCTTCTGCCCGTTCAGCGACAGGTACGTCGAGGTGTAGCAGCCGCACGGGTTGGTGATGGCCAGCACATACGTGCCGGTCTCCGGCGCGGTGAGCGTGCCGGTGTAACTGCCGCCGGATGGAGTCGATGAGTAGGCGGGGGACAGGTCACTTGACGGGATCGAAGGCAGCGAGGCGTCGGTCGGCAGGCCCTGGGAGTAGGTGACCATGGTCCCGGACCCGGCCGCGGCCTGGATGCCGACCAGCGGGGTCACCGTCGAGGACGGGATCACGTAGGCGCTGCCGCCGCCCGCGTAGGTCGGCGACGCGGACGCGGACGGCCCGATCACCGCGATGGTCCCGCCGTTGGTGGCGGACAGCGGCAACACGGAACCGGCGTTCTTCAGCAGCGTCGTGCCCTCCTCGGCGACCGAAGTGGCCACCGCCACGTCCGCGGGCGTGGTCACCGTGGCCGAGGTGGATCCGGTGCGCGGCTGGTTGAACAGGTTGAACTGGAACATCTCGGTCAGGATCCGCTGGACCATGGCGTTCAGCGCGCTGCGCGGGATGGTTCCCTTCCGGATGGCGGTCTGCAGCGCGGTCCCGTAGTAGGTGTTGAACGGCTGCTCCATGTCGGTGCCCTGCAACGCCCCCTGCGTCGAGTGCAGGGCAGCGTAATCCGAGGTCACGAACCCGGGGAAACCCCACTCGTCGCGCAGCACGGTGTTGTTCAGGAAGGAGTTGTTGCACGCGAAGTTGCCGTTCACCACCGAGTACGCGCACATGACCGACGCCGCGTTGGCCTGGGTCACGGCCGCGTAGAACGACGGCATGTAGATCTCGTGCAGCACCCGGTTGTCGACGATGACGTCGTCGGCCGACGTGTTCCGGTATGTCTCCTGGTTGTACGCGTCGAAGTGCTTGACCTGCGCTATCACGTCCTGCGCCTGCACCGCGTCAATCTCGGGAACGTCCAGGGCGGAGTTGAGGAACGGGTCCTCGCTCAGCGCCTCGAACGACCGGCCCCAGCGCGGGTCCCGGTCGATGTTCACCGTCGGTCCGAGGTTGGCACTGGCTCCCTTGCCGAACTCCTCGGCCCCGATCACCTGGCCGTACTGGCTCGCCAGCGACGGATCCCAGGTCGCCGCCAGCGCCACGCCGGCCGGAAGCTGGGTGACCCCGGTCAGCCCGTCCGCCACGCCGGCGGGCCCGTCCTCGAGCCCGAATGCGGGGATGCACAGCGAAGAGATCGCCGGGGTGTAGAACACGTACGGGTTGGAGGTGCCGTGACCCTCCACCATGCTGATCTCCTGGGACAGGGACATGCTGCTCATCAGCTGGGCGACCCGCTGGGATATCGGGGCGGTCGAGGTTACCCAGGGGCAGGAACTGCTCGTCGCGGCCCGGGCGGCTCCGGTGTTCCCCGTGGCGGCTGCGGCCGGCACGACAATCAGCCCCGACAGCGCCACCGCAACCGCGGCTGTCACCAACTGCCGCTGGCTGTGTATCCCGCAAGCAGGCAAAATGCGCCTGATATCCCGACCCATCATCGCTGTCGCCTCCAACGCGCGCCGGATCCCCCGGGATATACACGTGATCTAACCAATTCTTTGCGCGATCCTGATGACTCGCCAAGATCGCACGAGGGTTTTTAGGGCTTTTTAAGGCACCAGCGCGGGCGAGCACGCTAGACGCGCCCGAACAGGCCCGTACCGCTCACTGGCACAATGCTCTGGTGACACAGATTCAGCCAGCCCAGGCCCAGTCGGTGGACCAGCGGATCGCCGACGAGCTCCGCGTGGCCGTCCGCCAGGTCAGCGCCGCGGTCGAGTTGCTCGACGGCGGCGCGACCGTGCCATTCATCGCCAGGTACCGCAAGGAAGCCACCGGCACGCTCGACGACGCGCAGCTGCGCACGCTCGAGGAGCGGCTGCGCTACCTGCGCGAGCTCGACGAGCGTAGGGACGCCATCCTCAAGGAGATAAAGTCCCAGGGCAAGCTCACCGACGAGCTCGAAGCGCAGATCCGCGCCGCCGACGCCAAGGCCCGGCTGGAAGACCTCTACCTGCCCTACAAGCCGAAGCGCCGCACCAAGGCGCAGATCGCCCGCGAGGCCGGCCTGGAGCCGCTGGCCGATCTCCTCCTGAACGACCCGCGCCAAGACCCGCACGCCGAGGCCGCCACCTTCGTCGACGTCAGCAAGGGCGTCCCGGACGCCGCCGCCGCCCTGGACGGCGCCCGCGCGATCCTGGTCGAGCGGTTCGCCGAGGACGCCGACCTGCTCGGCGAACTGCGCGAGTCGATGGCCGCCCGCGGCTCGCTGACCTCCAGGGTCCGCGAGGGCCAGGAGGACAAGGGCGCCAAGTACGCCGACTACTTCGAGTTCAGCGAGCCGTTCGCGCGGCTGCCCTCGCACCGCGTGCTGGCGTTGTTCCGCGGCGAGAAGGAGGAGATCCTCGACCTCACCCTCGAGCCCGGCGCGGACGACGAGGAAAACGAGCAGCGCATCGCCGGGCGCTTTGGCATCCGCGACGAAAAACGCCCCGCCGACCAGTGGCTCAAGGCCACGGTCCACTGGGCCTGGCGCACCCGCGTCCTGATGCACCTGAGCGTCGACATGAGGGTCCGGCTGTGGCAGGCGGCCGAGGACGAGGCGGTCCGGGTGTTCGCCGCCAACCTGCGCGACCTGCTGCTGGCCGCCCCGGCCGGCGCGCGGACCACGATCGGCCTGGACCCGGGCTTCCG
>Ga0070708_100002542_pt1 | contig 14088 bp, 13 predicted proteins | sample KBSK5503metaG_FD_65469 | JGI IMG/M metagenome (GOLD analysis project Ga0070708, IMG submission 65469) | Corn, switchgrass and miscanthus rhizosphere microbial communities from Kellogg Biological Station, Michigan, USA - KBS K5-50-3 metaG | ecosystem: Host-associated > Plants > Roots >...
CGCCACGCAGGACCAAGGTCCCGAGGCATTGCGCCCTTGGTCCCTGGCCCCCGGGCCCGGTCCTGGCGTGGGATCAAAGTGGCGAGAGGGACCAAGACGAAAGGACGCGGGGCTACGGGGCCGACCGGTCGGCTCGCACACCGCGCAATTCGGATCCGCGAGAAGCCGGATGGTCCCCTCGCCATAGCTCGCTCAAGGGTCAAGCCGATCAGGATACGAGCCGCCACGGCCAAATAGACACAGCAAAGCGCCGTGATCCGAACTCGACGGCTGTGGCTCGCCCGAGGGTGTGCCCGCAGGGACTGGAATCCCTCAGCCTTCTGATGCTTTCGACTCGTAATCCGCGACCCGGACCGAAGATTTCCTCTATCTTTACGACATGTTTACCCCGGTACGCAGCAGGGCGCTGGGTACAGGTCGGATCACCTGCCGCTCGTACGATCTTTTGCGCGACGTTGTGCACCTGACGCGGAGGGCACCTGGAACGGTACTGGTACTTGGGCCGGCGGCCGGAATTGTTGCGCAGGCTGCCGCCGTCGCGCTCACCTGGCCTGAGTGGCTGCGCGCAGAGCGCGAGGTGGCGGTGCTCGTGGGCATCCTGTCACACCAGGCGCATCCGTCGGTCGGGCAGGTGCTGCCTGCTGCCCATGCTCTGGTGCGTGCGCTAGGGATCGGGCTGGCCTCGAGCGTACTGGCCTGGGCAGCGGGCGCTGCCGGGATGGCTGCGCCGATGCGCCGGGCGGCCGACCGGGCAGCGGCAGGCCTCACCACGACGCTGCGGGGGTCGCTGCGGCGCGCTCCGCCGGCGCACGCGCGTCCTCGGCCTGCGGGCGGGATCGCCAGGCTCTGCCTGGTCACCGCAGGATGCGCCCTGGTCGCCGCCGTGCTCGTCGCGGCGGTCCTGACGACCGCGGCGCACACAATCACGGTGCAGGTGCGGGGCAGTGCGCTTACCGTGGTGGAACCGAGCGTGTGGTTGATGGCGTCGGCGCTGGCGGCCATTGCGGTAGTTGTGGTGACGATCATTCCGCTCGGGCGAGCGGTACTAGTCACTACGCCGCCATTGCAGGCCGTCGATATCGAGTGCATCCCGGCGGCCGCCACGTCTCGGCCGGACGTCCGGAAGGAGCGCCGTTGGTCCGCGTACGCGATCGGGCCGCGTCCGGAACAGGCGGCGGCGTCCTCACAAGACCGCATGACCACTTGCGTTACCGTGATACTTGGCCTGGGGGCGACGGCTCTTTCCGCGACCTTTCTGGCCGAGTCGGTTCTCGCCCGCCCGATCGCCGACGACTATCGGTATTTCGCTGCCATCCGGCGGCTCGACGCGCTGCCTTTCCTCATGCATTATCTCCACACCGAGTCCGGGCGATATTCAGAGCACCTCCTGGTATGGATCGCGTATCGCCTCGGGGGCGCGGCGAGCGTGCAGTGGATGCCGGTGGTGCTGCTCGGTTTCCTGGTCGCGACGGCCACGGCGACGGTGCGCGCATTTGTGCCGGCGTTCGGGGCGCTGCCCCGCTCCGCGGCACTGGCGGTCGGCTCGGCGGCATCTGTGCTCGCGGTCACCGCGGCGCCGAGCACCGTGGACTCCTACCTGTGGCTCACCTCGAGCACCGTCTACGTGCCGCCGATCGGGCTGCTCATGTCCGCCTGCCTCGCGCTCAGGGGCGCGATCCGCGGGCGCACAAGCGGCAGTCGTGCGGCCTTCGCCACGCTCGCGGTGCTGCTTGTTGTTATTGCTCAGGGGTTCTACGAGGCAAGCTCGTTGCTTGCCGTGGGCGCGGCGCTGGTCTTCGCGCTGGTACTTGCGGTGCGCCGTGACCGGGCGAACCTGCCCATTGGCGTGCTCATAGCTGGTGCTGCGATCGCTGGGTTCGCCGTGATGTACTTTGCCCCGGGCGAGCGGATCCGGGCACATGCCACTGGCGGAGGCAGTGTGCTGGTCGCCTCGCTGGGCGCGGTCTACGGGCAGCTGCAACTGTGGCAGGCGACGGGGGCCGCTGCGTGGCTGCTGGCCGGCGCGCTCGGCCTCGCTCTGGCAGTGCTTCTGGCCCGGCGAAGCTCACCCGGCGCGTTGCTCGTGGTGCTCACCGCGGGAGGCGTCCTGCTCGTCGCCGTGCCAGCCCTGTGCGCGTTCGTATCCTTCTATTCGCTCAACTGGGCGCCGTGGCGCACCTACACACTGGCCTCCGCATCGTTTTGCTGGGGAACGGTGCTCCTGGCCGGCTCAGCCGGCGCCCTGCTCATACGAGCACGCAAGCCGGGAGCAGAACACCCCCTCATCCCCTCAGGCATGGGCGTCATCGTCGCCGCATGCACTGCCATCGGCGTCGTGACCGCGGTACCGGGCGAGGCCGCGATCATTTCGGCCGAGTCGATGCGGGCCAGCATGATGGAGTACCGGGACGCGCTGGTGCAGAAACAGGTAGCGGCCGGCGACCACAAGATTGTCGTCTTTCCTGCTCCCCTCCTGGTATATCCCACAGACGCTCGCGACTTCGAGTTCACGGCTGTGCAGAGCAAAGGCTGGTTCGAACCCGGGTACCGCAGCTACTTCAGCATCCCAGCGCACGCCGTAGTGCGCTTCCTAACGCATCCCCCGCCTGGTTACTGCACCGACGACCCACGCGTGGCGGCAGGTGCGGTTACCACCTGCCACCGAGGTTCTTGACCGACCGGAGACGGACGAGACACCGCCCGCGCCGAACAGGGACATCGGAGCGAGTGGCAAGCGCATGGCTGGTTTCCGGTCAGAACAATCCGCAGACGTTCCCGTGCCTCGGGGTTGTTCTCGGCCAGCGACCCGCGCCAACCCGCGAGCTCGGCCACCGTGACGAACCGGCCCGGATCCCCCATGCGATCGCGCAGCCGCAGTGATGACGGGGCGGTCCCGCTGCTTGCTGGCATGGCTGGTGGTCCGCCCCTCTCGCTTCTGCGCGACGTCTACCGCGACGGTGCGGCCAGATGTCCGCTGTGACAAGGGACTTTGGTCAGCCTTGGCCGCCTAAAGGCCCTGGCTGCGCACAAGGTGGTCGATGATGCGCGCGGCGGGCGCCGGGCAACCGCGCGGACAGGCCACAAGGTCCCGGTCACCCAGGACAGAGGTCCCTGATCTCTGTCCTGGGGGACCGGTTACCCCGGCCCAGCTGGCGTCCGTGCTGCCTCCGGCCAGGCACGCCGGGCTCAGACTGGTCCTGGTACCGGCCTTGACGGCAGATCCCGCGGAAGCGCCGTGACGCTGGCGGGCGCCACGAGGCCGTAGTGGCCGTCGTAACGGTGATAGAGCAGGCTGCCCCGGCCGGTCTCGCGGTTGACGAAGAACACGAACGGCTGGCCGAGAGCCTCCAGGCGGTCCTCCGCGGCGGCCGGGGTGAGCCGGGGGACGGGACGCTCGCTGACCGTGACCGAGTCGCTCGCCGGGCCGGGCCAGCCGGCGGCCGGACGGGCCTGGGCCATGCGGTACCCGTCGTCCGCTCGGTAGATCACGCTGTCCAGCCCCGTGGCCTGGTCGGTGAACAAGTAGAACTCGAAGCCCAGCAGCTCCAGGTCGGCAGCGGCTTCGGCGGGGGTCTGCGGGGCACGCGCGTACGAGGTGCGCCGGACGGTCACGCGGTCCTCCGGCGGGCGGGGGAAAAACGGCGCGCGCGACCGAGGAATGCTTTCATGCCGCCACTCGTGCGGCATGGGCACCGGCTTGCGCCGCGGGTCGCGGCCCAGTTCCGCGCGGCTCGTTCCAGCCTGATCCGGAGCCGGTCGCCCATCCGCTCGACCGCCTCGCGCGCGGTGACGGCCGCGGCCCCGACATGGATCAGCCGCCCGTTGAGGTCAACGTTCGCCCGCGCGGTCGCCGGCCGCGCGACCGCTCGGTCGGCGGCCATGGTGAGCGTCACGCGGGCGAACAGCACCGGCTCCGGAGCCATCCGCAGCAGCGACTCGACCTTGGCGGCGGCCAGCCGGGTCGCGAACCTGGGAACGTCGCCGCGAGTCTCGGTCTGCACGTGCACCACGGGCGTGGTCTTCACTGTCCTCACCCCTCCCCCGCGCCGGACGGCACGGGTTTCCTCGATGGCTGCCTGCGGAAATCGCGGGCAGGCCGCGACCCCGCTCGGCGGGTCATGGGCAGGCGTGCCCGTCAGCGGCCGGCGCGCCCGTCTCGGAGGGCCGCGCCCCGCCGGTCCGGCGCAGGCGCGACCCCTCGCGGCCTGCTACTTCACCGGGCCAGCGGAGACGGTGCGGCTGCCGGCCGGAGCGTGCCTGATCTCGATCCGGCGCGCCTGCGCCTTCGGCGCGGCCGGGATCGTCACACGGAGCACGCCCTCGGAGTACCCGGCGGTGAGGTGCTCGGAGTCCACTCCCTCTCCGAGGGCGAACTGCCGGGTGAACGTCCCCTGGGGCCGCTCGGCCACGATGATCTGATCCTTGTCGCCGTAGTGCGCGGCCCGTTCAGCCTTGATCGTCAGCGTGCTGTGCTCCACCGTGACCTCGATGCTGGCCGGGTCGACGCCCGGCAGGTCGGTCTCGACGTGGTAGCTGCCGTCGTCGGAGCGGTAGATGTCGATGGGCATGCCCAGCGGGGTACGGGTCCCGGTCGCGGCCAGGGACATGAGCCGATCGAAGGGATCCCGGAAGGGCTCGAACCTGAGCACTGCCATTGCTGCCTCCTCGTGCTGTGACGTCCCGGGCGGGACGCTGTCATTTGGCACGAGCCCCTCGGTGCGCTCTGGTCAGCGTGACCGGGCGGCACGCCGGGCTCGCCATGGCACCCAGGCTGGCCGACACGCGCCCGGGCAGGCAGGGCCGAAGGTCCCGAGATCGAGTACTCCCGGGACGTTCGGCTGTCCGATCGAGGTCCTTTGCCCGTGGCAGGTGGAACTGGCGTCCGCGAGGTTGACCTCAGGGACAGCAAGCAGAGAAGAGGCGAGCACGATGAGTGCCAGGGTCGCGGACGTCATGACCCGGAACGCCGTGGCGGTCCGCGCGAACGCGTCGTTCAAACAGATCGCGGCCAGGCTGCGAGAGTACAAGCTCAGCGCGTTTCCCGTCCTCGACAACGACGACAAGGTGATCGGCGTCGTGTCAGAGGCCGACCTGCTGCCCAAGGAGGCCCTGGAAGCTGGTTATGAAGGCCATCGGGGGCCACTGTCGGGCCTGCGGCACCGGCCCGAGCGAGAGAAGGCCGTGGGTCAGACCGCCGCCGACATCATGAGCCGGCCGCCGGTCACGATCGGCCCGCATGACCTCGTGAGCCACGCCGCCCACCTCATGTACGACCACAGGATCACGTGCCTGCCGGTAGTCGATGGTGAGCGGTTCGTCGGCGTTATCAGCCGCGCAGACGTGCTGAGCGTGTTCGGGCGGACGGACGCCGACATCCGCTGGGACATCACGGAGAAGGTCATACTCCGGGAATTCCTCGCCGACCCCTGCCAGTTCACGGTGACGGTGAAGGACGGCATCGTGACCCTGCAGGGCCGGCCGGAGACGGCGGACGTCGGCCATGACCTTGTCGGCGTGGTGCGGCACATGGAGGGCGTGGTCGGCGTGCGCGACGAACTCACCTACCCTCCGGCCGCGGCCTCCAGGCACCGGTTCTGAGCCGACGTTGATGTGAACTCGCTAAGGAGGTCTGGGTAGCGGGGGAACCACATCGCTGCGGCCACGGCCTCGTCGATGTCATCGTCGGGCGCCAGGCGGGCCACGCCGTCGTGCTTGGCTTGTGTCGCGACTGCGATGGCGATTGATTGTGACACCTGCCGGAGGTCTGCGACCGGCGGATAGAGCGCGCCGTCGGCGACACGGTCAGCTGATACCAGGCCGGCCAGGGTGGTGGCCGCGACGCGGAACATCTCATCGGTGATCTCCGTTGCCCGCGACACAATGGCGGCCAGCCCGACCCCGGGAAAGACGAGCATGTTGTTGGCCTGGCCGACCTGGCGGGTCAGCCCGCCAACCCGCACCGGCTCGAAGGGGCTGCCGGTCGCGACCAGGGCCCTGCCGTTCGTCCAGCGCAGCACGTCTGCCGGGGTGGCCTCGGTGTTGGCTGTCGGGTTGGACAGCGGCATGATGATGGGTGCGGGCGTGCGCGCTGCCATCTCGCGGATCGCTGTCTCGGTGAACAGGCCGGGCTTGCCTGTGGTACCGATCAGGATCGTGGGGGCGAACTGCCGCACCACGGTCTCCAGGCCGTCCTGCGCGGCCGTGAGCCCGAGCCGCGCGACCTCGCCGGCGGGCAGCGCGAACGGCTGATTGTCCTCTTCCAGGCGGCGGCCCTCATGGATGAGCCCGCGCGAGTCCAGCATGACGAGGGCCCGGCGGGTCTCGGGGGCCGTGGCTCCCTCGGAGCGCATGATCGACTCGGCTAGCCGGGCGATCCCGATGCCCGCCGCGCCAGCCCCGAGCAAGACCAGCCGCTGACTAGAGAGCGACTCGCCACGGTGCCGCAGCGCGGCCAGGATTCCGCCGACCACGACCGCGGCCGTGCCTTGGATGTCATCGTTGAAGGAGGCGATCCGGTGCCGGTAGCGGTCAAGCAGCCGGATGACGTTGTGCTGCTTGAAGTCCTCCCATTGCACGATGGCGCCGGGATAGACCTCGCCGACCGCCTGGACGAAGGCCTCGATGAACGCGTCGTAGCCGGGGCCGCGCAGCCGCGGCCTGGGGTAGCCGAGGTACAGCGGGTCGTCGAGCAGGCTCTGGTTGTCGGTGCCGCAGTCCAGCGACACCGGCAGGGTCAGCGCAGGGTGTACGCCCGCTCCGGCGCAGTACAGCGCGAGCTTGCCGACCGGGATGCCCATCCCGCCCGCGCCCTGATCACCCAGGCCGAGGATCCGCTCGTTGTCGGTGGCCACGATCAGCCGGACCCCGTCCCGTCGGGTGTTGCGCAGCAGTTCGGGAATCCGGTCGATGTCCTCGGGAGTGATCCACACCCCGCGTGGCCGGCGCACGATGTGGCTGAACCGGCGGCACGCCTCACCGACGGTCGGGGTGTAGACGATCGGCGCGAGTTCTTCCAGGTGGCCCACGAGCAGCCGGTAGAAGAGGGTCTCATTGCGGTCCTGGAGCGCCTCCAGGCCGATGTACTTCTCCAGGTCGCTCGATTTAGAGCGCAGGTGCTCCAGTTCCAGCGCGACCTGCTGCTCGATCGTGGCGCAGCGCCACGGGAGCAGACCGCGCAGACCGAGCGCGGAGCGTTCGGAATCGGTAAACGCGGCATCCTTGTTCAGCAACGGCTGGCTCAGGACCTGTGCACCGCCATTGCACCAGCACGAATACAGCTCGCTATTGGTAATCGCTGACATCCGGTCCTCCTGGGCATCGTGGTCTGGCGGAATTCGCTGTCCCAAAGCCAGTCGATCCCCTCGTGCCCTCCCGGAACATGGGCGAAGGTCCTCGGCCGGGCGCCCAAGGTCCGCAAACTCGACACTGCCCAGCAGACCGGGCAATTGCCGGGTAGTCGGCGTCCTCGAACCGGCGCCCTGCCTCCAGCACACCCACCCGGCAGCCCTTCTCGGTGAGCCGCAGTGCGGTCAGGCGGCCCCCGAATCCCGAGCCGATCACCAGGACGTCATAGTCGCATGAAGCAGCAGACGCGTTCATGATCCACCTCCCCCGGCTGCGCCGGGCTAACTGGTTCTGGGCGCCGTGAGGACGCGGGCTGTGCTGCGGGGCGAGGGCTGCGGTTCGGCCTGGGCGAACAGCTCGAGCTGAACCGTCCACAGGGCCGACGTGAGTACCTCGAACTTGCGCAGGTGCCGACGGACTGTGGCAACATCCCCGTCCTCGGCCGCCGCAGCCATCTCGCCCGCCGCGGCCGCCAGTCGCTCGAGGCGGGCGTCCAGCAACGCGGTCACGGCGCGGCGCTGGCTGCTCGCGAGCGCAGCTACCATGACGCGCCCTGCGGCCTGCGCCTCGGCCAGGACCCCGCTGGCCGCCTCCACGACTTCGTCGGCAAGGCCCGGAGGAAGCGGATCATGTGCGTCGTAACGCGTCATCATCTGCAACTTGCTCAGGTGCGGCTCGCAGCGCACGTGATGATCTCGGATGTTGCACGGAGCGCCCATGACCAGTTGCTCCCCTCCAGTCCGGCGGGCTACAAGCTCACGCGAGTCGCCCGGACTGCGGCTAGGGTCGAAGGTCCCCTGCTGGGACGGGCTTCGTGCTCGGGACCAACGGCCCTACCGCCCGGCGACGTCGCTGGCATGACCTGAAATTGAGGAGGTGAGGAAACATGGCAGGTCTGATGAGGCGTGAGCCTCGCGGCGAGGTCGGCGAGTTCTTCGGCCGCTTCGACCGCATGTTCGATGAGTGGGCGAAGATGATGCCGTTCCGGGCGATGTCCTTCCCGCACTGGCACGACGTGGACGACCTGATCCGGGTCGAGGAGTTCCGCGACGACGGGACGCTGGTGGTCCGCGCCGATCTGCCCGGCATCGACCCCGAGAAGGATGTCGAGCTGACCGTGTCCGACGGGATGCTGCACATCCACGCCGAGCGCCGGGAGGAAGACAAGAAGGAGGACAAGGGCTACCTGCGCCGGGAACTGCGGTACGGGTCGCTGTCGCGGACTCTGCCGCTGCCAGAGGGCGTGACCGAGTCCGACATCACGGCCAGCTACAAGGCCGGGATGCTTGAGATCCGGGTCCCCGAGCCCAGGCAGCCGGAAGTCAAGAAGATCCCGATCAGCAGGTCCTGACCCAGGACCCCGGGAGCCGGATGGCCCGCTGGCCCTCGGTGGCCGAGGACGCCCAGCGCCGCCATCCGCTTCCGGGACGCCTGGGGGACAGGCCACGGCCGGCGGGCGCCCCTGGCCGATCAGGACACCGCGTTCAGCCGTTAGGTTCGTCTGAATTGATCAGCGTGTCGAACAGCCGGGCGTAATGCAGTAGGTGGAGGTCGCCGAGGTAGTGGTCGCGGATGCGCACCCGAGCGGCCGCGCCCATGCGCTTGGCCCGGGCCGGCTGGTCAAGCAGCTGGCGCACCTCGGACCCGAAGGCGCGCAGATCGGCGGCGTCGCGGACCAGGACGCCGGTGCCGTCGACGATCTGGTCGATGATGCCGCCCACGGCCGAGCCGATCACCGCTCGCGCCTTCCACATGCCCTCGGCTACCGTCAGGCCGAACCCCTCGGCGAGACTCTTCTGCGCGATCACGGTGGCGTGCCGCTGCAGGGCGTTCACCATGGCCGCGTTCTCGTCCACATCATCGAGCGGCAGGGTGACCAGCAGCACGCGCGCCCGGACAGCCGGGGGAAGGGTCCGCCATTGCGTCTCGCACTGGGCGTAGACGGCCGCGCCCTCGGGATCGTCGGTCACGCCTGCGACCGCCGGGCCGACCAGCATGAGAAACCCCGCTCCTGCCGGCGCCACGTGGTCCGCGAACCCGCGCATGACCCCGCCCATGTCCTTGAGCCGGTCCCATCGCGAGATCTGAACCACCACGAGATCAGCCGGGCCAGGCAGGTCGTCGCAGATCACCGAGGCCCGGCGGGTGACTTTACCGGCGGTCCCGTCACGCCGCACGAAGCGGGTGGGCGTCAGCGGGGATACGTGGTCCAGCACGCCGATCCTGGCCAGGATGGCACGCACCGTATCGGCGTCGAGTTCCTGGTTCTTGGCCGAGAACGGGTCGATCGACGGCGGGATGATCCAGGCCAGTCCCTCGGGCACCCACGACGGAACGTAACTGCGCCGGCTGAATACGAAACCGCGCGCGGAGGCGAGGTGCGGTCGCAGGAAGTTCCACGCCGCCCGGGTGGCGTCGTTGCGCCATTCGACGCCGACGTGGCAGCGCCACACTACGAGCATGCCCGCGCGGGTCAGCGGCGCCGTCAGGCCGGCGGTCTGGGGATCGTGCAAGAGCACGATGTCACCCGGGCGCACCAGGTTCAGGAGCTCCTCCGCGTTCGCGGCCAGGACTTGCCGGTAGTGCTCGGCCTCGGCATCGCCGATGTCCACCGGATCGCCGACACCGTGAAGCTGGTTGTGCAGGCGTTTCGTGATCGCGAAGAAGTCGGGGTCGCCGCCGATCACCATCCAGCGGACGGGAATGCCGAGATCACGAACGTAGCCGACCAGAGCTTGCAGCATCTCGGCGACACCGCCGCCGACGGCGGTCGAGTTGACGTTCCAGACGGTTCTGCCCGCCATCCGGGAGAGGTGCCGGGCCGCTCCGGCTGTCAGGCGCGCGTATCGGTCGCCGCCGATGACCGGTTCGAGCGCGGCCACAGGCCGACGGGGAACGACAACCGCGCGCAGCAACGCCATTGTCATATGATCTGCCTCCGAGCGGCGTATCGCACCTGGGCGACGGTGGGCGGCCGACGGGCTGGGCCCGGTGACCCGCCACATGAGTCACACTCGCCTCGTCAGCTCCGTCGCGCGCCATCCAGTTACGTGACCGATGCTGCTAGAAGGGCACCGCGCCCGGCGGTGTCTGGCGGTAGAGCGCGAGGGTAACGGTGATCCCGGCGCCGGCCGCGAGCAGGAGAACAGTGCGCGCCTCGCCGAGCCGGCCGGACCTCCTGGCGGCCTCGAGCGCCGCGATGGGGCCTGACGTGTAGGCGCCGGCCATGTTCTCGGCCGTGAACGCAACCCGGTCGCCGGGGACGCCGAGCCCCACCCGCAGCCGGTCTAGGAACTCCGGTGCCGCGGGTGCCGGGACGAGCAGGTCGATCTCGCCGATGCTCATGCCCAGCCGCCCCAGGAAGCGCCCGGTCGCCTCCCGGGCGCAGTCGGCGCACCGGGCCTGGTACCCGGGCTGCTCGTTAACCACCATCTGGCTGTGGCCTGCTCCCGCCAGCGGGACGTGCGGCCCGCGTCGCGCGTGCCATGTCAGCCCGCTGGTCAGCAGGCTTTCGTACTCGGGGAACGTCTCGACGTGGAAGTCGGTGAACCCGGCGATCGTGTCGTCCCAGCCGAGCAGCAGCGCGCCGCCCGTCGGGCGGACCAGGTCCGATCCGTTGCCATCATGGCCCGGGTCCACGTCACTGGTCACGATCAGGCCGAGCCGGATGACTCCCGAGCGCAGCAGGCCAGCCTGAAGGTGGATGGCGCTGATCACCCCGCAGGCGCCGTTGGCCAGGTCAAAGAAGAACGTGCCGTGGCCCCCGTTCGCCGGGTGGCCGAGGTTGGCGCCGATGTCCTCCTGCACCAGCGCGGCGAGCGCCGGCTCGCCCATGTTGTCTTCCCGGTAGACGCCGGCGTTGATCAGCAGGTCGACATCGCCCGCCCCGCGTCCGGCCCGCGCGAGGCACTCCCTGGCGGCGGTATCGGCGAGCCGCCGCGCGGTGGGCTGATGCCATCCGTGGCTGGCCAGCGCGCTGGCGGCCTCAATGCGTGCGCCCATAGCGATCCACCTGGCTGTCGATGGTCATGACGGCGATGCCGATCTCGATACCGGAGGCGAGCGACAGCAGCATCACCCGGTCTCCCTTCTGTACTCGCTGCTCCTCCAGGTACTTGTGGAGGGCCACGAACAGCGTGGTCGACGCCGTGTTGCCGTTCTCCTCGATGTTGACGACCACGTGCTTGGGGCTGGCCCCTAGCTGCCGGGCGAATTCTGCCGTGCCCTTGCGGATCGCCCGGGCGGAGGTCTGGTGCGGGATCAGGTAGTCGATGTCGGCCATGTCGATGCCGGCGTGCCCGAGCACGTCGGCCAGCAGCGGCACCATGTCCGTGATCGCCGCCTTCTGCAGCTTCCCGGACCGGGTGTACATCTGCGCGCCCGGGCCCACAGTGCTGGGGTAGGCGAGGCACAGGCGGCTGTGCTCGGCGAGCGTGGCGAATCCGATGACGTCGAGGCCGGGAGCGCCCTGCGGTGCTCGTTCCACGATCACGGCGGCACCGGCGTCGCCGAGCGTGAGCGACGCGAGCTGCGGGCTGAACAGGGAGCGGATCTGGTGCGCGGCGTTCCAGCCCAGCTGGGAGATGTACTCGCCGGAGACGACCATCCCGCAGCTGATCTCGCCGCGGGCGATGAGGTCCTGGAGGACGAACACGCCGGTCAGCATGCCGGCGCAGGCATTCGAGAGATCGAAGTTGATCGCCTGGGTCGCGCCGATCGCCTGCTTGACGTACAGGCTCAGCGGCGGCTCGAAGCTCTGCGACATCCCGCCCGTGGACCGGGTGATGCTGCAGCTGATCAGCATCTCGATGTCGGACGGCCGGTGCTGCGAGTGAGCCAGGCAGTCGCGGGCGGCCCCGGTCGCCAGGGTGAACGAGTTCTCGCCCGTTTCGACCACGTGCCGCTCGTGCACGCCGGTGAGCCGCTCCAGCTGGATGCGCGTGCGATGCCTGGTCCGGCTCATCAGCTCGCTGGTGGTGAGCCGCCCCGCGGGCAGCTTCACGCCGACGCTGTCGACCCGGCACCCCCAGTCGGCCTGCGGATCGGGCGATTCCAGGACCGCCCAGTGGCCCGGCAGCCCACCACGCTCGCCAGCCATCGCAGGCCTCCTTGGTCGGATAACGCTATCCTGATCATTAGAGAGTGCCGGCTTGGGAAGCCCGGCCCTAGGGTCGAACGTCATTGGCGATGGGCCAATAGGCCCCTTGTCGGTGCCGCCCCCTGGTCGGTTGCCGAAGCGGCAGCCGACCTGACCAAGGGGGAGCGTGCATACGATGGCCGCCCTGCTCCTTCGACCGTTCGGTAGGCCGTGGCGCGCCCGCGTGAGCGCCACAGCCGAGCACAACCTGGGGGCAAGCGCTGACGGGACCCCGCACACGTTGTCCTATGGGGAGTACCGGCTGGCGTACGAGGTGTACGGTTCGGGCGACCGGGTACTGGTGTGGATTCACCCCTTGCTGTTCGATGCCAGCCTCAGCCGCGGCCTGGCCCGGGCCCTAGCCGCCCGCGGCAACCGGGTAGTGCTGCTCGACCTGCTGGGTCACGGCCGAAGCGACAAGCCTCGCCATGCCGGCGCGCACCGGATGGACCTCTACGCCCAGCAGGTGCTGCGCCTCCTGGACGAGCTCGGCGTGGACAAGGCGGTCCTCGGAGGCGTCTCGCTGGGCACGAACGTGAGCCTGATCGCGGCGGCGCAGGCTCCCGAGCGAGTCCGCGGCCTCGTCCTGGAAATGCCGGTGCTCGAGTCGGCCGTGCCCGCAGCAGCCCTGGCGTTCCTGCCGCTCCTGCTGTGGGTCCACTACGCCAGAACCGCGATGCGGCTGGTCTCCTCGGCCGCGTCGCGCCTGCCGCTGTCCGGGTTCGGGCCGCTCGACTCGTTCATCGGCACCGCCGGGTCGGACCCCGACGAGATCGCCGCCGTGCTACACGGCCTCCTGGTGGGTCCCGTCGCTCCGAGCATCGAGGAGCGCCGGTCCATCACCGCGCCGGCGCTGGTGCTGGGGCACGGAATCGACCTCATCCACTCGCTGAGTGATGCCAGGAACCTCGCACGACAGCTCCAGGACGCCAGGTTCATCCGGACTCATACGTTCGCTGAGCTGTGGGTCCATCCCGCCCGTCTCACCGCCGAGATCGCCGACTTCCTCGACCGCGTCTGGGCGGACGCCGGTACGCCGGATCCTCAGCGGATCGCGTAGTCGGCCGCGCGGGCGCGCCGGGTACGCGCCCAGTACTCGAAGCTGAACCCCGGCCACAGGGCACGGTTGACGCCGCCGGCGTCCAGGTACCAGCTCGTGCAGCCGCCCTGGCTCCACACGGCGCGGCGCAGGCGGCGCTGGATGCCGTCGCTGAACCGGCGCAGCGCGGGCGCGCTCACCTCGATCGTGTCCGCCTTCTCCCGCGCAGTCGGACGATAGCAGGATCCGCTTGCAGCCGATCGTGCGCACGGGGATGCCGGCCTCGCGGGCGAGCTCGCCGATGCGGTACTCCCGCGCTGCCGACGGGTCGCCGACGGAGGGATCCGCGTGCTCCGCGGCCTCGCGCGTCCCGCCCTCCTGCGCCGAGCCCATCTCCGCAGCATAGGCGTCCGCCGCCCCGGCGGAGGCCCACGTCAGGCCTGGCTCGCCTTCCGCGCAGCTTGCCGTCTGCGCTTGGCGGCCGCCCGGAGCTCGCTGATGCCGTCCTCGATGCCGCGGGCCAGCACGTCCAGGTCGGGGTTCGCGGCAAAGTCACCGGTAACGCCGA
>Ga0070708_100002543_pt1 | contig 14087 bp, 19 predicted proteins | sample KBSK5503metaG_FD_65469 | JGI IMG/M metagenome (GOLD analysis project Ga0070708, IMG submission 65469) | Corn, switchgrass and miscanthus rhizosphere microbial communities from Kellogg Biological Station, Michigan, USA - KBS K5-50-3 metaG | ecosystem: Host-associated > Plants > Roots >...
CATTCAAACAATAATCTATGTTCATTGCTGAGCCTTCCTGCTTTCATCGAACTTGGTTAAGAAGGCTAATGCCGCGAGTCCGAAAGCCATTCCGAAAGCAAGCTTGAGACTACCAGTAATCACGAAGACGCTGATGATGATTAGGGAGAACCCGAAGAAGTAGAGCCAGAATCCACTCATTTCCCTCGACTCCAAGAGCCTATCAAAAACAGGCTTTCGACCTTTGAGGTCTCTTCAGTTGGAGTTTACTCGTCCTCGTCTTACTCTTCAACCTCGAACCCAGATATCGAGATCGCTTGTTTGCCCAGATGGAGGACTATCTCAACATCGAAGGACTTTGGTATCCTCTCCAGGTCGAGAGCGTCCATTAGATCATCGGCAAAGTCTTGCTTGTCTGCACCACCAAAGTATTCGCTGAGAACTCCTCTGGCTCTGTTGACTGCTTGATTCTTGCTTGCTTCGAAGACATCCTCGGGTTCAACTTCTACTTGTGCCATAATTGATTCACCTCCCCCTATCTAATCCTCGTCAACCAAGGACGCACCCTGAAAACGTAAACTACTGATTCCCCATCGATGAGAATCTTGTCTGGGGTCTCGTTCTCGAAATCTCGGGGTAGGCTATCCTTGTCTCTCAGTCGAAAGATTCGAACGACTTCTTCCGATCCAAGAGCCTGTTCGGTACTCATATCGACGGAAGGCAGGATTCCGACTAAAAGGCATAGCGGTGGGTCAAGCGATGAACTTCTCTGGGACTTTGTTTTCTCTAAGACTCCTGTACCAGTCGTCCTCGGTGTAGGATAGATACCACTCTGGTAGAAGTTCTCGCTGGTTGAAGTATCTCACAGGCACGACAAATGTTCTCAACTGCTCATCCTCATAGAGGAAAAGGAGGACTGCCATATCACAGCCTGGTTCGACTTTGATCTTCATGGTTCTGATGTTCTCTTCTTCGTAGACTGCCCAGAACCTTCTCCGTGTCTTGATTTCGACGTTATACCTCATGTCTGAGCTATGAGCGTCATAGATTCTGTTACTCTCCCGTGGAAAGTTTCTCTTCCAACTTTGGATTCGGCAGATTGCAAGTTCTCCAACAAATCCGGTATAGTGATCTTTGAGTTGTCTATCTTCGTCTCTCAATGAGTCGTCTGGGATTCTTTTTACAGAATAACGCGCGTCTCTTAGCGCATGATCCTTCTCTTCCTCTGTCGCTTCTATGATCGTGTTTTCAACTCCATTACCAGCTTCTCTAAGTCCTGTATCCGTTTCTCCAGTGGTTGGGAAGGTACAGAACTCTTCGAGAGGAGTAAGTTTTCATGAACCTTCTGATACCAGGCATCTTGTATCTCGCTCCAATCAAGGTAGTTCGCTTTGGCTCCCAACCTTCCAAACTGTCCCGTGATCGCGTCAACCCATGCCTCTGACAGCCCAGATTTTCGCATTATCGAGGATGCAAAGACCCGAAAACTGTGTGGACTCACGATCTCGTCTTCTCTATCAACGAGTCCAATCCTTTCAAACAGTCCGACCGTACTCTCTGAGCCTTTGAAAGCAACGTAAGCCGCTTCTTTGCTCAGATGATTATCCTTGTGACCAGGAAGAATCCATTTGCTCTGTGTTCTGAGGCTCTTGTGATAGTCTCGAATCCATTGAACACACTCTGAAGTGATGAATACGAATCGTTTTCTTCTCTTCTTCGTACTCGAAGCCTGTATTCTGATGTTCGCAAAGTTCTGTGGCTGTATTTCCATATCTTCGAGTCTTCGAGAAACACCTTCTCCGATTCTCATACCACTCATCAACAGTCCGACCAAAACTCTGTCTCGTGGTCCTGAAATCTCAATTATTCTGCGAATGTCTTCGACTGTCAACCCTTTCTTGGTCGTGGTAACGTAATCATCTCCGCTCGGGGCTAAGAGGTTGAACGCTTGTTCGTTGAAGTTCTCAGTACCAAGTACGGACTTGAAGAATGGAGGCAGGAGTGTTCTGTAAACCGTGATCGTGGAAGGCTTGTGTTCTGTGGTCCTCAACCAATTGAGAAAGTTGGTAGCTGTCTGATAGATCGTCGTCCTGTCTTTTAGAATGTCCTCGATCAGCTCATCAATCGTTCGATGGTTAGCCTTCCCCAACAACTTGAGCAGTATGGTCCTCTGCTTCCTCGAAGCCTCAGACCTTGAACCATCAGTCTGCCAAGCCTTCCAATCGACGACAAACGAGCCTCGTTGCACCTGAACGGTAATCCCATTCATTGAAATAAAGATTACCTATGTTCTGCGATTTTTCCTATTTTAGAATTCGACTGGAAAAAGAAAATTCTTGTCGGAATAATTATTGTAGTAATTATTCCCAAGAGATTACTACAGATTAGACCACTAAACTGTAGAAAAATTCTTGTTTTCTTTTTCCAGTAGTCGAAACAGACCTGAAATAGGCGATTCTTGTATTCGAAAAATGGTGTGTCCTCGACCGACGTTAACCAAAGTTAGATCGTGACATCGAATATAGGAACCTAAAAGAAGGTTTTCGTACGACCTTGAAAATGAAGATTAGTTATTAATAGAAATCGATTACTGAATAAAAGTACTCAGAATAGTAGAAGAAGTACACCCAATCACACTCTCAACTCTCAACTCTCATACTCATACTCCATCTCTCGGAGGGGGGTACCTTTCCTACCAAACTGAGTACTTTTAATCGAATTTTGGGGGGGAGGGGAAACGTGTAGGGGGGTTCGACGATTACAGAATGACTCACTCTGTAAACTAAAGCTAAGTTTTGGCTAAGTTTCAGGTGGACGAAGATCACTCTTCAGATCGTAAAGTCGGAATAGTGAGCACAAAAGTAACACTAAGCAACGCCCAAAAGAAGCGATCCTGCCTTCCTTTTTCACGGTAAATAATGTCCTCCAGTCCCGTCTATATATTGGAAAAGAAAGTGAGTCAAGTAAGTCAAACACCCTCTTCTGTGTGGGTAGTGGAACAGAAGAAGTCCATTCTCCCCACTTTTCTGATTCCAATCGTTCACAGAGAGCCATTGGAAACTTGTGTGGCTCGGAATGACCTTGTGGAATCTGCCTCTTTCTGTCTTGAAGGTTGGTATGCTTCTCGGAATGTAGAGTGCTCAGTCTTTGGTCATCATTCGTCTTTGGCTACCTTCTTCAATTGTGAAAAGTGTGGCAGAGCAGAGAGAGCAAGAGAACGATCTTATTGTCAAGAGATTTTCAGTTTTTCGGAGATAGTGGAGGAGTTGTCTTAATGAAAGACCCCGCGCGCTCGGTCGGATACCGAGTAAAAACCACTCTATTTTTTGTCGTATAGAACTCGAAGAAACGGGTCTCCTCGTCAAAGAGGACGAGTATTTCGTGTTCGTGGTAGAGATTGGGAAGAGTTCACAAATCAACCTCGGATTGGTGTTGTCTGGGAAGCACCTGAGCAAGTTGACGAAGGCGTTTTCGTTGGGACCGTAGCTGTAGAGAGAAAACATCATCTTACTACTCTTCTCGGAAAAATAGAAGCATTTCTCCGTCTAAATCTTGAGTTATCTGAACAGACTAAGCGTAACATTCTGACTCTGATCGAAAGAGATCAGAACAAGAAGAATCCAGACCTTTCTTCAGAGAGGGCAGACGAGCTTCGTGCCGCATTACAATTTCGTAAGGAAGATGTTCAAGGCGTTCTGTCAAGATGGGAAGTTGAAGACGAACAATACGGTCGTCTACATCCTAAGTCTGATGTTTACTCGGAAAGAGAGCTTGGGGAATATGTTGACTCCACGGGCAAGGTCAAGTATGATTCTATGGCTGGAGAAATCAAACTTCTTGAGAAAAATGCTGAGACTGGTGCAGAGGAAGAAATTACTATTGACATTCCTACAGGTCAAAGAGTAGAAGTTGCTACAGAATTTTTTGGGCTTGGAAAACAGCGAGAAAGAGCCGATTTAACTGGAGAGGAGCAAGTTGGTGCTTTTACCTACAGAACTTTTGGTGGTGACGTTCAAATTGACGAAGCAAGCATGCATAGTGGTGTCCTCTCTAAGGGAGGCACTACTTCTGCGGTCGTACAGCGGATTAATCAGAGAATCAAGAAGGCAAGAGAAGCGGCTGGTCTTGATACCCGATTTAGGAGAAAATTATCTTCAGAAGAGAAGAAAGGGATGGCTGTGGATAGAGATGCTTTCGAAGGGTCTCTTCCTATCCGCGATATTCGTCCTGAACATTATGGACAAGTGACTACTCGTGGAACTTTGAAGAAATGGGTTCAGAGAAATGCTCCTTCTAAAAATAAGCCGAGAAATATGTGGACTCGGAATGAGGCAATCGCTGTAGAGGCTCGTAACCGTCTCAGAATAGAAAATTTTGCTCATCAGATGTATGGGGCAGGATTTCCTCTCAGAGTTTCCCAAGGAGGTAAGTCGCCCGCGTTCAGAGAATTTAGGGGTCTGAAGAATGATAATGTGTTTGGTGTGATTACTCAAGTCAAACGAGTTCGTCCGATAACCAGGACTAAAGCCGCTCCGATTTTCACTACAACACCAGAAACCGATCCTCAGTCTCGTACAATTCAAGAAAGAGAGTATCTGAGAGGAATTGAACAGGACTTGAGTAGATTGAAACGAAAGGTGACGAAAGAGTAGATGCTACCATCAGAACTTTTCATTATTCGAGCTAAGAGAGACGAGGATGTTACTGTAGTTCTCGTCGAAAAGGAGGAAAAAATGTCCTCCAGTCCAGTCTATATCATGGAAGAAAAGCAAGATGAATAGGACCATAATCGCCCGACTGTCTCCAGCCATCGTAGACCTGATTATCTCTCTCAAATCAGAGTCTCAGATGGACTTTGAAGAGGTAGTCGGAACTTTATGGCTCTTGGCAGACTCTCCTTCAAAGAACCTGAAAGCACATCCGCGCTACAAAGAACTCGTTGAGGACAAGACCGTGAAGGAGAATCAGTAATGCGGCTCAGTGAGAAGTTTCTTGTTGGTGGAGGTCGTGTACTTCCAAAGAAGCCTTGGGTCTGTTCGGATTGTGGACATCAAGTCTTGATTGTTCATGTTTCAAGTTGGAAGTGGAAAGGTTGTTGCGGATGTCAGAAATGTGAATTAGTGGAAAAGTCGTCCCCACAAACAGAAGAGAACGACACGATTAATCGTTGGTAGTAGTCGAATCAGAACTTTTCCGTCTTAGGGATCGCTGGAACGAAGATCAGGTTGAAGCTCTCCTTCTGAGAAGACAATCACAGCGAAAAGAATGGGAGGAGATTATTCGGTTCTGTCTGGCTCGGAAGATTCCGCTATTTCGTCTTCGGGTTCTGTCTAAAGTCCCCGTAGCGCGTTATTGGAGGACGGAGAAACCTCTCACTTTCAGAGAAGCACTTGCTTGGGTCCTCAAAGGTGGTAATCTCGGAGGTAAAGGAGGGGATTGGTTTGTTATTGTTGATGTTGATTCAAAGGCTATTCCTCGTCGTCTTCGAAACACGATTTCTCGAACACTCTATTCCGTGACTGCGAAAGGCTACAATATCTGGTTGTTGAGGGATGAATATTTTGAAAGGGCTAAGAACCGTGGGCATCTCTCCGCACTCTGTCACAAATATCCAGCATTAGAAAATCCTGGATGTTTCAGAACCAACACGGACTATGTGGTTCTTCCACTCTCCGAAGTTTGTATTCACCAACAACATAGTACGAGACTTCACTTAGACGGAGAATTCCTTTGTAATTGTAGCCCAGATTCGAAGCATCATTACTACATCCGAGCTTGGTGTCCAGACTATCACAATCAACCGATTCTGACTTTCGAGTCCTTCGCATCTGCACTCTTTGACAAAGCCGACTTGACTCCCGAATCTCTCGATCAAGCATTCTGGGAGGTTGAGGAACGTCGGAATAGAAATCGAGAGGGGGTTCAGTAGATGCGTAGGACATCATATCGTCGCTACCTTCCTGCTTCATACAAACACGGAGTACACAGCTACGATGAAGAACATCCGATTCTTGACCCCTATCCGGAAGAGAGTCAAAATGACGCATTTGATCGACCCGAGGACTGGATCGCGAAGTATGGTCCTCCTAAGGAATCTCGAAAGAACCATCTTGATCATTGGAGTCCAGACCAAAGGTCGCACATAGTCGGTCATGGACTTGCTCGATTCGACCGTAACGTAGAGAGGGCTGGATTTCTTCGGGAAGAAGTTGGACATCGTAAGCAAGAAGTTTATCGTTCGTTCGAATCTGGTCGATTCTCGTCATTCAAGACCGTGATTCAGAAGATCGAGGAATTGCCAGACGAGGAGGGTCAGTAAAGATGCCTCGTCGTGGTCGGAGGTCTCTGAGACCAGAAGAGAAGGGGAAGAGAGTTCAGATTACAATTTCCCCAGACGTTCTTGAATATCTTCGACACTATGCCTCTCTTTCCTCTTTACCGAAGCCTACTATTCGTAAGGTTATTTTGTGTATTATCGCTGACTCTAAGGTTCTTTCTGGCTATCCATATCGACCAACTGCCCCTGGAGACAAGGAGAATGTCACATGGTAGTTTCAACACAAGAACAACTCGCTGTCGAGAATTCTCCAGATACCAAGAAAATCTATCCTACTCTTTACATTCCAGAAATCAGAGAGGAGGATAATATTCACATTGCTTTTCACGGTCGAGGGGGAGGGGGTAAATCTACTGGAGCTTTCGATGTTGCTCTCTGGGCAATAGAACATGGTCTTGTTAGTGGACTCGCAACTAATCTTCCACTTACTGAGTTCTGTCGTCAATCTTTGAAGACTTCTGTTCTTCAGTACATCACCGATCTTGAGACTACTTCTGACTGTGTGGATATTGTCGATGAGATGGACAGGGCAGTTGATGGTAGAAAGTCGATGACTGACTTGTTCCGAGATCGACTAAATCGGATGGTGAATGATTGTCGTCGTCGCCGAAACAAGGTAATGCTCTACACTTCAATCGGAGGGACTGGAATTGACAATCGCATTCGAGAATGTGTTCGGATTATTATTGGAGCCACTGGTGAAATGGATTTTGAAGGCTACCCGATTTACAGAGTCTTCTATTCTTACGAGGATTATTTCAACTGGCGAAGAGACCCTCTGAAAGCAAAGTACACGTTCTGTAGAGGTTTCCACAAGGTCGAGGAACTCAAAAAATATTTCCTGTCGATGACTACGGTAAAGTTGCAAGCGTATCCTCCTCTCGACTTGGAGAAAGAGGCTGATTTGTTCTCTGAGTGGGGAAAATCGTTTCTCTTCAACGAAAAAGGAAAGTTAGTTCCCCTTGAATGGCTTCGAATACACGTTCGAACTTGGAATGCAGAGTCTCATAGTCTCCCGTATTTCGAGTATGATCTTGAACACATTCTTTCAGTGGTAAAGGCTCGACAAGATAGGGAGGTCAAGTAGATGTCCGATTCTGAGATTGAAATGATTGAGGAAGAAGAGGAGCAAGTTCAGGCTCCTGGAACTTTTGTTCCTCGAATGTCTTGGAAAACCATTCCAGGCGAGAACAGCCCCAAAGAGGGAGAACAAGGTCAGGAGATCGAGATCATCCGTGTTCCTTCAGGCATGGGTCGTGGTAAGTCTACAATTCTGGCAGACTTCGCTATTAGTCAAGCTGTCAGTCTCTTCGGCGACGAAACTACGGGGGGATCGGACGGACTCATGATTACGAATATGAAATTCAATCGTGAGAACTTCCCATCAAGTATCCGAAACATCGAGATATTCTATGACGGCAATGTAAGGCACATCATTGAGAAGCTCGCTGAACGAAAATTCTGTATCATGGTTCTGGACGAGCTGGACAAGGGAATCTCAAGTTCACAGAGAGCATCAATAGCCAACCAAGTCATAACTGGTGTTGCATCAGATTCCAGAAAATACCGCTGTCGCTTCATGATCTATTCGTGCATTTTGAGGAAAGGCGTTGATTCGAAAATCAGGGCTTCCGATACATTTGTCGTTATTCCAATGCATCGGTTGGACGTTGAGGGGTTTGCTCTATTTCACATGTGGGACGATCCCGAAAAATTCGAATCAGATTACGTTCGTGCTGACGGACATTATGAGTACAGTGCGCGCATAGAGACCGTCTATCAGCTTTCCTATCTTCAGACAGTTTTCAAGACTCTGGATCGCATTCCCCTCAACTTCGAAGGATTGATCGAGATGAATGAAATTGCTCCATTCGCTCAGAAATTCTTGGAATGGTGCAAGACTTCAGAGGTTGATCTCGTTGCAATGTCCGAGAGCCATGTCAAAAAATTCATGAATAGATGGAATCACGAATCTGGAACACTTCTGCCACTCAGTCCTAAGAACCTCGATTTGATCTTTACTGAGTTACTTCGTCTCAAAGTTTTCGAACCAACCACAGGCTCAGAGAGCAAATCGACCGTCAGTGAAGTTGTCCAAGTGCCCAAAGAGCCGCGTGCTACCTTGTCGTGTGCAGTCTGTGGTTATTCGTGGAGACCTCGCAAAGACCCAGAGAAGATCAAACAATGTCCGAATCAGAAGTGCCAGAGTCTCGAATGGAGAGGTTCATAGTAATGGTAGGCTGGAGGACGAACAAGCGAACTCGCAACGTTTTCCCAACTCGTGAAGAAGATCGTTGGGGTAATCAGATTAGAGAAGAAACAGAGCCAGAGGTGCAAGAAGAAGATTCTGGTAAAGGTGTGAATGTTGTTGCTGAGTGCGCAGGTTGTGGTAAACCGCTGTACGAAGGTGCTCAGATGTACGAGATAGAGAACGAGATCGTGTGTAGTAATTGCAACAGGATCGATTCGCGCTTGATGAGAGCCGAGAACATGAGACAACAAGCCCAGCAACCAGCCGTTTCGTATTCCTCTGTTTCTGGAAAACACCGAGGAGGAAGTCCAAGTTGTTCGAAATGCGGTCATCAATATTCAGAGGGCGAGTCTCATCAAGCCCATTGGGATTCAGCCCATCCAGGAGAATAAGAAAAAGATGTGGGTCTGGGTTTGCCGTTGTGGTAAAAAAATGTCTCGTGGGTCTCTCAGATGCGCAGAATGTTGGAAGTTAGAGCAGAAACAGATGAGACAAGAATATTGTATCTTGGAAAGTGGAAAACTGAGTTTTTCAGACTTGGAGAAATGGCGTTGAAAATCCGTAATCCATATGATGGTATCACAGAGAAGACTCGTAAACGACAACAGAGAGAACCTCGTCCAAAGCCAACAACTCCTCCTCTTGTCTGTTTTGATTGTGGGCACGAATTCTACGCTAACTATGTTGGGTTCAAACCCCTTTGTTTCGAATGCCGACAGAAGAGAGGGCTAAACTGATGGCAGGAGCGGCAGGTGTTGATGGGGACGACATACTCAAGAAGCTTTACGATCTGGACGAAGATCGACATTCTTACCACATCATCAAACGGTTCAAGAATGAGAAAGATTTCGAAGTATTCAAGAGACGATACAGAAAGGACAGAGCAGAGCGTCTCTTTGCTTCAGGTCAACGGAAGACAGTATTTCGAACCGTCAAAAGAGGTGGACGAGTCTACAGGATTGCTATGCAGAAGAAAATGAATTGGCATCCAAAAGGTGGGAATTTACATCACCATAGAAGCGTCAAACCATTTTTTGACAACAAACCGATTGATGGAAAAAGTTAGGCGAGGTGAATTGAATGACGCATAGAAAACGCGGAAAGAAAGAGAATGCGGCGATCCACGCTAAGGGTAAGGGTAGACCCTACAAGGTTGGTCCTCTCGCTGAAAAAGACGAACCGAATTTCTTAGCGGGCGATAATCCAAACGCTCTTGGAGGTACTCGTCCTTTGCTTGGTGGTACTGAGACCATTGCAAAGAACAAGACCCCAATTCGTTCTGGGAAACACGCTCTCCGAGGGAACAATCGTCTACTTTCTGGAGCTGACGAGTAATGGCTAAGAAACGTAGAGTTGTCCGTTCAAAGAAGAGGAGAAAGAGCAAGTCCCTTCTATGGAACTCTATTGATGGAAAATTACTCCATCCAGACAGTCGTGCTCAGAAGGAATACGAAAGACTCTGGGATTCGATGATTAAGAGAGGAGTAATCGTATGATTCTGTTGCTCGTGCTCACAACGGTCGACGTAGTTCTATTGTTCAGAAACTTGGAACTACTGACTTGTTGTTCGGAGGTGAAAAAGTAGATGGTTAGATATTACGAAGACGACTACTACTATCCTCGAAGACCACGATACCGAACTCGTCCTTCTGGTAAACGTTATCCAGTTGAGTCTAAGGTTCAAGTGATCAGACCTTCTCTCGCTAAACCTTACGACATTACCAGTGTCACGAGGGATGGTAGACGTTTCAACCTTCGTATTCTGGCTCGAAGCGAAACTGAAGCCATAGAGATCGCTATGAACAAGTTCCCCTTGATCACAGTCACGGGGATAAAGAAGAGTCGGCTTTCTTCCGCTGATCGTCTCAGTAAGGCTCGAACACTTGGTCGAGGCATTCGGACGCTTGGACGCACAGCATCTCGCATAGCTCGTTGGCTTGACACCGAAAGTGCTGAGGAACGGAGGCTCGCAGAGGAAGAGGGTAAGAGACCAGAAGAGGAGAGAGGGCAAGGTGTCTTCTAAGACATTCTCTATTTCTCATTCTGAAATCCTAACGGAGTTTCTGCTAACGAACCTTAGTCATGACAAGGTGTTGGAGCGAGGTGTAATTTAGAAAATGGTTCGCAAACGTTCACGAAAGGAACAAGCGGCTATCCACGCGAAAGGAAAGAAGCGTCGGAAGGCTAAGAAGTGGAGTCCTCACAGAGACTATAGGGTTCCAAAAGGGGCTGGTTCGAGTGATACTTCTCCATTCGTTCCAGAATTTTAGGTAATCAAAACAGTCTGTAGTTCTTGTGGTCGCTCCATGAGTTCTATCAGAGTGTGTTTGAGAACCGATTAACTTCCCTTGTCCGAGGTTGTTTCGTCACTCGGACTTACAGCTTATCGAGTCCGGTAGTGAAGAAGGACTTGCGCTTACCCTTTGCCCTAAAGGTCACTTTTTTCCTTTTGACGCCTGCCCACTTGCGAGCCTCAGCGTTCACTTTCTTAAGTCCCTCGCCAGTTTTCCGATTGTGTGGTAGCCGATTGATCGACTTTGGAACCCGAACCGTTTTGTCTCCTTTCTTGTAGTGGTGCTCCTCGTATCTTGCCAATTATCTAATCACCTCTCTTACTTCGCTGTCTTCTTTTCAATTTTGTGAGCCTTGAGCTTACGAAAGGTGGTTCTCCTTCTTGTACGCTTCCCTGCTCCACCAATAGGAATCAAGTCTTGTGATCACTACGACAATCACGCAGAGGATTCCAGCGAAAAGGCAGAATGTTGTAAGTAGCCAATCTCCTCCGAAGTGTTCGCTTGCCAGGGCAAGTCCGAGAAGCGCGACACCTAACCCCGCTGTTCCTCCGAGATTGATGTGAACTCCGCTACTACTCAGATTCTACGACCTCCGTTACACGATTCCGATTCTTCCACCATCTCCAAATCGAAGGAAGACTTGTGCCGAATGCGACTACTCCTCCAACCGTAACACCAATACCGATCCCTGAAACTGTGGCAGTAGCGTATCCACTGAGTATAGCAGGGGAGGCTCGATTCGAGAAAAGGTCAATGAGTTGTTTCAGATGTTTGATCCCTGACGGTTGAACGAGTTGTGTATGCATGATAGCCGTGAACGCTACCCCTGTCAGACCCAGATTCACGACGGTGAAGAGTCCGGCTGAAACTTGGTTGTGCAGGACCGAGTATGTTCCATATCCGATCATGATTACGAACAGAGTGCCGAAGAACGCAGAGAGAAACGCGAGCTTCCCAGGAACATGTTCATCTTTCTTGATTGCTTCTCCGAGATTGATTCCAAAGGTCGAACCTAACGTAAGCGTCAGTCCGAGTTGACCGATGGAACTGATTGATGTCGTATCTACCTGACCGATCACATACAACTGATACCCTGCCCAAATCAAAATCAGTGCAAAAGCTACCCCCGACAGAACAGCGATTAGATTTTCCTTTTTTGGTTTCAACTTATTTCCGATTCGCTATGATCGCTTCTCGCTTCGAGATAATCCTTCTTCAAGCGCGATCTCAATCTCCACCTGTCAGTCCAAGATATTTGCTCAGAAAGGCAAACACATATCCGAGTAGGATTCCGACGACAAATACAAACGCATCTCCGCTTATCCTACCATACACCGTGAGAACGAAGGTTAGAGAGACAACAAAGACGATGAGGAGAACGAATCTTACCGCAACCTTCTCTTCCGCTTTTCCGACGGCTCTCGGATACCAACGAATGAAGTTGCGAACCTCATCAATTAGACCCGCAATTTGAGGAATGAAGTAAGTCCACCAAACTACAGCTTGGACGGTGGGTTGAGTTTGACCCATTGCGAGTGTCAATCGTTCCTTTAGTTGTTTCAATCCGTCCGCGTCAATTGATATTTCGATCCCGTCGGGAAGCGTTACTTCACCTGAGAATGCTTCAGGCTTAGATTCGATAGCGTGAATAAAGACCGACGCAGTAACTACAAGACTCGGCATTGAGAATCTGAGCGGACCGTCTCCCTTCTTCTCTTCTTGAATCGTGATCGGAATGTTACTGTTTACAAGTGCACGCTTCAGGAACTCTCTATCTTCCGGCTTGCCTTTGATCGTGACTTCCATCAGAGGTTGTTGTTGAGACAAGCTATCCGTCCAAGACATTCTTGGAGTCCAACTTAAAAGGACAAGACCAGAGAATGCGCTTCAACATTGGGAGTTCCCGAATTCTATCGTCCGAATACTATCTACTGTGGTGACTGTAAGGACGTTCTCAACAAGTTTCCTCCTGAATCCGTTGACCTGATCTACGCTGATCCTCCGTTCTTCTCAAACAAACGATACGAGGTGATTTGGGGAGACGGTTACGAGATTCGAGCATTCGAAGATAGATGGAAGGGAGGAATCGAGAACTTTGTTCTTTGGATGAAAGATAGGGTCGAACCTTGTCGCCGAGTCCTCAAGAAAAACGGGACCATGTATCTTCACTGTGATTGGAGAGCGGTTCACTATCTCAAAGTTATGATGGATGAAGTCTTCGGCAGGGATCAATTCCGAAACGAGATAATCTGGAATCACCAAATTCTGGGTCAGGCTCACTCGCGAGGATTCCCAAAAGCCCACGAGCATATTCTCAGATACACAATGTCCGACAAATTTACTTTCAACGTAGACGACCCAGGACTGAGAATACCTTTCAAAGAAAGTCTCGTTAAAGGACTCAAAACCGACGAGAAGGGTCAATACTATACCAGAGGTAGAATGACGAGGAAAGCAACTGCGGACGAAATTGCTCGTGGTGCTGGAACCAAGACTTACGTTGATCTGAAGAAGGGTCGTCTCATTGGTGATGTTTGGTCTGACATGTCGTTCTATCAACCGAAAGGAGAAGAGCGATATGGATACCCGACTCAGAAACCCGAGCTTCTGCTTCATCGAATAATCAAAGCGTCCTCTAATCCAACCGACATAGTTCTTGACCCGTTCTGTGGTTGTGGAACCGCGATAGCTGTCGCTCAGAGGAACGGAAGAAGGTGGATCGGAATTGATGTTTCTCCGACGGCTTGCAAACTGATGGTTCGTAGAATGGAGAAGCTCGGGGTCACTCCTCCGCTTGTTGGAATGCCAATGGGAGAAGAAGACCTTCACAAGCTTCCTCCGTTTGAATTCCAGAATTGGGTTGTTCACCGACTTTACGGAAGAGTCTCTGATCGGAAATCGGCTGATATGGGAATCGACGGCTTGACTTTAGAAGGGTTTCCTATCCAAGTCAAACAATCAGAGGACGTAGGACGAAACGTGATAGATAATTTTGAAACTGCAATGCGAAGACGGAAGACAACTACCGGAATTATCGTGGCGTTCAGCTTTGGAAAAGGGGCATACGAAGAAGTCGCGAGAGCTAAACACCACGAAAACTTGGACATTCGACTCACGACCGTGAAGGAACTTGTCGGCAACAATAAAACCAAATTACCAGAGAAACCCAAAGAACAGAAAGAACTCGGTCAGGCTTAGGACTTCTGATTTTGGAGTTCTTCTTCGT
>Ga0070708_100002544_pt1 | contig 14087 bp, 5 predicted proteins | sample KBSK5503metaG_FD_65469 | JGI IMG/M metagenome (GOLD analysis project Ga0070708, IMG submission 65469) | Corn, switchgrass and miscanthus rhizosphere microbial communities from Kellogg Biological Station, Michigan, USA - KBS K5-50-3 metaG | ecosystem: Host-associated > Plants > Roots >...
TTCCTGGGCAAGATCATTCCTTACCGCGGATCGTGGGTGGAATTCGAATACGACCAGAAGAACGTGCTCTACGTGCGCATTGACCGCAAGCGCAAATTCCTGGGCACGATTTTCCTGCGCGCCTTGGGGTTGCGTTCGGGCGAAGACATTCTGCGCACGTTCTACACCGTCGACCGGTTGGTCGTCCGCGACAAGAAGCTTTTCTGGACGCTCGATTCCGCCAGCGAGAAGCCGACCAACCTGTTGGGCATGAAGCTGGCTCACAGTGTCAAGTCGAAGTCGGGCGAGGAAATCGCGCACTCGGGACGCAAGATCAACACCGTCACGCTCAAGGAAATTCAAAAAGCAAAGATCGGCGAAATCGAAATCGACGTCTCTGACCTGGAAGGCGCCTGGGTGGCGAGCGACGTGGTGGACACCACCACCGGTGAAGTTCTGCTCGAAGCCAATTCCGAGCTGACCGCCGACAAGGTGTCGAAGATTCTCGAGTCCGGGGTGGTCGAGATCAACCTGTTCTTCCCCGAGCGCGACGATGTGGGTACGGTGATCTGCCAGACCCTGAAGCGCGATGCGGTGAAGACCCCGCAAGAGGCGCTGATCGAAATCTACCGCAAGCTGCGCCCCGGCGATCCGCCGACACTGGACACGGCCACGGCGCTGTTTCACGGCATGTTCTTTGACCCGCGCAAGTACGACTTCTCGCGGGTAGGACGGCTGAAGTTCAACATCAAGCTGTTTGAGAACCAGGACGCAAGCAAGCTGGACAACCGGACGCTCGAGCCGGAGGATTTCTACGGCACAATTCGCTACCTGCTTAAGCTGCGCAAGAATATCGGTACGGTGGACGACATCGATCACCTGGGCAACCGCCGGGTGCGCGCGGTGGGCGAGCTGCTGGAAAACCAGTTCCGCATCGGCTTGGTCCGCATGGAGCGAGCCATCAAGGAAAAGATGAGCGTGTACCAGGAAATGTCGACGGCTATGCCGCACGACCTGGTCAACGCCAAGCCGGTGATGGCCGCGATCCGCGAGTTTTTCGGATCGTCACAGCTTTCGCAGTTCATGGACCAGACCAATCCGCTCTCGGAGATTACCCACAAGCGGCGTCTCTCCGCTCTGGGGCCGGGTGGTCTGTCGCGGGAGCGCGCGGGATTCGAAGTCCGCGACGTGCACCCGACACACTACGGACGTATCTGTCCGATTGAGACTCCGGAAGGTCCGAACATCGGTTTGATTTCGTCGCTGAGTTGCTATGCCCGGATCAACGACTACGGCTTCATCGAGTCACCGTACCGCCGGGTCAAAAGCGGCCGTGTGCTCGATTATGTCAGCATCGTGAATGCCGGCGACAGCGAGCATAAGGTGGGCGACCACCTGGAGAAGCACGAAGCGGAGAAATTGAATATTGACTTGAAAGACCGGCGCAAGCGAGCGGCGGAGCTCGAACCCTTCTCCTTCTATCTTTCGGCGTGGGAAGAAGACCGGCACACCATCGCGCAGGCCAACGTCGAACTCGACGACAAGGGCCGCATCGTGGGCGATCTGGTCAATGCCCGCAAGGCTGGTAACTTCGTGCTGGTCAGCCGTGACGAAGTCGATTACATCGACGTTAGTCCAAAGCAACTGGTCTCGGTGGCGGCATCACTGGTGCCTTTCCTCGAGCACGACGACGCCAACCGAGCGTTGATGGGCGCCAACATGCAACGTCAGTCGGTTCCTCTGTTGCGGGCGGAAGCTCCGATCGTCGGTACCGGAATGGAAGGCGTCACCGCCCGCGATTCAGGGGCTGTGATCCTGGCCAAGCGCAACGGGATTATTGATTCCGTCGACTCCGAGCGCATTATTGTGCGCGTCGAGGGTGAGCACCATCCCGGACAGCTTTCCCGCGAGGTGGGCAGCGACATTTACCAGCTCACCAAGTTCAAGCGCTCCAACCAGAACACTTGCATCAATCAGAAACCGATTGTGCAAAAAAATCAGCGCGTGGTGAAAGGCGATGTGATCGCGGACGGTCCTTGCACCGATCATGGCGAGCTGGCGCTCGGGCGCAACGTGCTGGTCGCGTTCATGCCTTGGCGCGGTTACAACTTCGAAGACGCGATTCTAGTCTCCGAGAAGCTGGTGAAAGAGGACTACTACACCTCGGTTCACATTGAAGAGTACGAAATCGAGGCCCGCGACACGAAACTTGGGCCGGAAGAGGTCACGCGTGACATCCCGAACGTTAGCGAGTCCATGTTGCGCAATCTGGATGAAGCTGGCGTGATTCGCATCGGCGCCAGCATCAAGCAGGGCGACATTCTGGTGGGCAAGGTCACGCCCAAGGGTGAGACCCAGCTCACGCCGGAAGAAAAGCTGCTGCGCGCAATCTTCGGCGAAAAGGCCGGTGACGTGCGCGATGCTTCGCTCTACTGTCCGCCGGGCATTGAGGGCGTGATCGTGGATGTGAAAATCTTCTCTCGCAAAGGCCAGGAGAAGGACGAGCGCGCCAAGTCGATCGAAGCGGCGCAGATCGCCAAGTTGGAGAAGAACCTCTCGGATGAAATCCGGATTCTTACCGACGAGCGCCTTAAGCGCCTGGACAACATTCTGGGTGGTAAAGAAGTTCAGGCCGATTTGCACGACGAGCGCACCAACAAGCGTCTGTTGACCAAGGACACGGTACTCGATCGCGACACCATCGAGCGCATTTCTACCCGCAACCTGAAGCGCATCAAGTATGCGGACAAGGATCCGCGGGTGAATGAGCAGATCGACGAGATCGAGGAAATGACCTCGCGTCAGATTGATGTGCTCAAAAAGATCGTCAACGAAAAGAAGGACAAACTGACCAAGGGGGACGAGCTGCCGCCGGGCGTGATCAAGCTGGTGAAGGTTTACATCGCCATGAAGCGCAAGCTAAGCGTGGGCGACAAGATGGCCGGCCGTCACGGCAACAAGGGCGTGATCGCGCGCATCCTGCCCGACGAGGACATGCCGTACCTCGAAGATGGCACTGCGGTCGAAATCGTGCTCAACCCGCTGGGCGTTCCTTCCCGTATGAATGTGGGACAGATTCTTGAAACCCACCTGGGATGGGCCGGACACGAGTTGGGCAAGAAGATCACCGAGATGCTGGCCGAGAACACGAAAGAAGAAGCGATCCGGCGCGAACTCAAAGCGTTGTTCAAGGACACGACTTTAGCGGACACCATTGCCGAGCTTAGCGATGAGGAGTTGATGGTGGTGGCCCCGACTCTGACCAAAGGCGTCTTCATGGGATCGCCGGTGTTCGACGGTTCGCGCGAAGGCGAGATCAAGGCCTTGCTGAAGCAGTCAGGCTTGCCGGAGTCGGGCAAAACTTACTTGTACGACGGTATGACCGGAGACAAGTTCGAACAGCCCGTCACCGTCGGCTACATCTACATGCTGAAACTTTCACACCTGGTGGACGACAAGATTCACGCGCGTTCGATCGGGCCGTACTCGCTGATCACCCAGCAGCCGCTGGGCGGCAAGGCGCAGTTCGGCGGGCAGCGCTTCGGAGAAATGGAAGTCTGGGCGCTGGAGGCTTATGGCGCGGCGTTCATTCTGCAAGAACTGTTGACCGCGAAGTCTGACGACGTCTATGGCCGCACCAAGATTTACGAGGCCATCGTCAAGGGCGAAGCGGCCATGGAGCCGGGCGTGCCGGAATCGTTCAACGTGCTGATCCGGGAGCTGCAATCGCTCTGTCTGGATGTGGAGTTGATCAAGGCCGGGGAGAAGAAGCCGGTTTTGAGCGCGGCAGCGGATTAAGCATTCAGCCGTCAGCACTCAGCCTTCAGCCAACAAACTGAGTGCTGATGGCGTAACCGTTTTTGGAAAAGTGAGCCTGCGGGAGGTTGCTCTCCATCCCGCAGGCCAGAGATGTGACGGGAAGCCGGGCCGACTCGATACCCTGGTGACTCGAAACTGGTTTTGGGGAGCCGCGTGCGGCGGCGTACGACCGCGGGAAAGCGGAGGACCACCTTGTATCGTTCTAGCCCCTTTGACATGGCCAACCCTATCGCTGATTTTGATGCCATCCGTATCAGCCTGGCCTCTCCGGAGAAAATCCGGAGCTGGTCGCATGGCGAAGTGACCAAGCCCGAGACCATCAACTACCGGACCTTCAAGCCGGAGCGTGATGGGCTGTTTTGCGCGCGCATTTTCGGTCCAGTGACGGATTGGGAGTGCCTGTGCGGCAAGTACAAGCGGATGAAGCATCGCGGCGTTATCTGCGACAAATGCGGTGTGGAAGTGACGCTCTCGAAAGTGCGGCGTGAGCGCCTGGGCCACATTGAGCTGGCTTCTCCCTGCTCGCATGTGTGGTTCTTTAAGGGATTGCCCAGCCGTATCGGCCACCTGCTGGACATCTCGCTGCGCGACCTCGAGTCGGTGCTGTACTTCGAGGCTTACGTGGTGGTCGAGCCCGGGGACGCGCCGGTAAAAGATCACGAAGTCATCAAGGACGAAGCCAAGTACCGTGAGCTGGATCAGCAATATCGTCCGGCCGGCTTCAAAGCCATGATGGGCGCCGAAGCCATCAAGGAGTTGCTCAAGCGCGTGGACATTGAAGGCCTGTCCGGCGAACTGCGCGAGAAGATGAAGCACGAGAACTCGCTGCAGAAGCGGCTCAAATACGCCAAGCGCCTCAAGGTAGTGGAGGCATTCCGCAAGAGCGGCAACAAGCCGAACTGGATGATTCTGGATGTGATCCCGGTCATCCCGCCGGAGTTGCGCCCGCTAGTTCCACTGGACGGCGGCCGTTTTGCGACCTCCGATCTGAACGATCTTTATCGCCGCGTGATCAACCGCAATAACCGGTTGAAGAAGCTGATGGACCTGCACGCGCCCGAAGTCATCGTGCGCAACGAAAAGCGCATGTTGCAGGAAGCCGTGGACGCGCTGTTCGACAACGGACGCCGTGGCCGGGTGCTGCGGGGCGCGAACAACCGCCCGCTGAAGTCGCTCTCCGACACACTCAAGGGCAAGCAAGGACGCTTCCGGCAGAACCTGCTGGGCAAGCGCGTGGATTACTCCGGCCGTTCCGTCATCGTGGTTGGTCCCGAGCTCAAGCTGCACCAGTGCGGATTGCCGAAGAAGATGGCGCTGGAGCTGTTCAAGCCGTTTATCTATCACCGGCTGGAACAGACCGGGCACTGCACCACCATCAAGCAAGCCAAGGAAATGGTGGAGCAGCAGGAACCGATCGTTTGGGACATTCTGGAAGAAGTCATTAAAGATCATCCCGTGATGTTGAACCGCGCTCCCACCCTTCACCGCCTGGGCATTCAGGCCTTTGAGCCGGTGCTGGTGGAAGGCAAGGCGATCAAGATTCACCCCCTGGTTTGCACGGCGTTCAACGCCGACTTCGACGGGGATCAGATGGCGGTACATATTCCGCTGTCTCCAGAAGCGCAAGTCGAGGCCAGCGTGCTGATGCTGTCGTCGCACAACATTCTGTCTCCCGCGTCCGGCCAGCCGATCACGGTTCCGACGCAGGACATGGTGTTGGGAATCTACTACCTGACCAAAGGCAAGCCGGGCGCCAAGGGTGAAGGCCGCGCCTTTGCCAACATCGAAGAAGTGTTGCTGGCGCTCGAGGCCGGCGAAGTGGAGACGCTCAGTCCAATCCGGTTACGTTACACGGGTGAGGTGATTGACCTGGTAGCCGCGTACGACGATCAGGAAATCATCCACACCGAACCGGTGAACTCGGAGCGGGGTTTCCTGAATACGACCGTAGGCCGTGCCATTCTGAACGATCACCTTCCCGAAGGCATGCCGTTTATCAATGGCCTGCTCAAGAAGAAGGGCATCGGACAGTTGGTGACCTACTGCTACCTAAGGTTCGGGCTGGAAACGACGGTCAAGATGCTGGACGAGGTCAAAGACCTCGGGTTCCGCTATGCGACCAAGGCGGGACTTTCCATCGGCATCGATGACATGGTCATTCCAGACAACAAGAAGACCCTGGTGCGCGACGCCGAGAAGCTAGGCGTTGCAGTGCAGCAGCAATACCTGGACGGCGCCATCACCAACGGCGAACGCTATAACAAAGTGATCGAAATCTGGTCGGCGATCACAGAAAAAGTCGCGGACGAGATGTTCGGGCAGATGCAGCAGCGCGACAAGGAAGGCGCGCTGAATCCGATTTATGTGATGGCGGATTCCGGCGCTCGAGGATCGAAACAGCAGATTCGCCAGCTATCCGGAATGCGCGGGCTGATGGCCAAGCCTTCTGGCGAAATCATCGAGACGCCCATCACCGCGAACTTCCGTGAAGGGCTGACCGTGCTGGAGTACTTCATCTCGACGCACGGCGCTCGTAAGGGGCTGGCTGACACGGCACTGAAGACGGCGGATTCGGGCTATCTGACCCGGCGTCTGGTGGACGTGGCGCAGGACGTGATTATCAGTGAGTACGATTGCGGAACCGTCGACGGCATCTACGTGGCAGGCATTGTGGAAGCCGGAGAGATCATCGAACCGTTGCGCGACCGCATTGTAGGCCGCGTATCGCTCGAGAAGATCAAGGACTACGACGGCGGCGTGATCGTAGACATCAACAACGAAATTACCGAGGATCTGGCCAGCGCGATTCAGGCTGCTGGCATCGAAAGAGTGAAGATCCGCTCAGTGCTGACTTGCGAGTCCAAACGCGGGGTTTGCGTCATGTGTTACGGACGCAACCTGGCTTCGGGCCGGTTGGTCGAACTGGGCGAGGCTACAGGAGTGATCGCGGCACAGTCCATCGGCGAGCCTGGGACCCAGCTCACGATGCGTACCTTCCACATCGGTGGTACGGCGTCGCGGGTCTCCGAGCAATCGCGATTAGACGCCAAGAGCAACGGCACAGTGCGCTTTGTCGGGCTGCAGACGGTGAAGGCCAAGTCGGGCGACCTGGTAGTGATGAATCGCCAGGGCTCGATCGCCGTGGTGGACGACAAAGGTCGCGAGCGCGAGCGCTACTCCGTGGTGTACGGCGCCAAGTTGAAAGTCAACGAGGGCGATCAGGTCACGCTCGGACAGGTCATGGTCGAGTGGGATCCGTACACCTTCTCGATCCTGACGGAGATCGGCGGCACCATTCAGTTCAAAGACCTGCAGGAAGGGGTCACGTTGCACGAAGAAGTGGACGAAGTGACCGGATTGTCGCGACACGTGGTGGCGGATTCGCCCGACGAGAAGCGCCAGCCGGCCATCGTGATCAAGGGCAAGGCCAGCAAGCGCTACCTGATGCCCTCACGCGCTCACCTCATGGTGCAGGACGGCGACACCGCTCACCCGGGCGATGTGCTGGCCAAGATTCCGCGCGAGACGACCAAGACCAAGGACATCACCGGGGGTCTGCCGCGCGTGGTCGAATTGTTCGAGGCGCGCAAGCCGCATGAAACCGCGGTCATTAGCGAAATCGATGGCACGGTCAAGTTCGGTGAAGTCTCGAAAGGCCAGCGCAAGATGTATGTGGTCGCCGACAACGGCACGGAAAAGGAATACTCGGTGCCGCGCGGGGTTCACATCAACGTGCAGGAAGGCGAACGGGTTAAGGCGGGCGAACCGCTGATGGATGGCCCGCTCAACCCGCACGACATCCTGGCTGTGCTGGGCGAGAAGGAACTGCAGTCGTACCTGGTGAACGAAATCCAGGAGGTGTACCGGCTGCAGGGCGTCAACATCAGCGACAAGCACATCGAAGTGATCGTTCGCCAGATGATGCGCTGGCGCAAGGTGGAAGACGTGGGCGATACGCAGTTCCTGTTGGAACAGCAGATCGACAAGTTCCGCTTTGCGGAAGAGAACGAGCGCGTGATTGCCCAGGGTGGACGTCCGGCTACAGGGCGGCCGCTGCTGCTGGGCATCACCAAGGCTTCGCTCTCGACCGACTCGTTCATTTCGGCGGCGTCGTTCCAGGAGACCACGCGCGTGCTTACCGAAGCTTCCATCAACGGAGCGGTGGACCACCTGCGCGGGCTGAAAGAGAATGTCATTGTCGGACGGCTCATTCCCGCCGGCACGGGCATGGAGTATTACCGCAATGTGCGGCTCTCGCCGGAGATGGAAGAGGCCGCGGCCAAGGTGCAAGAGGAGGTTTCGCACGCCTACGAGGAGGCCGAGCGCGCGCTCGAGCTGATGCGTACGGAAGGCGAGACCGAGGAACTGACGGCGGAGTAGTAGTCAGGAAGAACGAAGGGACGGCACCGGTGTCATCCGTTCCTTTGTTCCTCCCGTTTGCTTTCTGGAGTTCCCCATGCACGCAAACCCACAGCGATTGCAGGATCAGGAACGTAGTACTACTTCGCAGTTGCATGCCATGTCCCGGCGCAATACTCTGGGGCCACTCATGTTGCGTTTCCTGCGCCTGCTTCGGCTGGCCTTCTGGCGTGCGTTTCAGCATGACGCGTTTGCCATCGCAAAGGCGTCGGCGTACTCCGCTATCCTTACGTTTTTCCCTGCCCTGCTGGTCATGGGAGCGGTTCTCGCCACTTCCCGCCGAACGGACGAATATCTGCGCGAGATTTCCTACGCGCTGGGCAGGATTTTGCCGGCCGGAAGCGCCACTGCGCTCGCCTATCTAAGGGGCACGACGCAGCGTTCGGTAGGGGTATTGATCACGGCTTCGCTGATCACTTTGTGGACCGCGTCCGGGGTGATGGTTTCCTGGATGGAAGGCTTTCGCCGCTGCTATGAATTGCCCAAGAGTTGGGGGCTGCTGAAGGAGCGTTTGATCGCGTTCTCGCTGGTGATTCTTGCCGGTATTCCACTTACCTTTTCTACCGTGCTGGTCGCTTTTGGCAATCGCATCGAAACTCGGATTCTGTTTCAGCTGGGCCATGAGTTCGGCCCCTTCATTCTGCTGATGTGGGCAACCATCCGATGGTTGATCGCGGGGCTCACCAGCATCGCGGTCATCTCCTTGATCTATCACAATGCGGTGCCGCGTACCCAACCCTGGCAGAGCGTCTTACCGGGTGCCACCCTGGCTTCCGCGCTGTGGTTCGCAGCTACTACCCTCTTTGGCTGGTATTTGCAGCGCTACGCTGACTACAGCATCCTGTATGGCTCACTGGGAGTAGGCATCGCGTTGCTGGTGTGGATGTACATGATTTCGCTGGTGGTGCTGGTGGGGGCGGAGTTCAACGCCATGCTCTTCCCGCGGGCGAGGCTGGGAATCGAGCTGATCGAAACTAACGCGCACCTGAGAAACCGGTAACGATTTCGATCTACCCCGCAGGCTAGCAAATTCAGAAGTTCAAAATCACGCGGATCGCCGGGTCGAGTTTTTTGCCGCACTACCGATCAATTTAGCGACGGAGAGCATTGCCTGCCAGCACGGGCGAGGACATCCCGCCTACATCGAAGTTCTAACTTGAAGTTCCGACGGAATGGGGAGAATTTGAAACCAGGCAAACTGGATCTTGTTGCTGGAGAGCTTTCCGCGGACCTCACCATCGTGGCCGCCCGGCGTGCCAAGATCATCTGCACCATCGGCCCGTCTTGCAATAGTGAGCCTATGCTCCGCGAATTGATGCGGCTGGGCATGGATGTTGCGCGGCTGAATTTTTCCCACGGCAGCCATCAGGAGCACGCGCGCAATATCGCCCGCCTGCGCCGCGCCGCGAAACAGGAAAACCGTACTATCTGCATCCTGCAGGATCTGCAGGGCCCCAAAATACGCACCGGGCGCCTCAAAGGGCATGAACCGGTGGCGGTAAAGACTGGTTCCCAGGTCACGATTACGCCACGCGACGTGGCTGGCACTGCAACCCTGATCTCGACCACGTTTCCGGGGCTGGCCCAGGAACTGGGGCCGGGAGCGCGGATTCTGCTCTCTGACGGCCTAATCGAGTTGCGGGTGACCGGGGGTCGCGGCGGCGATGTGGAGTGCGAGGTAGTCAATGGCGGCATGCTCGCCGAACACCAAGGCATCAACCTGCCGGGCGTCGCGCTCTCCATTCCCGCGCTTACCACCAAAGATCGCGCCGATCTTGAGTTTGGCCTCAAGAGTGGCGTGGACATGGTTGCGTTGTCGTTCGTCCGCTCCGGGGCCGACGTCGGCACGGTGAAGCAGATCATCGCTGCTCGGGGCCGCGATGTGCCGGTGATCGCCAAGCTGGAAAAACCGCAGGCGCTGAAGAAACTGGAAGAAATCTTCGAGGTATCCGATGGGGTGATGGTGGCGCGCGGCGACCTGGGGGTGGAGATGCCGGCTGAGAAAGTGCCGGTCATTCAGAAGTATGTCATCCGCCGAGCCGCGGACTGGCGCAAGCCGGTGATCATCGCCACCCAGATGCTCGAATCCATGATCGAAAACCCGCGTCCCACGCGAGCCGAAGCCAGCGACGTGGCGAACGCGGTGTTTGACGGCACGGATGCGGTGATGTTGTCGGCCGAGACAGCCACGGGCCTTTACCCGCGTGAAACCGTGGCCATGATGGCGAGGATTGTGGTCGAAGCCGAAAGCAACATGGCGGAGTTTACCCAGCCGCGCCGCCGCCAGTTGCGCCGTTTGTCGATTGCGGAGGCCATTTGCGAATCCATCGCCCACGCCGCTGAGGATCTCCATATGGGCGCAATCGCGGTATTCACAGAAACCGGAAACACCGCGATTCTGATTTCCAAGTACCGCCCGCAGGCTGAAATCTACGCTTTCTGCCGCGCGCAGCCGGTGTGCAACCGGCTGAATCTCTTGTGGGGGGTGCAGCCGGTACTGCGCCAGCAGGCGCTCAGCGCAGAGGAAATGTTGTACGCCGCCGAGCAGGAATTGGTGCGCCGTGGCCGGGTAAAAACAGGGGATGTGTTGGGAGTCGTGGCCGGTACGCAGATGGCGTCCGGGTCCACTAACTTCATGCGCCTGCATCTGGTGACGGCGGAAGAAGAGCGTGGGATCTCCCGCCGAAAACGGCGCAGCAAGAAAAGCGGGAAAGGGAGGGCGACTTCTAGTGGTGACGCGAGTCGCTGAAAGACGTCCGCTTCGCTCGGGAAAGATAGCTTTGAATTCTAAGAGACCAGTGGCAAGTTGTTGGTCCGCAGTTATCAGTTGGATTGCACCTGGGAAACTGTCTTGACATTCCATGACACCCGCCGTCCAAGTATTTCGTGATGACTCTCTAAGCGTGCCAGTCTGTGGCTTGCTTCATCGTCCAGAGCAGACTTGCGACCGCGGGCTTGTCCTCACCCATGGCGCCGGCTCAAATTCCAAGACCTCTCTTTTGATATCGCTGGCGGATTCTTTTGCCGACGTCTGCGTTAGTGTGCTGCGCTGCGATCTGCCTTTTCGTCAGAATCGTTCTTTTGGTCCGCCCAGGCCGGGAGACGCCGAACGTGATCGTGAGGGTCTCAGGAACGCCGTAACCGCGATGCGAAAACTCGGTTGCGCGCAGATATTTCTGGGTGGACATTCCTATGGCGGACGGCAGGCAACGATGTTGTGCGCCGAGGAGCGAGACCTTGTGGCCGGGTTGCTGCTGCTTTCATATCCCTTGCACCCGCCGCGCAAGCCGGCGCAGCTTCGGGTGAAGCATCTGCCTGAATTGCACACGCCCGCCTTGTTCGTGCATGGGACGCGCGATCCTTTTGGTTCTGTCGAAGAGATGGAATCGGTCCTGAAGTTGATACCGGCGAAGACGCAATTGCTAACGGTGGATGGGGCAGGGCACGATCTGGGATTCAAGGGGGAATCGGTGCGGGATGGACTGGCTGGGGAGATAGCAGCCGCGTTTGCGGGATTTCTTCGCTGATGTCAGGATGAGTCGTTGCCAGTCTCCGCCCAGGCGGGGCGCTCAACATCTGGTTTCTGCTAGTTCACCCAACCCGACTTTGAGCCGCCGTTCTTTTTTTCCTCATCGGGCGGGATGTAATTGCCCTGTTCATCGAAGGTCACGGTGCGGTCATGCTTGCGCATATAGACTTCAAACTTCCGGGCTGCGCGGCGCCGCTTCCAGCGGTAGTAGCCATTGCGCAGGCCGTAGAAGCGCTCGGACACGCCCAGCTTGGGAAGGCCCTTGCGTGACACAAACTTCACATAGATATAACCGAAAAACAAGCCGCCGAGATGGGCTACGTAAGCAACGTTGCCGCCGCCCTGGATCGCAAACGCCAAAGTCACGACGATCAGAATCGCGACGAAGTACTTGGCTTTGAGCGCTACCGGAAAGGGAATCATCAGGATGTCGTTCTCGCCGAAGACCATCCCGAAGGCGATGAGAATGGCGAATACGCCGCCCGAAGCTCCGACGGTGATGGAGTCGGGGCGGCCCAGGGCATGGGCAAAGGACAGCACAATCGTGGTTAGCGCCGCGCCTATGACGCCGAACGAGTACAGTTCCAGAAAGCGCCGCGTACCCCAGGAACCCTCAAAGGCCGAACCGAACATCCAGATGCCAATCATGTTTCCAAACCAGTGCCAGAAACCGGCATGAATGAAGCTGTAGGTCACCAACTGCCAGATCCATCCGTGCAGAACCACCTGTTGCGGCTGCAGACTGAGGTAATCGAAAACCCAGCGCACGATATCCGGCAGGGCCATGCTGAAAAGTTCCAGCAATAAGAAGACGGCCGTATTTGCGGCGAGCAGCCATATCACCGCGCGGGTGAAGGGCGGCAGGCTCAGCGTCATTTCTCGACTTCGTACCACGCTTGGCTCCGATCGGCAATCGTAGTTACTACTTTCTCATCTTTCGGGCTCTGGCACCACCGGCAAGCTCCGGCGGCCGTCGCGATCGACGGCCCGCACTGCGAAGATGACATTATCCTTCGACATGGGCAGTGTTGTACGGGTTACATTTCCAATCGTCTGCATGTGTTCCCATTGCGGGCTTGTGGTTCCGCGCCAGAGCACTTCGTAGGAAGGGCTGCCAGGAGAGGCATCCCAGGTGATGGTCGAGCTATTTTCCAGTTCTTTGGTTTGCAGCCGAACCTTGGTGGGCGGCGCCGGCGCTGAAGCCAGGGAGGCGAGTGTCGCGGCATTGAGCCGCGCCACGTTCGCGACGTAGTCGAAATTGACGAACTTGGGCACGTCGCCATATTCGATGCCATTCTCGGTGCGAACGTTCTGGTGCTGGTGGTGGTAGTCCTCGCGGTACTCGGTAAAGCGGACGGCAGCGTATCCCTGTTGGTTAAAGGAAATGTGGTCGCCGCCGCGCAGATAGCGGTCCAAGCGGAACTCCAGCAGGGGCTCGACCCCGGTCTGGTAGGTTCGGCTCACTTCAGTGACGTAGCGTGCGACTTGGCGGGACGCGGAGTCGCTCTCGCCGCCCAGATTGCGGATCAGGCGCAATTCGTTGTCTGTAGCGGCAACCGGAACGCCTTCGGAGAAAACGCGGACCACAGTCGGGTTCTGCTGGGAATTGCGATCGCCGCCCACGATGTCGTTATTCAGCGCGGCCTCAATGTCCCAACCCTGCTCTTTTGCCATCTTCGCAAAATGCGAGCTGCCATTCAGGCCCTGCTCTTCGCCGGCCACGGTCAGAAAAATAATGGTCGCGGGAACCTTCAGCTTGCTGAGGACGCGGGCGCACTCCAGACTGACGGCGGTGCCGCTGCCATCGTCATTAGCTCCGGGCGCGATGCCGCTCAGGTCAAGAGTATCACTGTTGCGCGAATCGTAGTGGCCCGTGACCAGCACCATGCGGCGGGAACTTTCCGGATCGGCGCCCTTCAGGACCGCGTAAACATTGGTGATTAGGGTGGGCTGGGGAATCCGGTCGGCGGGGCCTTCGGTAAAGCTATCGGTCTTGACCTCAAGGCAGCCGCCGCAATCGTGCGAGTAGCGCTCGAATTCGTCCTTGATCCATTCCCGCGCCGCTCCGATGCCCAGGCCCGCCCTGATCGAGCCGGGGTCCTGCGCGGAGAGCGTCAGCCGGGTTTGAAAGCTCACCAGCTTTTCGATGTTGGCCTGAATCCGCTGCGCCGAGACTTGCATCAAAGCGGCTGCGATTTGAGGATCTGCGGGCAACTTTTCGGCGCCCCGATCCGGGCTTCCACCAGTACTCTGACCTTGCCCGACTGTGCGGTAGAGTACGGACGCGACCAGGACAACCAGCAGTGCGAAAATAAAGGGAATTCTGCTACGCAACATGATG
>Ga0070708_100002545_pt1 | contig 14087 bp, 14 predicted proteins | sample KBSK5503metaG_FD_65469 | JGI IMG/M metagenome (GOLD analysis project Ga0070708, IMG submission 65469) | Corn, switchgrass and miscanthus rhizosphere microbial communities from Kellogg Biological Station, Michigan, USA - KBS K5-50-3 metaG | ecosystem: Host-associated > Plants > Roots >...
CGAGGACCTCATCGCCCGCGTCCAGCGCGGCGCCATCCTCGACGCCCTGCGCGACTTCTACGCCGACGACGTCGTCATGCAAGACAACGCCAACCTGCCCACCGTGGGCCTCGCCGCGAACCTGGAGCGCGAGCGCGCCTTCGGCGCCACGATCGCCCAGGTGCACGAGTGCCGCGCGCCGTCGGTCGTGATCGAGGGCGACCACGTGGTGATCCACTGGATCTTCGAGTACACCGGTACCGACGGCGCGCGCTACCGCTTCGACCAGCTCGCCCACCAGACCTGGCGAGGCGACCGGATCGTCGCGGAGCGGTTCTTCTACGACGCGGAGGCGCTCAAGGCGGCCTGACCCGGACGCTGCACCCTGGGACGCGAGCGGGTCACGCAGCGAACTCCGGAACGACCCCCTGGCGGAACACGAAGTGGCGATCGCTCACCACCTCCTCCGCGGGCGGGCGGGCGGACAGCCACTGCGCCAGCACCGCGCCCCGGATCCAGACATTCGCCGTGAGGCCCGGATAGAGGTGGGCGAACTCGGGCAGAAGCTTCAGCTCCCGAACGGTCGTGGTCATGGCTCGTCTCCCGACGCTACGGCGTCGTGGCGCTGGTGATCGTGGCCGACGCGCTGACAGCCTGGCCCGACGGTACTGTGACCTGAATCGGGGTCGCAACCGTGGCGACGGGATCAGTCGTGAAGGTGACCCCGGCCGGACCGCTGAAGCTCAGGGGATAGGTATCGGGCGCGACGAACTGGAACGTCGCCTTGCCGGTGCCGTCGAGCGCCAGGGTCGTGCCCCCGAGCGTCGCCGAGAAGTCGGCAAGGGTCACCTGGTGGCCGCCGACGACGGGCAGCGTCACACCGTTGCCGAGCACGAGCGACACATTGACCGTTCCCGTCGTTTGGATGTCGGCGCCCGTGATCACGGGGTGCATCACCCATTGCCCCGAGTTGCCGGCGTCCTGGCCGTAGCTCTGCTCGACGTTGAAGTCGAGGACCACGATCTTCTGCGGCCCGGTCACCGCGAGCGCGCTCCCGGGCAACGTCACCTTGAGTCCGCTTTGGCCGAAGCTGGGCATCTGCAGGTTGCCCGTTACCGTGGCGCCCTGGGGCAGGCCGGCGTAGGTGGGCGACGAAGCGAAGATCGTTCCGTCGCTGAGCTGGACGTAGCCACCGGTGATGACCAGCCGCATCTCTTGGTAGGTGCCGGTGGGCACTTCCGCGTCTTTCACGAGGTCGAGTAGTGTGCCGTTCTGGAGGGTCAGCAGGTTCACCGTGGTCGGCGTGCTGCTCAGCACCACCTTCCCGCCGCTGCCCATGAGGGATACCTCGGAAATCGTCACGACGGCGGCGGTGAAGGGCCCGGCGGCGTCCTTCAGCTTGACCGAATAGAGGGCGGTTCCGGGTCCCTGCGAGTCGCCACAGCCCACGACGGCGGCAGCGGCGAGCGCGTATGCGACGATGCGGGTACGAAGCATCGAGAAGCTCCTTGGGCTGGTACGTTCGAGATAGGTCCTGCCGAACTCCGGGCTACAGACTCCGGCGGCTGGGAGCGGGTCACAGGGGTGGCGACCCCGGATACCAGCGCAAATCGTTGCACCGCCGCCATATTCCTTTCGGGCAGCACCGTTGCGCCCCGTGACCCCCCGTCGTTTCATGGAGTCTGTACGCCGGTGACGAATCGGTCCGACGCTGCCATCATCAGCCAGGTACTCGATGGGGACGTGGAGGCCTACGGGGCGCTCGTCGCGCGCTATCGCGAGCGCTACGCCCGGTTCGCCGTCCACATGCTCGGCGAGCGGGAGGATGCCGAAGAGGCGCTGCAGGACGCGTTCGTCCGCGCCTATCGCTCGCTGGGCCAGTGCGCCGACCCGGCGCGGTTCGACGCCTGGCTCTTCCGCATCCTGGCGAACCGGTGCCGCACGGCCGGAGCGCGCCGAGCCCGACGGGCCCGCACGTTTATCCGTGACGAGGTGGCCTTGGGCGAGGCGTCGGCGGACCACCCGGCGGAGCGCCGCGAGTGGCGCGAGGAGATCCAGCGCGCACTCGGCCGGCTGGAGCCGGAGCAGCGGGAGGCATTTCTGCTGAAGCACGTGGAAGACCTGAGCTACGAGGAGATGGCCGCGCTCACCGGCGCGGGGGTTTCGGCCCTCAAGATGCGCGTGAAGCGCGCGTGCGAGCGCCTGCGGGTGTTCCTCGGGGAGGAGCAGCATGCATGACGGCGAGCGGGACGAGCTGATCGCGCGGGTCGCGGACGAGCTCCGCGCCCCGGTGATGCTCGACACCGGCTTCGACGCCCGGGTGATGACCGAGGTCCGCCGCCGCGACAATCGCTGGCGGACCGCGGCGCGGTGGTGGACGGAGCCCCGGCTCCGCCTGTCGCCGCTGGTCGGCCTCGCCTGCGCAGCCGCACTCGCGGGCGTGGTGCTCCTGGGCGCCCATGCCCTGGGGGGTCCGCAGGCCCGGCTCGAGGCGGCTGGCGACAGCGGCCTCGCCACGGAGCCCGGCACCCAGGTCGTCCAGTTCGTGCTCGTGGCCCCGCGCGCCGCGAGCGTGGCGCTGGTGGGCGAATTCAACGACTGGGACCCGAGCCGCACGCCGCTCCGCCCCGCGGCAACCGGCGTGTGGTCGGTCAATGTTCCCCTCGAGCGGGGGCAGCATCAGTACGCCTTCGTAGTGGACGGCCGGGACTGGCAACCGGATCCCGCCGCGCCCAAAGCGGTCGCCGACGACTTCGGCTCCCCCAACTCCGTGATCACCGTCGGCGGGAAGAGCTCGTGAGATACTTCCCCCTGCTCCTCGTCCTCGCCGGCGCGCCCGCGGCCCTCTCGGCGCAGGACGCCCGGCTCGAAGGTCGGCTTGATCCGGCGACGGGGGCCGCGGTCGCCGCCCTCGTCGACTCCGCCCGTGCCGCGGGCCTCCCGACCGAGCCGCTCGTGGACAAGGCGCTGGAAGGCGCCACCAAACGCGCCAGCGGGGAGCGCATCGTCGCCGCGCTACGCAACCTCACCTCGGATCTGCGTACGGCACGCACCGCCCTCGGGTCCAACGCGCCCGATGCCGACGTGATCGCCGGCGCCACCGCGATCCGGGCCGGTGCGCGCCCGGATCTGCTCGACCACCTGGGGCAGGTGCGGGGGAAGAACGGGCTCGCCGTGCCGCTCGCCGTGCTCGCCGACCTCGTGGCCCGCGGGGTGCCGGTGGACACCGCCGCCTCGGTCGTGCTCAACCTCGCCCGACACGGGGCCAATGACGGCGACTTCACCAGCCTGGAGCGCGGCGTAGCGCAGGACATCGGCGCCGGCGCCTCGCCCGGCGTCGCCGCGGCCGTGCGCTCGCACGGCGCCGGCGGCCAGGGTCAGGGCGGAGGCCCGCCAGCGGGCGTGCCTGCCAATCCCCCCAAGAAGGGGCACAACAAGCCTTAAGGACCGCCTTCCGGACGCCCGTAACCCGCCGAGAGTATTCTTAGGCTCGTGCGGATCCGACTCTGGCCCCTCGTTCTCCTCCTCTCTCCACTTTGCCCCGGGTCCCGCGCCGCGGCGCAGACCGCAGGCTCGCTCGACGCCGGGCTCACGCGTGTCGGATACAGCGATGTCCCCAGCGTAACCGCGTACAGTCTGTCCCCCGCGCTCCAGTTGTTCCGCCCGAACGCGTCGCTGGTGGCGAGCGGAGTGTTCTCCGAGTTTCAGGGCGGCGGGTGGAACCTCCAGGGCAGCGCCACGGGCTCCGTCTTCATCCCGAGCGGGTCGCACCTCCAGGTTGAGCTCGGTGGCGCGCTCTCCGGAAGCGCGCCCGACAGCGGTGCGGGCACGGCAGCCCTTCTGGGCCGGGGCCGGCTCCACCTCGCGGATGCCCGGCACGGTCTCTGGGCCGGCGGCGGGGTCGGCCGGACCTGGGACGGCGTTTCCTGGCGGACCACCGCGCTCGTGGAAGCCGCAGGCTGGGCCCGCGTCGGCGACGCGACGGTGGTCGCGAGCACGACCCCCACCTGGATCGGTGACAGTCTGAGACTGCTCGACACGGAGGCGACGATTCGCCTGGTCCGCGGCCGGGTCGAGCTGGGCGCGTACGGTGGCTTTCGAACGTGGTTCGAACCCGCCGACGCCGGCGGTACCGCCTGGGGCGGCGCCAGCGCGGCCTACTGGCTGACCGACCACCTCGCGATCGTGGCGGCGGGAGGATCGTATCCCGCGGATTTGGGTCAGGGTTTTCCCGGCGGCAGCTATGTCGCGCTCACGATCCGGGTGGCCACGCGACGCCCGCCCGCGCCGAGCCGGATCGAATCGCATGAATACCAGCTGCTGCAGCCCCTTGCACGCCCGCTCGTGCCCGCCTTCCAGATTACGACCGCGAGCGGACTCGATCGGCTCATCCGCGTCCACGCGCCGGCCGCGTCGTCGGTCGAGATCATGGGGGATTTCAGCGAGTGGCGCCCGGTCCCGCTCGTGAAGGGCACCGGCGGCGACTGGACCGTCGTCGTAGCGATCCCCAAGGGAACGCACCGCATGAATTTGCGCGTGGACGGTGGTGACTGGGGCGTGCCTCCGGGGGTCACGCCGCTCAACGACGACTTCGGCGGCGTGGTCGGCGTTCTCCTGGTCGAGTGACTCGGCTCGGGCGGGAGGGGGTCTGTAGCGGCGAACCCCCTGTGGAGACGTAGCTTGAAGGCAGCCTTCGCGTTCGTCGTTCTGGTCGCCGCCGTCCCGTGCTCGCGTCCGGGGCCGCTTGCGGCCCAGGTCGCAGACCCGGCTCAGGCGATCAGCAGCGCACTGCCGCCGGACGTCGCCCGCCGGGTCCTGGCCCGCATCGGGGATGCACGGGCGCGTGGCGTTCCGGCGGACGTGCTCGCGCGCCGGGCGCTCGAGCTCTCCTCCAAGGGTGTCGCGCCAGCCCGCGTCGAGACGGCGGTGGCGGACGAAGCCGCCGAGCTCGAGGCCGCGCGCGGGGCGCTGGCGGCGGGAGAGCGCCGCGACGCCGCGGACGACGAGGTCGATGCGACGGCGACGGCGATGCGGAGAGGCGTCTCCGGACCTCAGGTCAGCAACCTCGCGAAGGCCGCACCCTCCGGGCGATCGCTCGCCGTACCCCTGTTCGTGATCTCGAGCCTGGTGGACCGTGGGCTTCCCTCCGACGAGGCGCTACAACGCGTGCTCGTGCGACTCGAGGCCCGCGCGTCGGACCAGCAGCTGGAACGGCTCGCCCAGGCCCCGGGACGCGCCGATCAGGCACCCAAGCTCACGGGGCTGGACATGGCGGAGACCCGTCGCTCCGCCGAAGCGGGCCGGCCCGCGTGGGTGCCGGCGAACGACGGCAAGGGCAGCCGACCGCAGAATCCGGGACAGCAGGGGCAGGGCAAGCCCTGACCCGGCCGGCGTGCCACACGCTCGGCGTGAATCTTGAGTGGCGGGCACCAAACGACAGCGCCCCACCCGATCCGCTTTCACTTATTGCCGAGCCCATTTCAGCCGCTCGAGGCTGGGCAGCGAGGGGATCTCCCGTCAGAACATGAATCCGCTCCGGAGATAGAACGCGGTACGGCCCTCCCCACGCGCCAATGAGAGGGTCATCGTGTTTCGGCTGTTCAGGTAGGCAAACCAAAGCCCGCCTCCGAAGGTCTTGTGCCAGAGGCTCGACGACTCCCCCGCGAGCCAGACCCGGCCGACATCCGTCAGGCCGAACAGCCCCAGCTCCCCGGGCACAAGGACGCCGACACGGGTGAGATGGACCCGCAGCTCCGCATTGGCGTAGGCCGCAGCGTCGCCGAGGAAGCGATCCCGGTAGAGGCCGCGCACCGTCGCGCTGCCGCCGAGGAACGCTCCCTCCTGAAACGGGTAGGTGCCCCAGACGCGTTTGCCGCCGACCCGAAAGGCGAGCGTCGGCTCCAGCGGCAGCCGTGCCGTCAGGTAGGTGGCCACGTCCCCGTGCAGCTCGCCGAAGGTCGACGCCACGTTCCAGACGGCCGGGTACACGCTGCCACCGAGGTTCAGGTGCACCCCCCGCGTAGGCGCTGCGGCGGCGTCGCGCGAATCGAACGTGACCGCCGCCTCGGCACCCACCCGGCCGATGTTCCCCGAGCCGTAGGGACGCAGCTCACTGACGAGCGTCGCGCGGGTGAGATCAGTCGTGGAGTACTTGAATACCGGCCCGACTCTGAGCATCGTATGCCGTCCTGCGGAGAGCCCGACAGCGACCGACAGCAGGTACTGATGCTCGTAAGCGCGGTAGAACGCGGTCGCGCCCGTATCCGGTGTCTCGTTGCCAAACCCGTAGAACCGCAGGACGTCGGTGCCTGACGCGCGGGCGCGAAACAGGAAGTGGGTCCCCGAGTTCTCCCGCCACAGGTCCCCCAGCACCTCGCTCGTAAACGCGGCGAACCCGGTCGAATACCCGCCCCGCATGTCGAGCCGGAACGCGTAGGGGTTTCGGCGGAAGCCATAGTCGAACAACGTGGTCTGGACACCGAGGAACACCCCGATGTCGGACCCTGCGCCGCCCTGGGGGCTCACGCTCCATGCGTGGCCAAAGTCGCGCGGCGCGGCGCGGATCAGGCTGGTCGAATCCGGTGGCGAGTAGGGTCGGCTGGTGAGCGACGGGGGGTGCGAACCGCCGACGGTCACAGCGGACGAGTCGGCGTAGACGCGCGTCCGGCCGCCCGCGGCATCATCCACGACCACCTTCACCCCGGTCCCGCCGATCACCCGAAGCGTGGGACCGTCGCCCGTTCCCATGACCCGCACGGTGTCGCCGCCGCCACGAAGCAGGAGCCGCACCTCCTTCGTGTCCTGCGGGTCGAACCGGCGGTGGAAATACTCGACGTCCCCCAGCTCCCCTTCCCTCGCCCGGATCGTCAGGTCGAGAATCCCGCCTGGGCCGCGCGTCGCGGTTACCGTTTCACTCGCATCGGTTGCATGAACCTCGGCAGCGAACGCGAGCACCCGGTAAAAGCGGCGGGCCGCCTCCGGGAGCTGGTCGCGGCGCGCTTTGAGCGCGCGCGCTAGTCGCGCGCCATCCTGCGCGTAGTACGCGGTGGGTAACTGCCCAACCGCGCCATCGATCACCGAGTCCGTAAGCCGTGCCTGAAGCGCCTGGGCGACCGAATCCCAGGTCGGCCAGTCCAGGTCGTCCAGCAGCCTCCCGTCGAGGGACCGCGCGTTCCGGTTGAGATTGACCGGGTTGGGGTAACGCTCGCCGAAGTTGAGGAACACGACATCGGGCTCCTCGAGGCGCCCGAGACCGGCCAGGAAGCCGCCATAGGTCGAGAAGGCCTGGTCGCGATCGTAGGGGATCGGCTCCCACTGGACCTGCTTCCCCTTCTCCGGCTTGATCCACCTCCATTGTCCTGCGTGCCGGTCCCAGTCGCCGAGAAAGTCATCCATGAGGCGGGCCGCGAGAAACGCGCGGGTATTCACCCGATGCTCGGGGTCCCGGTCCAGCCGCTCGAACAGCTCCTCGGTCTCGGCCACCTTACGCGCGCCGGCGAAACCCGGATGCTCGTCCGACTCGTCGGTGGGGCGTTCTTCCAGCAAGCCAAGCATTCCGGCGAACGCCTCTCGAAATTCGCCCAGGGCGGAATCGTCGGGCATTACGAAGAGCCGGGGCGTGGCGTTCGGCACACCCACGGCGTCGAGCAGCGGCGCGACGACGAGCGCCCCCGCCGGATACTCTGCGCTGACCTGGTCCCGGGCGATCCACCCCAGGACCGTCCCGCGCAGCTCGGGTCGCAGAACCTGCGACGGATCCTTGTCCACCGACCGGAACGCGAACTTCCGCCCATCGGCGGCGGTCAGATGCAACGACGTGGTTTCGGAGTGTCCGCCGCGGCGTACGGGCTCAAGTCCGCCGGCATACGTGCGCAGGTCGAGCACCTCGACTTCGATGGGCGCGGTCCACAGGGGGCGGTGGTCCCCGCCGAACAGCAGCCGATGCAACCATCCTGCACCGTAGCGGGGACCGGCCGTGGCGGTGACGAATCGAGAAGGGCTGCCGGGGTCGGGATCGACCGAATCGCGCGGCGTCTGGCCGCGAAGCGGCGCGGCCGCGGCTCCGAGGAGTGCGACCAACGCGACCACTCGCACCGGCGCGCCCAGCCTCCGGAGGACGCGAGGGCGAAGCCAGACGCCCATCAGTCGGCCGCTGCCGCTAGCGTCCCACGACGAGGAGCGAGAAGGAGTTGGGCAGCACGGGTGGCCGACGCCGGCCGGTCCCGGGCGCAGAGTCCGGCAGGGGGCCGAACTTCGCGCCGACCAAGTACAGCATGTGCGTGGTCGCGTCCAACGCCATCGTCCGCGCACCGGTCATCGTAGGAACCGTCTCTGCAACACCGAACTTGCCCGGCGCCTCCTCCGAGACCACGGTCAGCGTGCCGTCCCCATTAGAGCTGAAGGCAAAGCCGGTCCCTGGATCGTAGGCGTTTGCGTCCACACCGGCACCGATCGGCACGGTCGCTAAGAGCCGTCCTTGGCTGGCATCCGAGATCGCCATGACGCGGTTGCGACATCCGGTGAAGAGCCGGTGATGCCGTCGGTCGATCGCAAGTCCGGTCGGCGACGTGCAGGGAGCCATCGGCCATTCGCGCACTACTTTCAGTGCCTTGGCGTCGATCTCGGCAATGCTCGCCTTGTCCTCGAGGTTGGCGTACAGCATCCCGTCGCCAGCGGACACGGCGAACTCCGGTTTTCCACCCAGGCGAATCGTCCCCACCACCTTCCCGGCCGCCGGGTCAATGACGGTGGAGGTCTCAGCGTCGCCGTTCATAGTGTAAATCCGTTTCGTGGCCGGGTCGTACAGCACTGCGTCCGCGTCCTCGTCCGCCTTCAATTTGCCGAGCACTTCGTAGGTCTCGAGATTGAACATCGTCACCGCACTGTCCCGACCGGACGTCGCGAAGCCGCGATTGACGTCGTAGGCGAACGCAGTCCCGTGGGCTCCGTTGAGGCCGGCGACCTCGCCGAGCAATTTGCCGGACGCCGGATCTAGGACGATCACCCGCGTCTGGCGCGCGACGAACAGGTGGTGGTGCACCGAGTCCAGCGCGACGTAATCCCAACCGTCCGTGCCTCCGAGAACGTAGCTCCTGAGGACACGATAGCCCGGCCCCGTGTCGGCAGCGGTCAGGGTGCTCAACAGCAAGGCGAGCGCGGGCAACCGCAGTGTCATCGTCATACGACCGTCGCTCCAATCGGGAACAGGTGACATCGGTAGGCCAGGTGAGCCGCAACCTATAGTAAGCGATAGGGACCAACCGAACAGTCTTTTCGCCCCATGCCCGGCCAGTCATCGCGTCGGCGTGCCGGGCTTGCCCACCAGCGTGTCGACGGTCGCGGCTACAGCGGCGCTCAGCTGAGACGCGAGAGGCTCGTGGTCGGCGCCCGCCATCACCGGTCCGATGGCGCGCAACAGCCGGCCCGAGTTTGCGTCCGTGATCTCTACGTGAAACTCCACCTCGTCGTGCCCACTCCGGTAGTACGAGCCGGAAACCAGGGTCCCGGCCCGGGTCTCCACCGCGAGCCGATGCAAGCGTTCGGGATCGTCAGCGTCGCTTTCGGCGAGATGCAGGTCGTGCTGCGCCGGTACCACTATGGCCGACGTCACGACGGCCACCCCCGGCGCGCTGCTCAGCCGGTCGGTGATCCATCGGCCGACCAATTCGCCGAACGGGCTCAGGGTCGTGTCCCCGGTCTCGTTGCTGAGCGCAGCGACGGCGACTCGCCGCGGATCGAGCCGGCTCCTGGGCCCGAGCCGGTGCGGCGTCCCAGCCGCGGCCAGCGCGAGCGCGAGAACGGCGAGCGAGCCGGCCACGACCGCGAGCGCGCGCCAGCCCGTGGCTCGGGCCGCGAGCCCGGCGATCCCGTTCCGGGGTTCCACCGCGGCGAGCGCCGACGCGAACTCGGCCCCGGTGGCAAAGCGATCCACGGGCTCGATCGCCAGTGCCTTGTCGACCACGGTGGCGACCGCGGCCGGGACGTCGGGCCGGCGCTGGCGCAGCGGCACGGGAGGACCCTGGAACCGCCGCGCGATGGTGGCCCGGGCTGTCGGCCCGGAGAACGGGGGCTCGCCGGTGAGCATCTCGTAGAGAACGCAGCCCAGCGCGTAGATGTCGCTCCGACCGTCGAGCGCCCCGTCGCCGCTCGCCTGCTCCGGGCTCATGTACGGTGGCGTTCCGACGACCATGCCCAGGGTGGTGAGGCGCCGGTCGAGTGAGGCGGGCTCGGCGGAGTGGTCCGCAGCCCGGCTTACAACGAGCGCTACGCCGAAATCCGCGACCACAGCGTGCCCCGACGGGAGCAGGATGTTCTCGGGCTTGATGTCGCGATGGACCACGCCGTGCGCATGCGCATAGTCCAGCGCATCCGCGACTTCCCGCGCGAGCCGCAACGCCTCGTGGAGTGGGAGCCGGCCGGCCCGATTCAACCGGCGCCGCAGGGACTCGCCCGCGACGTACGGCATCACGTAGAACAGCGTGCCGTCGACCGCCCCGGAGCCGTACACCGGCAGGATGTGGGGATGCTGCAAGCCCGCCGCGAGCTGAATCTCACGGAGGAAGCGCTTCGCGTCGTAGCCCGCGTCCGGATCGGGCCGGAGCACCTTGACCGCGACAGTTCGCGAATGCCGCCGGTCGGTGGCGCGGTACACCACCGACATCGCTCCGCGACCCACCTCGTCCCCCAGGTCAATCCCGCGGTCCGACAGGCCGGACCGGAACCCCGCGGGGAGTTCCGTCGAAGGCTGCGATGGTGTCACGACCGCGCCAGCGTCTCCACCCGGCAGTGCGGGATCGGTCATGCCGCGTTCGAAGCGACCCCGGCGAGTCGCGCCGGCGAGCGGCTCGGGCTGTGGTACTGGTCCTGGAACGCCCCCGGCGTGAGTCCGTAACACTCTTTGAACCGCCGGCTCAAGTGCGATTGGTCGGCGAACCCGCACTCGTAAGCGACCCAGGTCGCCGACTTCCCCTGCGCCAGCAGCCGCCGCGCCCGCGCCAGGCGCACCTGCGCGTGGTAGCTCTTGGGTGGGAGCCCGACTGTGCGCGAAAACGAGCGGACCAGGTGGGAGACGGTGACGCCGGCGACAGCGCCGACTTCGGACAGGCTCACGGGGTGGGTCGCGCGATCCTCGAGATACCTCCGCGCCCGCTCCACCGCCGGCACGCGGGTGGGAATCGCGACCTCGGCGGCGTGGCGGTCCAGCAACTGCTCGAGCCAGCGCAGCGCGCGGACCAGGAACTCCGGGCCGTCGATGTCGCCCCGCTCGCTGGCCTCGAGCAGGCCGCGGAGCTCGTGCGCGGCCGGCGGATCCGGGAGGATCGGGACGAGGGGCCGCGACACCTCGTGGGGCGAGATCCCGCTACTGCCCAGCCGGACCCGGCCCAGCAAGGCCGGGGCCACGTAGAGCACGCGCCAGTTCGGCGTCGGTTCCGGCCCACCGCCCTCGGTGTGTACGTGGTACGGCGGGATTATCGTCAGGTCGGCGGGGTGCACGGTGTATCGCCGGAACGCGCCGACGGAGAGCTTGGCGGGACTCTCCGGCACGGCGAACTGCCACTCCTCGTGGAGGTGCGCCCGGGCCCGTCCCGCCTCGAGATACGCACAGACGAGGTCGGTCCCCTCCTGCGGGGCGGGCTGCCAGAACCGCACGGCAACTTCACTCATCATAGGATTCCTGCCGCTCATAGGTCGTCGCCACCCTCGCTGGACAAGGTGGGACGGCGGCCGGGCCCGATCTATTCCCGGGACGGGGAGTCTTTCGATTCCCCATTCGGGGGAGCCGCGGGGCGGCGACCCGGCGGATCAGTCGAGATGGATGAGACCGCGGGTCAGCGCGACGGTGACCGCTTCGGTGCGATCGGCGACGGCGAGCTTGGTGAAGATGTTCTTGAGATGGATCTTGACGGTCTCATCGGTGCGGCCGATAGCGCGCGCCGCCTCCTTGTTGCTGAGCCCCCTGGCCACCAGCTGGAGCACCTCGAGCTCGCGCTCGGTGAGCTCGCCGCGCTCCGGAAACTCCGCCAGCCGGGCCGCCACGGCGGACGGAATGACCCGCTCACCGCGCCGTACGGCGCGGATCGCCGTGATGACCTCGGTCAGGAGCATGTCCTTGAGCAAATAGCCCCTCGCGCCCGCCTCCAGGGCCCGGCGGATGTCCGCGTCTCCCTCGTAGGTCGTGAGGGCCAGAATACGCGCAGCGGGAAACGCGGCGGTGATGGTTCGGATCGCCTCGACACCATCCATCACGGGCATCCGCAAGTCCATCAGCGCGACGTCGGGACCGTGCTCCCGGAACAGCGCGACCGCCCGGGCCCCGTTCTCCGCCTCAGCCACCAGATCCAGATCGGCCTGCTCCGCGATGACCGCCGACAGTCCGGTGCGGACCACGGGATGGTCGTCGGCTACTAGAACGCGGATGCGTCCGGCGTTGCTACTCGTGCTGTCCTCGATGTTCATCGAGTCCGTCGCTCCCACTGGAGATGCCCGAAGAAACGGTCGCATCCGGGGACTGGCAATCCCCCTTTCGGGGAAGCGGGACCGGTTTCCCTGATCGGGGGAGCAGTGGGGTTCAAGCGGGCGCAGACCGGCGACACCACCTTGCCCGCAAGTGGTCCGGCGGCGCTGCCGCCGAAAACCGGGCGGCCGCGTCGTGGCCGCGGGAATGCCGAACGCAAAGGAGTGGAGGATGCAGAGCAGACTACGGGCCATCGCGCTGGTCGCGTGCCTCACCGCCGCCGCGGCCTGTGCCGGCCAAAGGGTCTCGACCGACTACAGTCCGACCGTCGGGTTTTCTCAGTACCGGACGTTCGCGCTGGTCTCGCGGCCCGACAGCGCGTCGCACCAGCTCATCGACGACCGCGTGCGAAGCGCGATCGAAGCCCAGCTCACCGCCAAGGGACTCAGCGAGACCGAGCGTCAGAACGCGGATCTCTTTGTCGGCTATGGTGTCGTCGACCACACGCACAAGGAGGTGTACACCACCGGAGCGGGCTGGGGCTGGGGAGGGGGCTGGGGATGGCGGTCCTACCGTTGGGGCGTGGCGTGGCCGGTGGACCTACAGCGCAGCGTCGAGACCTACACCGACGGCACGGTCGTGATCTGCCTGGTGGACGCCAAGACCCGGCACATGATCTGGCAAGGCCAAGCCGCTGATGTCCTCGGTCTCCCCGTCAGCGATCCCGCCAAGGCGACTCGGCAGGTCGATCAGGCCGTGGGGAAGATCCTGGCGAAGTATCCGCCGCCATCAGCTTCCTAGACGGAGGCGCGGTTCCAGGTCGACGCAGCTCGACGTCGAACGGCGGCTGAGCGGTCGGAAAGGAGCTCCCCGTGGAAACGCGAAGGATCGGGTCGCTCGAGCTGGCGGTTTCGTGGCTGCTGGCCCGGCCGACGGTGGCCTCGGTGATCGCCGGAGCGACGTCGCCCCGGCAAGTCCGGGCCAATGCCGCTGCGAGTGGCTGGAAGCTGACGCCAGGGGACCTGGCCGCCGTCGACGGGATCGTGGCACCAGCCGGGGGCGCACCATGAGTCGCGCTTTCCCCTACGCCTCGCGGGGGCGCGGCCAATCCCGGGGGAGTCTTTTGATTCCCCGATCAGGGGAGCACCGGGGTTCAAGTGCCGCGTTGCCCGCCGCGGTACGTTGACCATCGTTGTTCGAGAATCGTTACGCCGTGCCAGAGGAGATCACAGCTATGCGTACCAACCTGCCAACCCGCGCCTTGGGCTCCAGCGGCCTTCAGATCACGCCCGCGGGCTTTGGTGCCTGGGCGATCGGCGGCGGCGACTGGAGCTTCGGATGGGGGCCGCAGGACGATGCAACGTCGCTCGCCGCGATGCGCCGCGCGCTCGAGCTGGGCATCAACTGGATCGATACGGCCGCGGTCTACGGTCTGGGCCACTCGGAGGAGGTGGTCGGGCGTCTCCTCGGGGACCTGCCGCTCGCGGATCGGCCGCTCGTGTTCACCAAGGGCGGCCTGATCTGGGACGAGCGCAATAGGATGGCCGAGCCGCGCCGGGTACTCAGGCCGGAATCGATCCGGGCCGAGGTCGAGGCCTCGCTCCGCCGGCTCGGTGTCGAGCGGATCGACCTCTACCAGTTCCACTGGCCGGAC
>Ga0070708_100002546_pt1 | contig 14086 bp, 18 predicted proteins | sample KBSK5503metaG_FD_65469 | JGI IMG/M metagenome (GOLD analysis project Ga0070708, IMG submission 65469) | Corn, switchgrass and miscanthus rhizosphere microbial communities from Kellogg Biological Station, Michigan, USA - KBS K5-50-3 metaG | ecosystem: Host-associated > Plants > Roots >...
CAATCCACTGCGCTCAACACCTACTATGGTTCGCAGAGAGCCGGATACGCGAGAGAGTGGATCGTGATGGACCAGCTACCTGAGTACCTCACCATCGACGAGGTCGCGGATCGCTACCGGACCACAGTCGCGACACTCCGCTACTGGCGGTACCTCGGCACCGGCCCGCAGGCCGTCAAGTCGGGCACCCGGCTCCTCTACCCAGCCGCGGCGATCAGGCGCTACGACACGGAACTGCTCGCCCAGGCTGAGCAGGAAGCGGCCGGCCGCAGCAGCACAGGCCGACGTTCGGCATAGCCGCATCCCCCGCTCCCCGGCAGGCCAACCAGGAGGTAACCGCCGTGACAGGCCAGACCGACAGCAGCAAGCCGTGGGTGCCGGAGTTCCCCGAATGCCCGCAGCCCACCGATCACCGATTCATCCGGCCCGGCCAGGTCGCGGCCGACCGTCCTGCACCTGGCCATTGCATGCGTTGCGGCCGCCCCGAAGCTGAACACTGCATGCGCACGGTCACGTTCGACCTGATGGCCGACGACGACACGTACTTTGTCCTCATCGAGGCGTTGCGGGAGTTCGCCAGCCGCCAGCGGTGGGAGGCCGAGGACGACCCCGCCACCACCGCCGAGGACCGCATCCAGTGGGCCGAATGCGCAGAGAACGCGCTCGGCCTCATCGAGAAGGCGATGAGCCTAGCGACGTCGGCGGAGGGCTGAGTGATGGCCTACGACGATGATGAACTGTTCGAGCACCAGGTGACCGCGTGGACGGTTGGCCAGCTGCGCACGGCGCTAGCTGGCCTGCCCGACGACCTCCCCGTGCGTGTGATTCCCGCCGACGAACCAGGCAGCGACCTGTCCGGCCCCGATCAGGTTGTGATCAGCGCCGCCCCGTGGTCGGACGGCGACGCCGAGAGCGCGAACGAGATGCGGGCCAAGCTCGCGAGCGGTGAGCTGCAGCCGGACCATTTCGAGATCAGCGCCGAGTTCCCTTCCGGCCAGTACTACCGGCGTCCCGGGCATTGAGCAGCATTATGCACGAGAACGACGGCCGGTTCCCCGATGAGTCGCCGGTGCTGGTCCGGTACCCGCTCGACGGGCCACCCTCCGTCAGCGATCGCGCTGAGTGGCCATGGCTGCAGGGCACGATCGAGCAGCAGTGCGGACCGAATGAGTGGCTGGTCACGATCGAGGACCGGCGGCTGGCCGAGCTCGACGACGGCAGCCCGGCCCCGGAGGGCACGCCGGACGAGGACCTGCTGTTCCCGCAGTGCTACCGGGATAGCTCGGAGCTCCAGCCAACGCCGGAACTGGAGGCAGGACAATGACCGCCGACGTCGCGCGCGCCGGCGGCGGTGATCGTGGTCGGCGTGATCTGGTTCGCGGTGGCCTCGGCGCTGTGCGCCGCCGCGGTCGACGCGCAGATGCTGATCGCGCCGCGGGCCCTGGAGGGGATCGGCGGCGCGCTGCTCACGCCCGGCCCGCTGGCGATCATCCAGGCCTCGTACGTGCATGAGGACCGGCCGAAGGTGGTGGGCGCGTGGTCGGGGCTGGGCGGCATCGCGGGCGCGATCGGCCAGTTCCTGGGCGGCTGGCTGGTGAGCGCGGCGGGCTGGCGCTGGGTGTTCCTGATCAACCTGCCGCTGGCGGCGATTGTGGTGGCGGTGGCCGTCCGGCACGTCCCCGAGACCAGGGGACAAGACCGCGCAGGGCCGGTTCGACGTACGCGGCGCGGTGCTCGCCGCGCTGGGCCTGGCCGGGATCACCTACGCGGTGACCGAGGCGCGGCAGCCGGGTGTGTGGCCGGTGCCGGCCACGCTCCTGCTGCTATTGTCCGCGGCGGGCGGGCGCGCTGGCGCAGAAGATCGGCCCGCGGATCCCGATGACCGCCGGGCTGGTGGCCGTCACGGCCGGGATGGTGCTGTTGGTGGTTTCCCTCGGGCTCTTCATGACCCTGCTGGACAGTACGCGCTGACAGTCAACGGCACAAGCTAGACCTGCGTAACACAAGTCCAGCCGTCCCGACCTGGGGGAACGCCGTCCGGAAAAAATCATCACGACTTATGGGCGGCCCCCAGAAGTCGGGTTGTGCGACCCCCGGCCGGCGTGCTGGGGTTGGACCAGGCAGCCGGGCCGGGCGGCCCTTCCCACGCTCACCGGCCAGCTGCCCGCCGGCAACCGGCCGGGGGAAGGTAGAGGGTACCCATGTCCGCTTGTCGGTCCCGGCCGGCGGCCGGCCCACCGCGGGAGGGAAGCACCGTGACCAAAGACGATGTACGGGCAGCGCTGGACGCCGCGATTGCCGCGGGCAAACAGGCAGAGACGGAGATAGGAACAGCCGGGCCCGTGCTGCTGGAGTACCGGGATGCCTGTCATGCCCTGGCAGCCGCGGCGCGGGCACTGCTCTCCGCGATGGATGCCGAGGACTATGCCGACGATGACGCGCGCCGGCGTCCTCTGGGCGAACCGCCCTACGACAGATAGCGATTCCCCCGCGGTAGCGGGCACCGTACAATCAAAGGTGCCCCGGTGTGGCGCTAATCCTGCTGGCGCTTTGAGCCAAGCTCATCGAGGGTGGGGGCACGGTAGGTCATGTCGGGGCGACTCAGCAAGGCCGAGTAGTCCTCGGCCTCCAGCTCCTTCGTAAGTTCGGCGCATATCTCGTCTATCTGGTGCTCTATCCAGGACAGCGCAACTTCTATGAGGCTGCATAGGTTAGTGATGTTAGCCTCAACGAGCGTCTGCGCCGTAAATCCGGTGCATACTATCTTTTCGATCTTGTAGCTCTTTCCCTCGGCAGCTATGATAGCGCCGGGCAGGGCCTGCGAGTAAGCGTTCTCGTCGTGGGCTACATGCTTGTTCCGCAAGTCGTGGAAATAATTGAACGCCACACGCGATGGCCCGGCGTCGTAAATCTTGGCGCGAGGTAGCATGCTCCTCGAATTATTCTTCCCGAAGCACTTGACGTAGTGAATAATTGCCGAATGCCATAGGGCCTCCCGGACAATCGGAGCTTGCGGCGGATTGTCGCGCAGGGTCACTACGCATTCGTGCGCAAACTGCAAATCCTGGAGATGCAGCACATAGTGGGCTAGCTTGAGTGCCGAAGGACCCTTGATGGCAGCAACCTTTACCGCGTCGGGGAATCCTTCGATGCGCCATCCGTCCAGCCTGAGTCTCTCCATGCTGTGAGGCTAGAGCACTCCGGACCAGAACGCACCTGGATATCGCATCACATAGACGTCCGGGTCGGCCGCGGGAGATCGGCCGGATCGGTCGGCCGCGGACATGAGACCTGTTACCTCCGATCGCTCACGATTGGCTCTGTCCGTCGCTCAGGACGTGCGCTGGCGCGTCGGCAGAACTGGCGCGGGTAATGGGAAGGGCGATCCCGGAACAGGCGACCCCCGGCCGTCGGTCGAATGCAGGCCGGGGGTTCGCCGGTCGGGGGTTCGGTCAGGATGATGTCTGCGCGCCGCTGTGTATGTGCGTGCAAGCGCCGGCAGGATGCCGGCGGGTCATCGGCAGGGTCCGACTCATCACCCCAGAGGATTCGCGTCGTATCCGTCTGCCGGATAGTCGGCAAGCTGCTCGCGCAGTGCTACGACCGTGGCCATGACGTCGAGGTCGTCGGTGTCACGGGAGAGCGCCGTCTTGCAGGCCCAGAGCACGCACCGGGCACGGTCGCGCGACAGGCGCAGATAGGTAACCTCGTCCTTGGTCGTCGCCGGCGCCGGGAGTTCCAGCGCGCGGACGATCGTCAGCAGCAGTTCCCGGTGCGCGGTGCTGCACCCTTGAGCGCGTCCGTGAGCGGCTCGGCAAGATCGAGGCCCTCATCAGCGAACGCATGGAGACGCTGCAGCCGGTGCTGAGCGAGGCTACACAACCGGTCGTGTGCTGCGGGGCCTGCGCGCTCCCCGCGTACGTCCTAGGGGACGGCGAGCCCGGCCGGTGCCGGTACTGCCTCTACCACCCGGATGGAGAAAAAGCGGCAGACGCCTACGTGACCTTCGTGCTCCAGCAGTCCCACTACGAGACCGTGAAGGACGGTGGCGTCTGGCCCATTGAGGACTGCCTGGAGTGTGGCAGCGAGGCGTTCGTGAAGGGCGTCGAGGAGACCCAAGGTGCCGACAGCCTGATCATCTGGACGTGCTTCACCTGCGGGTACTTCTGCACCGACGAGGATCTGGATCACTGCGCCCGCTGCGGCATCCTTATGCATCGCGCGGCGGACGGCGCCTCCGTGTGCGATACCTGCATGGAGGACTACTTCTCCCGAGACTGATTCCCAGCGCTAGATACGACCAGTCTGGATTGTCGAGCCGCGAGTTCCCACCCGACGGGCGGCTGCCTACGGTTGTAAAGGACCTAGGGCGGCCTGATCACCGCCATCCACCCAGAATCTGTCGGCACCCCTGGTCTGGTGCTGGGACAACCTCAGGACAACCTCAACATCCACCTCGCGCCGGAACTCGCCGAGTTCGCCGCTGAGAACACGGCGTGGCTGCGGGTGTTCCGGCTGCCCCGCGTACGCGCCTGACCTTAATCCGGTGGAGGGCTTCTGGTCGCTGCTCAAGCGGGCCATGGCCAACTTCGCCGCCGCCGACCAGGCCGGGCTGGTCCGCATCATCAAGCGCAAGCCGAAGAAGATCCAGTACCGGCCGCACCTGATCGACGGCTGCCTGGCCGGCGCCGGCCTGAAAATCGAGCTTTGGTGACCACATGCACTACGAGTTCAATCTGGTTAACGGCCGCGACCACTAGCTCACTGCGCGCGATCACGGCCGACGATGAGGCCCACCCATTTCCGGTATTCGTCGTCCAGCCGACGATCCGCATTTACAGTGGAATGGCGCAGTGCCGCTTCTAGCGATTCATCCGGTACGATCAGGAGGTACTCGATGATCTCGGAGACCGCCTGATCCCGCCTCTTCGAGTTGAGCGCTTTCATCCCCACCGCCTGACTAAAGGCGCGAAGTGAAGGCATATCAGCAAGCAATTCTCGGGCGCGAAGTTTCGTCCAGAGCTGCGTCAACACTTCGGCCCGTCCAGGCTCGGCCTCACCCATCTGTGTTAGACGAGCACGCAGGTTTGTAGAGGCCGCGGCTTCATGAGACTTGCGGCGTGGCTGGTTCCGTGCACTTGCTTCAGCGAGCACGTCTAGGACGTCGGCCAGCCTCTTCTGAGCATCCCGATCAGCTACGAGGTGTGACAGGGCGACCCAGTCCTCCGGCTGGTAACGGCCGACGAGGCGCGCGAGATCGGCAAGCAGCTTCGGGTTGATTTCAGTCACGAACCTATCCTTGTCATAAACTCATTCGCCACAGAGAGAAAATTTTCGACCTTCCAGTACCGCGCATGATCTGTGAGGAATATGGGAGTCCCCATTCGCGAACCCTTCGGATATGAATCCGAGTAAGATACCTCATTCTCGAACATGTACCAGTCATTTTCCTTCGCCAAATTCGCGACGTAGCTACGCGAGCGATCGTGCTCAAGCTTATCACTCGTCGCATTGAAGACTATCCCTAGTACTCCTGGTACCTGGTCCTTGAAGCGCTCCTCAAAAGCATCAAGGGATCTAATTACGAGAGGCAGACCGATGGTCGAGAGAAACTCGGGTTTGACGGGGATGAGAACCGAGTCGCTCGCCCGGTATGCGGCGTCAGTAAGCATGGAATCGGTAGGTGGGCAGTCAATGAGAATAAGGTCGTAGTCCGACCGTATCTCTGCGAGGAATTGTGCGAGCAGGTGATCTTTTATGTTAGGGTTCCTAAGTGTCCATGCCAGATCGAGCGAAGAAGGAATAATGTCGATGAGGCTGCCGTCATTCCATGCCTTGACGGATGCGATGATATCAGTCGGCTCTAGTGGCGTGTGACTCCGGCCAGCTGCCCCGCCAGGTGTCAGCTGCTCGAATAGACTAACGGCCGTTCCTTTCATTGCCTCAAGATGCGCGGTATAACCGTCAGTTCCCATGACATACTGGCTGAGATTGAACTGAGGGTCGAGGTCCACTAGCAGGATTCGCATGTTTTCCTTGAAGGCACAGAACCATCCGAGGTTCGCTGTCAAGGTTGACTTTCCGACCCCCCCCTTCATGTTGACGATCGCGACTATGGCCGCGTCAGGAGCTGATTCCTCGTCGTGTTCCTCGCTCGGCACGTTCCGCACGTCAATCGCATTGCTGGCAGCCCAGCTTGTGATGTTCGCGTGGGTCCAGATAGGACCACTCTTGAGGACGGCAATCGGCTCTGGGAAGTCCCGTCGTCGACTGCGCCAGTTCGCAATCGTCTGCCGCGTTACACCGAGCAGTTCAGCCAACTCGGACAGACCGAGCAGTTCATCCTCAGCCGACATCTGCGTCTCCCATCGTTCACGGGCTAGCTAAGTTGTGTACGACGTACAATAACTAAACCGTGTACAAGGTGCAAGACCGCGGGCCGGGCCTCGCGCGACACGAGCAGCCTCCATGCGGCTAGCCCGCGCCCTGCTGCCCAGCGTCATCCCGTTCGGTCTGCTCTATCTGGTGCCGGAGCCCGCCGACATCATGCGCGTCGAGGATGCGGATGTCCTCGCCATCACGGCGGATGGCGACCCAGGCCTCACCCGGCCCGGTGTGCTCCCTCACCCACATGCCGCCGTGGTCCTTGATCAGCCGGGCGAGGCAGGCATTACCGGGCATCGCCGTCCTGCTCAGCCAGACCGAGGACGCGGGCGAGCCGGTCGGCGGCTGCGACCACCTCGGACGCGGGACAGAGCGGCTCGGTGTGCCATGACCCGCGCGTGGCCCCCTCGAACAGCCACACGAAGACCTCGCCGTGGCCGTCCTCGGGGACGAGCGCGCGCGTCAGCGTCCAGGTGCTGCCGTTCTCCTCCCCAGGCTGCGCCAGCCTGCTCGCCCCCTTCGTCGTGGCCAGCTTCGCGCCCGACCCGCGCGCCGATTTCGCCTACCTGGACAAATGAGCGTTCACCGGGGAGCCAGTTCGCAGTGCTGGATGAGTGACCGGCCAAGGGTTTCGGCGACCGCCACCGCGACCGCGTTACCGATAACCCCCATTACCCGGCTACGGGAGCCGGGGAACTCGTAGTCATCGGGGAAGCTCTGCACGCGGGCGGACTCGCGCACGGTCAGGTACCGCAACGTGTCGTCGGGGAAGCGGATCATTGCCTCGCCGCCACTGACGCCGTGTATGCCAGCCTTGATGGCCTTCGAGGGCCAATCGATCGGGCTGCCGGTGTGCTTCTTGTAGACGCGAGCACCCGGTATTCCGCGGTGGTTGGTGATCCCGGGAGTGTCCTTCCCGTCGATTGGGGGCGGCAGACCGACCAGCGCCTCACGTAGCGTCCTCCATGGTTTGCCCTCCGGAGGATCCTCGCCTTTGAGGCGGGCCACGCGGGCGCGGAGCTTGTCGGGCACATCCGGTTGCGGAAGGTCGAGTCGCTCCCAGTAGGTTGACTCGACGTACTGCTCATAGAGCAGCGCGGCCTGGCTGTGCTCGCGGCTGATGCCCGGCCAGGAGTCGGCGCCGGGAATGTCGACGCGGATCCCGACGAGGAACACGCGGCGTCTGTTCTGATGCACGCCCAGATCCGCCGCCTCAACGTGCTCCTCGTACACGTGGTAACGGCGAAGCGCGCGGGACCGGAAGATGCGATCGAAGTGCTCCGACCACATCTCATCGCCCTTTGGCCGGACGGTCGGGCGGGCGAGTTGCGCCTGCACGTACCGGTAGTAGGGGGCGAACGATGGGCGGGTCAGCCCGGGCACGTTTTCGAACACGACCAGCGGCGGCAAGAGCTTTCGCACGATGTCGAGGGCGGCCGGAAACATATTGCGTTCGTCGTTGTCCCCGGCGTGCACCCCGGCCAATGAAAACGGCTGGCACGGCGGACCTCCGGCCACGAGAGTGACCTTGGGGATGTGCTTCAGCCCGCGAAGCCAGTCTTGGACGTCTTGCTGGATGACCGCGTCCGGTTGCCACAACGTGGAGTCGCGCTCGGCGTTATGCCGCAGCACCGCTGTCGCGTTGTGATTGCACTCAACCAGCGCCTGGTGGCGGAAGCCTGCGCGGCGCATCCCGAGCGCCATGCCTCCCCCACCCGCGAAGAGTTCCACTGACGTGAGAGGCGGCTCAGTCATGGACGGGCCTCGCGACGGAACGCGACGCTCGTCCTCGCACCACTGCCTCCACTCTGGCCGCGACCTTCTCGGGGTGTGCCATCACTTCGGTGTCCCAGAAGCGCAAAACCGTCCAGCCATCCGCCTCGAGGGCGCTGGTGACGCGCCGGTCCCGTTCGACATTGCCCTTGATTTTGGCGATCCACCAGTCGCCACGCGGTGAGCCCTCAAACTGAGACTCCATCGATGTGTAGCCGCGTTCCTTCCACCCCCCGCCGTGCCAGAAGGCTCCGTCGACGAAGCAGGCGACTCGTGCCCGGGGGAACACGACGTCGGGCTTCCCGGTCAAGGTCGTGCGCACGCGATAGCGGAGGCCACGCCGGAAGAGGGCGCGGCGCAGCGTCATCTCCGGTCGAGTGCCGGTCGACCGGACGGCGGCCATGATCCGCGATGTGACCGCCGGGTCCCTGATCATCGGGGGCCGCTTTCAGCCGCCAAAGCGCGCTGGCGCGAGTCGCTCCCGCATGTGCGCGACCTGGAGCCCGCAGCGCTCCGCGACGCGCTTGTGCCAGGCAGCCTCATCCTCCGGCGTCGGACGCTCGGCAGAATCGGTGACAACGATGACCGCGCGCCCCTTGTGGTCGACCGCCCACCGCAACGCGGCCCACACGAGGTGGCGGAATTTCGCCGCCTGTCCCCACGTGACGAACGCCTGCCGACCTTCGTGTTCGGCCTCACAGTGGAACGGTTTCACGCCGACGTGGTCATCAACGATGTGCCACCCCTCGCCGAGGGCGTACCGGACCACGTCGTCGGGGCCGGTGACGCTTGCCTGACCGAACTCGGCGTACCGGCCGGCGCCTCGGCGGGCGTTGCGGAACTCCTTCATCGGCCCGTCTTTGATCCAGGCGCGGGCCGCCTCGGCGGGCATGTACCGCGTCAGGACCTGGCCAACGCGCTCGTCCTGAACCCAGCGCGCGTACTGCCGGGTCTTCTCGGCGATTGCTTGGTGTTCCCAGCCCATCGCCTCGGCGTCCGCATACAGCGCGCCGATAACCTCGTCGAGCTGATCGGCGGGGAGGAGCTTGTCGCGACGTTGCCGAGTCACGTCGGCATCCCGTGCGGGTCGAGGAACTGCAGCCGGGCTTCGTCGTTGCTCGTCTCTAGATCAGCCGCGTCGAGGATCCACTGCTCGAGCAAGCTCTCCACGCGCAGATCCGAGAACGTGATGCTTGGCTGGGGCACTTCCGGGAGCACCTCCATATCCTCCGCCTCGAGGGTGCGCCTGATGTTGAGCAGAGCGGCGACACGCCGCAGGTCGCTCACGAAGTCCAGGGCGAGGAGCTTCTCTTTCCCTTCGCGCAGGCGCAGGCCCCGGCCCAGCTGCTGCACGAAGATTCTCCGGCTGTGCGTGACCCGGGCGAACGCGATCAGGTTGCAGTCGGGAATGTCGACGCCTTCGCTGAGAATGTCAACGGCCGTCAGGATGGGGACGTGTCCCGACCGGAACTCAAGCAGGCGAAGTTGCCGCTCGCGTTTGTTCAGCCCTGCGTGCACCGCGCACGCGTCGCGCCATTCCGGTGACTGCCGCAGCAGCTCGGCCATCCGCTCGGCATGCTCGATGGTCTGGCAGAACACGATCGCGCGCGGGTCGCGGGTTTCCGCCCACGCCACGGTCAGCTCGTCGCGCACCGCCTCGTCACGCTGAGGCAGGAACAGCTTGGAGTTCAGTTCCTTGAGCGAATAGCTGCGCTTGCTCGCGTCACGGACCACGTCCCAGTCGACGTTGTCGACGAAGAGACGGTAATCCACGCGAGACAGGAAGCCGCGGCGCATTCCCTCCTCGATGCCGAGCTTGAAGCTCGCCGCGCCGAAGTGCCGTTCTATGTCGTACTTATCGCCACGCCACGGGGTGGCGGTCACACCGAACTGGCGGGCCGCGGAGAGCTCGTCCAAGAGCTTGTCGTACTGGCCGTCCTCACCGACGTGATGGGTCTCGTCCACCATGATGAGCCCGGGTTGATACCCGTTGAGCGTCGCGTTGAGGGCGCTCGCGACAGTGGCGCAGGTGACCCCACGCAGGTCGCGGGGCTTCTCGTCGCCGGTAAGCATCTGCGTCTTGACCGCCTTGGGCAGGTGCCGCCAGAGCGCGCGTTCCAGCTGGCTGACCAGGTCCTTCGTGTGCGCGACGACGAGCACATCGAGCGAAGGCTGCTCAGCGAGGTGGTGAGCGATCACCTCACCCCCGATGACGGTCTTGCCGAGGCCGGTGGCCAGGATGAGGAGCGCGCGGCGCGTCTTGTCCAAGTCCGCGAGCAGCTTGGAAATCGCGGTGGTCTGGTATTCGCGCAGCCGCAGCGCCTGCCGGGTGTCAGCCGCCTCGTAAAGCTCCAGCAGGTCAGCGCCCGTCCAGAAGTCGATCTTCCGACCGATCCTGGCGAGCTGGCGGGCCCGCTGGATCGCGTCAGGCCCGGGTTTGACGTTGGTCACGACCGCGGCGCGATCAGAGCGGTACAAGTCGACCGCGGCGTTGACCTCATCGACGCCGGCCCGGGACAGCGTCCCTTTGCCGCGCCACTTGCACTGGAACACCCAGTCCTGCCCGTTGAGCCGGGCGAGGATGTCACCGCCACCGTCCCCGCTCCCGTCGATGTTCGCGACGTCGGCGAAGCCAAGCTGGCCGAGCAGCCGCTCCACCTGCCGGGGAAAACGCCCTGGGCCGCCGGTGATCAGGACGGCGGGGCTGACGAAGGACTCACCCATCGGCGCTCCCGTCATCGTCAGCTTCCGCCAGCTCCTGTTCGAGCAGCCAGCAGCTCAACCTGCCGCGCATCAGCTCCTCGGCGGTTCGCCGCGCCGGGTATTCGGCGAGCAAGCCGACGTCGCCGAGGTAGCTGGTGACACGGCTGAGGGAGAGAGCACGCGCGTGCGCGTCGGTGTACCCCACGTAGCGCGGCAGGAAGACCCGCCCGTCGAGGAAGGCCTCCGGCCGGCCCTGCACGACGCGGACGAGGGAACTCGGGGGGACGTGGCGTATCCACTCGCCGGAGGCGCGAGCGTTGCCCCACTCGCCGGTACCCCCTTCCGCGGCGAAGTTCCGCTCGGCAGCGGCGCGGTCAGTCACCGCGATGAAATTCCAGAAGCCTTCGCTGTTGCCCACGATGACGGGGAGCATCTGCTCCCGGACAGTGTCGAGCAGCCGCCGCGCCTGGCTGGCCAGGATCGCCGGCGTGATCTTGTGGTCGGGCAGGCACTCCTGCTTGAGCGCGGACACGACCACGGACAACGGCGTGGTCCGATTGGCCCGGACGCGCAGGTGCTCCGCAAGTTCCATCACCACGACGTCGCGGGGATCCATGGCGAAGTCGACGAACAGGTCATGCTCGGCGTCGATGAAAACCTCTACCGCCGCGCCTCGCCCGCGGCCGACGTACACCGGCACTTGTTCGCCGGTCGCGTCAAAGACCCGCGTCCCCCGCACGGACCACACGTTGACATCGAGTGGCGTGCCATAACCGTTCAGGCCGTACCGGCCCTCGAGGTCGCGCAAGAGCTCACCGTTGGCGCGGTACCGCTGGCGTCGTTCGTCCTCGGTCTCGTTCCGAGCCGGGGGGGCGGGCTCGCCGACGTCCCCGACGCCCATCTCACCATCGGGACTCGGGTTCAGCCCGAGCCGGTCACGCACGTCTACGGCGCCAGCGCCGGCGCCGGCGCCCTCGCCACCGGCCTCGGCCGGGACATTCACGGGCGGCTCGTCATGCTGGCGCGCGGACCTGTACCACACCTCATCGGTCTGGTACTCCGGGGCACCCTCGCGGAAGAGCTTGGCCCATTCCCGCGAGCGCTCGTGCAGCGCCCGCTTGCCGTCGCCCGGGACCAGGTAGTTCAGCCCTGGGTCGGCTCGACGGTACCCGATGAGGAGTCGCGCGAGCGGGCTCGTATTGGCCGTATAGCCGAGCCTGCGGCTCATAGTCGGTAGCAACGGGGAATCTCCGCGGAGAGCGCGAACCACCCTTTTCCACTCGGGCGTGTCGTACTCGAAGGCATTCTTCTGATAGTTGACGGCCACGTGATCGATGTGGATCTCGCCGACGATGCGACCACCGATGGTGGACGCGAGCTCGATCGGGTACTCCTGCACCGGCCGGGCGCCGGGCTCGTCCGGATCCTCCCACGCGAACATGCGCGTATCGCGGATGAGGATCTTGCGGCCGTTGCGGAGGAAATCGATGCCGAAGTCGCTGGTGGAGAAGTAGCGCTGGATGCCGACCCACCCCGTGATCGCGCGGCGGCGGATCTCCAGGTGCCGGCTGCCGCAGACCTCACACTCGGTGAAGGCCGGGTCCTGCCAGCGGCCGCAGTCCTGGCACGCGGCCTTGTCCGGCAGCCGCTCATTGATCGGGATAATGGCGGGGATCTTCTCCCCGCGGCGGACGACGTACCGCTCCTCGCTCCACACGCACGGCCGCCGCGGCTCGACGGCCACGTTGTCGACCACGAGGCGGAATTGCCGTTCCGCCAGCAGATACGAGTAGACGTCCCCCAACGTCTCGCGCAACTTGGCCTGGCGCCGGCTCAGGTGGTCATAATGCCCGCGCTTCAGCCCGCTGATGATGACTTCGGTCCCGTGCAGCGCCGGATCGTCCTTGGGCTCACGAACCACCGGCACCCGGAAGTCGTTCGCGTCGGCGAGCTCCCGGAGGTCGATCGTGACGCTGATCCACTCGGGATCGCCCGCCCGAGTTGTCCGTACCGTGGTCACGTTGCCGAGCCGAGCGGTCGCGATGTTAAACCCCATGCCGAACAAGCCCAGCCGTCCGTACCGCTGGTTTCCGCTCCAGCCGGCGCGCAGGGCACTGTTGAGGCGGGCAAGGTCCATCCCCCGCCCGTTATCCCTGATCCAGACCTGCGCGTTCACCGGCGAGCTGCCGCGTCCCGGCAAGGTGATGCCGACGGTTGGCGTCTCGCCCGCAGCCGCGAACGCGACGAGGAAGTCATCGAACGAGTTGTCGATGAGTTCGGCCAGGCATTGCCATGGCGCGAACTCGATGTCCCCCAGCACACTGAGCAATCGCGGGTGCGGACCGATGTCGATGACTTCCATGCGTGGCGAGGCCTCGCTGGCCTGCGTCACCATCCCCTCCTCCATTCCGTGAGCCTCAGCAGCGCTTGTCACTGCGTCAGCGTCGGCCTGGGCTTCGGCGCGGACTCGCTCGAGCTCGGCGGCGGGCGTGGCAGCGGCCTCGGCCAGCCGATCGTGAGCTTCCAGGGCCCGCGCGGTTTCTGCGCGTGTGTCGTTGGCCAACCGCATGCGGAGCTGGTCAGCCTCCGTGTCGGCGCGGTCAGCTTGCGCCCTAGCCTCGGCCAATTGCCGCCGGAGCTGGTCCGCCTCTGCCTCGGCGTCCTGTTCCAGGTACTGGGGCGCTAGCCGGTCCCAGGCCTGCTCCCACCCGCGGTCATTCTCAAGATCGATGCCGCACGCGTCAACGAAAGTGAGCAGGAACGCCTTGCGTGGGAACTTCCGCCCCGCCAGCACGTCGCTGAGAGTGCTACGTGTGAGCCTGACCCGCTTCAACCGAGTGCCGGGCAGGAAGCCGCCCACGCGAGCGGTCTGTTGCTCAAGCGCCCGGTAAGTCGGCATATCAGCGCGTAGGCGGAGTTGCCTCAGGCACGTCGCCAAGTCATCGAGACTGGCCGCTGTGGTGGGGTCAAGGTCGTCCATGATCTGCCTGCGCCTAAAAAGGGTTGTCCGTGGCTGTCCGCGGATGTCCATCAACTGTACAACCATTAGCCCTCCCGTGCGGCAGGCTGTCCTGCGTGTGTTTTCGATTGTCCGCCGTAGGCAGGTAGATGGGCAGGTGACGGTAGGAAACTGGTGATCGTTCTCGTGGACAGTGAGCCGGGATGGCTTCTTTAGAAGCAGCCGCCAGAACGACGGCTCCGCACAGCAGCACCCGCGCCGAACCTC
>Ga0070708_100002549_pt1 | contig 14082 bp, 15 predicted proteins | sample KBSK5503metaG_FD_65469 | JGI IMG/M metagenome (GOLD analysis project Ga0070708, IMG submission 65469) | Corn, switchgrass and miscanthus rhizosphere microbial communities from Kellogg Biological Station, Michigan, USA - KBS K5-50-3 metaG | ecosystem: Host-associated > Plants > Roots >...
TAACCCCCGTGGATCTGCACCGCCTTGTCGCAGGCCCGATACGCCATTTCGCTCGCAAAGAGCTTGGCCATCGAGGCCTCGCGGGTGAAAGGCACACCCGATTCCTTGAGGAATGCTGCGCGTAGAGTCAGCAGCTCGGCGGCGTTGAGATCGGTGGCCATGTTCGCGAGGAACCACTGGATGGCCTGAAACTCGGCGAGCCGCTTCTCGAAGGCCCGGCGGTCGCGCGCATACCGCAGCGACGCCTCGAGCGCCGCCCGGGTCACCCCGCACGCCTGGCTGGCGATCCCGATCCTCCCGCCATCGAGCGCGATCATCGCCAGCTTGAAACCGTCCCCCTCCTGGCCGAGGAGGTTGTCCGCCGGGATGGCGCAATCCTCGAAAGTGAGCGCCGCGGTGTTCGATCCGCGAAGGCCCATCTTGTCCTCCGCCTTGCCGACGTGAAGGCCCGGCGTTTTCCCCTCCACGATGAAAGCGCAGATGCCGCGCGGCCCGGCCGAGGTGCGCGCCCACACCACCATCACGCCCGCGTAGGCGCCCGAGGTGATCCACTGCTTGGCGCCATTCAAGATCCAGCTGCCACCCCTTCGCTCCGCCCGGGTGGTCAGCGCCGCCGCGTCCGAGCCGCAGTGGGGTTCCGACAGCGCAAAGGCCCCGGCGATGGCCTCCCCGGAAACCAGGCGCGATACGTACTTCGACTTCTGCGCCTCCGTCCCGAAGCGCGAGATCAGCTCGCCGCACATGTTGGTGACCGCCATCACCACCGAGGTGGAGGCGCACGCGGCCGAGACCTCCATCATCGCCAGCGCATAGGCCACCGCGCCCGACCCCGCGCCGCCCAGCTCCGGAGCGATGTTGATGCCCATCAAGCCCAGGGACGCCATCTCCTTCAAGAGATCGGGGGAGATCCTCTCCTCGCGATCGTGCGTCCGCGCCAGCGGAGCGATCCGGTCCCGGGCGAAGTTCCGCGCGAGCTCGCGAATCGACTGCTGCACGTCGGAGAGCGTGAGGTTCACGGCTTAGCGGACCGCTTTGAGATTGAACGGATATTCGATCGGATGTTCCCGGCGATCGGACGGCTTGGGAAAGGTGAAGGTGGAGAGCACTTCGATCAGGCAGGCGTGAAGCTTGGGATCCTTGAGGGTGGTTCCCTTCGACAGCACCCGCGCGTTCTTCACCAGCCCACCGGGCGTCACCACGAAGGAGGTCATCACCCGTCCTTCGACCGGTTTCGTCTTCGAAGCGAGCGTCTCCTCGTAGCAGGTCTGGACCTTCTCGCTGTTGTAGGCGACCACCTTTTTCACCGTGTCGGTGGTGAACGGCATCAATTCCAGATTGAGCGGCGGCTTTTCCGGCGGCGTCGGCGCCGCTCCCGCATCCGGTGCCTGCGCCCCGGCGGGAATGGAAAGAAGCACTGCCGCGGCGACTAGAAAACGCGTCATTTATCAGTCCTTGAGGAGGTTCGAGGAGATGACCAGCCGCTGGATTTCGCTCGTTCCTTCGTAGATCTCGGTGATCCGCGCGTCGCGCACGTGGCGCTCGACGTCGAACTCCTTGCTGTAGCCCTGGCCGCCGTGGATCTGCAGCGCCTTGTTGGCGACCCGGCTGGCCATCTCCGAGGCATAAAGCTTGGCCATCGAGCTTTCCAGCGAATGCCGAACCCCGCGGTCCTTGAGGAGCGCCGCCTTGTGGGTCAAGAGCCTCGCCGCATCGATCTCCGTCGCCATGTCCGCGAGCATGAACTGGATCGCCTGGTGCTCCCGGATCGGCGTCCCGAACGTCTTGCGCTCCCCGCCGTAGGCCAGCGCCTCCTCGAAAGCCGCCCGGGCGATGCCGATCGCCTGCGAGGCGATTCCGATCCGGCCCCCGTCCAGCGTGCCCATCGCGACCTTGAAGCCGTCGCCCTCCTTGCCCAACAGATACCGGGCCGGCACCCGGCAGTCCTCCAGGTAGATCGAGCAGGACCAGGCGGCGGTGATCCCCATCTTCCGATCGGGCGCGCTGCGGTTGAAGCCGGGCAGATTCGTGGGGACCAGAAAGGCGGAGATTCCCCGGTGCCCCGCCGCCTTGTCGGTCATCGCGAAAAGGAGGATCGCGTCCGCCTTGGGCCCGTTGGAGATCCAGTTCTTCGAGCCGTTGATCACATACTCGTTGCCCTTGCGCACGGCGGTCGTCTTCTGCGCCGCCGCGTCCGAGCCGGCCTCGGGCTCGGTGAGGCCGAAGCATCCCAGCTTCTCCCCCCGGGCGAAGGGGGTCAGGAATTCGCGCTTCTGCTCCTCGTTGCCGAACTTCAAGACCGGGTCGCAGAAGAGCGAGTTGTTGACGCTCATGATCACGCCCACCGAGGCGTCGCCCCGGCTGATCTCCTCCATCGCCAACGCGTAGCTGACGTTGTCCAGGCCCGCGCCGCCGTACTGCTCCGGCACCGCCACCCCGAGCAGCGAAAGCTCGGCGAGCTTCCTCACCGCCTCGGTCGGCCACTCGTGGTTCTCGTCCCAGCGGCGGGAGTAGGGCTGCAGCTCGCGGGCGGCGAGCTCCCGGCACATCTTCTGCGTCTCCTGTTGGATGTCGCTGAGCTCGAAATTCATTCGAACGTTACCTTCCTTTGAAAGCCGGTGGCCGCTTCTCCAAGAACGCCTTCATTCCCTCGCGCTGATCCTCGGTCCCGAAGAGCATCGCGAAGGCCTGCCGCTCCAGCTCGTTGGCGCTCCAAAGACTCGCGTCCCCTCCAAAATGTACCGCGCGCTTCGCCTGCCCCAGCGCCAGCGGCCCCTTGCTCGCAATCTTCGCCCCGACCGCGCGGCAGTGATCGATCAGCTTTTCCGCCGGAACGACCTCGAGCACGAGTCCGATCTCCTTCGCCTTCGCCGCGTCGATCGCCTCGCCGGTGAAGATGAGCTCCATCGCCCGGGCCCGGCCGACGAGCCTGGTCAGGCGCTGCGTCCCGCCGAAGCCGGGGATCACCCCCAGCCCGACCTCCGGCTGACCGAACTTCGCCCGCTCCGACGCATAGATCAGATCGCAGCTGAGCGCGAGCTCGCAGCCGCCGCCCAACGCATACCCGTTCACCGCCGCGATGGTGGGGACGCTGAGCGATTCGACGAGGTGAAATATCCGATGCCCAAGGCCGGCGAACTGGCGCGCCTGGGCGGCGGTCATCGTCGCCATCTCGGCGATGTCCGCCCCCGCCACGAACGCCTTCTCCCCGCCCCCGGTGACGATCAACGCTCTCACCCGGGCGTCCTGGGACACTTCGCGAAGCGCGGCCTCGAGCTCGCCCAGCGTGGCGGCGTTCAAGGCGTTCAGCGCCTTCGGCCGATCGATCTTCAAGATCGCTTGATCGCCCTGGACGTCGAGCCGGATGTTCTCGTATGCCATCGCCTATCCCGCGCTCACTTGAAAAACGTGGGCCTCAATATTGGTAGAATCCTCGTCCAGATTTCCTGCCGAACCAACCGGCGTCGACGTACTGCCGCAAGAGGGGACAGGGGCGGTACTTGTCGTCCCCCAGTCCGCAGTGAAGCACCTCGGCGATGTACAGGCAGGTGTCCAGCCCGATGAAGTCGGCCAATTGAAGGGGCCCCATCGGCTGGTTGGTCCCCAGCCGCATCGCGGTGTCGATGTCCTCCGCCGTCCCCAGGCCCTCCATCAACGCGTAGCACGCCTCGTTGAGCATGGGAATGAGGATACGGTTGACGATGAAGCCGGGAAAGTCCTTGGACACCACCGTCGTCTTGCCCATCCTCACCGCCAGCGCCCGCGTCTCGGCGTAGGTCTGGTCCGAGGTCGCAGCGCCGCGAATGATCTCCACCAGCGCCATCAGCGGGACCGGGTTCATGAAGTGCATCCCGATCACCGCCTCGGGGCGTCCGGTGCAGGCGGCCAGGCGGGTGATCGGGATCGACGAGGTGTTGCTCGCCAGGACGCCCCCCGGCCGCACCACCGCGTCCAGATCGCGGAAGATCTGGAGCTTGAGCCCCTCGTTCTCGGTCACCGCCTCGATCGCGAAGTCGACGTCCTGGACGCCGGCGATCGCGCTCGCCGTGCGAAAACGGCTCAGCGCCGACTGGCGGCGGGCCTCGTCCAGCTTCCCCTTCTCGAGGAGCTTCTGCAGCCCACCCCGGATCCGCTCGGACCCCTTGTCCAGCATCTGGCCGGAGACATCGATCAGGGTGACCCTGAGGCCGGATTGCAGCAGCACCTGGGCGATTCCCGCACCCATCTGCCCCGCTCCCACGACTGCGACGTGCTCGGTGGTCATTTCAAACCTTGCCCTTAAGTAGGATGGCGGCCCTCATACGCCCCGGGTGGAGCCTTGGTCAACGCCGCTGCGAGCGGGCGACGGCGCTCGTTCGGGTCTGCGCCGACCTCCGCGCTGACTCCTCGAGGACCCGACGACCCACCGGCATCTTCGCCAACTCGTTGGGATCCGGTCCGCCGGTGAAGGGTATGAACCCTGCAAGTGGAAGAACGCGGCATGGAACCGCTCGACGGCAAGGCGCAATCAACTCCCCCCGGCAGGCGCCGCAGCGCCCTGATCGTCGATGAGTGCGCGCAGTCCCAGGCGGCGATCCGGGAGGTGCTCGCTGCCGAGTACGAGTGCGAAGCGGCCGGTACGCTGGAAGAGGCGATGGCGGCCGCCTCCCGGCGAACGCCCGATCTGATCGTCTCCGATTCGGTCCTCAAGAACGCCAGCGGCTACGAGCTGTGCCGCCGAATCCGCACCGACCCCCGATGGCAGGACATCCCGCTCATCGTGCTGACCTCCAATCCCGACCCCGACGCCCGCGCCGTCGCCCTGGAGGAGGGCGCCGACGACTGCCTTTGCCGGCCCTTTCGTCGCCGCGAGCTGCTCGCCCGCGTCCGTTCGCTCGCCCAGGTGCGCGACGAGCGGCAGGAGGTTCTCCGGCACAGCCGCGCGCTCGAGCGCGCGCACGAGGCGATGAGCAAGGCCCAGCTCCAACTGCTCGAGGCGGAGAGGCTGGCGACGATGGGAACGATCGCCGCCGGGCTGGCGCACGTGATCAACAACCCCCTGTCCGTGGTCTGGGCCGGATTCGATCACCTGATCGACTCGGTCCAGCGGACGGGCGTCGGAAGCCCGGCCGCGAGGGCGGAGGCCGTCGGCGAAGTCGAGGAGATCCGGGCCGAAGTCCGCGGCGGGCTCGAGCGGATCCGCAGCATCGTTCAGCAACTGGCCGCGCTCGGGGCCCCCGAGGATCACCGCCGGGTCTCGGTCAGCGTCCACGAAGAAATCGATCGGGCGGTGGCGATCGCCAATGCCCGGCTCGGCCGGGTCGAGCTCAAGCGCCGCTTCGAGGGCCCGCCGGAGATTCAGGCGACCCCCGGCTACCTGACGCAGATCATCGCGCAGGTGCTGTTAAACGCGGCCGACGCCGTGGCCGCCCAGCCGCAACCGCGGATCGAGGTCCGCACCCGGCGCACCGAGGCCGGCCTGGAGATCGTGGTCGAGGACAACGGCAAGGGAATCGCCGAGGAGCTCGTCCCGCAGATTTTCGATCCGTTCTTCACCACGAAGGCCGCGGGGTTGGGGTCCGGCCTGGGCCTCGCGCTCTGCCAGCGCCTCATCCAGCGCCTGGGCGGCTCGGTCCAGGTCGCAAGCCAGGCCGGCCGCGGGACCCAGTTCCTCTTCTGCGTCCCCTTCCAGCCGCCGAGCGTCGACCTCTCGCTCCGCCCGCGCCCCGAGCCGCGCTTCGCCAGCCGCGAGGTCGCCCGCTAACGGCCCCTTCGCCCTTCAGGGCGGCGGCCGGGGACCGCCGGGGCTTCGCAGCGACAGCACGAGCGCCTCGCTGTTGACCTGGAGCATCTGGGTGTACTGCTCGACCCTTCCCTGCGCCGCGCGCTTGACGAAGACGCGGGCGAGGTAGTTGCCGTCCGAGAGCTGCACTTTCTGGCCGATCTGCGAGGGCGCGCCGTCGGGAAAGAAGAACACCTCGCGCTTGAGCAGCTGGGCCTCCTCGTTCCAGATCTGGATCTCCACCTCGCTGATCGACGCGCGATCCGGTCCCATCTGCCACTCCAGCTCCCGGCTCTGAACGAACGGGCCGCTCTTCCACAGCCACGCTCCAAACGCGATCAGGGCCAGGAGCAGCAAGCGGGGCGCCAGCTTGCGCATGCCTAAAGACCTACTCCTTCTTCGCGCGCTTGCGGCGGCGGACGGCGATGTCCGCGACCGACAGGCCGGGCTTGGCCTCGCCGTCGTGGCGCGGCTTGTCCGGCATCAGCCGAACCTGGGCGGTGATTTCGATCGTCGTTCCGGTGAGCAGCTTGAGAAACTCCTCGCGAAGCTTCTCCGATTGCAGGAAGCGCCGCACCTCGTCGGAGACGACCCGGCCGATGTCGTCCTTCGTCTTCTCCGCCTGGGAGACGATGAAGGCGAGGACCTCCTTGGGAAGCTTGAGCTGACCGGCGAGGCTTCGAATCCCCTCCTCGGTCATGAACAGCGCGCCCAGGCCGGCCACCGCCACCCGCTTCACCAGCTCGGGCACGAAGCCGAGCTTTCCCTCCTTCTCGTCGGCGATCTCTTCGAGGCTTTCGAGATCGTCGAGGTCCAGGCCGTGCGGATCGGATGGCATCAGGAAGGCAAACTAGTTCAGCTCGCGGGCTCATTCCAGCGCGGCCACTCGAAAGTCTCCATGCTCGCGCACCAGGCGAACCGCCCTGCCCGCGCCGATCGGAAATTCCGCCACCTCGGCGTCGAGGAAGCGCGGTCCCCGGGAAAGCGCGCCGCGCGCCCGTTCGAGGCGCTCCCTGGCCAGGGGCTCGTCGGCAAAATCCTGCTCCAGCCGGGCGGGCGTGTACTTCGCCCGCCACTCGCCGGAGAGCAGCTGGTAGGCGCGTCGGAAGTCGCCCCCTTCCGCGGCGGCGATGAAATCCGCGAGCACCCTCGATGCCGCCTCCGATTCCGGAGAACCCGCCGCCGGGGTGGTTCGGCATCCGCCGGCGACGAGCCAGATCGCGCAGACGGCGGCAAGGGGCGCCTTCCTCATCGCCCGCCTGCCTCGATCCCGTCGTGGTCGGCCCCGGCGAGCCAATCCAGGCCGGGAAGCCAGAGGGCAAAAACGCCCGTCTTCTGGGCCTCCCCCATCAGCCTGAGGATGGGAATGCGGCGCCTGGGGGCGCGGTGGATCAGCACCTCGAAGCGGCCGGCGGGCGCCTTGGCCAGCTCGAGCGCGCGCCGGCAGGCGTCCTCGAAGCTCCCGGTGCGATCGATGAGCCCCGCGCCGAGCGCCTCGTCGCCGGAGTAGATCCGACCTTCGGCCCGGGCGTGGATCTCCTCCTTGCTCTTGCCGCGGGCGCCGGCGACCTGCTCGAGGAAGTCCTGGTAGGCCTCCTCGATCTCCAGCTCGATCGCTTCCCGTTCTTTCGGCGTGAAGGGCCGCGACAGGGTGGACATCCCGGCGTGCTCGCCGCGGGTCAGCACCGTCCGATGGATTCCCAGCCGCTCGAAGAGACCGGAGAGCTCGAACTTTCCACCGAACACCCCGATCGACCCGGCGATCGCGCCGGGCGCGGCCCAGATCTCGGTGGCGCCGAGCGCGGCCATGTACCCTCCGCTGGCGGCGACCCGATCGAAATAGGCCACCACCGGCTTCTTCTTCGACGCGCGCCGGACCTCGTCGAGGACCAGCTCGGACGCCAGCGCCGAGCCGCCCGGGCTGTTGACGTAGAGGAGAATCGCCGCCGTCCGGCGATCGCGCCGGGCCGACCTCACCGCCGCCACCACGCTTTCCGAGCCGGCGATCTCCGGCCCCACCGGCGCGCGCCCTCCTTCGCCTTCGGCGATCAGGCCCTGAAGCGGCACCAGCGACAGCCGCGGACGCCGCTTCAATCGCCGCCAGGCAATGGCCGGCCAGGGCAGCGCGCTCTGGTAGTCGTCCCAGTCGGGCAGCTCTTCTTCGGATTTCTGCGGGGAGCCCTCCTTGGAGCCTTCCGCCGATTTTTCCGCGGAGCCTTCTACGGATCTCTTCGGGGCACTTTCCTTCGACCCTTCCGCGGCGGCCTTCTCCTCCCGAGGGCTCAAGAAGGAAGCCAGGTCCAGGGCGTTGCAGAGGCCGTCGCAAAGCCCTTCCGCCTGGGCGCGCCGGGCGCTGTACGGCCCGCCGTCGACCTTGCGCTTCGCCTCGTCCAGGCTGATTCGCCGGCCGCGCGAGATTCGCAAGAGCAGATCCTGGAACCGCAAGTCGAGCAGGTGCTCCACCGTCCGGCGGTGGACCGGCGAAATCTGCGGATCGGTGAAGAGCTCGGGCGCCGTCTTGTACTCGCCCCGCCGCACGAACTGGGCGCCGATCCCCGCGCGATCGAGCGCGGCCTTGATCGCCACCGGCTCGGCGGCGAAACCGGTGAGATCCAGCCGACCGGGCGGCGAGAGGATGATCCGATCCGCCGCGCAGAGGACCTCGTACTCGCCGTTTCCGGCGTGCAGCGCGTACCCGATCGCCTCCTTGCCCGCGGCCCGGAGCTCCGAAAGCAGAGCGGCGATCGCATCCGCCTTGGCCTGGGTCAGCCGGAGGTGCTCCACGAAAAAAACCGCGCCGATGACGCGCCGGTCTTTCGCCAGGGCCGAAAGCTGCCGGCGAAGCTCATCCAGCGAGCGAACCTCGGCCGGGTCGCGCTTCGAAAAAATGCGCCAGCGGCGGCGCGCCAGATCGCGGTAGGGAGGGTCTCCCCGGAGCGCGAATCGGACGTAGGGCGCTCGCCGCCGGCGCGCCATCAACCGGAACGGCAGGGCGACCAGGGCCTTGATCAGCAGCAGCAGATTGAGCAACAGCGCGACGAGGACTCGCATCTTGATTTCAATCGGGGCCGCGGGCCGCCGCGGGGAGGACCTGGACGCGGACGCCGTCGATCACCACCCGGACGGGGAGGAATTTTTCGAGCACCGAGGCGTGGGTGGTCAGATGGGCGGTGACCGCCGCGGTGCTGAACACCGTCTCGGCGTCGATCCCTTTCTGCAGCCGGCCCGACGCCAAAAGCCCCGCCGGAAGGAGAATCTGATCCGCCAGGTGCGGATCGAGCGCCCCGGCGCTCTCCATGAAGCCGGCGACCTGCTCCGCCGCGTCGCGTCCCACTTCTTCCGCGGGGCGGCCGCGATCTCCCAGCGCGGTGAATCCGGCCAGGGTGTGCTCGAATTGCGCGCGGATGAAAACCATCGTCCCCGCGGACCTGCCGGTCGGCAGCGGTAGATTCTCCGAGCTGCAGTAGATCCCCTGCTCCCGGAGGACCGAGGCCGCCGCCTTGCCCTGGCGCTCGGCGATCTCGAAGGGAAGTCCCCCGACGAACGAGGTCACGTCCATGTCCCGCAGCGTGCCGCGGGCGGGGAAGCGGACCCGGCCGGACGCCGCCGGCGGATCGCCGATCTCGGCTTTGAACTCCCCTCCGCCTTCCGGATAGAAGCCCGCGCGGCGAAGCTGCAGCTGCGCCGTCAGCCCGAAGGCGGAGAGCATCGGCAGCCAGACCCAGGCAAGGTAGTGGTAGCTCGGGCTGTGGGGGACGTGGGTCCCGCCCCGGAGCGTCAGCTGGCTGGGGCCGGCGAGGACCAGGGGATAGTAGAGGCACTGGAACAGGAGCGGCGCGCTGCCCGCGGTCCCCACTTCGAGCAGATACTCGCCCGGCTTCACCTCGCCCGGCCAGAACTCCAGCTCGGAGGAACCGACCGCGGCCCCCTCGCACCGCGCCTGGCTCACCGCCACCGCGCCGCGGACGCAGGCCAGGTGCTGCGGCCGGAGCCCCGGCGCGGGCCGGCGGGCGCGGATCTGTCGCATTCGAAACGGTCGTCCGCTGACGAGCGACAGCGACAGCGCGGAGCGAAGGATTTGTCCGCCGCCTTCTCCTTCGCTCCCGTCGAGGACCAGCAGCTCTTGTCGATCGATGCCGTCGCCGGGCATAGGGAACACGCGGTCTGCGCTGCAGAGCCTATCAGCTCTGTTCGGCGAGCGCCCCGCCGTTTCGGCGCCTACCCGGTGGATTTCATTCTTTACCGCCCGGCGGAGGGGGCGGCGGGCCGGGCCGCTCCTCGCGCTGGATCTGCCGGATGTTGGGGCGACCCTCGGGGTTGAGCGCGCGTGAGAACTCCTCCGCCACCGAATCGAGAACCCCGGTCAACTCCGACCGATACAGCTCCGGATCCTCGGCGACCTTGAACGGATCGAGCGCCGCCCGGTTCGCATCCGTGGCGCGAAAGCCCTGCCGCCACAGCTCGGAGCCCCCGAGCATGAACATCCGCCCGTAACCGGAGGCGAAGACGCTGGCCTTTCCGCCGGCGCTTCGCAGCCCGTAATCCTCGATCACGAACTCGAGCACCGCGTCGGCGCCGAGCGGCTTGAGCAGCTCGTAGTCGGGGGGATTGGCGGGCACCTCTTCGACGAGAAAGCTCTCCAGGGCGCTCGCCACCCTCGCCGGATCCACCGCCTGGGTCCAGGGCGGCTCCTTGGGGAGGTTCGCCAGCGCGACCGCCCGCAGCCTGTCCGAGGTCTCAAAGCGGCTGACCGCCTTCGCGAGCTTGACCGCCAGCCGCCGGTCCGCCTCCCGCGCATCCAGGCGCTTGAGTTTATCCTGGAAGGCGGAGTCCTCTCGGAACACCAGGGACTTGGGACCCGCCCCCTCGGCGATCCAGGAGATGACCGCCGGGCGTCGGACGCGGTGGAGATCGGACGCCGCGAGCTGCCGATGGGAGCAACCGGCCAGGCAAAGCACGGCCGCGCCGAGGATCCGGATCGGGATTGAGCCATTCATGGCTAAAGAATACCCGCAAAGACGCTGCGCGAACCCGATTTGCCAATTATCCTCAACTCTTCGCGGCCCTTGATCGGGCGGGATGGGTCGCGGCGACCCTGGCCGCCAGCTTGCGGACCGGGCAAAGCATGCCGGGGCATTGAACTAGAACGCTTGCAACCGCCTGCTCGCTGCGGATATTTAGCGGTCCCTTCAAGGATTTCCACGCTCATGAGAAGGCTTGTCCTCACCTGCTTCGCACTGGCCCCCCTGCTCGTCGGCTGCGCCTCGCTGCGAGCCCGGATGATTGCGCAGCAAGGGGTCGACCTCTACCACAAGCAGGACTACGCGGCGGCCGCGGCCAAGTTCGCCGAGGCCGAGAAGTATGATCCGAACATTCCGGCGATCGAATTGAACTTGGGATTTGCCAACCTTTCACTCTACCGGATGGCGCCCAACGCCACCGCGGCGAGCACCGCGGCGTCGGACGCGATCGGCGCTTTCGAGCGGTACTTGAAGCTCAAGCCGAGGGACGAGCGCGCCAAGGTCTTCCTGGTGCAGACCTTCGTCGACACCGGCAAGTACGACGACGCGGTCACCTTTTTCAAACCGGCGACCGATTCCGTTCCACCCGACCCCCAGGCCTTGAACACGCTGGCGATCATCGCCGCCAAGACCGGGCGCTTCAACGAGGCCAAGAGCTGGTATGAGAAGAGGATTGCGGCCGAACCGGAAAGCGCCGAAGCGCGTCTGTCGCTCGGAGTTCTCGTCTGGAACTACCTGCACGATCATACCGAGGAAACGGGGGAGAGGAGATTGGAGTTGGCCAACGAAGCGATCCAGACTCTGGGCGAGGCGATCAAGCTCAGCCCACAGGCCCCGAACGCCTATACGTATACGAACCTCGTCTACCGCGAAAAGGCGCTCGGCGAAACCAACGACGACGCGAAGCGGGTCGATTTCGAGGAAGCGACCAAGTTCTACAAGCTGGGGCTCGACCGGCTCAAGGGCGGCAAATAGATGTTCGACAATTTCGTCGCCGCCAGGAAGCCCAGTTGGAAGCGCCGCGCACTGATGATCGTCTCCCTGGGGTTGCACGGGGCCGCGGCGGTCGGGCTGCTGGTCTGGTCGGTCTTTCACGTCGAGGAGCTGGCGCCGCCGGCCGTCTCGCTGACCTTCTTCAGCGCCGCGCCGCCCCCGCCTCCGCCTCCGCCTCCTCCCGCGGGGCGAAAGCCGGTGGAGCACAAGCCGAAGGTCCCCAAGGTGGTTCAGCAGCCGAGCGAGATTCCCAAGCTGGTGCAGCCCACCCTCGAGAAGCCCGAAGAGCCCGAGGATGAGGGCGAAGAAGGCGGGGTCGAGGGCGGCGTGCCGGGCGGGGTCCCCGGCGGGGTGGTCGGGGGCGTCGTGGGCGGCGTCCTCGGAGCGCCGCAGGCCCCTCCGCCGAAGACCGTGGCCAGCTTCGTCCTCGAGGGCCAGCTCGTCAACAAGCCGGACCCCCACCTGCCCGAATACGTGGTCAACGCCGCCAAGGGGCAGTCGGCGCTCCGGGCGACCTATCGGATCTGCGTTCGCCAGGATGGGCACATTTCGGATATCACCGTAGTGACGCCGGTCTCCGGGGGAGCAGACGCGGCGATTATCGAACAGCTCAAGCGGACCTGGGTCTACAAGCCCCAGCCGCTGCCGGTTTGCACGATGAGGAACTTCATCTTTCGCATTAACTAGAGGAACGCATGCAACAATTCAATCTGCTTGAGATGTGGCACTCGATGCTCCCACTGGCGAAGACGGTGGTGATCATCCTGGCGATTATGTCTGTCTATTCGTTGTGGGTGATGATCGACCGTTTCAACACCTTCATGAAAGCGAAGCGCTACTCGCTGGCTTTCATCCTCGCGCTGCGCGATCAGCTCAAGTCTCGCGATCTGGAGGGGGCGCTGCAGCTGTCGCAGAAAAAGCCGCAGAGCCCGATCGCGCGGGTGGTGGCCGAAGCGCTGTCCGAGTATCGCGACGGCGTCTACGCGCTGAGCCACACCGGCCCCGAGGAGCTCGGCGAGTTCGACGTGGTGGACGCGGTAAATCGAGTAATCGACCGCGCCAAGGAGCGGGAGGTGGCCAGCCTGAAAAAGGGACTCGGCGGCCTCGCCTCGATCTCCTCGGCGGCGCCCTTCATCGGCCTGTTCGGCACGGTGGTGGGCATCATCAATGCCTTCCGCGCGATGGCCTCGACCGGCCAGGGCGGCCTCGGCGCGGTGTCCGCCGGTATCGCCGAAGCGCTCTTCACCACCGCCGCCGGATTGCTGGTGGCGATCCCCGCGGTCATGTCCTTCAACTATTTCACCAACACCATCGAGAGCTTCGTGGTGGACATGAACGAGGTCAGCTCGGAGCTGCTCTCCTTCGTGCTGCGAGAGGGCCGGGACCGGAAGTGACTCCCGAAGGCGGCGACAAGAACCCGGCCGGCCCGCGGACCGGCATGAACGGCGGCGGCCGGCTCTCGGCCAAGAACGGCAAGAACGGCCGCAAGCATCACTACCGGATCCACGAGCGGCGGAGCTCGACGATCAAGGCTCCGCCCACCAAATCGGACATCAACGTCACTCCGCTGGTGGACGTGGTGCTGGTGCTGCTGATCATCTTCATGGTGGTCACCCCGATGCTCCACCGCGGAGTTCACGTCTCGCTTCCCACCACGACGCACCACAACAAGAAGCAGGACACCGGCGAGCAGATCATGCTCAGCGTGCGCAAGGACGGGGCGTACATCGATGCCGATCGGATCGAGGCGAACGCGCTTCCCTCGGTGCTGCAGCGCGAGCTGCGCAAGGGGAACCGGCCGGTGAACGTTCGCGCCGATCGCTCGCTGCGTTACGGAGAGGTGCGCAAGGTGCTGGAGCAGGTGCACGCGGCGGGGGCGGGAACGGTCAACATGGAGACCACCGACCTCAAGGAGTAACGGATGGCGTTTGGAAGCTCGTCAGGAGGATCGGTTCGCTCCGACATCAACATCACCCCCCTGGTGGACGTGGTGCTGGTGTTGCTGATCATCTTCATGGTGGCAACGCCGATGCTGATCAAGGATCTCGACCTCACCGTCCCGGAGAAGGCGGAGACGCAGATCGCCTCGCCCACCACCGCCAACCAGGTGGTGGTCTCGGTGACCAAGGAAGGCCAGGTGCAGATCAACCGCGAGCCTGTCCTCGAGTCGCAGCTCAACGAGAAGATTCACGATCTGATGACCGCCCGCTCGGACAAGCTGGTGTTCTTCGACATCGACGAGGACGCCAACTACGGCGAGGCGATCCATGTGATGGACGTGGTCCGCGGCGCCGGGGCAAAGACGCTCGG
>Ga0070708_100002551_pt1 | contig 14078 bp, 12 predicted proteins | sample KBSK5503metaG_FD_65469 | JGI IMG/M metagenome (GOLD analysis project Ga0070708, IMG submission 65469) | Corn, switchgrass and miscanthus rhizosphere microbial communities from Kellogg Biological Station, Michigan, USA - KBS K5-50-3 metaG | ecosystem: Host-associated > Plants > Roots >...
CTGCACTGGACTTCTCGTCGCCTTGGCTCATCGTCTTCCCTCTTGTTTCTCTACCCTACCACTTTCCCTTTCCTCTCGCAATCCCCCTCCCTCCTTATATCAAAACACCAGTTTATACCCCTCCTCTTGACTTTTGCAGATGGATTAAGAGCGGCTTGATTCTCTCCGATCATATCACCCCCAAATTAGCCCTTCATACTAGCCAAAGGACAACATTTCACGCTCAGATACATACAATACAGTCTATTAAAGTTCAGCAAAAAACAACAAAATACACCTCTTAAGGTGTCAATTAAGGTGTCAGAAAAACGAAGCATAAGCAACGACAACGAGTACACTCAATAAACACTCTTAGCTTTTCCATATACTTTTCGCCGTTCAGACAATAATTGTTCGCGGCACATCATTGTTTAAGGTGCATAACGGGTATTCTCTGACGCATATCATGGCTCTTACGCAGGTTCGCTGATGCCCAATGTAGCTTTTAACACACTGTATTGCAGGCCTTCTGCATGCGGAGGGTGTCATCAGCGAACCGGCCAAGTACCTTGCTACTCCTGATGCTTGTTCTCAGGTTGGGAGAGTTCGATGGCGATAAAGGTCACGCTATCCCAAGCGTTATGGATGCCGATGAAGAGGAGCAGCAGGGTTGCCGCGGCGAGGACGAAGAGTGCCGGTGCCAGATAGCTTAGGAGCAGAAGCGCGGCGATGAGGAGGGCGCTGTAGGAGAGCAACGGCAAGATCGTATAAAACAGCCAGTCTTCCAGCACCAGTTGATAGTCCCTCTGACGGCGCACGCGCCGGAGCACGATGAGGACGTAGCTCACTCCCCCGAGACCCACAAGACCCAGCAGCAAGCCAACAGTCCAGAGCGCCTGCCAAGGCGCGCTGAGCAGGGCAGCGACCAACAGCGCAAGGCAAAAATGCACCACGTTGGGCGTGTTGAAGGTCGTAAACGCCGGCGATGACACGCGCACCCGCACCCCTGTGAGCAAGGTGACCACCACGAACATCAAGCCTGTCAGCGTCGCCGCAGCGGTGCCGATGATGACGTAAAAAGTTTGCCAGGTGACGAGGAGCGATACCGCAGCCTCTTGCATGATGGATCCCCCCTTTCGATGAACACGCCCTTCATCCTATCACATCTCCCGTCAGCGAGATTGCGTAAGAGCCATATCATTTCGTTGCAACAAACCAGATCATTTTCTCGCTTAAAGGTGAGCGTCAACGGTCTTTTCACAGGGATTGCGAAAAATTATTTGTCAGAACGTGATGCTAACTCTGAAGTTTTTTTCAAGCAGAGGCGAGAAGTTTTCTCATACCTAATTTTTGCCCAAATGAGTGACATAGCACCTGGGACTTGGTGAAAAGCAGCTTCCACAGTACCAGTAGGAACCACTTTAGACGAAGTTGGAGAGGAGGTTGGCTCTATGCATGCACCGTCTGGTTCCAGAGGACTGTTCTTTCAAGCCATCTGAAGAGCTTGTCGCTCATGTGGGCGAACATTGGGGAAAGCTCCAGGTATGTTCCACGAGGGCTGATGTACGCGGGAAGAGAGTCGCCACGCTCATAAGGTGGCAGGCCATTCTTGATGCCGCTGGTGAAAACATAGCTTTTCCCGGTATGCGGGTCTGTCCATTCTGCGCTAATCTCGTACCGCCATCGTCCATTGACGAAAGGGATCATCGTCTTTTGAAGCGAATAGTCTGCTCTCGCGAGCATATCTTGCCAGCTTCGTACCTCGGTCACGTTTGCCATGACCATCGTTCCGGTCTGCCGGATACGGTAACGCTTCCACAGGCTTTCGATGAACAGACCTGCGGCCAGCAGACCTCCCAGTATAATCAATATCAGCATGGTTGACATATCATCTGCTCCTGCCTGCTTGCTAAGGCATTCTCTCTGTTCTGTTCGCTATGATCGATACGCTCTACTCTAGTAGACGTTTAGAGTATACGTTATTTGAACACGAATATCAAAGGACAACCGACAATTCTTCCGCATACTTCGAACGCAGCACTAAGCTCGAAGACGGGTGTGTGTACGACGAGCTACCTCAACGAACGAGAACGCTCTACTTCCGAGGGTGAGTCGGCCAGATCACCTCCTGCGAACGCAGAGGGCCTAAAGTCGGAACTGGGGAGCGTGACGCAGGCACGTTGCATCGTCCTGAAGAGCAGAGAAATCTTTTCTAAGGAGAAGTTCCTACACTGACTCCGTTTCAAGAAAGCTCTGCAATGTATTCGATCACTATTCAGGTGGATTTGGTATGAGATGCTGACTCTCATACGACAGCCACAACTTACTCATCATCCGTCTTTCTAAAGTATCGATCAAACTCATCCATCGCTCGTCCATGCATTCCAGGAAACACATACCCGTAGACATTCAAAGTGACACGAATTGTTTTTTGCAAGGGGAAAAGTGGGTCATCCCAACATTTGGGGAATACTGCTTGCTCCCTTGAGATCAGGTTTCCATGGAATAAGAGTATAGTGGGAGAATCAGACAGGCAAGAGGATCAAAAGGCGAGTCAAGCCAACCGATTTTCCCCTGGCTCAAGCTGGATGGGCGAGACCCTCTTCCTTTTTGATCAGCCAGAGGCCAAAGACAAAAAAGGGCGCATGCGCTCGCACCCGCTCATCAGAGACATGCACGTAATCAACTGCTGGTTTGAGCGCATCAAACAAATGATGCTCGTTAAGAACAGATGCGTAGGTATCGCGAAGGATCTGCATTTCGGATTCGTTGGTGCTACAATTAGTCAGTCCGCTCGTCAGCCACTTGTCGGAGACATCGTATCCCAGGAATGCCCATGCTGGATCACGAGGTGTTGTGATGAGATTCGATACCCTGTCGTGCCACTCCAGCAGGTTCTCACGCTCACAGACATCTTCCTGGAGGGTGACAGCCATGAGCCAATAGGGGAGCGTTCTCTCACTCCAGGTAGTATCCAAATACGCTTGAAGCGTGTCTAAGTTGTCCCACAAGTTTTGGATTGGACCAGTCCACTGCGGATATTGGAGAGAGATATCCACATCAAAGACTGATCGCCAAACGTATTCGTCCGTTGAGAGTGGCCTGACAATATCCTGTCGTAACAGGTAGGTTCTTTTCCGTTCTTCAGGCCAGTATTCTGCTACATCCAGCCACATTTCCCGGGCATCGAACCCGAGCAAGAGCTCGTTGGAACTCATCGTCATCCTTTCCTCCCGCGTCAAGTGCCTCATTTCCTGGTGTCTCCATCGAGAAGACGTAGAGAGCTTTTGAAAGCGAAACGTGGGCTCAGCCACTTCTCAGTGTAGCAGGTTCGTCGGCCTGCGTCTAGAGAAGGAGAGGAGTCTTGGCCTGAAATCCTGAGCGTGCGCTGGCGAACCCAAAGCCTACACGGCGTGGAGCACTTTGACGCGCAAGAGATCAAGATGTGCCCGGCCAAACATTTGCCTCTTCAGAAATTTGAGGCGATTGACATGTCCTTCCGTCGTGCCATTACTCCACTCCGAAGAGCAAGCGGCGCGAACAGCGGCATAATCGCGACGTATCCCATTGACAAAACTGGTGAGTTCAGTCACATGACAGGCTTTGGCTCGGTTGAGCCAGGAATCCAAAGCCTCCACCTGGCGGTCTTTGAACATGGTCACAAATTCCTGACTCAGGAGGTAGACAGCGCGGAGGTCCTCGTTGAGGGTCATCTGCTCAACCTGGTGCTGTTGAGCCTGAGTCCGCTTGGAAGGCGGTAAGATCATCAGGAAGGATGCCCCGCGCGAGGAAAGACGACGTTTCCTGGGCTGAGGGGCAAGGCGCTGTTTGCGTGCAGGGCCTTGCCTGAACCTGGGCGGCAGCGCTGTGCGCCACTCACCAAGCACACGTCTAAGGAGGGATGCTGAGCCGGTGTAGCCACGTTGCTTGATCTCAGCAAACAACCGCGAGCCTGCATGCTCACCCGCGTTCCAGCGTTGGCGAAGATACCCCAGATAGGGATCGAGCTTGCTCTTGCCAGGCGCCCGCAGTCCAGATCCAGGAGCACGTTCTGGGAAGCCGTCGGAGGTGAGATATCGCTTGACGATGCGCCGGCTCATCTGTACCTGGCGGGCGATCGCGCGTTGTCCCATTCCAGCTCGGTGCAACGCCAGCACGTGCTCATAGCGAGCAAGGCGCTTGTCACGGCTAATCTTCTTCTTGCGTTCCGCGTAGGTCAAGCAAGCCAGCTCCACCTCTTGATCCAGCAGCGTCTGTGGCACTGCTGGCCGAACCTGCTCCTGCTCCTGAGCAGTTCTCTCAGCAGGCGCTCCGCCTGCTGAAATGGAACGTGTTTCGGTACCCATGTGATGATTGAGAGATTTTCCGCCCTGATCGCTGGGAGATACGGCTTTGAGCGGGATGTCCTCAACCTCCGGTAAACAGGGACGCTTGCGATCCAAGAAGCGTTGCAGATGTTCGCGCAGGTTTTGCACCAGGTGATAGTGGTCCGCCACCTGGGTGGCATGAGGCAGCGCCCGCTTCACCGCATCTGCATAGGCACTGGCTCGATCTCGGCTGACCACTTCAATTTCTTGGTGCCGTTGCAGCCAGGGCAAGACGGCTTCAGCCGTGCGGCCTGCGAGCAGATCGAGCGGCTTGCCGGTCTCAAGGTTGACCAGAATGGTTCCGTAGCTGTCCCCGCGCCTGATGGCGAAGTCATCGATTCCCAACACCCGCACCGGTGCATCGGTAGGGGGAGCGATGCTACGCAGGTAGCACAACAGGGTTGGGGCCTTGACCTTCATCCCCAGTCGAGGAACCAGGCGCTCACTCACCTCCGCAGAGGCCGCGAGCCCAATGGCTTTGAGTTCCTCCAGGAGGCGATTACTGATTCTGGCCCAGGGCTGGACCAGGTCGGGAAGCCGCTCGGCAAACACCTTCCTCTGGCAGGTGACTGTCTGGCAAAAAAACTTACGCACCCCAAGTCGCAGCACGACGCTGCGCCCTCCACAGGGAACGTCGCGAACCGTTCGCTGGTATCGACAGTGAACAGCGTCAGAGGGATTCCCACACCCAGGGCAGTGTGCGTAAGGCTGGGTGGAGGTGACCTCCACCGTGAGCTGCGTTGGGGTGAGTTCCACCTGGCCAATGATCATCCCCTCGGGTAGGGGCAGAAACGGGGACCTTTCCATCACTATCATCCTCCTAAAAAGCGAGCATACCTTGCATCTTTCCAGGAGTATATCACCGAGCATTACTCAAGACAGCAAACAGATGGTGTTCCTCAAATCCTGGGATGACCCTCTCATTCCACATTATAGAAGAGCTTTCCCCAAATGTGAGGAAGATCCCCTTTTATTTTACACAAAACATACCGAGCCTGTAAACCGAACTTGATCCGTTTCCGCTGGACTTCGGCACTGAAATCACGTCCAACCCGTTCCAGGTACTCATCCCCTTTGCCAACCAGCCAATGCAGCACCACCGACAGATCAACCCCATCTTCCGCCAGGTCACCGCCAACCCAGGCTGCTAGGGAGGTCAGGTACCCCATCACGGCCTCAACCCCCTTATTGATGTTGTGCTCCTCCCACCGCTTGCGCACGATCTTCCCAAATTGGGGAGGCACTTCCAGCGGGTCGAGAAACGCCGCCTGGATCAGTTGCCACACCGGATGGGTCGGCCAGCGCGAGCGGTTCTTGTCGGCACTTGGCACTACACAGCGCAGCCAGCCATCAGGCAGCCCATCAGGACCACCAGCTCCTTGACCTGCTGCATACGCCCACAGCACCGCCAGCCGATCAGGAAGCTCGTAGGCATCCTCAACTCCCCAAAACACCACCTCATGAGAGGTAGTTTCTTGCTGCAATTCATGCAGTGCCTCGCGCTTGAAGCTGAACTCCACCCGCCACACGCGCCCATCGTCCTCAGACCAGCCGTGCGCACGCCACAGATCCATAAACCACTCCTTGCCCGACTTCTCAATCTCACGCGACTTGTCATAGATCCTGCATGAGAGCGGGCTTGACCCTTTCTTATCCCGCGCAAAATCAAACCCGGTCCGCTGAAACCCCAGCGCATAGTCCCGTGACTTGAGCTCGGCGGCCCACTCAGTCTCTTCGTGCAGGCCCCGCTTGCGCGAACGGCTTACAAAATGTGCCGAGCGATCCAGCTGCTCTACGTCCTCCCATCCAGCCACATCCACACACAGGTCTAGCGAAGACACCTGCAGGAACACCGCATTCTTGAAGAGTTCATCCAGGAAGCGTTGAACGTCCACGATCGCCTCAAGCACGCCCCGACACGACCAGAGATGGCGCGAACTGAACCGCACCGAGGCGATCCCATTCCACTGCCCACCAGAGACGTAGAACGTGATGTCTGGTGTTTTCAGCATCCAGGGCCATTGCCCCTGACCTGCGCCATTGGGACACATATGCAGCGACGCCTCCTGGAACACGAGGGTTGTGGGATACTCTTCATGCGCCTCTTGCGCCGCTCGTTTCCACTCATCTAGTTGCCGCCGCAGGGAGAGATCAAGTTCGCACCTGAACGGTCTGCCACGCTCGTTTGTGTAGAACGCATTGAGCACCAGCGTGTCTACCCCAGCATTGACGACTTTTGCTTGACCCATAGACCCTCCTTTACACGAAACAACCACCGCAGCATTTTAAGTTCACCCGGTCGGTATGCATGGTAGGTTCGTCAGTTCTCGTTTATTTTATAGATTGATGAGGGCATTTCCTAACTGAATATACATCAGTTTCCAATCCTGAAGAACTGAACACCTTGATAACTGCTATCCGTATTATCCTCAAAAAATTCAGAGCTATGTTCGTACACACCAGTTTTGCAGCGTGTTGACTCTCCCCTCTATCCCTTATTTACTGCTTTCTTGTTTCTCCAACAGAAAGCACTACTCCACGTGTATTCTCAAACATACCCGCTGTAGGAAGCAGTAATAGCAGAAATCAAGTAGTCGGTGAATTACAAACCTGTGAGTTCATAGTAATGCCACCTTAAGTTAAGTCTTGACAATAGGTATATAGTAGTCGAGGCAGCTCCCTAGATCAGTTGTAGCTAGTGACGTACGACGAGAGCCGTACGAAAGGAGCCTCATCATGAAAATTGCACGCGTCACTTGCTGTCTGCTCGTTCTTCTGTTGTCTCTCGTAGCCTTCGCTTTCACCACCAGCGCCCCGCGGGCTCATGCAGCATCTGGAACCACCTTCGTGTTTAGGTTCCATGGCATGGCCGCCCAAGCTGACTTCGACAACGTGAGTCCCGATGGCTGTATCGACACCTTTGTATTCGTTGACGGCTCTCAAAACACCGTCAACAAGCAAACCTTTAGTAGTGCCGACGTCTTTATCGGCAAGTTTGACCTCTGCACGAACACACAGTTGCTGGCCGCCTTCGGTTCGACGAGCAGCCCTACTTTCCAGATCGATAAGAAACTCCTCTCGGCGAGCTTGAGTGCGACCATTTCCGTCTTCGACTCTGTGTCTGGCAACACGTTCAACGTCTCTGTGAGCGTGGCCTGGACGTCCACCAGCGCCATCGCGCACGAAATTCAAACCTTCCACTTCCATTCAAAGGCCTTCACGGAAAACGCCCACTTCAACGCCGACTTCCGGGATGCTAACGCTTCGGGCACCATCTCTGATGGGACGACCAACTTCACCCCATCTCCGTCGGTTTTCGCCCAGACCATGTCGGCCAAGGAGGTCGATGTGGCTATCACCCACCCGTAGCAGAGCAAAGGCCACAGTCTATAGCAGAGCCGCCTCCATTAGAGCTGCTGGAGGCGGCTTCTGATCTACACATTGCTGTTATTCACCCAATTTCCTTGTAAGTGAAAGAATAGACATCATCAACTGATCTCCTGGACGAGGGAGCTCACCTCGTCTCTGAAGCAGTTTACCCTCTTTTTCCGAGTTAGGAAGCGCGATGTCTGATACAGACAGAGAAGCGGATGAAAATTCGCTATTTACAGGCGAAATGCCCTCGATCGATGTTTAGACTAATTTGGCTCAAATGTGTAGAGCATTGCGAGTATGTCCGAGCGTAAAACATACCGAAAGAAACGGCTCTGTGGAATTATTTGCATATTGGGCATATGTTGTTTGCTGTCCCCACATGCCAATAATTCGGGTGAGAAGTTTTTCCTCATGCTAACAAGCTCGGTTCTTCTCGCTTTTGGCCTTGCACTACGAGAAATTAGGCTAAACTCCACATGTAAAAAGATGTCGTATAATGCTGTATTGCAATATGAAAATCATTTCACACATATCACTGTGACCATTACGATTGCTTTGATTGGAGGTATTCCATGCGTAAAAGCACCATCGGCATCCTCTTCATCCTCAACGTCATTATGGCCCTTGTTGGCGGGGGCTTGATCGTCGCGGGTGTCGTTGGTAGTACCTTTACTACTACCACCAATGGATACTCAACCACAGGTCACATCACAAGCTTTGGCAATCTGCCATTATTTGTTGTCGGCGTGATCATTGCTTCTCTGTCGGGGATTCCGTACCTGATCGCCTGGATTGGCGCGCTGGTCAATCTCGCTCGCTTGCAACAATGGGTCTGGTTTGTGCTCCTGTTCGTTTTTCACTGGATTGCTTTGCTTATTTATCTCATCGCCGGTCCTACCACCCCTGCTGGCGTTCCGCAATATTCACAATATGCGCCGCGCTCGGATCTGCCGCCTCAGCCGCCGCAGAACTACCCTCAGTCGTAGCACGATTGGCTGGCTCTTCTTTCGGGGAATGCTCCTTGTATTCGTTTCTTTCAGAACATTCCTCTTTCAAGGCAACGTCAAGTATAGAGATATGCTATACTTGACTCTGGAAGAGCCTTGATGCCTTTCACGACCAGTTGGACATGACTCTCAATGGTAGTGAAGGGCATCATTGCATCGAGCAGCATTTTAGTACTGACCGAAATACGAGAGGTGATATGATGCGAGAAGTACAGAGCAACGGATCGCTTCCAGCAGAGCAACGAACCACTGCGAAGACCATTCTGGTCGTTGAGGATGATGAAGACACCCGCGAGTTTATCGCGTTGCTGATTGCAACGGCCACCGCCTATCACTACCACCTCGTCCCGGACGCTTCCCAGGCCGTACACTTCGTGCAAAGGGTCACGCCTGACTTATTTATTGTGGACTTTCGACTCACAGGCATGAATGGTCTGGAACTCTATGACCTGCTGCATGCTATCCCTGGACTGGAAGCTATTCCGGCTATCCTGGTGACCGCAGCCAAGCTTGAAACGCTGAGGCCGGAAATCGAAAAACGCTAGATCACGGCCTTCGAGAAACCCTTCGACCTGGACGAGTTTTTACTGACGTTTCAACGGCTGGTAGGTGATCCTTGAAACTGCAAAGGCACGCATGAGGTGAGTTAATAGAACCGTGCGCCGCTTCCTCCCCTCCTGTATTTTACCGGGCGCGGTATACTTGCCTCGCGCCCCAGGCGGTTAGTACGGCGTCGGCACCCCGCAGGGGGCAACCCCCGCCGCGCGTACTAACCGCCCCCCAGGCAGACCACCACCACTCCCCACCCGCTCACCTGGACAGCGCCGGGCAATCCCAGGAGTCGAGAGCAGAGAGATCAGGCGAGAGATAGGGCCTCGCATCCACGCCTCCACCCCGCGGTGCCCCCGGTCACTGTTCATGAGCATTCCTCACGGCAACCTATTCGCACCGCACGAGAAGCCAATTTTCTTTTCACTCGCTTGCTTTAAACTGGCTTCTCATGCTGTATGAAGCTATGAGCCTAGCTCTCAAGCTCTCTCAGCCCTTGCATTCCTTCAAGCTACGTGTTATGCTTCTTAACGGCAGCGAGTTGTCAAGCCGCTCTCCAGGCCCAGCAATATGAAAGATGGGCTGAGAAGCGACTGCGTTGATCGTTGTAAGGAGGATTTCGAACCCATGGCTACAACCAAAAAAGCTGCAAAAACTGAATCGGCCATTGTTGGTCGGCAGGAGCTGACGAAACATATTGCTACCCAGGCCCAGTTGACCCAGAAGAAAGCTGGCGAGGTCTTAGAAACGACGTTGGACCACATCCGCGACTCTCTCAAGGCTGGTCACGAGGTACGTTTAGTCGGCTTTGGCTCGTTCAAAGTGCGCAGGAGTGCTGCCCGTAAGGGCGTTAATCCGCGAGATCGCAAACCGATCAATGTCCCCGCAAAGAACCGGGTACGTTTCTCTCCGGGGAAAGAACTTTCGGATGCGGTCGAGAAAAAAAAGTAGTGCGTAGGCACCCTTAATGGGTGTTTGGCTCTAGCGTTAGTATGGGCAGCATGCTGCCCTTACAAAGTGTTGTTTGGCTCGCTGCCAAACTTTGATCCCTCTTGTCGGCAGTGGTGAGCGCAAAGAGAGGCCGCTTCTCTCATCACCAAGACCTGCAACGGGAGCTCTGTTTTAGTCTACCTCTTGGTATTAGCTTCCCAGCCTGGCACGCATGCCCACCTGCACCTCCACCCGCGCTCCATCCGCCCCCACACATCGGCCTGCACCTGGACAGACACCCACCCTGTCCCGATCCACACCTGCACCCATTCACCCGCATGCAGGTAGTGATCCTCCCGACCAGCACGCCCGATCAGCTTGTACCGACCGGAGCCATAGTCAAGAAACCCCTCCAGACGCTCACGGCTTGCCATAAAATCCCAACTGTTGCAAACTTCTGGATCGATTTTGGGAAAGGTAACAAAATTTTGCTTCTTTTTTTGAGGAGAACTCAGCTACACTTCTCCCAAGGAGCATCAGAAAAGTCCCATCAGAAAGATCTCCTGAAGCAGCTGAACAAATGAATAGAGCAAGGAGGACAGCGTGTACAAAGCTCAGTTATCTTGGGGAGCCGCACCAGGTTTCTGGGAGGGCAGAAGAGCATGGCCCAGCTGCCAAAGGATAAACACATCACCAGGGTGTTAGGCATTCTTCACCCTGACCATCAAGACTGAGATGGTTGGCACTCGTTTTGAGCGCAAATCATGGCTTCCTGCCCCAGTCTTGATGGGCGCCTACGGGATTTGCCAAAGGCCCTGACAATGCTTCTGGATGCTTCCTGTTCCCAGTATTACAGACTGCGCCCGATGTGCTTGCGCTCCCCAGTAAAATTTGAGGATGGAAGTCGCCATGAGATGACTACAAAGAGTACGACAGCTGGTTTCAAACGATCTTAAAAGCCAGGCGGCCCGCGTTCGTCGTCATCGATGAACCAGGCTCTTTGGGGAAGGGCAAGGCTGAGAGCTACCCGCCTGACTACCGACTCCATTTGAAGCAGGGTAGAGCATGTTTATTCCGGTCATCTCTACGACGCGAGAAGTCGCGTCTATTCCCAGGCAGACAACAGGGCAAACTTCGCACCTCCTACGGTTTCACCTAAGGAAAAGCACCATGTCAGCGGGAGAGGTACTCTTACTCTTGATGTTTATAGCAGCGGTCGGTATCTGGTGTGGGATCGGCTTTGCCACAAAGCATATGCCAATGGCCGGTATTGCGCTCCTTATTCTAGCGCTCGTGATTGCGTTTGTCTATTTTGTTGTGCTGCATGGCGGTGTAACCATCAGAATCGGGTAGGGCCTTTATGGGTGTATTGTCCTACCCACATTCCGCAGTTGAGGCCTGGCAAGCCCATCGAAGCATGATGGCAAAAATAACCAGAAAGCCCCCTAAGAAGACGGACTGAAACCACACTGCCTTTCCTTGCGATCACCCACGACCTGCGGAAGCGGCTACGCGAAAATAGGCGCTGGGAGTAGGCCTTATTGTTCGTAGATGTCCGTCAACATAAACCAAAGTCTATGGTCAGGGCCTTTGACAATTTCCAGAGTTGCTCGGCAAGATCGGGACGACGGACGCAAGCGACGCTCAGAAGCAGGTACAACCATCCCAGTCTTGATGTGATAATGACTCAGTTCAAACCAATCCGCTGTGTTTTCTACAGCTTCATTTACAGCTTAACCAACAGACAAGGATCACTTCCCATAGACACGCTTAGACAAAAAAGGCGCTTCTCAAGCGCAAAGAGCCCACCATCGCAGGTGTCAAGCGCCTCAAAAAAGCCTCTTGCTGAGTTCGACTCTCCCCCATCTAGCGTCAGGATAGGACCAAAGACGATAAGGTGTCAAAAGGAAGATTGCTCAGCAATAAAGACTGTCTAGAAGCCATCTTCTTTCACTTTGAGGACGATTCTCTCACGATCAGTTCAGGCTGGTACATAATGTGCTGGTGTTGGTGAGAGGCGGGATTATTTGCCTCGTCGAGAAGAAGCTCGGCGGCTGCGCGCCCGAGTTCATATTTGGGCTGCCGAATCGAGGTGAGCGGCGTAGCAAGAACGCTTGCGAACTCGACATCATCGTAGCCTACCAGAGCCATATCACCGGGGATGGAGATCCCACGCTTAATGAGGCCACGCATCAGCCCAAGCGCCAGGAGGTCATTTGCACAAAAAACAGCGGTCGGCCTTATCCTGGCGCTTAGTAGTCTCTCCACGCACTCTTCACCCTCCCTGGCACTTTGAGCACGAGCGTCGATATCAACAATAGCGCGATCAGCATCAAGGCCAGCCGTTTTCACCGCCCGTATCACTCCGCGTCGCCGGTCCGCGACCTGGCGAATGCTGAGCGGGCCATGCACAAAGGCTATACGCTCGTGCCCTTGCTCGAGCAGATGAGCGGCAGCAAGTTCGCCTCCTCGAACATCATCGACCGCAACCGAGCAAAGGTCCTTGATGCGGCTTGGGCGGTCGAGCAGAACAACGGCAATGCCTCGCTGCCGGAACCGCTGTAAGTAACTGGCGTCGCTCTGCACTGGCGTAATCAGGACTCCCTGTGTACGCTGCTCCTCGAGCACATGAAGGTAGTGATTTTCCTTATCAACAGAATCGTCCGAATTGCACAGGATAACGACGTACCCGGCCTGGTTGGCCAGGTCCTCCACACCACGCGCAACCTCTGTGAAAAAGGGGTTGGCCACATCGAGCACAACCAAGCCGATGTGCTGACTTGTGCCTGCGCGTAACTGGCGTGCCGATCCGTTGCGAACGAAGCCAATTTCCTCTATGGCTGATTTCACACGTTCCCGCGTCTCTTCAGCAACAATTTCTGGTCGATTGAGTACGTTCGATACGGTTCCAAGCGAAACGCCTGCGCGCTTCGCAACTTCCTGGATACCTGACTTTGACCTCATGCGCGCACGCTTCCTCATCTGCTCGATGGATATCCCTCTTGACAAAGTGGCCATTCGTAATTATACTTGCTTTTATTGAAACGTTTCAATTTCCAAAACCTTTGCACTTATGTAGGAGATAGCCGATATGCACCTTGCTCTCAGCGGATTATCTCGATCGAGTATTTCCCGGCAACGCGATAACGTTTTTTTCTTTACCGCAAATTGAAACGTTTCAAGTTTATTAGTAATTGTAATGTGTAGGGCCTGGTCTGTCAAGTTTGTCCGTGAGGAGGGGAAAGAGAGTGACGAATCCTCCTGAACCCATCATTGAACTTCGTGGGATCGCCAAACATTTTGGCGGTGTGCAGGCCCTGCGGGGAGTGGATTTCAGCCTGTTCCCTGGCGAAGTGCATGCATTGGTAGGCGAGAATGGCGCGGGCAAAAGCACATTGGTGAAAATCCTGGCGGGTATCTACAGGCCGGACGCGGGGGTGGTGAAAGTTGGCGGCGAGGTAGTGGAACTGCGCTCACCTACACAGGCCCAGGCCCTTGGCATCGCTGTTGTCCAGCAGGAACCGATGCTTTTCCCCGACCTGGATGTTGCCGAGAATGTCTTCATGGGCCGTCACCCTCGTGATCGCTTCGGGCGCGTTGATTGGAAGCGCATGTATCGCGAGGTCGATCAACTGCTCGCATCCCTGGATGTTTCGCTCAGTTCCCATACACCGGTACAAGGACTCTCCGTTGCTGAACAACAGTTGATAGAGATCGCCAAGGCTCTCTCCCTGCAGGCGCACGTTCTGGTACTGGATGAACCAACTGCGGCCCTCTCGGCGCATGAGGTCGAAGAATTATTTACCATTGTGAAGCAACTGCGCGAGCGCGGTGTGGCTATACTCTTCGTCAGCCACCGCCTGGAAGAAGT
>Ga0070708_100002552_pt1 | contig 14078 bp, 18 predicted proteins | sample KBSK5503metaG_FD_65469 | JGI IMG/M metagenome (GOLD analysis project Ga0070708, IMG submission 65469) | Corn, switchgrass and miscanthus rhizosphere microbial communities from Kellogg Biological Station, Michigan, USA - KBS K5-50-3 metaG | ecosystem: Host-associated > Plants > Roots >...
ACGTGCTCGTCGTAGGCCTCGTACTCCAGCCACTGCACGTCGGGACGCCCTGGGGCGTGGTCGCGCACCGTCCCCGCGAACACGACGACGCCGCCGCTCGACGGCTGCTGCGCCCACGCCACCGCCTGCTCGAGCGGCAAGGGTTCATAGCCGAAACCCACCCAGTCATCGCCGCCCGAAGGCGGGAGCACTGCCACAACGCTCAATGCTACGGGACACGACCGGCAATGCCGCGAAGGAATCGCCATTGCCCGTCGGTATCGTGACCGCATGGAGCCCGACGACGGGCACGACGACGAGGCGCCCGACTACCGCCGACCGCCGTCGCCCGACGACCGGCTCTGGCGGCACCCGTCTGAAATGGTGCCGCCCGCGGACGCCGCCCTCCCTCGACAGAGGCCCCTCTGGCTCATCGGCGCGCTGTCGGCGGTGGTTGGTGGTGTCCTCGTCACCGGCGTGGCCGCGGCCACCGGTGTGTTCGGTGACCACACCAGCCGCCGGTCGGAGGTGGCAACCGCCGCGGGAGTGACGATGGCCCCGACCGTTCTCGCCGCGGCCCGCCGGGTGCGAGCGAGCATGGTCGCCGTCGAGGTCAAGACCGCCGACCGTTCGACCCACGGCTTCGGGCTGGTGTTCCGTCCCGGCGGCTACGTGCTCACCAACGCCCATCTCGTCGAGGGTGCCCGCTCGGTGCATGCGTGGACGACGGGCGCGAAGGCGTCCGCCGCTCACGTCATCGGCATCGACAAAGAGTTCGATGTCGCCGTACTCAAAGCCGAGGGCGTCACCGCGCCGGCGGCGGTTCTCGGATCAGTGGGAGAGCTCCGGCCGGGTCAGATGCTCGTGGCGGTGGCGCCCCAGTCAGCGTCGACGAAGAACAACGCCACGTGGGCAACGCTGTGCACGGTCACGGCCGTGCATCAGCCGGTGCGGATGGCCGCGGACCGGCTGCTCCTCAACATGATCGAGACCGACGCCCCCGGGAGCACGGCGTCGACGGGGACTGCCCTCCTCGACAACACCGGCGCGGTCATCGGCATCCGCAACGCCGCCGCCACGCGGGCCACCGGAGGCAAGGCGGGCATCGTCACGCCCATCGACGTCGCCCGGGTCACCGCCGAACAGCTGCTGGGCGGCGGGGTGCACAAGCCCTGGTTGGGCATCGAAGGCACCGACATCGACCCCGCGGTCGCCGACGAGCTCCAGATCAAGGGTGGTGCGGTCATCGGCAAGGTCCTCCCCGACAGCCCGGCATCGGCATCAGGCTTCAAGGAGAGCGATGTGGTCGTGGCCGTCGACGGCCAACTCATCGAGACCATGTCGATGCTCGTCGTCGTGCTGCACCTGCACCGGCCCGGCGACACGGTCACCATCGACGTGCTGCGAGGCAAGGACCGTCAGGCGATGAAGGTCACGCTCGGGGAACGTCGCTAGCTGCCGCCGGCGCGTCGCCGGCGGAACAACGCGACGACTCCCGCGGTCGCGCCGGCCACGACCACCGCCGCACCCCCCAGTGCCAGCCGCTGGCGGTCCCGGGCCCCCAGCTCTCTCGGCGCCCGGCCCTCGAGCGCGGCCACGAGCACTTCTTCGTTGGAATGGCGGGGCCGCCACCCCTCGCCCACGAGGCGGTCGTTGGCCACCACCCAGGGATGCAGCAGGTAGGGCACGAGCTCCGCCGATGTCGACGGCCGGCCCCTGCGACCGCGGACGAACGCGCCGAGGACGCGCAATACCCGCGCCGGCACCCGCACCCGCCGGCGGTCGCCACGAAGGGCTTCGACGTCCTCGCCGGCGATCCATCCCGTGGGGGCGACGTTGAATACGCCGTCGAGCCGTTTTGAGACCGCCAGTCTCACCGCGTCGTCAAGGTCGCCACGGTCCACGTACTGCGCCGGGGGACTGTCGCCCAGCACCCGCACGGGGACCACGCCCGCGAGCACGCGTGCCAATGGGTCGGGCTCACCACCACCGAGCACGGTGACCGGTCTCAGCACCGCCAGCGTGCGACCGGGTCCGGCCGCCTTCCAGTCGCGGGCGATACGCTCGACTTCCGCCAGCTCGATCGCCATGTCGAACCCGGGGTTGGGGCGGACGGCGGCGTCCTCGGTGATGGGGACGGGGTTGTCGGCCCACGCGCCATAGACCATCGCCGACGACACGCACACCACGGCGGTCATGCCGGGACCGGCATCGGCGAAGACCTTCCGCGCTGTGGCCGGCGTCACACCACCATCGGGCCCGATGACCAGCACATCCTCCATCGCCCTTACCATGGCCGCGATGGCAGAAGAAGGTCCAAGCGGCCCCAATCCGTTCGAGGGAATGCCGATCTTCAGCGACCTGGCGCGGATGTTCAGCCAGCAGGGACCGGTCAACTGGGACGTCGCTCGCCAGATCGCACACTGGCTAGCCACTGACGGGCAGCCGGAGCCGAATGTCGATCCCACCGAACGCATGCGCCTCGAGGAACTGCTTCGGGTTGCCGACTTGCGCGTGGTCGACGCCACCGGTCTGTCGTCGTCCACCACGGGACGCGTCATTGCTGTCGTCCCCGTGACGCGCGCGCAATGGGCGGGCCGGGCTCTCGACGATCATAAGCGACTGCTGGAACGGCTGGCAACGAGCCTTCAGGGGAACGACGCGCGGGGTGGCCCCGAAGACGTCGACGCGTTGGGCCGGCCCGATCCGACGACCGATCTCCTCGGAAACCTCGGGCAGATGATGGCGCCGGTGCTGCTCGGGATGCAGTCGGGGTTCATGACCGGCCACCTGGCCAAGCGGGCGCTCGGGCAGTACGACGTTCCGATTCCCCGGCCGCCGTCCGACGAACTGGCCGTGGTGCCCGCCAACATCGACGCGTTCGCGAGTGAGTGGTCGCTGCCCGTCGACGACGTTCGCCTCTGGGTCTGCCTGCGCGAGGTGACCTATCACGCGCTGCTCGGCCGCCCGCACGTCCGGTCGGCCCTCGACGGACTCCTCGACGACTACGTCTCGGGCTTCGAGGTCGACGCCGACGCCCTCGAGTCGAGCTTCGGGTCCTTCGATCCCGCCGACCCTGCCGGCCTGCAGGAGCTGCTGGGCAATCCTGAGACCCTGCTCGGCGCCCTCCAGACCGACGCGCAGCGCCGCACGCTCGGCAGGATCGAGACGCTGACCACCGTGATGGCTGGCTACGTCGACCAGGTCATGGACAGCGTCGGCGCCACCCTGATCGGCACGTACTCGATGCTCACCGAGGCGTTGCGGCGCAGGCGGGTGGAGGCCACGGAGGCCGACAAGTTCGTCGAGCGGCTGCTCGGTCTCGAGTTGGGACAGCCGCAGTACCAGCGGGGGACGGCGTTCGCCCGCGGCGTCGTCGAGCGCGCCGGCGTGGCCGGTCTCAACCGGCTCTGGGAGTCGGCCGAGCACCTCCCCACCGCCGCCGAGCTCGACGCCCCCGGCCTCTGGCTGGCCCGCATCGACCTGCCGTCGGACCTAGAAGACGGCTCCTAATCGACGACCACGATGGCGTGGTTGCGAAGCCGACCACGGTCAACGCGGATCAGACCGATCGTGTGATGGGCCTGGCGGCGACGCTGGGTCGGCGATCCGGGGTTGAACAGGCGCTGCCCGTCGAGCCCCTCTTCGTCGACTGGCTCGTGGCTATGACCGAACACGACCACGTCGGCGTTCGGGAAGCGGCGCTGCATGCGGGCGGCGCGGCCGGCACGCGCACCGCTGTCGTGCACCATGGCGAGACGCACCCCGTCGACGTCGAACTGTTGCTCGATGGGAAGCGCGCCCGCGAGGTCAACGTCGTTGTTGCCTAGGACGGCACGCACCGGCGCGAAACCACCGAGCTCGTCGAGCAAGTCGGCCGCAACCACGTCTCCGGCATGGAGGATCAGGTCTGCCCGTTGGAGGGCCTCGTAGACACGGTCGGGAAGCCGCCGCGACGAGCCGGCGCGGATGTGCGTGTCGGACAGCACGACGATGCGCGTCAGCGCTGCCGTCCTCTGGTCCCGCCGTAGTAGGTGAACGCCGCGAACGCGCACACGAAGCCGAGGGAGCCCATACCGAAGCGGGCAGGGATGGGGAAGATCACGGGCAGCGCCGCGGCGGCCACCCACACGAGCTGGAAGCGGGTCTCGAACCGCGCGAACGCCCGACCCCGGACGTGGTCGAGGGCGTCGCGCTGCACGATCGAGTCGAAGGCCAGCCTGCCGGCGTTGGCGGCAAGGCCGACGGCCGCCGCCAGCGCGGCGGCCGCCGGCCGGCTGCCGAAACGAGCGGCGACGAAGCCCACCACGCCCGCCAGCAGCAGCGAGCCGGCGAGAATGCGCTCCTCGGCCACGACCCGGCGGATGCGGGGGGCGACGACCGCGCCAAGGAACGAGCCCGCCATGCTGGCGGCGATCACCGACCCGAACCACCACGACGGCGCGTGGGCCCGTCGCAGCATGAACGCGACCAAGAACGTGAGGAAACCGACGCTCCCCCGCAGCACGGCCATTGCCGTGGCCGCCATGCGGATGCCCGCGGTCCGCATCGCCGCCCGGTCCGCTGACAGCTCCTGCTGTTCCGGCGCCGTACCACGGGGCACACGGGCGCCGGCGATGGCGGCGGCGACGAAGACGACGGCCGCCAGGCGCAGCACCCACGAGGCCCCCAGAAAGCTCAGCTTGAGCACGAGGGCACCGGGCGCGGCGGCGGCGAACCCCGCCAGCACCGCGATCACCGCGAGACGAGAGTTGGCCTCGACCAGCTCGTTGTCGGACTGCACCACCGCTGGCACCAGCGCGCTCCTGGTCACCAGGTACGTCTTCGACAGCACGAGGATCGCGAATGCCTCGGGAAACAGCAGCAGGCCGTTCACGTGGCGGGCCATCCCCAAGCACACCAGCGCCCGCCCCGCGGCCGAAAGCACGACGATGACTCGGCGGCCGCCCTTGCTGCGGTCCAGCGCGGGGCCGATCAGCGGCGCCAACACGGCAAACGGCGCCATGGTCAAGAGCAGGTACAGCGCCACCTTGCCCCTGGCCTCGTTGGGCGAGATGGAGAAGAACAGAGACCCCGCCAGGGCCATGGTCACCAGCGTGTCGCCGGCCAGCATCAGCGCATGGGTGACGGCCAGCTTTCGGAAATCGGACGAGCTCGCAGCGGGCGGCGGCATCCGCAGTGGCCGCCAACCCTCTTGATCCGACACCGTCCGCATCGTAGGGGTGGTCGCCTTGCCCCTTAGGAAGCCTGTTCTGCGGCTCCGATACGGGCCAGATCGGCGCCCAGGTGCGCAGCGGCGTCGGGCGCCTCGAGCGCGGTAACGCCCACGATCGACGTCACCGATACGTACCCGGCGCGCACCAGGGCGGTGTCGGTATCGGGGTCGGGAGGCACGCCCGTGCCCTCGAGCTCGACCTCGAGGTGGCCTTGCTCCGACTCGCCCATCGACGCCCGCACGGTGCCGAAGGGCGCCAGTCGCGCCTGCCTGACACCGAGCAGCCGATCAGCAGGCACGTTCGGGACGTTGACATTGAGCACGGTGCCCGACGGCTGGGCGGCCACCCACTCGGCCGCTGACGCCCCGACGGCGGCGGCCACCTCCGTGTAGCGGGGCTCGCCCACGCCCATGCTCACGGCTACGGCCGAGACACCCTGGTTGGCGGCGGTCAGCGCCGCTCCGACGGTGCCCGAGTGGATCACCGCCCGCCCGGTGTTAGGCCCGGGGTTGACGCCCGACACCACCAGCTCAGGCCGCTCTCCCAGCCCGCCGAGACAGGCGATCAGCACCGCCAGCGCCGGAGGGCCGTCGACCGCGTACGCGGGGACCCCGGGTAGCTCGGTGATGTCGACCTTGAAGACCCGGGGCCGGCTGACGAGCGTCAGGCCGATCGCCGCGCTGCTCCCGCTGCGATCGTCGAGCGGGCCGAAGACCGTGATGTCGTGGCCGTTGGCCGCGAGCGCCCGGGCGAGCGCGTGGATGCCCGGGGCGTCGACGCCGTCGTCGTTGGTCACGAGGATTCGCACGGCGCGCTCCCCGTTAGCTGTCGCTGCCCTCGCCCAGCTCTTCGTCGGGGATGCCGAGATCCCAGTCGAGCAGGAGGTTCTCCCGCTCGGCGTCGCGCACGACCCGCTCTCGGTTGCGCCGGAACTGCGGGTCGTGGGGCGGGAGGAGGAGCAGCCGGGCCAGCGCCCGCTGGCGGAACTCCTCGATCAGGTTGCGATCGCCAAAGTCGGAGTGCACGTCCCAGTGGGGAGCGGCGGGGCCGAGGTACACGATGCGGACGTGACCGCGCGGCGGCTGAGGTGCCTCGAGCGCCTCGGGTGTCTGTGCCATGGAAGTCAGGCTACCCGGGCGTCTGCGGGCCTCTCGATCCGAGGGTCACCGACACCGTCTGCTCGCTGCCGTTGCGTTCCAACTTCACGTCGACCTTGTCGCCGGGCTTGTGCTTGCGCACCGCCGCACCCAGATCATCGGAGGAGGTGACGGCGTCACCGCCGAGCGAGGTGATCACATCTCCGGGGCGGAGGCCGGCGTTGTCGGCGGGCGTGCCCGGGCTCACCGCGTAGACGAGGGCCCCTTTCGAGGTCTTGATGCCAAAGCGCTGCTTCACATCGTCGGTCAGGGTGACGGTCGTGACTCCCAGGAAGGTTGCCGCTCGCACCTTGCCGCCGCCCTTCTTGAGGTCTTCTGCGATCGGGCGGGCGGTGTCGATGGAGATGGCAAAGCCGATGTTCTGCGCCGAGGTGGGCGAGGCGATGGCGGTGTTGATGCCGACAACCTCACCGTCGGCGTTCACCAGCGGCCCGCCGGAGTTGCCGGGGTTCACCGCGGCGTCGGTCTGGATCATGTGCTCGAGACGCTCGCCCTCGGCGTCGAGGGTGCGATCGAGGGCCGAGACGATGCCGGAGGTGACCGTCGGGCCTCCCGGGAGGTTCAGCGCGTTGCCGATGGCGACGAGAGCGTCGCCCACCCGCAGGTTGGCCGAGCGCCCGAACTTCACCGTAGGCAGATTGCTGACGCCTTGGATGTGGATAAGGGCGACGTCGGCGGTGGGATCGCTGCCGACGACGACGGCGTCGTGGGCGTTGCTGTCGCGGTCGACGGTCACCTTGATGTCGGTGGCGTTCTCGACGACGTGAGCGTTGGTGAGGACGTCGCCATCGGGGGAAATGATCATGCCGGTGCCCGCGCCCCGCTCGGGCACGACCTGGAAGAAGGAGTCCTGGCTGAAACCGCGGGTGCGGACGGCGACAACGGCGGGCTCCACCTTGGCGAGGATGCCCTGGATGTCCTTGGGCTTGACCAACTGGCTGGTGTTGGCACCGAAGGTCTGGCGGTACTCCACCCGGCTCGGACGATCGATGAGTGCGACAAGCCCGCCCGACAGCAGGCCTCCGATGAGGGCGCCGATCAGGGCGGGAATTGCCCAGCCGCCGGAACCCCCAAGCCGGCCCCCCAAACCGCGGGGAGGCGGAGGGGGCGGCACCCACGGTGAGGTGGGCTCGGTCACCTCCGGGCTCGGTCGGGTGTCGACCAACACGTCATCGTCCACGGGGCCCTCCTCGCTCACCAGCTATCACCTCCCCAACGTCGGGCGATCCCTACCGGTTCCAGCACCGGTCGTTTCCGGCGCCACCCCGCAAAGATTCAGGAATCCGGGAACCGGGAAGCATCCTCGCACCGTCTCACCCCCGTATCACGGGTGTTAGGGAACCATCGCTTCGGCCGTCTCGTTGGAAGGTTGCAACCAGGAGGAGGGCCCCACACGGATGGAAGACTGGATGGCGTTGGGGAACTGCCGGGCCTACTCGCCCGACGTCTTCTTCCCCAGCGACGGCGTGGGCGTGGACGTCGCCCGTCGCATTTGCGCTGATTGTCCGGTAAAGGTGGCCTGCCTGGAGTACGCCCTCCGCAACCACATCGAGCACGGCGTCTGGGGCGGCGCGTCCGAGCGTGAGCGGCGCCGCATCGCCCGCCGCCGCCGCCTCGAGGCCGCCGCCCACTAGCGCTTCAGCGCTCGGAGGACCGCCCGGCAGCCGGCGCGAAGCCGGTCGAGGAACGACGGACGGGGCCCGCGGGGTACGCCGGCGCTGGCCTGCACCACATCGGTGAGCGGCCCGTCGCCCACGGCCGAGAGGACCCGACCCCGGCCTCGCCAGAGCAGCACGTGGCCCCCCGCCCACGCGTAATGCCATCCCTGCGTCCCGCCGATCGCGACTCGCTCGCCCCCTGACGGCAGCGCGCCGGTGCGTAGCCGCCCCGCTTGTTCGAACAGCGAAAGGCCGTAGACGCCGTCGCTGTAGATGAGGTGCACGAGCGGGCCCCGGCGATAGATGCCCAGCCGCTCGTAGCCACCGGGAAGCACCGCGGGCGCTTGATTGCCGCTGACCGGCGCCACCACCGGTGAGTGCACGCGGGGCGACGGCATCGCCCACATCGGGCCCCCCACGCTGATCTGCTGGAACTCGATCGATCGTACGGGCGTGCCCGCGACGGCGTACTGCTCACGTCCAAGCAGCAACCCGGTCTCGGCGTCGAGCCACACTCGCTCGACGATCGCGTTCCCCCGGCGGACGTCCACGGCCAGCGTCGGCCGGCCCGCGACCAGGGCCCCGGCGGCTGAGGAGAGCGAGTACTTGGCCGACGGGTGGGGGATGCCCATCGAGGCCAGGCCCGCGGGCCAAAGCGAATCCCATCCGCTGCCCGGGCGGCGGATCGGGCGCTCGTCTCTCCGGGCAAGGACGGACGCGGGGCCGTCGATCATCAGCGCCCCGCCGCCGGCCCGCACGTCGACGAGCTGTTCGTGTTCGCCGGCGGCGTCGTGCCAACGCACCCGCACCTGCCCGGCAAAGGCGTAGTTACCCGCGGCCCGCCGGGCGGCCTCGAGCGGGTTCTCCCCGGGCGCCGGCGGGGACCCGGGCTGCGACGCCACGGGCGTAGCCGTGGCGAGGACGGCGACCGCGATCACGCCCGACGCCAGCGCGGTGAGCCGTCTCATGGCCGGAACGACACCGGGACGCCGACCGGGGCCAGCTCGCTGACGGGGTCGCCGGCAACCGAGGCGGTGGCGGCGTGGTCCTCGACGAGCTGGTTCACCGGCGGGGTGACCGAAGACGGTTGCGGGGACCGCAGCCCGACGATCGCCACGCCCGCGAGGGCCGCGCCGACCAGAGCGGCGACGGCCCGGCGCCGTCGGCGTCCGGCGATGACCGACGGGTAGAACGACGCCGGCGGCTCGACGGGCGGCAACGAACGGATCAGCGCGCGGGCCTCGCTTGCCAGCGCAAGCTCGTGAGCGCAGTCGGCGCACCCGTCGGCGTGAGCCTCGGCGGCAATTCGGGCCGCAGGCGTGAGCTCGCTGTCCAGCAGCCCGCTCAGAAGGTCTGCGAGGTGCCCACCGGTCATCGGGCCGCCGCCTTCGGCGGCTGCGCCAATGACCATTGGCGCGATGTCTTTGGAGCTGCGCTCCTCGCTCCGCTGCGGTGCTCGCTCAACGGAGCGCCCTTCGCAGTGCCATGCGTCCGCGATGGATGCGGCTGCGCACGGTGCCGATCGGCACGTCCAGCGCCTCGCTGATGTCCTCATAGGAGAGGCCCACGACGTCGCAGAGCACGACCGCGGCGCGGAAATCCTCGGGCAGCGTGATCAGAGCCCGCTGGATGTCCTCCGGAAGCTGGCGGCGGGCGAGCTCCTCGTCAGCCGGGACGGATGCGGGCAGCACGAGATCGGGCTCTGCGGCGAGCGACTCAACCGGACGACGCCGCCGCCGGCGAACCTCGTCGAGGAACGCGTTGGTGGTGATCCGGCTTAGCCAGCCCTCCATCGAGCCCGGCTGATACGTCAAGAGGCCCCTACGGACCCGCAACAAAACCTCCTGCACCAGATCCTGCGCGTCGTCGTCGTTCCCGGTCAGGCGATAGGCGACCTGATAGAGGAACCGCCCGTGGTCGCGGGCGACGCTCTCCCACGTCGGCGGCTTCTGGGGCCGCCCATCGTCATCCATGGAACGACGGTGGCGGCCACCGGGTTCCCAGCAGCGGCGGTGCCCCTAGGAACTGGGCGGAACGTCCGGCGCCGGCGGTGATGGGGTCTGGGCCTCGCTACGGGCCTTTGCCTCCCGTTCGGCGAGGAGAGCGTCGAGCTCGGCCTTGGACATCGTGACCTGCTCGTCGCCGGCGGCATCCTTCTCGTCGTCGTCCTTGCCGTCGTTGACGCCCTTCTTGAACTCCTTCGACGCTTGGCCGAGCGAGCGGGCGAGCCGGGGTAGACGGCTCGATCCGAACAGCACCAGCACGATGACGAGCACGATGATCAGTTCGGTGGGGCCAAGGTTCATGGCGCTTACAGCCTAGCGGCGGTGGCCATCATCTCCGCGTCGTCCTCTGCAGCCACCGCGAACGACACCGCGCCGAACCCGACGATGAAGCTGGAGACGCCGAGCGACTCCCACTCCTCGAGCTGCGCCCGCACCTCCTCCACCGTCCCGACGAGATGGCCCCGGCGATAGTCGTCGAGCGACATCCCGTCGAGCACTCCGGGCGGCGTGACCTGACGGAGGCGCTCCCAGCGGCGGGCCAGGTCGCGCGCATCTTCACCCACGAGCGTGTAGAGGCCCAGCGACCGCGTGACCTGCGCAGGGTCACGGCCCGCCCGCTCGCACGCGGCCTCCAGTACTTCAAGACGTGACCGGTACTCCTGAGGGGTGAAAGTCCACACCGCGTTCCACCCGTCGGCGTGCCGGGCGGCGACGTCGATCGATCCGTCGCCTTTGCCACCCACCCAGATCGGCGGGTGCGGCTGCTGAACGGGGCGAGGGAGGCACCGGGCGTTTTCGACGCGGTAGTGGCGACCCGCGAACGAGAAGGGCCCGCCGCCGAACATGCCCCGGACGATTTCGATCGCCTCGGTCAACTGTTCCAGTCGCACCGGCAGTGGCTCGAACGGAATGCCCGCCGCTTCGAACTCGCGCCGTAGCCAACCGGCGCCCAGCCCGGCCACGAGCCGGCCGCCGCTCAGGACGTCGACGGTGGCGAGAGCCTTGGCCGTGACCGCCGGCGGCCGCAGCTGGGCGCACAGCACGAGCGTTCCGAGCCGCACCCGGCTGGTCTCACGGCTGATGGCTCCCATGGCGACCAGCGGGTCGAAGCCGCCGTACTCGCTCGAAGGCCCGCCGTACTTGGTGAGCGGGAGGAAGAGGTGGTCGGCGAGCCATACCGAGCCGAAGCCCAGCGCCTCGGCCCGCTGTGCCCAACCCACGACCGTCGGCCAGCGGATGGGTACCTCCCCCGGCACGGAGAAGTCGAACTGCGGCAGCGCCAGCCCGACCTCCATCGTGGGAGTGTAGGGATCCCTGATACGGATCCCTAAGTCTGTGCTCGAGTGCGTCGTGAACGTCAGCGAAGGCCGTCGCCAAGACGTGCTCGAGGCGTTGGACGCCGCCGCCGGCCGCGAGCTCCTCGACCGTCACAGCGACCCGCACCACAACCGCAGCGTGTTCACGCTCGCCGGTCCCGGGCTCGTCGAGGCGGTGCGGGCGGTGACCCGCACCGCCATCGCCGCCATCGACATCGCCCGCCACGTCGGGGTGCACCCGCGCCTCGGTGCGGTCGACGTCGTCCCGTTCGTGCCGTTGGAAGACAGCGGGCTGGCCGACGCCCTGGGAGCTCGCGACGCGTTCGCCGACTGGGCGGCGTCGATCGGGGTGCCGTCGTTTCTGTACGGCCCCGAGCGGACGCTGCCCGAGATCCGCAAGCTGGCCTACACACGGATCCGCCCCGACGTCGGCGGCCCTAACCCTCACCCCACCGCCGGCGCCATCTGCGTGGGTGCCCGGCCGCCGATGGTGGCCTACAACCTGTGGCTGGCCAGCGACGACGTCGCCCTCGCCGCCGAGATCGCCAGCGACATCCGCAGCCCCATCGTGCGCGCGCTAGGGCTGCGGCTCGGAGAAGGGACTCAGGTGTCGATGAACCTTCTCGAGCCCCTGGTGTTCGGCCCCGACCGGGCGTGGGACTTCGTGGCGGCGCGAACCGCGATCGAACGCGCCGAGCTCGTTGGGCTTGTCCCCGCGGCGTATCTCGAACGGATCCCGGCGGAGCGGTTGGCCGAACTGGACCTCGACGTGTCGCGCACGATCGAGGCCCGGATCGAAAGGATGTCTTAGGCGGAGGCGACGTCCCCGGCGTTGGCCCGGCGGGCCAGGGCGCGAGCCCGGCGGATGCGCCGGCGCTCCCGCTCGCTCATCCCGCCCCAGATGCCGAACTTCTCGCCGTTGGCCAGCGCGTACTCGAGGCACTCGACGCGCACGATGCAGGCGCGACAAACCTCCTTGGCCTCCCTCGTCGACGCCCCCCGTTCGGGAAAGAATAGGTCGGGGTCGACGCCAAGGCAGTTGGCGTTGTCCTGCCAGCTACGGTCTTCTTCCATGTGGTTGCTACCGATGAAGGACACCCGCACTGGTCCTGCCTCCCCTCAAAGGCCATCGGTGTAATTACAGGATTGTTATGCAGATGGGGGGCGAGCGCAAGGGGGGATTTCACTGGACATCGAGGCGGTGCAGGGCGACATCACCCGCGAGCAGGTGGACGCCGTCGTCAACGCCGCCAACCAGGCCCTCGGTGGCGGCGGCGGTGTCGATGGCGCCATCCATCGGGCGGCGGGGGCGGCCGAGCTGCATGCGGCGTGCGCCGAGCTGGGCGGCTGCGCCACCGGCGACGTCAAGGCCACGCCCGGGTTCGCCCTGCCCGCCCGCTGGATCATCCATGCCGTCGGCCCCCGTTACCGCGACGGCAAGCACGGCGAACCCGAGCTGTTGGCCTCGTGTTACCGGCGCAGCCTGGAAGTTGCCGACGAGCTCGGTGCGAAGTCGGTGGCGTTTCCAGCGATCTCGACGGGAATCTACGGCTACCCGCGCGAGGACGCTGCCCGCATCGCGGTCGAGACCTTGCGGTCGACGCCGACGGAGGTCGAGCTCGCCCGCCTCGTGGCCTTCGACGACGAGACCCTGCGGCTCTACGAGGAGCTCCTCGCCACCTGACATGCCGCGACTGCTCGTGGTGCACCACACACCCTCGCCTTCGGTGCATTCGATGTTCGAGGCGGTGATGTCGGGCGCGAAGGATCCCAGCATCAAGGGCGTCGACGTGATCGCTCGTCCCGCGCTCACCGCCACAGCCATCGACGTGCTCGAGGCCGACGGCTACCTGCTCGGGACGACGGCGAACCTCGGGTACATGTCCGGTGCCCTGAAGCACTTCTTCGACCTGATCTACTACCCGTGCCTCGACGCCACCGTGCGCCGCCCCTACGGCCTGTTTATCCACGGCAACGACGACACCGGCGGCGCCATCGCCGCCATCGAGAAGATCACGACCGGACTGCAGTGGCGCCAATCGGCCGCTCACGTCTCCGTCGTCGGCGAGCCCTCGCGCGAGGATCTCGACGCCTGCACCGAGCTCGGCGCGTCCATCGCTGCCAGTCTGACGCTCGATTAGCCGGCGCGGCGGTTCTTCATCGCCCGCTTCTGCTCGATGAAGTCGACGAGGACGTAGTCGCCCAGGGTCTCGGGTGTGGTGAAGAACGCCCGGCCGCGGTTCATCTGGGTGAGCTTCTCGACGAACGTGCGCAGGTGGCTGTTGGCGTCGAGCATGAAGGTGTTGATGCGGATGCCCTCGCGCGTGCAGCGGGCGACTTCCTTGAGCGTGGCCTCGACGGTCTCGCGCACCGGCGGGTAGTTGAAGAACACGTCGCCGTCGGGAAGCAGATGGGCGGTGGGCTCGCCGTCGGTCACCATGATGATCTGCTTGGTGCCGCTCTGGCGGGCGAGGATGCGGCGGCTGATCAAGAAGGCGTGCTGCATGTTGGTGCCGTAGACGAAGTCCCACGACACCTCGGGCAGCTCCTCGGCCTTCAGCTCCCGCGCCACCTCGCTGAAGCCCACGATGCCGAGGAAGTCGCGTGGGAACTGCGTCTGGATGAGCGAGTGCAGCGCCATCGCCACCTTCTTGGCAGCGAGGAAGTTGTCGCGCATCGGCATCGACAGCGACAGGTCGAGCATGAGCACGGTGCTCGAGCGCGTCAGCGTCTCGGTGCGGTCGAT
>Ga0070708_100002554_pt1 | contig 14077 bp, 7 predicted proteins | sample KBSK5503metaG_FD_65469 | JGI IMG/M metagenome (GOLD analysis project Ga0070708, IMG submission 65469) | Corn, switchgrass and miscanthus rhizosphere microbial communities from Kellogg Biological Station, Michigan, USA - KBS K5-50-3 metaG | ecosystem: Host-associated > Plants > Roots >...
GTTGGTTCGTGTGATTTCGTGGATCGTCCTGTTTTTATGGAAGAAAGGAACGATCCACGAAATCACACGAACTAAACACGAAACTCATTACAGACTCAATTTACTTTTGAGGCAAAGCCGTACAGAACCGCGAGCGTAGCGACCGGATGCCACGATTCAACTCTCCCGTTGCTCTAATTACATCGGTGTGAGGTTGAATGGCGGCATCCGGTCGCTACGCTCGCGGTTCTGTACTGGAATCTTAGAGGGTGCAGATTTTGACACTTTTTAGGTTGCCGGGTAAAGCGCCGCCCCCCGCTTCAATCTTGAAGGCCACCCATCGGCAGAATCTAACAGCTCAAGACCTGTAACCTCGCAGGTAAGGAAGCCGGACCCTGATCATTTTTCATTTATCATTTTTCATTTGCCATTTCGCCATTGATCATTCAGCTCTATAGGCCATAGGGACTGTCTGAGGCTTATCAATTGCCAAATGAAAAATGTCGAATGAAATGAAAAATGATTCGGGTCTACCTTCCTTACTGCGATACTAATGAGGCGAGTTGTTGTTCTTGTTGGTGAGTGGCTTTCAAGGTTGTTTAGGTTAAGCTTGGCACATTCGTCTTAGAATGCAGCGAAGGAAATCGCGATTTCAAACCAGCAAAACAGTGAAACCGGAATGGTAGTATTGGATCCTGTCTGCGGCATGACAGTCGATCCTGAATCGGCCGCTGGCTCGTTTGAGCACAAGGGCGAGACTTACTACTTCTGCAGTGCACATTGCCTGCACAGATTTCGCGGTGAACCCGAGCAATTTCTCAGTCAAACCAGCAAGGCCTCACCAAACCAGCCGGTTTTAATAAAGGGCATGAGCGCTTCAGGTAGCAGTACTGCGAGCCCGGGCACGGAATACACCTGTCCGATGCATCCTGAGATAATTCGGGACAAACCCGGAAACTGTCCAATCTGCGGTATGGCCCTCGAGCCGCGGATTGCTTCGCTTGAAAAAGAAGAGAACCCAGAACTAACCGAAATGACGCGGCGATTCTGGGTGAGCGTTATTCTCACGGTCCCTCTCCTCTTAATAGCCATGAGTGATTTGGTTCCGGGCAATCCTCTGGAAAGAATTGTCTCGACGCGCGCGCTTGGTTGGATTCAATTTGTACTAGCAACGCCGGTAGTAGTCTGGGGCGGGTGGCCATTCTTCGTGCGCGGCTGGCACTCGATCGTAAATCGCAGCTTGAACATGTTCACACTGATCGGCCTGGGTGTGTCCGTCGCATATATTTTCAGTCTGATTGCGAAGTTGTTCCCCGAAATCTTTCCATTGTCCCTGCACGATCCGTCTGGTGAAATTCCGGTCTACTTCGAAGCAGCGGCAACAATCACCACACTTGTGCTGTTCGGCCAAGTGCTCGAACTTCGCGCGCGCAGTCAGACCGGCGCAGCGATCAAGGCGCTGCTTGGGCTTGCACCCAAGACAGCGCGTCGCATTTGCGAGGACGGTAGTGAGGAAGATGTTCCTCTGGAAAAGCTGCAGGTTGGCGATCGCTTAAGGGTGCGTCCCGGCGAGAAAGTGCCCGTTGACGGGGTCGTCATAGAAGGGTCGAGTGCTATAGACGAATCGATGGTCACCGGCGAGCCGATTCCGGTCGAAAAACACTTGGGCGACCGTGTGATTGGCGCGACGGTAAATGGCACAGGCTCTTTTGTGATGCGAGCGGAGCGCGTTGGCGCAGAGACGTTGCTATCGCAGATTGTCCAGATGGTTGCCGAAGCTCAGCGGAGTCGCGCACCAATTCAAAAACTGGCTGATGTTGTCTCTGCTTATTTCGTTCCTGCGGTTGTCGCGATTGCTGTTATCACATTTGTGGTATGGAGCATCTGGGGACCGGAACCGCGCATGGTGTATGGCCTGGTGAACGCAGTGGCTGTGCTAATCATTGCCTGTCCATGTGCATTAGGTCTCGCGACGCCAATGTCGATTATGGTGGCGACAGGAAAAGCCGCACAGAACGGAGTGCTCTTCAAGAACGCAGAAGCCATCGAGATCATGCGCAAGGTTGATACGTTGGTGGTTGATAAAACTGGAACACTTACTGAAGGAAAACCCAAACTCGTTAGTGTGGTTACGTCCCAGGCAGTTGATCAAGAGACGCTATTGAGATTAGCTGCAAGCCTCGAGCGGGGCAGTGAACATCCGTTAGCGGCTGCTATCGTCGCCGGCGCGCAAGAGCGCGGCATCGAGCCAACCAATGCGGCGATCTTTCAGTCACTGACAGGTAAAGGAGTAACAGGTGAGGTTGATGGTCGCAAGGTTTCGCTCGGGAATCGAGCCTTTCTTGATGACCTGAGAATCGATCCAGGAGAACTCGCGACGAGGGCCGAACCCCTGCGCGCCGACGGCCAGACTGTGATGTTCGTATTGGTAGACGGGAAGGCCGTGGGCTTTATAGGTGTCGCCGATCCAATTAAAAAAACCACGCCGGAAGCTATCAAGCAGCTACACGCAGAAGGCATTCGCGTTGTCATGCTTACCGGTGACAGCCGCACGACGGCCAACGCGGTGGCGCAGAAACTCAACATTGATGAAGTGGTCGCTGAGGTGCTTCCCGATCAGAAGGTTGAGGTCATTAAGAGATTTCAGGCTGAAGGAAGGTTTGTAGCGATGGCCGGCGATGGCATTAACGACGCACCGGCGCTTGCCCAGGCTCAGGTGGGCATAGCGATGGGAACCGGAACTGACGTGGCAATGAAAAGCGCGGGAGTTACCTTGATCAAAGGAGACCTGCGCGGCATCGTCCGAGCCCGAGTCCTTAGTCGCTTGACCATGAGGAACATCAAACAAAACCTCTTCTTCGCTTTCGTCTATAACTCTGTTGGGGTTCCCATCGCGGCTGGAGTTCTCTACCCGTCCTTCGGTGTCCTATTGAGCCCTATGATTGCCGCAGCCGCGATGAGCTTCAGTTCCGTGTCGGTTATTTTCAACGCGCTGCGTCTTCGCGGCGCACGATTGTGACTTGTGAGACAGGAGCCCAATATAGACGCTGAGGATTCATATAGTTTGTTTATAGCCCAACGCACTGAGCTCCTTTGGACGGAGTCGGGATTTCCTTCTGCGCATTCTCAGTGTCCTCCGTGGCTCCGTGGCTCCGTGGTGGTTGTTTTGGGGGTTTTTGTCACCACGAAGGCACGGAGAACACTGAGGCTGGATAGGGAAACCGAAGAGAAGAGTTTTCCGACAGACTCTAACGGAGTGAAAACTACAGCTTCGCGCTCAATCGGCTGGTATCTTTTCTCTTCAACGCTTCCGCGAGGTGGGCCCACTCATGATTTCCATGGGAAAGCTTGTAAAAATCACCGCGCTTATCCTCTTTCAAATCGCCAAGCATCTCATGAGTTTTACCGCTGTTGATCGCCTTCTCTGCGGCAAGCGATAGCGCATTAAAAGCATCCTCGTGCGAACGAGATTCTGACTCTTTAACAGCCAGCTTGGCCCGTTCATATGGAAATCGGTAATCACCCGGGTATTGTTTTTCTGCCTTGGCGAATGCTTGAAGGATCGCTGAGCGATCGGAAACTGTGCCGAAATTGCTCGCGGCAATTCGCCGTTCGCGAAGCCTGTTCAGCTCGTCGTCTTCAGGTCGAGCCACAGCGGCTCTCTGGACCGCGGGCTCGGTAGCTGGATCAGCCTTTACTTCTCGGCCAGGAGCTGCGGTCGGATCAGATTGGAGGTTGAGAGTAGCGGGTTGAGCGGCGGTTGCGGAAGCGATTCTTGATCCGGAACGCGTCAGTGCAAATACTGCAAGTGACACAAGCGCTAACCCAACTGCAGCGACAGCAATCAGTTTTAGCACTGACCCCTTCGATGAGCTAATCGGTTCCAGCTCTTTTGCCAGGGCCCATGAAAAAATGGGTGTGCCAGCGCCGCGCACATCATGCTGCACAGTTCGCTCATCCTCTTCATCAGTTTCGATCTCGGCCAGTGGCATTATCATTCGAGGCTTCCCCCGGTGGGTAACCGAGGACTCGGTTTTTGCCGTCAATTGGTTGCCGCATTTCCAACAGAAGGCGTATCTCGTTTCTACCAGAGAGCCACAAGAAGGACAGGGCGTAACAGGAGACTCCTCTTTTTTCGGTGCGACGAACTGTTTTGGTTCCTGGCGCGACGGTGTATCTATCTCATGGCCCTCAGCCGACGCTGTTTTCTTTGGCTGATCTTCCAACACCTCGAGAATGCCGGGCGCCTGGAGCTTCCATCCCTCGGGGGAATAGGTCACCTCGGCAGGTTGAATGATATACACCTCGCCCGCACCTGGTTTGATGCAGTGATAGTAGTCCTGATAGAACTCGTAAAAGGCCTTCCTTGTTGCAAACCGTGCCGGTCGCGGTAATAGGATCGTCTGGCTGTCTGGATTGTCATTGCTTATCGCGACGAACTCTCCGTCGTCCACTGGAACAAACAATTCACTCTCGTAGTCGAATGTTACGTTGACCTTATTCGCACTTTTAGTTCTTCTCACGTAGTGCGCTACTGAACAAGGAAAAGAAGGGCCGATGTCAAGGCGCTCCAGGCAAACTGGACAAGAATTAAGGGCAGTGATGAAGGAAGCGCCAAGTCCATCGCAAGTGTGTTCGCGCAAACCGTCGGCGTTCGCCTGCAAACATCCAGGACATACCGGTTGTGGCGCACCTTCTGATGTGAGTGTGAAGTTCTTTGTCTGCAGCGGACTGTTGGATTCGAAACTAATGGTATAGCAGCGGTCGCACAAATAGAGCATTGCACTCCGTCGTGTGCAGACCGGGCATTGCTGCAGGCTATGCTGAACCAAATCTATCGGACAAAAATGCTCGCAGTTGCAGCAGTATTGCCATTGAAGCTCACCCGCCGGCTTCGCCTCACCGTCGAAATCCAACTCACCTAATATATGACCTCGATTCTCACATTTGATGGGACTTTGCCGAGGAGTGAAGAATCCTCTTTTGTGTTCGGGACAGAATACTCTCATTGTCGTTGCTCCCTTGAAAGATGGGTGACCATTCAAGCTGTACTTTGCTCGAAGCATGAATCGTTGGAGATCGCGAAAAAGCCGGCCACGCCCGGCAAGCGCTGGGGAGCTGGAAAGAAAAGAAATCGGAGAGAGATTCAGAGTGCGTCGTCGGGACTAAAGCACCCTACAGGTAGTTACGCGCATAGATTAATGCCAGCCAATCCTGAACACAAGCCTAGAGGCGCGTCCTTATGCAGCAGGCCAGGTAATGAGTCCGCTCTTGTTACTATACCCACTTCTTACGGAGTGGTTTTTTGAGACGCGTGAATACCGGCGTGATCACGGAGCTGACATCAGCCATTGCGCTTGTAATTTCCGTTGGTCGGACGTCGCGTCTGCAATTTCTTCGATGCGCACTGTCGGACGATCGTAACCAGTAACAAGAACTGCCACCGTTGACACAACACCATCGCGCACGATTTCCACCCGCGCGGTGTCACCTACGTGAAGCGTTTCAAGCCAGGACCTGAAATCCATCGACGTCGCAACGGCGTGCCCGTCGAGCGAAACCAGGTGATCACCAGTGTGCAAACCCCCACGTCCCCATGCGCTGCCAGGGTTGGTGAGTCGGAGTCTCAACGCTGAGTCTCCCTGCGCGTTAAAGGCGGAGATCCGAAGATCTGGCTCCGGTTTTCCATCGCTGCCGAGCGCCGATGACCAGGACACCTGCGTGCGCAGTCCGATCGTTCGCAGATAGTGATCGAAGTCTAAGGGCCGGGCCCCCCTGACGTATGCTTCAAAGAACGGTTGGGCGTCGCAAGCGCAGACTTCGTGCACTACGCGCTCGATGTCGCGACCACTTATGCCGCGTTGCGGTGTGAACCGATCGCTCAATGTGCGCATCACGTCGTCGAGTGAACGTCGCCCGCCCGTTGTCTCGCGGATCATCAGGTCCAACATAGTGCCGAGCAAGTTACCCTGGAGATGGGTGCTGGCATAGTCATCGCCAAGCGCAAGCGGATCATCGGCTGCCCGGCTCACGCGTTCAGCCGAGATACGTGAATAGCTGGGCGAAGAAAGGTATACCGCGATGTTGTGCTCGAGGTACGCCACACGTGTTGACTCAAAGACGGGAAGCTTCGCGCGCCGCAACAGCAGGTCACTAAAATAGATTGTAACGCCTTCACTCCACCATAGTTCCGCTGTCGGGTCCGCAGGAAGGTACCGGACGCCGACGCGCTCGACTGGGCGCACATGCATCAAATTCCACGTGTGGAAGTACTCGTGGGCCGTCGTACTGAAGACGCCTTCAAGGCTTTGCGCGAGATTCTGGCTTCTCGCGCCGATGGTGACCGAATTGAGATGCTCAAGCGCACCGTACGCTCCGTCCAGATACAGAAACGTGTAACTGCGATAAGGTGGCTTTCCGAAGATCTTGAAAGCCTCAGTTACGAGTTGTCGAATGCCGGCGATGAAAGAAACAGTGTCAAAGTCCACCGGGTTTGGTTGGGGGAAATATACAATCTGATGCCGCACACCATTCACAGCAACATTCCAGCGCCGGAATTGGCCAATAACGATGGGCGAGTCCAACAGCAACTCGACGGATGATGCAGCAAATGTTTGCGGATCATTAGTGGGATCGAGTCCGGCGGCAATAGCCCAACCTTTGGGGAGGTCGAGCGTCACGCGCGAGCGCGCCGACGTCGCACCAACGACGTACATGAGCGAGTGCAGATCGCCGACCAGGCCACCTGTTTGTGTGAGAAATGGCTTCCATGCCGCGCGTGTTGGTGTAGTTTGCGGCGGTAGATGAACGCGGTACTTTACGGTCAGATCACCGCTCGGCGCGACGACGCGCCACACCGGACTTTCTTCGCGTGTAACCTCGAGTGTGGCGCCTCGCGACTCGGCAGTGAGATTCTCGACATAGCGCCAATAACGGTCGTCGTATTCCGGATGCGACGCCATTGCAATACGCACAGTGTCGCCGGCACCACGAACTCGCATTTCGACCTTGAAGCCTGACAAATCCGCCGCGTCGACATGAATTCGATAGGAGATGCGTGGGCGCAATGTTTGGCATAGGAGTGAGGACTGCGAACCCAAAGCGATGAGAAAGAGAAAGGCTGCCAACGCGCGAGTTGTGACAGATTTGAAAGTGGGTAGGTAAAGAAAGCGCATGGTAGTTAGACTCGCACAGGTGGATTAACCATCCATTTTTTTCTTGGTACAGGTGTCAAATGTCAGACTTGATCGGGGGTCGCAGGTATCAACAACGTGGAAAGCAAAGAAAAATTAAAAGATAGATGGGGATTCTTTCACCGGTATTAACAGAAAGGCCAGGTAAGAAGTTCTGTCAAGCAAAAGCTATAGAAGCCGGTAAACAAAATACCGGCGATCTTAAAAGGCGTGGTCTTCAACTGAGAAGGCCGCGCTTTTTTCCCTTACTCTTTCCTTTGTCGTAAAATCAAATATCGATCATGGCAACAGCTTCGAACTGGTTAATCTGGGCACTCTTGTCCGCTGCATTCGCGGCGCTCACCGCTATCTTTGCGAAGGTGGGACTGGAAGGCGTCGATTCCGATCTGGCGACTCTGGTTCGAACCTTCGTCATCATCATCGTACTCAGCGCGTTCGTGTACTTCGCCGGCAAATGGGCCAATCCATTTGAGCTTTCCTCGCATACATTGCTCTTCCTTGTGCTTTCGGGTTTGGCGACTGGAGCATCGTGGGTGTGCTACTTCCGCGCACTAAAAATCGGTGAGGCATCGAAGGTCGCGCCCGTCGACAAACTCAGTGTCATGCTGGTAGCCATATTTGCGGTTTTGTTTCTCCATGAGCGCCCATCTGCACGTGAGTGGATCGGTATTCTCATGGTTGGCGGAGGCGTTCTTGTGCTCGGGTTGAAGAGGTGAGTCTGGTCAGCTAGTTTTTCTGGGAAAAACTAGCCAGGTTCTAAGTCCTGAAATTCGTTCACGTAACACTCAATGTCAGAACCGCGAGCGGTAGCGACCGGGTCGTTCATGTAACACTCACCGGAAGTACCCAACGCAGCGGCTACCAATGACTTTTTAAATTGAGCATTTCGCAACGACCCGGTCGCTACCGCTCGTGGTTCTGCATTAAGTGGGCCCGAACGTGTTCCCCTGACTGGTTTCAAACGTTAAGGCAAACGTTGTTTGTGGATGGCATCAAGTAACGAGGGAAAACAGGCGAATCACTCGAATAACAAAATGCCGCTCCAGAATTCCGTATGATCATACACATCAAGCACAATTAACCAAATAGGAGAAATATATCAGGAGATTCAGCGCGGCAGCGCGCAACAAAAAGTCCCAGCCAAACGTACCTCAGCTTAAGGTTGGGATGATGGGTTGTTCGATTGGCGCTGATGCGAGATTATATTTACGTATCAGTAAAGCCGAACCTGAGAATAACGACATGAAATATCCAGGGTTGAGTTATCGATCGGGAGTCATGATTTTACTGGGCGTAATCTCGCCCTTCTTCTTGAACGGCTGCGCGAATCAGGCTCAACAGAGCTTCGACCGGCCGCCGGCGCCCGTGTCGGTCACCTTCGCGACTACCCAGGACGTGCCTACCTACCTGGATGCAATTGGCAAGACCGTGGCCCGAGAGGTTGTTTCCATTCAGTCGCAGGTTTCAGGACGCATAGTCCAGATCCATTTCACTGATGGCGCCAATGTGAGAAAGAATGATCTGCTTTTCACCATTGATACGCGGCCCTACGAGGCGAGTCTCAAGCAGGCTCAAGCCAACCTTTCCCGGGACGAGGCCTTGAAGAAACAGGCCGAAGCGAACCTGCTCCGAGAAATCGCCCAGGCGAAGTGGGGTGAAACTCAGGTTAAGCGGTACCGAGAGTTACTTGAGGGCGGTGTAGTTCCACGTGAGCAGTACGAACAGTTGCGGGCAAATCAGGACTCTCTTAATGCCAATGTTGGTGCTGCCAGAGCGGCGGTAGGCAGTGCAGATCAGGCGATGAAGGTGGACGCAGCAGCAATTGAAAGCGCGAAGGTGGCACTCAGTTACTGCTATATTCGCTCGCCCATCGACGGTCGCGCCGGACAACGGCTCGTGGACCTTGGAAACGTCGTCAACCCAGGCGGAGCCGGGAACAACGGCTCTGGCGGCAACGGTACGTCCGGTAACGGTAATGCCTTGCTGGTAATCGAGCGGCTGGATCCGATTTATGCCGACTTCACGATCTCCCAAAATGATCTGACAGAAGTGCAGCAACAGATGCGTGCTGGCTCCCTCAGAGTCGAGGTGCGCCTGCCCGATACGAGCGACGCTCCGGTAAGCGGTCAGCTAACATTCCTGGACAACGCCGTACAAAATGCGACCGGCGCAGTAAATCTTCGCGCGACTATACCTAATGGAGGGCATCTTTTCTGGCCGGGCCGTTTCGTCAACGTTCGGCTCGTATTGAGCACCATACATCAAGCCGTGTTGATTCCGTCTACCGCACCGCAGATGTCGGCGAAGGGATCGTTTGTATACGTGGTTAAGCAAGACTCGACTGCTGAACAGCGAACTGTGGCGTTGGGCCAACGGCAGGGAGATCTAATCGTTGTCGAGAAGGGCGTGGAACCGGGCGAACGCGTCGTCACCAACGGACAATTGGGCGTAACACCCGGCGGCAAGGTCCTTGTCGAACAACCACGGGACGCCAATCCAACCGCGGCAACCAGCAACGGAACGAAGTAATGAATCTTTCCGAACCTTTCATTCGCCGGCCCGTGATGACTGCGGTGTTGACGCTCTCAGTAATCCTTTTTGGAATACTGAGTTACCTTCAACTCCCGGTAAACGATCTACCTGCCGTTGATTATCCCGTCATCCAGGTTCAGGTAGGCTATCCCGGAGCAAGTCCCGATACAATTGCCAACAACATCGCTACTCCGCTCGAGCGCCAGTTCATGCAGATCAATGGACTGGAGGTAGTGACCTCGCAGAGCACCCAGGGATTTGCGAGCTTTACTCTGCAATTCGCACTCGAGAAGAACATTGATGCCGCGGCGACGGACGTCCAAACAGCGATCTCCCAGGCGAGCGGCAGTCTGCCGGTGGATCTGCCCTCCCAGCCAACCTATTCGAAGAGCAATCCTAACGATCAGCCGATCATGTATATCGCGTTGACCAGTGATTCAGTCACGCCGGGACAACTCTATGATTACGCGACTACGCAGGTCGGTCAGCGCATCAGCATACTGCCCGGTGTCTCTCGCGTGAACGTCTATGGAACCAAGTCAGCTATTCGGATCAAAGCCAATCCTGCGGCGATGTGGGCTCGCGGTATCTCGGTCGATGATCTTACGGCAGCGATCAAGGGCGGCACCAGCTATACCGGTGCGGGCCAGTTAGACAGTAACTCCGGTACGGCAATACTGCGCCCGCAGGGCCAACTGGAGAGTGCTGAGCAATATAACAACCTCATCGTCGGAAATACCGGCGGCTCGCCGATCTACTTACGCGACGTGGCTACAGTTCTGGATTCGGTTCAGGACGAGCGGATCAACATGCGCTTCTGGGTGCGCGGCTACAACGTGCCATCCGCAACAGTCATCGTGGCGGTTAATCGCAGGGCCGGTGCCAACGCCGTGGAAGTGTCAAAAAGCATTCGAGGAATACTGCCGATCGTTAGCGCCGAGTTGCCCGGCTCAATCAGGGTGACGCCCATCTACGATCGTTCCCAGAATATCGTTCACTCAGTAATCGATGTGGAAACAACCCTCGTCATCGCATTTGTTCTGGTCGTCCTGGTGATCTTCGCATTTCTGGGACGAGCAACGGACACATTAATTCCCGTCGTAGCACTGCCGTTATCCCTACTGATCACATTTATCGCCATGCGCGTGCTTGGTTATAGTCTCGATAACCTTTCATTGATGGCTCTCACGCTGGCGATCGGTTTTTTGGTGGACGACGCTATTGTCTTTCTGGAAAACACCGTGCGCCGAATGGAGCGCGGAGAGCAACCGTTCGAAGCGGCCATCAACAGCGCGAAGGAAATCAGCTTTACGATCATGTCGATGACTATCTCGCTGGCGGCGGTTTTTATACCGCTGGTGTTCATGACGGGATTAGTAGGCCGAATCTTTCGCGAGTTTGCAATTACGATTGTCATAGCCATCTTCGCATCTGGTTTGGTGTCGCTGACACTAACTCCACTCATGTGCGCTCGGCTACTGAAAGAACGGGGAGAGGGTTCGAAGAAAACCTGGTTGGAGCGCGTGATCGGCGGCATTGAGAAGCGCGTGCTTGCTATGTACGGCTCTTCACTTTGGTGGTTCCTGCGGCGACGATGGATCTCTCCAGTAATCTGGCTCGCTTGTCTTGCGGGAACCATCTGGCTTTTCGTGTTGGTTCCCAAAGCTTTCTTGCCTCCAGGCGACAGCAGCGTAATCTTCGGGGCGTTCATCGCGCGCGAAGGTTCGTCGCCCACTCAAATGCATGAACTGCAAAATCGTGTCGACGAAACGCTCCACCGGGACCCGAATGTTATTACTGACTTCACGCTGAGCGGCGCAACGGGCTTTTTGGCCTCCAATCAGGGGATCATGTTTACGTTCATCAAACCGCCCGATCAGCGTGCCCCAATACCGATGGTAACCGCGCAGATGATGGGCAAGCTTAATAGCATTCCTGGCGTCTTCAGTTTCCTTCGGCCGTTTCCCGTTTTGGAAATTAGCACCGGCGTAACCAGTCAGAATCAGGGGCAATATGCTTTCTCTGTTTCCGGGGCCAGTCCCGACCAGGTCTACGACGTGGGCCAGAAGCTAATGAGTAAACTAAGGGAATACCCGGGCTTTCTAACGGTCTCCTCGGACTATTACAGCAACACCCCCAATATTGACATCGATCTTCGTCGTGACCAAGCGAAGACTTATGGCGTTTCCGAGTCGCGAATTCTGACGCTCCTTCGCAACGCCTACTCGCAGAACTATCTTTACCTGATCAAAAAGCCACAGGACCAGTATCAGGTAATCCTCGAGATAGAGGACGCAGCCCGGGCCAATCCCGAGAATCTTTCACAGCTGTACATTAGGTCCGACAATGGACAGCGACTGGTTCCGCTCGGCGAGTTGGTAACGTGGAAATCGACTCTTGGCCCACAAGCCGTGCACCACCTGAATCAGTTCACGAGCATGACGCTCTTTTTTAATCTCAAGCCCGGCGTGGCCCTTGGCGATGCCACTAACTTCATTAGCAAAGCTGCTGCCACAGTCGTACCTCCAACGGTTCGCGCGGAGTTACAAGGCGAGGCGCAAACATTCAGCAACACCGTTTCAAGTTTAACGATCTTGATGGCGTTGGCCGTGTTCGTGATGTACGTAATCCTGGCCATCCTATATGAGAGCTATGTACACCCATTGACCGTGCTTTCGACACTCCCAACAGCACTGGTGGGAGGTTTGCTGACGCTGATCCTATTCGGTCAGGAAGCTTCTCTTTATGCGTTTGTCGGTATGTTTATGCTGATGGGGATCGTCAAGAAGAATGGGATCATGATCGTCGACTTCGCACGCCAGCGGGTTGATGCTGGTGAGTCAGCCGAGAAGGCGATACATGACGCGAGCATGGATCGTTTCCGCCCAATTCTCATGACTACACTCGCAGCCGTCTTTGGCGCGCTGCCCATCGCTCTGGGTTATGGTGCTGATGGTTCTTCTCGCCGACCTCTTGGTCTGGTCGTCGTCGGCGGTCTGGTGGTGTCGCAATTCATCACGCTCTACGTCACTCCGGTGATCTACCTCTACCTCGAGCAATTTCAGGAAAATGTGTTGGACCGCACCTCATTTTTTCGATCCCGTCATTCTAAAAAGCCGCCCCGTGGTGACACAAAGCACACCCCCGAATCGCTACCAACCGATCTCGCGACAGGGGATTGAAGGGGTACCTCGTGAAAGTCACAGGACGGCTCAAGCGGCGATACATCGCCTCACGTATCTCTCACCGTCACGCCCACGCCAGTTCGAGATTCGTTGAGATCGAAGGGGCACGCCTTCATGTCGTCATGAAAGGTTCGGGCCAACCAGTGGTCCTGATCCACGGCAACCCTGGTTCTTGCCAGGACTGGTCTCGGCTATACGGTCCAATCTCCACTCGCTACCAGGCCATCGCTTTCGATCGTCCCGGTCATGGCCACAGCGAAAGACCAAACCATGAGGACATCACAGTTGAAGTCCAGGCGCGCCTGCTGCATGCAACGCTCAAAGAGTTGGGAGTCGAGAATCCAATTCTGGTTGGTCATTCCTGGGGTGGCGCGCTGGCAATCATCTATGCGCTTCTCTATCCAGAGTCCCTGGCAGGCGCTGTCCTTCTTGCTGCCGCCCTTTATGAGAGCCAAGACGGAGTTTCGTTCCTCACAAAACTTCCTGCACTACCCTTTGTCGGTGACCTGGTGAATTATTTGTTCACACCCTTGCTCGGCGCGCGGGTTGTGAGGGAGGACTTGAAAAAAGCATTCGCGCCGGATCGTGTACCGAAGCACTACCTACGAACAGTTCTCTCCGAGTGGACCAAACCAAGTAAAGTTAAGTGGTACTCGGTCGACGACGCGCTGCTCAACAAGGACCTGCGCAGCTTCAGCGCGCGTTATTCGGGACTCCGCTTGCCTATTGCAATCGTCACAGGCGATTCAGATATGATCGTTCCATTGGCAGAGAATTCTCGACGCTTGCACGAGGAATTACCGCACTCGGAGATGGTTGTCCTCGAAAAAACAGGTCATCAAATTCCCATTACCCGTCCCGAAGCGGTTGTTGAAGCAATCGATCGAGTACGGATACTGGCTGGAAGTTAAGTCGGAAGGGCTACACAAAGTCAGAACCGGGAGCGGGTACGGATGCCACGGCCTTGCGCCGTGGCATCCGCAAACGCTGCTGACCTTTCCTTGTAGCCGCGAGCGTGAGTCTCCACGGCGCAAGGCCGTGGCGTCCGCAAACGCTGCTGACCTTTCCTTGTAGCCGCGAGCGTGAGTCTCCACGGCGCAAGGCCGTGGCATCCGCAAACGCTGCTGACCTTTCTTTCTAGCCGCGAGCGTGAGTCTCCACGGCACAAGGCCGTGGCATCCGCAAACG
>Ga0070708_100002555_pt1 | contig 14076 bp, 11 predicted proteins | sample KBSK5503metaG_FD_65469 | JGI IMG/M metagenome (GOLD analysis project Ga0070708, IMG submission 65469) | Corn, switchgrass and miscanthus rhizosphere microbial communities from Kellogg Biological Station, Michigan, USA - KBS K5-50-3 metaG | ecosystem: Host-associated > Plants > Roots >...
ACGATTCGGACAGCGCTCTGAGTTTCGGTATTTAGAAATGTCGCCGCCACCTTGCCATAGTCCAAGTACTTGAGACTCCTTTTGCCCAGCCGAACACCGGTTACCGCACTCACAGCATCAGCCATGCAACGGTCAATCTCCACCCAAACAATTATTTTCTTGCGATCACGTCCTCGTGGATCATCGATCCCAGTAAGCTGACAGCCCAGGACCGCCATGCGGGCGCCAAGGAGTTGACCTGCGCACATATGCCCGTGGAGGGTCTCGCACTCACTTAACAGTTCGTCGAGAGATTGCATCGCTTCCTGGTCCTGTCAGATATCATCGTCTTCTCTTCTCTTTATTTGCCAGGTTAGGAGCATTCACTTTCAAGTATCCTCTCGCATCTTTGAACAGACCATATTGAATGTCCTTTATCTGGCCACTGTCGTCCTGCACTCGAATAGTAAAGGTCTTGTTCTCGCCGCTTCCCTGGACCCGGCAAGGTAGAAATCCCCTCAAGTCGGGACTGCGATAAGCGGTGTAGTGTTCCTGATCGCGTTTGTCGTAGCCGAGTACGTAAATGCGATCGAAGTCCGGCTCGTCAAGTGAATGCGGCTGGTCCGAGCTACTCTTTTCCAGGATTACCCAGCTACCCGGTCTTCCTTCCTTGCCGACGTCCTTCTTTCCAGAGTCCTCTAAACTGCTCGACTCGCCGTCGAGTCTCTGCCATGCCACAAACTCTCGGCCCGTGCGATAAAAAATAATATCGCTGGGTACCGAGAGCTCAACCTGCTTTCCATAGATCCAACCTGCTGGGGCCGGTGAAATTGAGGACGGTAGTCTGACTTTATACCAAAGCTCGTTTGTCTCTTCGGGCTCGGGATTATCGTCGTTCTGTTTACTATTCCTGGAATTTCCCTGCTGGGCGCTGCCGGCTTTTGGCGCAATGTCGCTCTCGATTGCCTCGGACGATTTCGACTTCGGCACGCGCTTCCAACCGACAATGTCAAAAGTGGAGCCGCTGTCGAGCCGCATCATGATGTTTTCATTCCCAGTGCGATCCGGGCTAAGTCGCAGATTAGAACTCGCGCGGAGCTGCCCAGAACCTTGAGCCGGAATGCCATTGTCTTCCGCCGCAATCTTCTTCGATGCTGCCACGACCTCTTCCGGCATCACGTTGCGCGACTCTATCCACCCCTCAGTCGCTTCCTCATCATGGCCCTTGACCCTTAGCCACCGTTCTTTCTTCGTGTTGTCGTTAGGGTCCGGAACATCGGTCGAGTCGAGGATATCGACTTGATCTCCGCGGTTAACTTGCAACAGGTCAGCAGCGACTACCGCGGTAGAACTGCGAATCTGGGCTCGCCGAGCTACTACTACACCGGTGCTATTCTTCGACGCCAGAGTCTTACAGCCGAGCAACAGCAGCGGCAGCGTACATATGAAGATTGTTTTTATTGCACGCATAATTTGCCTTATGATTCTACCCCCAATAACCAATTGCATCCTACCCGGAAATTAGTGTCTGTAACCAAGCGACCTCAATAGTCTGCGCTGCTCTTCACTCAGTTGCTTGCTAACAATCAGATGGGTGCCTTGACCACCAGCATCAACCGCGAGCCCAAAAGTGGGCAAGAACCGTTCGAGTTTTACTCCCGTCCGGCTCTCAATATAAGCGCTGGGGAAGTCATGCGTCGCGGGCGACGTGCGCAAAAGGTTGATTATGACTTCATTTGAGTTTGCGCGCTCCACTTGCAAGTTGAACAACACCCGGTAGCGATCCGCGAGTGAGTTTTTGCTGTTTGATTCGAGCCTGGCGGTTAAGTCGTACATAAAAGCTACCAACATACCCTTGTCGTAAACAAGAGGGACGGAACTAGTCCAACGTTGTTCTGAGGCTTCAATGAGTGAGAGATTATCCGGATAAGACCGGTACGAATCATAAACTCGGGCGATCGTATCGAGAAACCCCTGAAAGGTAATCAGTCTCAAATCGAGCGAGGTCAGCAAAGCTTCGTAAAGCGTAAAGCCCTCGAAGAACCAATCGTAGTCTCCCTCCAGTGAGAGCGAGTTTGGCACCCACAGGTGAAAGATCTCGTGCGTGAAAATCACAGATAGCTGCGCAATCCAATTTTTGCGGACGACCCTGGGATTCAAAAGCAACATCACCGTGGCGCCCCTTGTTTCCGCTCTCCATTGATCGTTACCTGCGGAGACTGGAAGTGGCGCCAGCATTACAACTGACGGTTCCCGTAATCTGAATCCGGTGAGCTCAAAATATTTCTTAATCACGGACATTGCTGCTTTCAAAGCATCAGCGTCTGCGAAAACCCACTCTCCGGTCGCTAAAAGCTGAGTCTTCATCGCGTCTACAGTCCCCACTGTCTTGCGCAAAGAACGACTGACGAAAAACACGGCCTTATCCGGTTCCATTACCAGATACTCATTCTTTTCGTTCGCTAGTAGTGACGACCCTACTGACCATCCTGCAGGCAATTCGAGTTCAAGCAAGACCCCTTGGTTGGTCGTTGTTTCTTCTGACTGAGGCAGAAGATCTGCAAGCATCAAAAAACCCGACTCCTCAGCGAGCCAGGACACGTGCGACATCTCATTCGCACGGGTTGGCGGCGCGAGCCTTACGGCGTAACTAAACGATGTGATCTTGTCCTCAGAACGAAATTCACCCGCGGCCATCTTGTGTACCGGCATCATTTTTCTCAGCTTATCAGGGGCCTCAAACCGTTCAACCCGATCTCCGAGACCGATCACGCCGGCATAGGCATTCCGGAAAGACCATGAACTCATTGGAACGGAGGATTCGGCGTGAATCCGTATCTCAGCCGGAAATGAGGAGGACACTGTGACTCGTGCTTTTAGAGACTGCCCTTGAATGACCGGGAAAAATACACATAGAAAGACGGCGCAATAGGAGATTCGCAACGTTTTTTTGTAGGCAGTCGTTCTGGCGAATAGAAGCATCAATAGGAACGACAACCTGGAAGTAAATCTGAAGTGGCGGAAGATTGCCTTCGCAAGTTCTTGTAAGTACAATTAGGGTCTCCGCAAAAAAGCGGACTTTAGCACAGCAATTCAGACAGTGACCAGCATACTAAACAGCAGATTCAGGACTCGGAGCGCTTCGTTTTCGCGTGCGCTCGCACTGCTGTTGATTGTTTTCATTCTGTACGGCACGAGCGTCGAGGCAGCTCACCGTCACGGACGTATTCTGCCTTCAGACAATAGTGCTGCATCAATAATCGATCCCGTACTGGCAAACAATCCTGCCGGCGGCCCGATTGGATGTAGCGACTGTCTTATTTGTCAGCTACATCAGAACATCTCTACCACGCTCATCACGTTCCGGCAAACGGATGCGCCGGTCCACGTAAGGACGCAATTCTCTAACACCACCTTAGTCGGCTGCCACTCCAAGATCAGCACGCCCCAAAAAGGCCGCGCACCTCCTAGTTCTCTGTCGTAGTAACTGCTCGTATCGCCACTGCGTGTATCGCGTAGTGAACCCTGCGACCATTCTCTTTACGTAGCCACCCCCTGCTCGATGGTAGGAAAGAAATTACGTAACTGAGTTGCAATTACATTTCAGAGAAAGGTAAGACATCATGACGGCATCGACTCTCCATAAGACAGCACTTCGTCTTCTTGTGCTGATTGCTCTTATTGCCATTCCAGTAGCGCCGGCGTTGGCGCAAGCGTTGGGCGCGGGAACTGTTGCGGGCACAGTAGTGGACCCCAACAACGCTGTTGTACCAAATGCTAATGTGACAATCGCAAACCCGGTTACCGGTTACACGCGTTCTGCTGTAACCAACCAAGACGGCACATTTCGTTTCGACAATGTACCGCCGAACAGTTACCAGATCAGCATTTCAGCGAGTGGCTTCAGCCCAGCTACTCAGAACGTGAACGTGCGGACCTCAGTACCAATCACACTGAAACTGCCTTTAACTGTGGGGGCAGCTGCGGAAACCGTGACAATAACCGGCGCGTCTGAGGTATTGGAAAATGTTCCTTCGGCACACGTCGATGTTGACAAGACTCTAATAGATCGGTTGCCAGTACGTGATCCGGGCAGTGGCCTGAGCACAGCAGTTACGCTGTCGGCTCCCGGCGTTGCGGCGGACTCGAACGGAGGATTTCATCCGCTGGGCGATCACTTCGAATCCAATATTTCGCTCGACAACCAGCCAATTTCGGACCAGCAGAGCAAGTTCTTTTCCACGCAGATCCCAGTAAACATCATTCAATCAATGGAAGTGATCACGGGTGCCGTCCCGGCGGAGTATGGAGACAAGACGAGTCTCGTTATTAACGCCATCACTCGTTCAGGTCTCAATCAGAAAAAACCAAGCGGAAGTTTCAATACTCTTTACGGTACTTTCGGAACGACTCACCAAGATGCGGCGCTGGCGTATGGCAACGCCAAAGGAGGAAACTTCGTGGCTCTCAACTTCGAACGCTCGGGACGGTTTCTCGACGCGCCGGAGTTCACGGTATTGCACGATCGCGGGACGGCCGGAAGTATATTTGACCGCCTTGATTACAGTCCAAATTCCAAGGACACTTTCCATCTGAATCTTTTCTTAGCGCGCAACAACTTTCAGACCCCGAATGAGTTTGACCAGCAGGCTATTGGGCAAGACCAGCGACAGTTGGTTCACACCATTAATATTGCGCCCGGCTACGTGCATATCTTCAGCCCCACAACAGTACTGACGATTGATCCTTATTACAGAGTCGACAACGTCAAGTATTTCGGGAGTCCGAATCCATTTTCGGATCAGCCGATAAGCTTCAGTGAGTCGCGTCGATTGAACAACGTAGGCATCAAGACGGATGTGTCTTACGTGAAGGGAAGACACAACGCAAAGTTTGGTGTTCAATTCTCGCACACGTTTCTGAACGAAGGCTTCCAGTTCGGCATCACCGATCCGAATTTCAATGACCCGGAAAGTGAGGGCTTCTTACCTGGTCTTTTACCATTTGATCTGACGCGCGGAGGATCGCCCTTTGGCTTTCACGGTCGCACTGACATCAAGCAGGAAGCACTCTTTGCACAGGACAATGTGACACTAGGAAATGCAACGGTGATGTTGGGCCTGCGGTTTGATAACTATAACGGGCTTACGCACGACAGATTGCTGCAACCGCGTGTTGGCGTCTCTTATCTGGTCAAACGGACGAACACAATCTTGCGCGGTTCGTATACGCGCAATTTCGAAACTCCGTACAACGAGAACCTTATTCTATCGAGCGCAACCGGTGCAGGAGGTTTAGCAAACGGCGTCCTGGGTGATACCAGCAATCTTCCTTTGCTTCCGGGACGTCGCAACCAGTTCAACTTCGGGTTCCAGCAGGCACTGGGAAGGTATCTCATTGTTGACGGGGATTACTTCAATAAACGCACCACCAACGCTTACGATTTCAACGTCCTTTTCAACACTTCGGTCGTGTTCCCGATTTCATGGCAAAAATCAAAGATCGATGGGGTTAGTGCACGCATCAACCTGACGAATTACAAAGGACTGTCGGCCTTCATGGTCGCCGGTCATACGCGTGCGCGCTACTTTCCGCCCGAAAGCGGCGGACTGTTCTTCAATTCTAATTTGCCAAGTGGCGTTTTCCGCATTGACCACGATCAGGCGTTTCAACAAACGACCCAGGTCCAATATCAGTTTGAGCACTGGAAGAAATTCGCTCCTTACCTCGCTTTTACCTGGCGGTACGACAGCGGTTTAGTATCGGGTGCAGTGCCTGATTTCGACACCGCATTTACGTTTAACGGGGACCAGCAGGCTCAGATCGGACTCTTCTGCGGGAGCGTATTCGCAACCGTAGACCAGCCGATTACGTCATGTGCGTCAGCAAATCGAGGGACCTTGCGTGTTCGAATTCCAGCAGACGGAACGGCAAATGACGACACGAATCCACCCCGTATTGCACCGCGTCATCTTTTCGATTTCAGTGCCGGGACTGACAATCTCTTCCGCACAGAGAAGACAAAAGTGACACTCCGATTCACAGTGATCAATTTGACCAATAAGGTGGCGCTTTACAACTTTCAGTCCACCTTTAGCGGCACTCACTTCGTTTCGCCACGTAGTTTTCAGGGTCAGATCGGCGTGACGTTCTAGCACTGGTTCTAAAGCAAAAGTAGTGTCCTGTAGGGGCGTCTAGGGGCGCCCACGGACGGACGCCCCTACAAATCAGGACACTACTGAAGCAACGGAATCCGCCGCAATACTGAGGCGGATTTTCGTTGTTCAGGCCTCTCCGAAATTCGGGAACTCGGATCGCTGATCGCTCGTATTGACTGTCGGCCCCGGTAAGAATCCGGTAACTTTTCCGAGCCAAGCCGGTAACTTTTCCGAGCCAAGAATGAGCCTTTCGTTGACACTGGAGGGGGCGACCTCTAAAATGGCGGCTAGTTTCGTGGCCCATTGTTTCCACTCTTGGCCCCAAAACCATTGAGGAATTAGTCGTGAGCCTGGTCAAGATAATCGTAATCACGATCATAGTGATTCTGAGCATTCTGCTTTTCGGTCGATTTTTCGTCTAGCCGAACGGCTGCATGCTCCTACCTTCCGTAGCGCTCAAAACACAGCTGTTCACCGCGAGCGCACCGCGCCTGATTTGGCGCGTTACCCCAGCCGAACCAATTTTCAAGTTGTTGCTATTCCTGCTCGTATTCTGCCAGATGGGAGCCCGCGCCCAGGAACCCTCCAACGATGATGTAGTCCGGGTGAGCACAGACTTGTCTGTCTTTCCGATTAGGGTCACAGATAAACATCGACATGCTGTTGCGGGTCTGACCGCAAGCGATTTTCAACTAGAGGACGCTGACCGAGTTACCACGTCACTATATTTTGCGGCCGGCGCCGATCGAGTGGCCATAGTCTTTGCCCTGGACCAGTCAGGAAGCTTGCGTGAAATCATTTCCCAACAGCGAGATGCGGCACTGGCATTATTTGAGCGTTTCGGCAAAGCATCCCGCGTTGCGGTGATTCGTTTTGCGGAACGACCCAGGACCATCGTTTCTTTCGCGAATGACAGCGAAGCGGCGCGTGCCGCCTTCAACTTTTCACCCGCCACAAATAGTCATACTGCGATCTTCGATGCTGCTGCTGCTGCCGTCCACAGTTTCGACGACGCTGTCCGCGATCCTGCAGAGCGACGCATCGTTATTCTTATTAGTGACGGATTGGATAACGCCAGCACTACGAAACCGAGCAGCGTCATTGCCGACGCGCAGAGCAAGAATGTTTCTTTTTATACAATTCAGATTCCTCTCTTCGAGCCTCGCAATGGCCGTCTCGAAGTGCGCCGGCCAGCCAGCGGGTTTCGCGAGTTGGCTGAAAAGACTGGTGGCAAGTACTTCCTGGTCGGAGACTCACGCGCTGCGCTCGAACCTGCTAAGAACCGGGATCTGGAACCGATCTTTCGGGCAATTGAAGAGGACCTCAAAAGCCAATATGTGATCGGCTTTTATGTGGCCGAGAGTGCACACGACGGACGGCCGCATGGGGTCTCGATTAGTATGGCGCGGCCAGGGCTTGCTTTTTCAGTGGCGCAGTATGGCAACGCCAGGACCCATCATTTTTCTGTAAGATTGGATCCGCGCACTACTCTCAAGTCTCCGGAGTAGTTGAGAATATTCTGTTTACTTATTTCATTCTTCTATGGAAACAAGACATGACCCAAGCTGACGACAGCGGACTTCGTAAAATCAAAAGAGCGCTGATAAGCGTCTCCGACAAAAGCGACATTATAGAGTTCGCGAGAGCACTTAGAGACTTTGGAGTCGAAATCATTAGTACCGGTGGCACCGGAAAAATCCTCCGCGAAGCAGGGATAAATGTGCTTGACGTTTCGGATGTTACCGGCTTTCCCGAGATGATGGATGGAAGAGTTAAGACACTTCATCCGCGGATACACGGCGCCTTACTCGCTTTACGTGACAATGTAGAGCACGTGGCCGCGATGAAAGCGCACGGCATCGAGCCAATCGATATGGCGGTCATTAATCTTTATCCCTTCGAGCAAACAATCAAGCGGGAGGGAGTTACGCTTAAGGAAGCCGTCGAGCAGATCGACATCGGCGGACCGGCGATGATGCGCTCGGCAGCGAAGAACTGGGAAGAACTTGCGGTAGTAACTTCACCAGACGATTACCACGCCATTGTTGAAGAACTTAACGGTAACGGCGGCGCAGTTACGCGCTCTACCAGGCGCAGACTCGCTGAACAAGCCTTTATGCGCACCGCGACATATGACGCGATTATTTTTGCTTACCTGAAATCCCTGGACCAGAAACAATCCGCCAAGGGAAGTATCGTTTTCGGCAGCATAGGTTCTTCTGCGGAGAGAGCCAATGTCGATGCGCCAGAGTTCTCGATGGAAACGTTCAGAGGCAGCCTACCGAACAGCGCCGAGTGGACAATAAGCAAGGTCGCGAATCTGAGGTATGGCGAGAATCCTCATCAAATGGCTGGCCTTTATCAGACCGCCTCTCGTCACGGTGTCGCCAATGCGCAGTTACTGTCCGGCAAGGAAATGTCCTTCAACAACTACGTTGACGCAGATGCTGCCTGGCAACTCGTCTGCGATTTTGAAGAAAACGCATGCGCTATCATCAAGCACACAAATCCCGCGGGCGTTGGAATTGGAGACAGCACCGAAGAGGCATATCGCAAGGCACTCGCTACGGATCCAGTGTCAGCTTTCGGAGGTATCGTCGCTTTCAATCATCCCGTTGATGAATTTGCGGCACGAGCAGTGATCGAAATCTTCACCGAAGTCATCATTGCGCCGGATTACGAAGAAGCGGCACTCGCAGTCTTGAGCACGAAGAAGAACCTGCGCGTCTTACGCGCTACGGCCGCGCCGGCTGAGGGTCTGGAGTACAAACAGATCAGTGGTGGGATGCTCGTGCAAACGAAAGATGCGCATAATCTGAAGCGAGAGGACCTCAAGGTTGTCAGCGCGCGCCAACCTACCGCAGAAGAGATTCGCGCCTTGCTGTTCGCGTGGACTGTCTGCAAACATACAAAATCAAACGCCATAGTTTATGCCCGAGAAGATCAAACTGTGGGCGTGGGTGCCGGACAGATGTCCCGCGTTGATTCGGTGAAACTCGGAGCCATGAGAGCGCAGCTGCCGCTTAACGGCTCGGTACTCGCATCGGACGCTTTCTTCCCATTCCGCGATGGTATCGATGAAGCCGCCAAGCATGGAATTTCTGCCGTAATACAGCCTGGCGGTTCCGTGCGTGATGATGAGGTCATCACCGCCGCCAACGAGCACGGCCTGGCAATGGTTTTCACCGGTATTCGTCACTTCAAACACTAACTAGTCAGTAGTCAGTGGTCAGTAGTCAGTGGTTTTGTACTTTGAGCTTTGTACTTTGTGCTTTGTTCTTGTGGCCGCCGACTCTTGAAGAAGAAAAATGACCATAGACAGAAGAACAAAAGCACAAAGTACAAAGCTCAAAGTACAAAAACATTGACAACTGACTACGGACCACTGACCCGGCTCCGTGGTATCATCGATACTTCGCCAAACAAATGTTAGTTTGAGGTCTAAAACATGGCTGAAAATATCGACACCCACGCACTCGATTCAAGCGAATTTATTCGCTGCCGCTACTGCGGCCAGCGGAATCAAGTCCGTACCGATGGCGGCGACGCGCGTTGTGGTCGCTGTCGCCTGCCTCTATCGGACGTGCCCCACAAAAAGTTTGCCGACTTGGATAAGGACCAGTATATACACCCAGACGACAGGCGCGCGCTTGCTGCTCTGCGGGCAATCCCGGGAATCGATTCGGCCCTGAAAAAGCTGCTGGCTGTCACCGGTGAATCGGCGATTCGCGTAATCTTCACAGCGAGCGCAGTCAAGGTCACCCCACAACAATGTCCCGATCTTTATGCCAAGCTGCAAATAGCCTGCACCACTTTGGGCGTGGACATGCCCGAACTTTTTGTCCAACAGAATCCTATTGTGAATGCCTTCACCGGAGGAGTGGAGCGACCGGTAATCGTGCTTTACTCCCAATTGATTGAACGGCTGAGTGACGAAGAAGTATTAGCGGTAGTTGCCCATGAAGTCGGCCACATTCACGCCGAACACGTGCTCTACCTGACCGCTGCGCGGCTGATCGAGTTTCTCGCAAAGAGCGCCGTGCTCGCTTCCCCATTGACCTTTATCGTCAAAGAATTATTGACAATGAGTATGCGTGCTGCCTTGCTCGCCTGGGCCCGCCGTGCTGAGCTCTCGTGCGACCGCGCGGCGCTGCTGGTCACACAGGACGCCGATGTAATCGGGCGGACAATGATGAAACTGAGTGGTGGCACTTTTGCTTCGAGAGTCGACTACGAACAGTTTCTTGTCCAGGCGCGGGATTTTCAGAAGAACTACGACGAGAAAGCTCTGGATCGTTTTTGGGCCGACGTCATCACTTCGGGCCTGAGCCACCCATTCCCAGTTTGGCGGGTTGCCGAGATCCTCGAATGGGTGGAAAGCGGTGAATACAAACAACTGATGAATGCACCGGAAAGTGCAGCCGCCTAAGACCATTATTCGAAAAGGATATGCTAAAAGACAAATTCGGAATCATTTTCGGAGTTGCCAACAAACGTTCCATCGCCTGGGCCACCGCGCTTGCGCTGCATGAAGCAGGCGCACGCCTTGCCTTCACTTATCAAGGTGATCGCCTCAAGGAAAATGTCGCGGGACTGACCAATGAAGCGATGCCCGAATCACTGCTGCTGCCGTGCGACGTAACGAAACAGCAAGAGGTTGATGAAACGTTCCGGCGTGTTGGGCAGGAGTTCGGCCGGCTCGACTTCTTGATCCACAGCATCGCTTACGCACCACGAGAAGCTCTCGGCGGAGAGTATCTCGAGACCAGCCGCGAGGCCTTTCTCACGGCGCTTGAAATCAGCGCTTATTCCCTGCCCCAGCTGGCGCGAGCCGCGACTCCCTTGATGACTGAAGGCGGCAGCATTGTCACTATGTCCTACTACGGTGCTGAAAAAGTAGTTGCGGGTTACAACGTGATGGGTGTGGCAAAAGCCGCACTCGAAGCGAGTACTCGTTACCTTGCAAACGATCTTGGCCCACGCAACATTCGCATTAACGCAATAAGCGCCGGGCCGATTCAAACGCTTTCGGCCCGCGGGGTATCTGATTTCAGCACGATGTTGAAGCATCATGCTGAGCGTGCGCCACTCAGACGAAACGTCGAAGCACGCGAGGTCGGAAACACTGCTGCATTTCTATGTAGCTCCCTTTCTTCGGGAATCACCGGCGAGGTCATCCACGTCGATTGCGGTTACAGCATCATGGGAATTTAAGCTACAAAACAACGAGCCAGCTATGGACGAAAACAAGCCCGAAAGCTATCGGCCTCCAGGAACAACCCAAGACGAACAACTGCTCGAGAGTCCAAGACCGGACGAGTTCACTCACACCGATACATGGCGTGTCTTCAGAATTATGGGCGAATTTGTCGAGGGATTTGACGAGCTCGCCACGTTAACGCGCGGCGTCTCTATTTTTGGTTCGGCGCGGACTTCACCTGATAATCCCGAATACAAAGCAGCGCAAGAAACCGCCGCCCTCCTGGCGAAGGAAGGATTTGCCGTTATCACCGGCGGTGGGCCAGGCATCATGGAAGGAGCTAATCGCGGTGCTTTTGAAGCAGGTGGGCTTTCGATTGGCTGCAATATAGAACTACCCTTTGAACAGAGGCCTAATCCTTATCAGACGCGAGGACTCAAGTTTAAGTACTTCTTCGTACGCAAGATGATGTTCGTCAAATACAGCCTCGGTTTCATTATCTTTCCTGGTGGTTTTGGCACGCTCGACGAGCTCTTTGAAGCATTAACGCTGATTCAAACCCAGAAGATCAGCAATTTCCCCGTGGTCCTCTTCGGAACGGCTTACTGGCAAGGACTATTAGATTGGATTCGGGACTACGCGATGAAGCAGGGCAAGGTCTCGGAAAAGGACCTGCAACTGTTGCATGTCACGGACTCACCGGCGGAAGTGGTCGAAATAATTATCAAGAGCCAAAGCTCCCTTCACCATCTCGACAAGAACTCAGACGCCTACCGGTTTCCAAGCTGAAGACTGGGACAGAGGGCCATCCACAGATAGGTTTCTTAGTTTGATATTTGTGTATCGTCGTGAGGATCCACACTGGTGAGTAGCCACTCTAGATATGGTGCCGAACCCGCCACCAAAGGTATGGCGACTATCTCAGGAGTTTCGTAGCTATGCAGAGCCCGCACTTCGCGCTCGAGCTCGTCAAACTTCGCCTTAGTAGTCTTCGCGATGAGCAGGATTTCTGCTTCTCGCTCGATCTTTCCGTGCCAGCGATAGACAGATTCCATTTCCGGTAAGATCTGAACACATGCGGCGAGATGGGCGCCCACAAGCATATCAGCAAGCCGTGTTGCTTCCTCCCCGTTGGCCGCAGTCACCAGTACTGCGATTGCGTCACTTCCTTGCCCTGACATTTAGATCCAAGATGGCTAATTCAATTCGAATTGGTTGATGCGATTGCAAACCAGAAGGCCAAGCTCTGATTCTACTCTTCATTGAGGTCCTCGCCGGGAACGCCGCCCGTAAGTGGAGTAGCATCGTTACCAAAAAAGGCGTTGTAGACCTCTTGTGCTCGATCGAAATCCCGCTCGTCTACCAAAATCGTGGATCCATCTGCTGTGGCAGAGAGCAAAGGTGAGAATGCATCTGCTCCGCCAGACTGGACGACTGACCGGATACCATTCTTTCTTAAAAGGTCATTCACCATCTCTGCTTCGGCAGGTGATCCGAGATGGTGGAGCGGCAGAAAACGCGCCTCGCTACTATCGTGAACCGTGTTCTCGGACGTCAGTCGGTCGACAAGCGGCGAATTATCATCCGGACAAGTGGTAATACCTGCTTCGTATTCGGCTTCACAAACAGGACAGAACATACCCCCCCTTACGTTGGCTCCGCCAACATGTAGCCTGTGCATTTGTCCTTTGAGCTTTGTACTTTGAGCTTTGTTCTCTGAAGCTCCGACTTTGGGGTAGAAGAACAAGTACCAAGTTCAAAGTACAAAGCACAAAGAATCGCGCGCCAAAAAAGATCCGGGCAAAATTCATTTTACCGCCTCCACCGCCCTTTCAAAAGGTATCTCTTCAAAGTTTGTCATTCTCTTGAAAGCACGAAATCTTTCGTTGATCTCGTCGTGTGTCAGGCGGCGCACTCGCTCAGTACCAAACTCTTCCACGTTGAACGAGGCCATGACAGAGCCGAAGATCATCGCCCTTCTCATGGCATCCTCACCCAGTTTCTCCTGGCTCGAAAGATAGCCCATGAAACCACCCGCGAAGGTGTCGCCAGCTCCGGTTGGATCAAAAACCGATTCAAGCGGATAAGCAGGAATAGCAAAATAATTTTCCTCCGTGAACAAGGCAGCACCATATTCGCCACGTTTTACGACCAAAGCCTTTGGCCCCCAGGAAAGAATCGTGCGGGCAGCCTTGATGAGGTTGGGAATACCGGTTAACTGACGCGCCTCTGCGTCGTTGATGATCACGACATCCACTCCTTTAATCGTGCGCAGCAAAGAGTCTCGCGTGTTCTCGATCCAAAGATTCATCGTGTCGAGGGCCACAAGCTCGGCACTGGGGATTTGTTCGCGCACTTCGCGTTGAAGATCTGGCTGAATATTACCCAGGAAGACCAGTCGCGCTGCTTTTGAATCTTCAGAGAGCTTCGGCTTGAAGTCGGCAAAAACATTCAACTGTGTCTCGAGAGTATGAGCAACATTGAGGTCATAATCGTAACGACCTCGCCAGCGAAAGGTCTTGCCGCTGTCAATACGCTCCAGATCGTGAGTGCCAATGCCATGCTGGTCAAATACCCGGCGATCTTCGCCGCTGAAGTCGCCACCGACAACGCCAACAATACTAACGTCGGTAAAAAAGCTCGCGGAGATTGAGAAGTGTGATGCCGACCCGCCGAGCATTTTCTCACATTTACCGAACGGGGTTTCGACGGCATCGAAAGCTACCGAACCTACTACCA
>Ga0070708_100002556_pt1 | contig 14073 bp, 12 predicted proteins | sample KBSK5503metaG_FD_65469 | JGI IMG/M metagenome (GOLD analysis project Ga0070708, IMG submission 65469) | Corn, switchgrass and miscanthus rhizosphere microbial communities from Kellogg Biological Station, Michigan, USA - KBS K5-50-3 metaG | ecosystem: Host-associated > Plants > Roots >...
CGCCGCGTGCCGTCAGGTCCGCGCGGGAACTCACGCGGACCTGCTCCTGGTGCGCCCCGACGGCCTTTCCTACGGCGTGCGGCAAACGCGTAGCCTGGTGCTGCGGGCCGCCGGAACGCCGTCGGCCGGCCGGTGGCGGGTGGTGCTGTTCGAAGACGCCGACCGCGCCACGGAACAGGCGGCCAACGCGCTGCTCAAGGCCATCGAGGAGCCCGCGCCCCGGACGGTGTGGCTGCTCTGTGCGCCGTCAGCGGAGGAACTGGTCACCACGATCCGCTCGCGCTGCAGGCTGGTTGTTCTGCGCACCCCGCCCGCCGAGGCGATCGCTGGCGTGCTGACCAGGGAGGGGGTGGAGCCGGGCCGTGCACTCGCCGCCGCTCGCGCGGCGCAGGGGCACATCGGCCGCGCCCGCCGCCTGGCCACCGACCCGGCTGCGGCACGGTGGCGGGACACGGTACTCGCCGTGCCGCCGCGCCTCACCGGCATCGGGCCTGCTCTTTCCGCGGCCGCAGCGCTGGTGAAGGCCGCCGAGGCCGAGGCCGCCGCGACCTCCGCCGAGCTCGACCAGCCCGAGCGCGACGCGCTGCGCCAGGCGTTCGGGGAGGGCTCGACCGGCAAGGGCGTGGCCAAGGCCCTCCGGGGCGCGGCCGGCGCCCTGAAGGACCTCGACGACCGGCAGAAGTCCAGGGCGACCCGGCTGAAGCGGGACGCGCTCGACCGCGCCCTGCTCGACCTGGCGGCGTTCTACCGTGACGTGCTGGCCGTCCAGGTCGGGGCGGACGTGGACCTGGTCAGCGCCGGCCACGAGGCCGACGTCACGCGCGAGGCGGAAAGCTCGCCGCCCGAGGTCACGGTCCGCCGGATCGAGGCCGTCATGGCCTGCCGGGAGCGCCTGGAACTGAACGCGGCCCCGTTGCTCGCGGTCGAGGAGATGACGCTGGCCCTGACGGCGGGCTAACAGGCTCCCGACGGTGGCTGGCCTGGGTCCGCCACGTCAGCTAAGTACGGAGTCCGACTTTCCCTTTGGAAAAGTCGGGGTGGCAATGGGGTGGGTGTGGCTCGTAGGACAACCCCGGTGGGAACCAGTTAAACCCCGCGCCTCGGCGGCAGAGAGGCTGGAAATCCCTCCGGCATAGTGATCGCGCCCGCGCCCGTCGTACTCTGGGGTGGTGGGCATGATGATGGCCGTCAGCTTCGAGCGGTACGGGAGGCTGTACTACCTGGACCCGGGCGGCAACCAGCCAGCGGTGGGGGCGAAGGTGCTCGTGCCGACCGACTCGGGCCCCGAGGTGGCCGAGTGCGTGTGGGCGCCCCAGTGGGTGGACGAGGATGTCGCCGGCTTGCCCGTCTGTGAGGGGATTGCCACCGAGGATCACCTGGCCAGGGACGAGGCGAACCGGGCCAAACGCGCGCAGGCGCGGGTTACCGCCCGTCGGCTGATCCGGGAGCACGCCCTGCCCATGAAGGTGATCGGGGTCGATTACGTCGACTCGCCACCGGTGATCACCGTGTACTTCAGCGCCCCGCACCGGGTCGACTTCCGCGCGCTGGTCCGCGACCTCGCGGGCCGACTCGGCGGGCGGGTGGAACTGCGCCAGGTCGGCCCGAGGGACGAGGCCAGGCTGCAGGGCGGGATCGGCCCGTGCGGGCGGGACCTGTGCTGCGCGACGTTCCTCAAGGACTTCGAGCCGGTCTCGGTGCGCATGGCCAAGGACCAGGACCTGCCGGTGAACCCGTTGCGGATCGCCGGTGCCTGCGGCCGGCTGATGTGCTGCCTCAAGTACGAGCACCCGCTCTACCAGGACTTCCACGCGAACGCCCCGCAGCAGGGTGAACTGGTGGAGACCCCGGAGGGACCGGGCGTGGTGACCGGGCACAACGTGCCCGGCGACAAGGTTGTGGTTAAGCTGACGGCCGACGGGCGCAAGTGCGCCTGCACTCGGGCCAGCGTGTGCGGTTCCCGGCAGGCCTACGAGGAGCGCTACGAGTCCGGTTCCGGGGCGGGACCGGTGCCAGGCGAGCCCGCACTCTAGGCCGGTAGACTCTTGGCGCCGCCCGTCACGGGCGGCATCGCCGCCTTAGCTCAGTCGGTCAGAGCGACGCACTCGTAATGCGTAGGTCATCGGTTCGATTCCGATAGGCGGCTCAGGTCAAAGACTAATTTCGTTATTCTGTTCAGTCACCGTGGACCGATGTGGTCGGGCCACGAACGCGATATACTGCATCAGATGGTGGTGGCATTTGGTGACGCAGAGTAAGGCCGGAAGGCTCCCCGAGCCTGATGGCGGCGGGATCACGCTTTCGTTTAACCCAATCAACGGGCATCCACTGGCCGAACCGACACCTTGCGGTGTCGCCAGCAAGAAGTGCGTTCCATACCCGTTATGGTCGGGAACTCGACCGCCAGTATGACTGCATCAACTGCGTCCCGAATGACGGCTATGTTCGTTCGATTTTGCCCACGTGAGGCGGGTGCGTAGGTTGGCGCCCGGGTAGCACCTGGCGGCTCAGCCGTTGCTTCCGTGGCCGCCCCAATGATGAACGACCACGATCACTCCTTTGGCACCCGACCGCGACGCCTCAGATCGAAACCCAGTCAGTCACGACAGCACGTCCGGCCGCTTGGGGACCCGGGCGGCAGCGCAGACTGATCGGACCCGCGCGGAGTGAGCTGGCGCTGAAGCGTCCAAGGGTGTCCGACTCAAGGGTGACGAGGCCAGTTCGATGCCGGATTTCCACGCTGGCAGGCTGCGGGGGGATGAGCTGGCCGACCAGCGCGCGCGACGTTCCTGTGCTAGTGACCGCAATCTCGATGCACACGTCGCTGGTGTGGAAGCAGAGCAGCCGCCGATCCTGGGAGCCGCGGACGAGCGCGGCTTCGTGATCGACGAGGGAGTCGAGGACCAGCTCGGCCAGATCCTCATCGACGGTGCGCCAGGTGAAGGCCTCCACCGCTGCCTGTAGCAACACGCTAGGCACCGGGTCGAGGAGTGCCGCGACTCGCCGGAGTTCTTCCTCCAGCTCGGTGTCGTCAGGCTCATCGTGCACGCCGGGCCTCCTGTCGCGCTTATTCATTTCCGGGACTGTGCCATGCGACGTCCTGGCTCATCAGCTTCTCGCGTAGCCGCTGCAGACAACGCGCCCGGGTCGGTCCGATGCTGCCGACCGGCATATCGAGCGCCGCAGCGACGTCGAGGTAGTTCGGCGGCGGCGAGGCCATCAAGACGCTGAGCAGTTCCTGGCAGCGGCCCGAAAGCTGATGGAACGCGCACCAGAGGCGCGCGGCGCGGTCCGAGTCGAGCACTGCCTGCTCCGCATCAAGCACCGCCAGTTCCGGCGAGTGGTCGTCGATGTGATTGCGGTCGAGTATGGCTGCGTCGTCGGTCGGGAGGATCCTGGTAGCCGCACGCGCGGCCCTCAGCGACTCGCGCCTGGCGGTGGTGGCGAGCCAGGGGCCGACATACTCAGGGTTCTCGATGCGGCCGATGTGCTCAGCAAGGCGAAGCCACGTGGTCTGGAACACGTCTGCCGCGTCGGCCGCGGCCAGGCGGTATCGGCGAGTGACTGACCAGACGAGCCCGCTGAAGCACTCAACGAGCCCCAGCCAGGCGGCCGCGTCGCCGCCCGCTGCGGCCCTGGTCAGTCCGCCGATCTCATCGGGATCCACCGCGACGTCTTCTCCGTCGGCCCTTTGGGACCTCATGCTATGCCCGTGCGGGTTGGGCCACTAGGCAACGTGCGGCGCGCAGTATCGGCACGTGCACGATTCCAGTCTCTGTCGCCGCCAGCTCAGCGTTTCCCATCGCCCAACTCCTCGCGAGGAACTGTCCTCTACGAGAGGCTTCAGGTTGCTGGCTGATACATGTGGCGCCGCGGCTGGAGCCCCGGCGGGTCAGGGAATCGGGTGAGCGCGCGCTCAGTCGGCCTGCGGCGGTGGCCCGGCTTGTGGCGCGGCCGGACAGCCAGGGGGGAGAACCCGCAGCTATCAGCACCGGCCGCAGCGATGCTGATGATCGCGGCAGCTCGCTTGGTCGCGGGCGTTGTCAGCGGTCTCGCAGGGCCACAGGACGGGGCCGACGCCGGGCAGTGCCTGGGCCTGGGCGATGCCGAGCAGGGCGTCGGCCGCCTGCCGGCCGTTCTCGCCCGTGCGCGACATGCGAGCAGCGACCAAGCCGGCCACTAGGGAAGTCGAGAAGGAGGTGCCGCTCCACCGCGCCATGCCCTGGAATTGTCGCTGCTCACCGTTGTGCGGCGGCTCGCGGCACACGTAGCTACCGGTAGCGTAGGCGTTGATGAGGCCCTCGCCGGGCGCGTACACATCGACCCAGCCCCCGTAGTCGCTGAAGGAGGCGCGGCTGCGCCAGTTTGCCGCCAGCGCGCCGACCGACACCACCCGCGGGAAGGCGGCGGGCCAGAACGGCCGCCGGTCGCGGTTGTTGCCCGCCGCGGCGACAAGCACGACTCCCTTGTAGTGCCGGTACCGCTCCCAGAACGCCTCGAAGCCAAGAAGCGGAAGATCATTTCGGCTCGTCCCCCCGGCCGACAGGTTGATCACATCGGGACCCAGGTTCAGCGCCTCATCCAGCCGTTTGACAACGTCTGCCTCCAGCAAGATGCCCGCCACGTTGAAATCCCTGACGACGCGCACCTCTGAAAGCGGCGCCATACACCGCGCCACACCAGCGACGAATGTCCCATGCCCGGTGTAGGGCGGAATCTGTACCTGGTCACCTGGGGGACCGCCTGGGAGCAGGTCCTCCTCTCCGGTGACCCCGGCCAGCCACGGATGGGCCGACGCATCGTCCAGCAGCCCGGTATCTATCACATAGATGAGCACCCCGCTGCCATGGCGGCCTGCGCAGACCCCGGGATCGGGGCCCTCGCCGGCTGGCACCTCTTCCGGCTCGGTTGCTGGGCACATGTGAACGGGGGAGATGGACAGAGCGTGGTTGGGGGTCGCCACCCCAACGCCGAGCTGCCGGTCGATCTCCTCGAGCGCGGCGATGGTCCCAGAGATCTCCGCTTCCTCAAGGGAGTAGAGGGTGACTCCGTTGACCAAGCCGTCGAGCGGTCGCCCGCCGCCCACAACATCTCCAACACGATCGAGATACGCGTCGCGGACCAGGATCGCCCCCTGCTGATGCAGGAAGTTGAGACCACCGTCAGCGAATCTCGCGACGCCGATGTCGATACCGGCTTCCCGAGCCGCCCTCACCCCCAGCTCGGCTTGAACGTCGGCTTTTGTGGCAGGGCGCTCCGGCTCGCCGTGCTCACTGTTCACCTCATGCCACCCCAACCGCTGCCGATTCGATGGCGCGAATGCCACGATTCAACATCAACCCCATGGGGAACCGGCGATTTAACATTAGTCCTATGGTGGGGGAAACCCGCCGTGCCGTCTACGCGCCCGATGAGACGCTTGAGTTGCTGCCCCTAGCGGCGGCCCGTCCCACCGAGGCTCTGGCGAAGGCACGCGCCATCCTTGCGCAGCGTCCCGGCCCCCATGACGCTTCCGTCGCCCGCCAGGCCGTTGGCATAGTCCTGCGTGACTTCGGGGATGTGGGCGCCGCAATACGCGAGCTGCGAACCGCGCTGCGCCTCGCCGCCGCGGTCGGCTCACAGGACCGGCAGGCGGATGTGCTGGCGACGCTTGGCCTCGCGTTGATCCAGGCCGGCCGGACCACGCCTGGGCTTTCCGCCCTGGATGCCGCGGTACGGCAGGCCACCGGCGTGCTGGCTGGACGGGTCCGGTACCGGCGCGGCTGTGCGCTGTGGGTGCTCGGCCGGCACCGGGACGCGCTTAACGACCTGCGCCAGGCCGTTGCCGCGCTCCACCGGTCCGGCGACACGATGTGGGAAGCACGCGCCCTTACCGCCCGTGCACTCGTTCATCTCGCGGCTGGATCGACCCAGCGGGCGGACGCGGATCTCAGCCGCGCCGAACGGCTGTTCGCGGCGACCAGCCAGGAGCTGGAACTGGCTTTCGCAACGCACAACCGGGGACTGGTCGCCTTCCGTTCAGGGGACCTGCCTCTCGCGCTCTCCCGCTTTGACCAAGCGGCCCGGCGTTACGAGTGCCTCGGCACGCCGATGCCGGATCTGAGCATCGACCGGTGCGCGGTCCTCCTGGCGGCCGGCCTGCCGCGTGACGCGCTCAAGGAGGCTGACGCCGCGATCCGAGACCTTGAACAGGTCCACGGCCAGGCCACGAAGAAAGCGGAGTTGCTGCTCACCGCGGCGGGTGCGGCACTTGCCGGCGCCGATCCGCAAACCGCACAGCAGCGAGCGCAGGCCGCCCGCCACCTGTTCGGCTCTCAGCAGCGGACCTGGTGGCACGCGCAGGCCGGGCTCTTGCTCCTGCAAGCCCGCTATGCGGCCGGCATGGTGTCTGACCGGCTGCTGCGCGAGGCCGAGGGAACCGCCATTCGCCTAGACGCACTTGGTTCCCACGACGCCCAGCAGGCACGGCTTCTGGCCGGGCGCGTGGCGCTGGCGCTGGCACGGCGCCAAGATGCCGATCGTAACCTGGCGGCGGCGGCCCGTGGCCGCACGCGGCGAGGGCCGGCCCTGGCGCGCGCTAACGGCTGGCTCGCGGAGGCGTTGCATGCCGAGGCCACCGCCAGCCCTCGCCGTCTGCTCAGTGCATGCCGGCGCGGGTTTTCTATCCTCGACGAGCACCGGCTCACCTTGGGAGCCTCGGAACTGAGGGCCCAGGCAACCGCGCAGGGAGCCGAACTTGCGGTGCTCGCGCAAAGGTGCGCCCTGCAGGCTCATCGGCCGCGGATGCTGCTTTTCTGGACCGAACGCTGGCGCGCGACGGCCCTGGCGGCCCCGCCGGTACGGCCAGTAGACGACCAGCAGCTGCAAACCGACCTCACAGCGCTGCGCGACGTGATGAGCCGTCTCGAAAAAGCCGCCGCCGCGGGAGCGCCGACGGCCGGACTCCAGCGTGAGCAGCTGCGCCTCGAAGGCGCCATACGTTCCCGCGCTATGCGCGCCCCCGGTGCTGGCGGCGTGGCTGAGTATGGGTTCGACCCCGCTACCCTGCTGGAAAAACTCGGCGCCGCACGGCTGATTCAGATTGCCGACATCGGCGGGGATCTCCATGTCCTGGTCTGTGGCGCCGGAAGAGTGCGACAGTTCGCGGCCGGCCGCGCCGACGATGCCGGCCGCGAAGTTGACTTCGCCCGGCTCGGCCTGCATCGCCTCGCCTACAACCGCGCGGCAGGCCAGGAGCACGCGCTCGCCATGCTTGAGGCGACAGGACGGCGACTCGAGGACAAGCTCCTCGGCCACGCTAACCGTTCTCTCGGCGACGGACCCGTCATCATCGTCCCACCCGGCCGCCTCCACGCCGTCCCATGGGCGCTGTTGCCCTCGCTGCGCGATCGCGTGCTCAGCGTCGCTCCCTCGGCGCGCGCCTGGTTGCGCGCCCAGGCAGCGGTCCCGCCCAAGCGTCACGACCTCGTCCTCGTCCTCGGCCCTGGCCTGGAAACCGGTGGCGGTGAGGTGCCCGTCTTGGCCGAGGAATCGGAAGAGGAATACGACGAGGTCACCGTCCTCGGCGGGGGCACCGCCACCGCAAGGCGGGTACTTGACGCAATCGACGGCGCTCGGCTCGCCCACATCGCCGCACACGGAACCTTCCGCAGCGACAACCCGCTCTTCTCGTCACTGCGCCTGGACGACGGGCCGCTCACCGTGCATGATTTCGAGCGGCTGCGACGCGCGCCCTACCGCCTCATCCTGCCCAGCTGTGACTCGGCAGTCCTCGCGCCAGCCGGCGCGGACGAACTGCTCGGCCTCACCAGCACACTTGTGCCGCTCGGCACCGCGGGCATCATCGCGAGCGTGGTGCCCGTCAACGACTGCGCCGTCGTCCAGCTGATGCTGGCACTCCACCGCCAGCTGCGACGTGGAGGCACCCTCGCCGAGTCACTCCGAGACGCCCGCAGCGACCTGGATGACGATCCAGCCCACACCGCGACCGGATGGTCCTTCATCGCGCTGGGCGCGCGCTAGCGCCGATGTCCTGTGCCCCCCGGCATGCGTCCGGTGAAGGGGCGGGCGCAGGATTGCCTGGTTACCTCCAGCGGGCCGGAATGGCTTGGCGATCGTTGATGACGGCGTAGGCGGTGACCGCCGGGCCGCACCCGGCCCTGAGGCTCGTGACGCTACCGTGTGAGCCGCGTAAGCAGCATTCGCCATCGAGAGGGTCAGCGTGACGCTGGCTGCCCCATGATCACTCCTCGGGTTGCCGCTGATGCATGCAAGATGGCCGTGTATGGAGATGCGCCCCCGGGTCTGGTGATACGCCGGTGGGCTTGGAACCCGGCTCCAGGACGAGCTCTACGCCGCCGGTCACCGGAAAGCAGGGGAGAGCTCCCCCCGCCATAGCCGCGCGCCGCGGCTGGACCGCGCCACCCGGGTGACCGCGCGAATCACATCGGTCCATCACGATCTCCCCTCGCGCTTCGCTGGGTGATGTGCGGCCCTCAGATCGCCCTGACCCAGGTGGTGGTAAATGCCCGGCCGCCGGCCCTGGCTGGTCCGGGGACGTCGATTTGGCTGCCGTTGTGCTCCTGTGCGACCTCGGTCGTCGTCCAGTGCCTGGAGATCAGCCCGGAACGCGCGCCGGCCCGGTCGGTCACCGCGATGTTCTCGTAGACCGCTGCCCCGTAATCCGCCAGCTGGGTGATCTTGCCCGCGAACTGGGCCGACTCGGTGATCACCTCGGCGGAGGTGGCGCAAACCTTCCCGTGCGGGCACCTGTCCTGCCATCTCCCACGCTGCCCGGTGGAATTGTTGACCAGGCGGAATGTGAACGTGCGCGCAGCGGAGTTATAGGAGACGCCGGCGGTGACCGAATCCCCGGGGCTGACCGCGAAGCCAGGGAGCTCTACCTCGCTCGCTGGGAGATTCTCATACCAGGCGTAATACCGGGCCTTCCCGAGAATGCAGACGGCAGCGACCCCGTCCTGCCCGAGAGTGACCCCGTCGTAGCCGCCCAGCCCCACCCAGAAGGCCACGCCGCCAGGGCCCGCACCCACTGCCGCCTGGGCGCAGTTGACCGATGGCACGGTGAACTGCGCGGAAACCTGCCGGAAGCTCGTTCCGGTGGCCACATAACCAGCCCAGTTCCGGCTGGCCGCGACAGCCGCGCTGGAGGACCCGGCCTGAGCGTAGCTGAAGCTGCAGCCGGCGGTGCCCAGGCCGAGCGCGGCGATCACGACAATAATCGGACGGATGGCGTGCATCGGAAACATCCTTCTTGCGGTCATGCGCGGTACCCCGCGTCCTCAGTGAGAGGGGCAGTTGCCCTGCGTGATACGTCCCGCGAGTGGCGCCCGGCTGAGTTACTGCCCGCCGTGGCCTGTTGAGCTGAGGGGATCCGGGAGCAGGCCGTACGACTGCGGTGGCCCAGCACTACGCCCTGGCCTTATCACGTTGCTCCGCCAACACAACCCTGGGCGAGCTGACCACTGATGACCTGCGGCGTATCCCAGGGCCCGCCCGGACAGGCGCATGGGCGATGTATCACACGGGGCAACTGCCCCTCTCACTGAGGACGCGGCGAGCACCGCGCCCGGACCCAGGGGGCACAATGATCATTTCCGACGGCCAGCAACCAGCCCTTCCCGGCCAGGACGACCTGCTCGGGCAAGAGGACCAACCAGGCCAGGAGGACCCGCTCGGGCAGCGAGTAGCCGCCCCGCTTAAGCGCCCCCTCGGGCGGCGGATCGCTGCCGCCCTGATCGATATCCTCCTGCTGACCGGGCTGTTCGTCATCCTGAGCCTGATCGTTGGCCAAACCAGCGCGGGAATAGGAAGCTTCCATATCTCCCTGTCCCTCGTCAACATCACCCGCAACGGGCAGCCCGTCGTCAACATCTCCCTCAACGGGGCGTGGGCAGTCTTGTACCTGGCCCTGCTGCCCCTCTACTACTTCGCGCTGGAGGCGTCGATCGGGCAGACCGTGGGCAAGCGCCTGCTCGGCCTGCGGGTCCAGCGCGCCGACGGAGGGAGGCCATCGGGGTGGGCGATCGCCGGGCGCACGCTGCTTCGGCTCATCGACGGGCTACCGGTGCTATACCTGGCCGGGTTCATCACCATGCTGGCCACCGGCCGCTCGCGCCGCCAGCGGCTCGGCGATCTCGCGGCCGGGACAGCCGTCACACGGGCGCTGCCGGTGCGGCACCGGGGCCTGGCAGTCATACCGCTGGCCATCGTTCTGGTTGCAGTTGCTGGCGTGTCCGTGTACCGCGCGAGTGGTGGCCCGCCGGTGTACCGCGCGAGTGGTGGCCCGTCCGTGTACCGCGCGACCTCGGCCGTGGCCGCCAGCACCTACCGGGCGCATGGCGTCTCGTTCGACTATCCTGCCGGATGGCAGGAAGCGCGCCTCCCGGTAGATGTTGCGATCGGGCGGGTGCGCCAGAAGCTGTGGACCACCGCGGCCGTCCTCGACCAGGCGGACTGGATCGACGTCGCCGCATATCGGCTGAACCCACCCGCCCCGAAGATCCCCATCGGCCTACTTCCCCCCGCCGAGAAGACAGCCCTCCAGCGAGCCTTCCGCCGCTTCATGCAGCAGGGCGGGCGCGCGCTGCAGGCAGGCCCGCAGGAAATCACGATGGGCGGAATGCCTGGGCTGCTAGTCCGGGGCGCAGGAACCCAAGACGGGATCCCCGTCGAGAACACCCTCGCATTCGCCTTTAACGGCACGACAGAATACGTCGTCAACTGCGAGCACGCGCGGGCATCGGGGGCCGGGGAAGTGGAGCGGGCCTGCAGCCAGGTGCTGCACACGTTCACAGTGACCGCCTCGGCAGGGGCCAGCCGCACCTACCGGGCGCATGGGGTCGCGTTCAACTACCCGGCCGGGTGGCAGAAGGGAGGCTCCGCAGCGAGCGCTCCGGTCGGACCAGTACGCAGCAAGCTGTGGAACGTGGCCGCCGCCCTCGACCGGTGGGACTGGATCCAGGTCGCTGCCTATCGGCTGAGTCACCCGGTCACGATCACCCCCGCCGTGCAGACCTTGGTCACGCGCACGCTCCACCGGGTCGGCGACGTAATACTGGCGGACCCGCAGATACTCACGATGGGGAGGACGCCTGGCCTCCTGGCCCGCGGCGGGTGGATCAACCAGCAGGAGACATACATCGTGGACACCGTCGTGTTCGCTTTCAAAGGCACGACTGAGTACGTCCTCACCTGTGAACACACGCCGGCAAACGCCGGGCAGGTGAAACGCGCCTGCGGCCAGCTGATCCGCACCTTCAAGGTGAGCAAGGTGGCCTAGCCGCCCGGCAGGCACCCAAACCGGGACATCGCATACGCCGTCTTAGTGCCATGGCCTGACTCACGGTAGTAACCAGCCAGGATCACGGTAGTAACCGGCCAGGAGAGGGACAAATCATGAAACTAACCACCCGTTCCGCACTGCACATCATGGTCTCCGCAACGATGACCTGCGCAGCGCGCCCGCGCTCTCTACCAGAGACAGCAAAGGATGCGCACGGCGCATCGCATCATTCCAGGGAGTTGCCATGACCGATCCCGATCGGCTGGGCGGCCAGCGCGAAGGCGCAATCGCCGTTCCAGGGCCGCTGCCTGCCGATCCGGCCGGGTACGAATACCACTCGGGGGACGAAGCGGACTGGACAGCAGAGGTTTCCGATGGCGGAATCACGGCGGCCCGCCCGTCGGCGTCTCCGCCCCCGCCCGTGCCACAGGATCCGGCTGAGCCCCCGCCGGTCACCGCTGCCGCTGCGGTACGCCGCAGGCGGCGGAGATGGGCAGTTCCCGTGGCCGTGATCGCGGTCGTGGCGGTGCTTGGCTTGAGCGCCGGCCTGGCGATCTGGGCTCCCTGGCACAGTCCCCCGCTGCTGCGCCCGGCCGGGCTTACGGCGGGCCCCTCGACCACCAGCTCAGTGATGTTCCGCTGGTCGCGCCCTGCGACGGGCCCGGCGCCCGACAGGTACGTGATCTTGCACGACGGCAAGGTGATCGGCTCGGTCCCGGGAACGGTCACCAACTACCACGCCGCCGGCCTAGCCCCCGCCACCGCGTACCGGTACCGGGTCGCCGCGGTGCGGGGCGGCAAGCGTTCGGCCCTTTCCTCGGTGCTTGTGGTGAGCACGTCCACTCCGCCCCTCTCGGCGGCGCGTTTGCAGGGACGGTGGGCCGTCGCCATCAAGATCCTCCGGGGCGGAGCGGACCTCAGAGGCGCGGGCTCCGGGCGGTGGACCGAATCGTGGCTGGCCAGCCCGAAGTGCCCAGCCGGGCCGTGCGCCGTGAAGCTCTCAGGGCGTATCAACGGGTCCAGATTCAAGGCGACCCTGACCCGCGCCGGCGCCGTCTACAAAGGAAAGACCACAGCCAATGTGTTTCCCTGCGGATCAGGTGCCAACTCGTTCCCCATCCAGTCCACACTGACGATCCGGGTCACCGTCACCGCAGCGCAGGTGGGCAACCGGGCATGGACGGCCAGCTCATGGGCCGGCACCATGGTGGTGTCTGCCCCCTACACTTCATCCGGCGCCTACTACTGCACCGCCTCCCGCCTGACAGCTTCCCTCTCCGCGAACCCCTGAGCATTCAGCGCGGCGGGGTCCGGTTCAGCCGGTGGACGGGAAGAAGTGGGCCTTGGGGCGTTCCAGTTGCTGCCCGTCGAGGAAGATGTCTACTTTTTCGTTGTAGAAGGCGATGAGGCCGGCGATGGGCTGCAGCTTGATGTGCGAGAACGAGACCAACCGAGCCCGGCTCTTCGGGGCGGAGAACGTGACCCGTTACCCCAAGGACGGGATCGCCGATCACGTCGTGCACGGCGCTGACACTTTCAACCCCGACGGCACCGGCACCAAGGGGGCGCTGCGCTACCGCATCACCGTGCCGGGCGGAGGGCCAGGGCTTGGACGCCGCCTGGGGCCGGGCGACGCGGGATCACCGAAGGCGACAACATGATCACGCTGCAGGTGCAGGGTCGGATCGGCCGCATCGACGCCGGTGTCAGCGTATCCGCGGTACACGTATTTTACACGTAAGGTGTAAGATAGGTGTATGAGCAGGGTGCGTACGAACATCGAGATCGAGGACACCTATCTTCAAGCGGTCATGGATCGCTACGGCCTGCGAACCAAGACGCAGGCGGTCGAGTTCGCCCTGCGGCATTTGGCCGGGCAGCCCATGACACGGGAGGAGGCCCTGGCAATGCGGGGCGCGCACGCTATAGATGAGCCTCCCGGAGATACGCGCCCAGAGGGAGCCGGGTGATCCTCGCAGACACCTCCGCCTGGGTTGAATACGACCGGGCCACCGGGAGTGCGGTCGATCTTCGCTTGTCGGCGCTGATTGCCGCCGAGGACCCGATCGCCGTCACCGAGCCGGTGATCATGGAGGTTCTGGCCGGGGCACGCAGCGACGCCCGGGAGGCTGATCTGCGCCGTCTTCTGCTGCGGTTTCACCTGTATCACTTCGATGCCGCCGCCGACTTCGACGGTGCCGTGCGCATCTACCGCCGCTGCCGGCAGGCCGGTATCACGCCCAGGGGACTGGTCGATTGCATGATCGCCGCCGTCGCCTGGCGGCGGCACGCGACACTGCTCGCTTGCGACGCTGATCTCGATCACGTCGCGCGCGTTGTCGGGATCGAGCTAGACGAGTCATCGCGGCAGCGGTAGCGACCGCCGCTCCTGCCCGGTGCCACGCCACTCGATGCACACCAATAACACTCTGTTACCGGAACGCTAGCTGGGCCGTGGACCGGGTCGTGGACCGGGAACCCGGAGCACACTGTGCGTTGAGAGCATTCCGGGACGTGTGCGCTGCTATCAGTGCAGGTAGCGTGCCCGGAGCGGCATGGCGGGCTTCTCGTAATGCGTAGGTCATCGGTTCGATTCCGATAGGCGGCTCGCACGTCAGAGGCCCCTTCCGATCAAGGAAGAGGCCTCTTTGCTAACGGGTGTGCTAACAGCGGTGCGGGCTACGCGGCGCTCACCGCCTGGGCGAAGATGTCGGCGGCAGCGGTCTCGGCGGCGCGGATGACATGTGCGTAGACCCGGAGCGTGATGGCGG
>Ga0070708_100002558_pt1 | contig 14069 bp, 13 predicted proteins | sample KBSK5503metaG_FD_65469 | JGI IMG/M metagenome (GOLD analysis project Ga0070708, IMG submission 65469) | Corn, switchgrass and miscanthus rhizosphere microbial communities from Kellogg Biological Station, Michigan, USA - KBS K5-50-3 metaG | ecosystem: Host-associated > Plants > Roots >...
TTGGCGCGCCCGGCAGGATTCGAACCCACGACCCCCTGGTTCGTAGCCAGGTACTCTATCCAACTGAGCTACGGGCGCTAGTCTTTAATTATATCAGGTCGCCCTGTCTCGCCGCCCTCGCCATCCCCGCGCATGCGTGGCATCGGTGCCATGTCCGGCTCGCGCGCATCCTTCGCGCCGTGCCACAGCGACCAGCTTTTCAGCAGCCAGGAAATCGCCAGCCACGCGCCGATAAACGCGAGCGGCCATGCAATGATGCGCGGCCAGATCGCCGCGACGACGACGAACCCGGACACGATGATCGCCATCGTCCCCAGCAAGCCGGCTTCGGCCGGGCCCAAGCTGCGCCGATTGGTCAGCGCCGCACCCAAGGCGCTACCGACACTCACCGCGCCGGCCGCGGCGCGACCCGCGCTGCCGGAACGCGCGCGCTTTGCGACCGGCTCGCCAGCCTCCCTCGCAACCGTCGCGCGAGGTTCGCTTGGGCGCACGCGGTTGCGCGGCGTGAGCACGATTTCGGTCGCACGGCTCAAGTCCTCTTCATATTGCGTTGCCATCGTCTGCGCGAATGCGGGATCCTCGATGGCCACGTCGAGCTCGTAGTTCGACATCCAGCTCGCGAGATTGAGGTTGGTCGACCCGACGCGCGCCCACGAGCCATCGGCGACGGCGGTCTTGGCGTGCAGCATCGTGCCATTCCATTCGAAAACGCGCACACCCGCTTCCAGCAACGGACGATAGCCGGCGCGCGACAAAGGCGAGAGTGCGGGGATGTCCGACGCTCCGGGCACCAGCAATCTCACGTCGACGCCATCGGCTGCTGCCGCCCGCAGTGCGCCCGTGTAGGCGGACGTGCCGATGAAATACGCGTCGGTCAGCCACAGGTGCTTGCGGGCAATCGAGGCCACGAGCAGGTCGAGCCGGTAAATGCCCAACGCGCCGGGAATTCCGGCGACGACGTGGACGCGAACATTGCCTTGCGGGTGAGCGTCCTTGGTTGCCGCCGGAAGCTCGCCCAGCGGCTCGCCGGTACAGGCAGTCCAAACCTGCGCGAACGCGCGCTCGAGTTCGGCGATGGCTGCGCCGCGGATTTCGATCCCCGTGTCGCGCCATGGCTCGAGCCGCTTCGCAGGGTTGCCCTCCCACGCCTTGTCCACGCACAGGCCGCTGACGAACCCGACTTTTCCGTCAACGACGATCGACTTGCGATGGTCGCGCGTAAGCCACGCCAGCGGACTGTCGAAGCGCGGCGCGTTGAACGCGTGCACTTCCACGCCTGCTTCGCGCAACGGAGCCCACAGAGGCCCACCGCCGCGCGAGCCCAGCCAGTCGTAGATCACGCAGACGCGCAGCCCCGACCTCGCCTTCGCCGCCAGCGCCTCCGCGAACTCGCGGCCCACTGGATCGTCCAGGATCAGGTAGCTCTCGAACAGGATGTACTGCTCGGCCTTCGCGATCGCGTCCAGCCATGCCGGAAAATTTTGCTCGGCGTCGAGCAGCAGTCGGACCGCGTTGGAATCGGTGGGCGCAGCGCCCGCGGCGCGGGCGAACGCGCGGTCCCAGCGCTCGGAATCCCGGCCGGACGCGGGCTCCCGGGGAGCCGGGACAACGGGCGGGGCAGACGGCGCCGCGATGGTCGACATAGTCCCGATTATCGCGGACTTGGCCGCAGCCGCGCCGGACCTTCCCCGCCCGCCTACACAACATTCGGCCAAAAGACGACTTGACAATTCCTGCCTAGGCAAGCATATTGCTGTCATGGCAGCTAATTCCATTGATGTCGAAAGGGTCACTCCACCGGTCTCGGCCCGGCCCGGGGACCCGGAGTTCTATCGCGGAGACAAATTCGATATCAACGAGAGCATCGGCTATTTGCTGAAGCAACTGCGTAGCGCAATCGAGCGCGCCGTCGACGATGAAATGGAAGAGCACGACCTCACCGGCGTCCAGTGGGGCCCATTGCTGATGATCGATCAGGGCTTAGGCAGCACGGCCGCAGAAATCGCCCGTATCGGCTGTGTGGACACGGGGGCAGTGACGCGCATGCTGGACCGCCTCGAGGCCAAGGGATTGGTGCGCCGCTCGAAATGCCCGAAGGACGGGCGTGTCGTGCAACTCGAGTTGACCGACGAGGGCCAGCGGCTGTGCCGGCTGATTCCATTCGGGCTGGCGCGCGTCCTCAATTCGATGCTGCGCGGATTCACCGAAGCGGAACTCGAAACCTTCAAGACGCTGACGCGGCGGATGCTCGCCAATGCCGAGCGTCGCTGACCGACGCATGCTCATCGCGTGCGCCGCGCGAAAGACCAACATGAATTCCACCCTCGTTTCCCGCACTGTTGTCTTGACCGGCATCGTCCTGCTGGCCGCCTGCGCAAGCATGGACCGCAATCCCGCGGCGCCGCGCCAGATCACCGCAGCGTCGCTCGGCGCGGCCGAAACGCGCGTCGACTGGCCGAAGGACGACTGGTGGCTGCGTTATGGCGATCCGCAATTGGATCAGCTCGTCGCCGATGGCCTCGCCGGCAATCCGTCGCTCGATGCAGCACGCGCTCGGGTGGATCGGGCACGCGCCGCGGCGGGTGTCGCGCGCGCGGCGTTGCTGCCGCAAATCAACGGCAACGCGGAAATCGTCTATCAGAAGTATTCGGAGAATTACATCTTTCCGCCGCCGCTGGCCGGCAACTGGCAGACCGACAACCGCATGACGCTCGACTTCGTCTACGAGATCGATTTCTGGAACAAGAACGGCGCCGCGCTGCAGGCCGCACTCTCCCAGGCCGAGGCCGCCGGCGCCGATGCGCAGGCCGCGCGCATCGTCGTCACGACCAACATCGCACGCGCGTACTTCAATTTGCAGCGGCTGTTCGCGCAGCGCGACGTGTCGCTGGCCGCGATTGCGCAGCGCGATGAAGTCGTCCGCCTCACCGCGCAGCGCTTCAGCGCGGGCATCGACACCAAAGTCGAGGTGAAGCAGGCCGAGGCCGCGCTCGCGACGGTCAAGACAGAACTCGCGCAATACGACGAGGGCATCGAAATCGCGCGCAACCAGCTTGCGGCACTCGCCGGCGCGGGACCGGAACGCGGCGCCGGAATCGCTGCGGTCAAAGCGGCGACGTCGCCCACGTTAGCACCACCGACGGCCATTCCGCTCGACATCGTTGCGCGGCGCCCGGAAATCACGGCATCGCGCTGGCGCGTGGAAGCCGCACAACATGACGTCGATGTCGCCAAGGCGCTCTTCTATCCGAACGTGAATATCGCCGCGTTTGCCGGCTTCACGTCGATCGGCCTGTCACGCTTCCTGCTGGCGGGGAGCGGCATCGCAGGCGCCGGACCGGCGATCCACCTGCCGATCTTCGAAGGCGGCCGCTTGAACGCCAACCTGCGCGGCCGCAACGCGGACACGGATCTGGCCATCAGTACTTACAACCAGGCGGTGATCGACGCCGTGCACGACGTCGCGGATGCCGTGGCGTCGATCGCGGGTCTCGCTCGCGTCTCGGTCGAGCAGGCGCGCGCGCGGGCTGCCACCACCGAAGCGTACGACCTCGCGGTGATCCGCTACCGCGCAGGACTGGGCAACTATCTGACCGTGCTCACCGCTCAAACGCAGCAGCTGGTGCAGGATCGTCTCGACGCCGATCTGAAGGCTCGCGCGTTCGAGCTCGACGTGAATCTCGCGCGGGCGCTCGGCGGCGGGTTCGTCGATACCTCCAACGTCAACGTGTCCGCGGCCGGCCATAGCCATCCGGGCGCCGCGCTGAGCACACCTATCGCATTCGAAGGAGTCTTGCATGACTGAAGCCCTCAGTTCCCCTGGCGCCCCCACCGTTCGCAAGAATGGCAAGCGCACCCGGATGCTGCTGATCGCCGGAGGCGCGTTCGTGGCTATCGCCCTGGCCTATGGCGCGTGGTGGTTCGTGTATGCGCGTCATTTCGAGAAGACCGATGACGCCTACGTGCAGGGCAATCTCGTGCAGATCACGCCGCAGGTCGCCGGGACCGTCGTGTCGGTCAATGCCGACGATACCGACTTCGTGAAGGCCGGGCAGACGCTGGTGAGCCTCGACCGCGCGGACGCGGAAGTCGCGCTCGACCAGGCGCAGGCCTCGCTCGGGCAGACGGTGCGCGAGGTTCGCCAGCTCTACACGGCCAACACGACTTGGGCCGCGAACATTACGCAGCGTCAGGCGGATATCGCGCGTGCGCAATCGGATGTCGCGCGCGCCGAAGAGGATCTCGCGCGGCGGAAGGACCTCACGGCCTCCGGCGCGGTCAGCGGGGAGGAGCTGAATCATGCGGAACAAGCGGTGAGCAACGCGCGCGCGGCACTGGCCGCCGCGCAGGCCGCGGCTTCGGCTGCACGGCAGCAGCTTGCGACCAATCAGTCGCTCACTGACGGAACCACCGTCGAGAAGCACCCGAACGTCGAGCGCGCCGGCGCCAAAGTGCGCGAGGCTTACCTTTCGTACGCTCGCGCCGTGTTGCCGGCGCCGGTATCGGGCTATGTCGCCAAGCGCACCGCCCAAGTGGGCCAACGCGTGGCGCCAGGCGCACCGCTGATGGCGATCATTCCGCTCGACCAGGTCTGGGTCGACGCCAACTTCAAGGAAGTCCAGTTGCGCAAGATGCGCATCGGGCAGCCGGTGACATTGACCGCGGACGCCTACGGAAACGCCGTCGAATATCACGGCACGCTCGCCGGGCTGGGTGTGGGCACCGGCAGCGCGTTCGCCTTGCTGCCGGCGCAAAACGCGACGGGCAACTGGATCAAGGTCGTGCAGCGCATCCCCGTGCGCATCGCGCTCGATCCGAAGGAACTTGCGGAGCACCCGTTGCGCGTTGGGTTGTCGATGGAAGTGTCGGTGGACGTCGCAAACTCGGAAGGCAAGACTCTCGCGTCGGCCACGCGCACCGCTGCCGCGTACACGACCGCCGCGTTCGACCGCGATTCCGAGGATGCCGACGTGCTGGTGCGCAAGACGATCGCCGCAAACCTCGGCCGGCCCACGCAGGCGACTGCCGCGGCCGATGCATCGGTCGCGAAGATATCGCCCGCCGCGTCCACGGCATGGAACGCCGGCGCGCCCAAGGTTTCGGCGAGGGCAGGCGTCCCGCCGCTTTGATCGGCGGCTCGACAGTCAACTTCTCCCAGTCAAAGGCAAATGGCCACGACCACGACCGCGGAAGACGCCGCGCTCCCGGCGGCGCAACCGCAGGCATCCGCGGCGCCGCAACCGCTGTCCGGTGCGCAGCTCGTCATCGGAACGATCGCGCTGTCCACGGCGACGTTCATGATCGTGCTCGACACGTCGATCGCGAACGTTTCCATCCCGGCCATCTCCGGCGACGTGGGGGTGAGCCCCAACCAGGGCACGTGGGTGATTACGTCGTTCGCCGTCGCCAACGCGATCGCCGTCCCGCTGACCGGATGGCTGACGCAGCGTTTCGGGCAGGTGCGACTGTTCACTGTGGCCACGCTGCTGTTCGTCCTCGCGTCGTGGCTTTGCGGCATGGCGCCCAATCTCGAATCGCTGATCGTCTTTCGCGTGCTGCAGGGGCTGGTTTCCGGCCCGCTCATTCCGCTGTCGCAGGCGATGCTGTTGTCGAGTTATCCGAAGGCTAAGTCCGGGACGGCGCTGGCGATGTGGGGGATGACGACGCTGGTCGCGCCCGTGGCCGGGCCGCTGCTCGGCGGCTGGATCACCGACGACTACTCGTGGCCGTGGATCTTCTTCATCAACGTCCCCGTCGGCCTCGCGGCGGCCTATGCGACCTGGATCATTTACCGCACGCGCGAATCGGCGACGCGCAAGGTGCCGATCGACAAGGTCGGCTTGGGCCTCCTCGTCGTCTGGATCGCCGCGTTGCAGATCATGCTCGACAAGGGCAAGGAGCTCGACTGGTTCGCGAGCACGCAGATCGTCACGCTTGCCATCGTCGCGGTCGTCGGTTTCGTGCTGTTCCTGATCTGGGAACTGACCGACGAGCATCCGGTCGTCGACGTGCGGCTCTTCGCGGGGCGCAATTTCACGATGGGCACGCTGACCTTGTCCGTCGCGTACGGCGTGTTCTTCGGCAACGTCGTGCTGCTGCCGCTCTGGCTGCAGACGCAGATGGGCTATACGGCCACCTATGCGGGCTTCGTGCTCGCACCTGTGGGAGTCCTCGCCATCATGCTCTCCCCCCTCGTCGGACGCGCGCTGGCGAAGACGGATCCGCGGTACATCGCAAGCATCGCCTTCGTGATCTTCGCGCTGGTGAGCTGGATGCGGGCCCAGTTCAACACGCAAGTCGACGTGGCAACGCTGATGGTGCCGACCATCGTGCAGGGTGCGGCCATGGCGTGTTTCTTCATTCCGCTTATCGCCATCTCGCTCTCCGGCCTGCCACCCGAGAAGATTCCCAGTGCCTCGGGCGTCACGAACTTCGTCCGCATCACCGCCGGCGCCTTCGGAACATCCATCGCAACCACGCTCTGGGATAACCGCGCGACGATGCACCACACGCAATTGAGCGAATCGATCAACCAGGGCAACCTTGCCGCGACGCAGACGCTTCAAAACCTGCAAGCGTCCGGCCTCGACCCGGCGCAGAGCCTGGCGACCGTCGATCGCCTGATCAACGCACAAGCGTACGTCCTGTCCGCAGACGACATTTTCTACGCGTCGGCGATCATTTTCCTTCTGATGCTGCCGTTGGTGTGGCTGGCGCACCCGCGCAAGAGTGCCGGCGCAGAAGCCGGCGCCGCGCACTAGCGCCCTACCCCGGCTTTGCCTCCTGGGCGCTGGCGTCCCCGGCCGTGGCTCGTGGCCGGACGCTTTGTGTTATACGATTGCCGGTGTTCGTGAAAGCAGCGCGGCGGAAACGCGTGCCGGTCAACAAGGCGCGCCACCGCGGCACACTGCCCGTGGATCGAATTCAGGAGGAGCCCATGAACTACCGAACGCTGTTTCGCACTCTTGTTGCGGGCACGCTCGCCTTCGCCCTGTGTGGCGCCGCGCTGGCGCAGGAGACCGTCAAGATCGGCATGATCCTGCCGCTCACCGGTCCTTTCGCGTCGACGGGCCGGCAGGTCGAGGCCAACGCCAAGCTCTACATGGCGCAGCACGGCGCTACGGTGGCGGGCAAGAAAATCGAACTGATCGTCAAGGACGACGCGGGCGTTCCGGACAACACCAAGCGCATTGCGCAGGAACTGCTCGTCAACGACAAGGTGGCGTTCCTCGCGGGATTCGGCCTGACGCCGCTCGCGCTGGCGACCGCGCCGTTGGCCACGGAAGCGAAAGTGCCGATGGTGGTCATGGCCGCCGCGACGTCCGTCATCACTGAGCGGTCGCCGTACATCGTGCGCACCGGATTCACGCTGCCGCAGGTCACCGTCGGCATCGCCGATTGGGCCGCGAAGAACGGCATCAAGAAAGTGGTCACGCTGGTCAGCGATTTTGGCCCGGGCATCGACGCGGAAGCTGCCTTCAAGGTGCGCTTCACGGCCGCCGGAGGCCAGGTGGTGGAAGAGGTGCGCGTTCCGTTGCGCAATCCCGACTTCGCGCCATTCCTGCAACGCGTGCGCGATGCCAAGCCCGACGCGGTCTTCGTGTTCGTGCCCTCCGGCGTCGGCGCGATCTTCATGAAGCAATTCACCGAACGCGGCCTCGACAAGTCCGGGATCCGCCTGATCGGGACGGGGGATGTCACCGACGACGACATCCTGAACGACATGGGCGACGTGGCGCTCGGCGTCGTGACGTCGTTCCACTATTCGGCCGCGCACAATTCGGCCGTGAACAAGGCCTACGTCTCCGATTACAAGAAGGCCAACCCCACGATGCGTCCGAATTTCATGGGCGTAGGTGGCTACGATGGCATGCAACTCATCTACAAGGCGCTGGAGGCAACGAAGGGCTCGACCAACGGCGACGCCTTGATTGCGGCCATGAAGGGCATGGCGTGGGAAAGCCCGCGCGGGCCGGTCACGATCGATCCGCAGACGCGCGAGACCATTCAGAACGTCTACATACGCAAGGTCGAGCGGACCGGCGGGGAGCTCTACAACGTGGAATTCGAGACCATTCCCGCCGTGAAGGATCCGACCAAGGTCGCCAAGTGACCTCTCGTCGCTGAAAGCGGATTCCTCGTCGCTAGCTGAAAGCAGATTCCTCGTCGCCAAGCTCCTCGGAATGACACTGGGGAATCTCAATGACACTGGGGGATCTCAACGGTGTCATTCTAAGCTTCTCGGATTGACACCGGGGTATCTCAACGGTGTCATTCCGAGCTAAGCGAGGAATCTGCTGTTGTGCGAAATGACGACGAAGTGTTCGAGCAGTCTGTCAGGCGCAAAGCCGAACGTGCGTAGCGCCGCATTCGCGCCATGCTGACCATCCTCTTCGACGGCATCGCCTACGGCATGCTGCTGTTCCTGCTTGCGTCCGGCCTTGCCGTCACGCTGGGACTCATGAATTTCGTGAATCTTGCGCACGGTGCATTCGCGATGGCGGGCGGATATCTGACTGCGGTGCTTTCGAACCGTCTGGGCGTGCCGTTCCTGGTGTGCCTGCCGCTCGCGTTCCTTTTTTCGGCGGCGTTGGCCGCGGTATTGGAACCCACGCTCTATCGGCGGCTCTACCGGCGGCCGCACCTCGATCAGGTCCTCTTCACCATCGGCCTCGTGTTCATGGCGGTTGCCGCGGTCGATTACGTTTACGGCTCGACCCAGCAGTTCGTGCGTGTTCCCGATTTCCTGCGCCAGCGCTTCGACATCGCCGGTGTCGGCATCGGCGGGTACCGGCTGTTCATCATCGTCGTTTGCGGCGTCCTGACGCTCGCGCTGCAAGCCGTATTGACGCGGACGCGCTTCGGCAGCCGGTTGCGCGCCGCGGTGGATGATCCACGCGTGGCCTCGGGCCTGGGCATCGACGTCAACAAGATTTTCCTGATCACCTTCGCCTTCGGATCGGGATTGGCCGGCCTGGGCGGCGCACTCGGCGCGGAAATTCTCGGGCTCGACCCGACGTTCCCGCTCAAATTCATGATCTATTTCCTGATCGTGGTGGCGGTCGGCGGCACGACGACGATCACCGGCCCGTTGCTGGCTTCGCTGCTGCTGGGCGTTGCCGACGTCGCGGGCAAGTATTACGTCCCGAAGCTGGGTGGGTTCATCATCTACAGCGTGATGATCGCCGTCCTGATGTTGCGTCCGCAGGGACTGTTCGCGCGGGCCGGCGGCCGATGACGCCCGGGTTCGCCGGCACGACGCGGAACCGCGACGCAATCGAATTCGCGCGAAGTACCCGCGTGCGCACGTCCGAAATCGTGTTCCTGCTCGCGGCGGTGCTGTCGTGGTTTCTGCTGCCGAGACAGGCGCCGATGCTGAACGAAATGGCGATCCTGGCGCTCTTCGCGGTTTCCCTCGACCTCATCTTGGGCTACGCCGGCATCGTCTCGCTCGGCCACGCAGCATTCTTCGGCACCGGCGCGTACGTGGCGGCGCTGTTCGCCAAACATTGGCTCCCCGATCCGCTCGTGGGTCTCGCCGTGGCCGCGCTCGGCAGCGCGCTGCTGGGACTCGCGACCAGCGTGCTCGTGCTGCGTGGCTCCGACCTCACGCGCCTCATGGTCACGCTCGGCGTCGCGCTGATCCTCTATGAATTGGCGAACCGCTTCGACAACATCACCGGCGGCGCCGACGGCCTCCAGGGCGTGGTCATGGGTCCACTTCTCGGGCGCTTCGCCTTCGACATGGGCGGTCGCGTCGCGTTTGGCTACAGCCTGACCGTGCTGGTGTTGTTGTTCGTCGTCGCGCGCCGAATCGTAAATTCGAAATTTGGCTATGGGCTGCGCGCGATCCGCGACAATCCGCGGCGCGCAACCGCCATCGGCATCGGCAGCCATGGCCGCCTGGCCGCCGTTTACACGGTGTCCGCCGCGTATGCCGGCATCGCCGGCGCGCTGCTTGCGCAAACCACCGGGTTCGCGTCCCTCGATGTCTACGACTTCCACCGCTCCGCCGACGTGCTGCTCGTCCTGGTGATCGGCGGTGTGGGCTGGCTCTACGGCGGCGTGATCGGCGCCATCGTCTTCACGCTGATGCACGACGTTCTCTCGGGGCTGACGCAGCAGTACTGGCAATTCTGGATTGGTTTGCTGCTGGTCGTCCTGGTGCTGGTCGGCCGCGAGCGCATCGGGAACGTTGCGCAGCGTCTCGTTCGTGGACGAGACCCGAACGCGCAGGGTGATCTTCCACCGTGAACCCGCCCGTGCTCGAAACTCGCGGGCTGCAGAAGGCCTTCGGCGGTATCGTCGCCACGCGTGACGTCACGTTCGCCCTCGAGCGCGGCGCGCGCCATGCGCTGATCGGCCCCAACGGCGCAGGCAAGACAACGCTGGTGAACCTGCTGACAGGGATGCTCGCACCCTCGGACGGGCGCATCTTCCTGGACGGCAGCGACATCACGTCGATGCCCGCACATCGCCGCGCGCGCAAGGGGCTCGTCCGCACGTTCCAGATCAACCAGCTCTTCGACAGCCTGACGCCGCTCCAATCGGTGGCGCTGACGATCGCGCAGCGCAACGGCGGTGGCACACGGTTCTGGCGCCCGCTCGCACGCGATGCGGCGATCGCCGACGAGGCCATCGCGCTGCTCACGCGCCTGCACCTTGCCGATGTGATGCAACGCCGCACTGCGCTCTTGCCCTACGGCAAGCGAAGGCTTCTCGAAATCGCGATCGCGCTGGCCGGCCGGCCGCGCGTGCTGCTGCTCGATGAGCCGGTCGCCGGCGTGCCCGCCACCGAGTCGCGCGAGATCCTGGAAACGCTCGCGGCGCTCCCCGCGGATGTGACAGTGCTGCTGATCGAGCACGACATGGATCTCGTGTTCCGCTTCGCAACGCGCATTTCCGTGCTCGTCAACGGAGCGATGCTGGTGGAGGGAGCGGCCGACGAAATCGCGCGTGATGCGCGCGTTCGGACCGTCTATCTCGGGGATGCCTTCGCCGGCTCGCTTGGCAATGCCTCACTTGGCAGCCAATTTTCCAATTCCCGCAATGGCTGATCTGCTGCGCGTCGACCACGTGCGCGCCGGCTACGGCCAGGCGATCGTCATCGACGGCGTGGACATGACGCTGGGCGAAGGGCGATCGCTCGCGCTGCTCGGTCGCAACGGCGTCGGCAAGACCACGCTCCTCGCCACGCTGGTGGGCGTCACGCGCCGTCACGAGGGAACGATCGCGCTTGGCGGAGTCGACATCACGCATCTTCGTCCGGATCTGCGGGTTGCGGCAGGCATCGGCTGGGTCCCGCAGGAGCGAAGCATCTTCAAGTCGCTCACGGTCGACGAGAACCTGACGGCCGTCGCGCGGCCGGGCGCGTTCACGCCCGCGCGCGTGTACGCGATGTTTCCGCGATTGGCCGAGCGAAAGACAATCCTCGGCACGCAGCTGTCCGGCGGCGAACAGCAGATGCTCGCGATCGGCCGCGCACTGGTCCTCAATCCGCGCCTGCTGCTGCTGGACGAGCCGCTCGAAGGCCTGGCGCCGATGATCGTCACGGAACTCATGGCTGCGCTCGGACGCATCGTGCGCGATGAAGGCATGTCGGCGATCATCGTCGAGCAACACGCGGCGAAAGTCCTCGCCATCACCGATGACGCCGTGGTCCTCGAACGCGGCCTCGTCGTCCACGCCGGCAGCAGCGCGGCGCTGCTCGCGGACCCTGCAGCGCTCGACCGGTATCTTGCCGTGGGCGCGGTCCAGGCTTGAGGGCTAGACGCCGCCCCAGACGTCGCGCGCGGTATCGACGACGAGGCGAAGCTTCGCGGCCTGCGCCTCGACGTGGATCGCGTTGCCGTGCACCGTGCTCGAAAACCCGCATTGCGGCGACAGGCACATCTGGTCGAGCGGCATCGAGCGGGAGGCGTTATCGATTCTGCGTTTCAGGTCGTCGGCCGATTCGAGCTGGTCGAGTTTGGTGCTGACCAAGCCCAGCACGACGGTCTTCCCCTTTGGCACGTGGCGCAGCGGCGCGAAATCGCCGGAGCGCGCATCGTCGTACTCGAGGAAATAGCCGTCGACGGCGAGCTCGTTGAACAGGACTTCGGCCACCGGTTCATAGCCGCCCTCGGCGGCCCACGCACTCTTGAAATTGCCGCGGCACAGGTGCACGCAGACGCGCATGTCCTTCGGCCGGCCGGCGATCGCGGCGTTGATGAGCTGGGCGTAGCGTCGCGGCAGTTCGTTCGGATCATCGCCGCGCTGGCGCGCCCCTTCGCGCATTTTCTCGTCGCAAAGATAGGCCAGGTTGGTGTCGTCGAGTTGCACGTACGTGCAGCCAGCGTCGCCCAAGCTTTGCAACTCGGCACCATAGGCCGCCGCGACGTCGGCGTAGAACTCTTCCATGTCGGGATAGGCCTCGCGGCTGATCGCATTGCGCCCGCCGCGAAAGTGCAGCATCGTCGGCGAAGGGATGGTCACTTTGGGCGTTCGTTTGGTGACCGACTTCAGGAACAGGAAATCGGCGCGCTGGATCGGCTTGACGTGCCGTACCTTTTTCGTGACGTGCATGACGGGCGGGGCAAAGTCGACATTGCCCGCCGCGCTGTGAAAGCTCACGTTGATGCCGCCCTTGGTCTCGACGCCGTCGAGCTGGGTCAGGAAGTCGATGTGGAAATAGGTCCGCCGAAATTCGCCGTCCGTGATGCCGCGAAGCCCCAGGTCTTCCTGGAATTTGACGATTCCGCGGATCGCCTCGTCCTCGACCTTGCGCAAGGCAGCGGCGTCGATTGCACCGGACTTGTGCTGGTCGCGCGCATCGAGCAACGCCTTCGGGCGCAGGAAGCTTCCGACGTGATCGGCGCGAAACGGCGGCGCATTGCGCGCGCCGGAGGTCTTGGTGGCTGACTCAGCCATGGCGTCTGGGCCCTTTAGGACGATTGGCGGGAACAAAGAGGAGGTGGTGCCATTCTCATTTATTCTACGCCACCAAAACCCGATATCTTCGACGCCCTCGGGGCGTCCTGCGGGTTGATCCGCCCGGCATATCGCCGGACAATGAGAAACGGTCAGTCGGTCTGTTAAGGTAGGTCATGAGAATCACGTTTCCACGCACACACAGCCGCACCAAGCTGCCCGATCCCATCGAGTTCGTCGCCTTGGAAAGAAAGCGCCGTATCGTGTGCAAGGTGAGCCACGCGACGCTGCACGACGCCGACCGGGATGCGTCGGGCAAGGAAACGATCCAGGAGCTGTGGAATCGCTACATCGATTTCGTCGAAGACGTGGCCGCGCGCAGAATCGAGCTGGGTTACTTCGAACGCGACGGGAGCGTTGTCGTGCGCGATGCCGACCTGGAGCAGGCGCGGCGCGCGGCGCGCTCGTAGCATCGCGAAACCGATGGCCAGCGAAACCGAGACCCAGGCGCTTGTCGCGGCCGCGAAGGACGCATGTTCGCGCGCCTATTGCCCGTACAGCCGGTTCCCGGTCGGTGCCGCGGTGCGGGCCGCCGACGGACGCGTGTTCGCGGGATGCAACGTCGAAAACGCGTCCTTTGGATTGACCGTATGCGCGGAGCGCAGTGCGATTTTCAACGCGGTCGCCGCCGGCGCACGTGAAATTGCCGCACTCGCCGTCTACACGCCCACGGAAGCGCCGGTCACACCCTGCGGCGCCTGCCGCCAGGTGCTGCTCGAGTTCGGTCGCGATGCCGACGTCGTCTGCGCCTGCGCCGGCGGGCAGCCTCTGTCCTTCAAGGCCCCCGATTTATTGCCTCACGGCTTTACTCTGAGCGCGTCCTAGGCGTGGGGGTCGTTTCTACCGGCCGAGCAGGCACTCGCTCCCGTTGATCTTGAATTCCTGCGTCTGTGTGGACGTGCTGCTGCCGTTCGCATCTTTCGTCGTCTTCTGAACGGTCAGCTTGGCGGCCGCGGCGTCGACGACCATGACTCCGTTGGCCTTGATATCGGCTGCGTACTGCGCCTCCGTCTGCGACTTCTCCTTCGCCATATTCATCATCATCGTGCGGTCCTTGGCAGGCATCGCCTTCCACTGGTCCTGCATCTCTTTCGTCGTGA
>Ga0070708_100002560_pt1 | contig 14063 bp, 11 predicted proteins | sample KBSK5503metaG_FD_65469 | JGI IMG/M metagenome (GOLD analysis project Ga0070708, IMG submission 65469) | Corn, switchgrass and miscanthus rhizosphere microbial communities from Kellogg Biological Station, Michigan, USA - KBS K5-50-3 metaG | ecosystem: Host-associated > Plants > Roots >...
TGTACGGGTTGCGTGTGGGCGTCGGGAGGCTGATCGCCGAAGGACGCGAGCGGACCTGGGCCCGCCATGCCGCGGTCGCGGCAGGGGCTCAGGCCGGAATGGAGGCCGCTGGCCTGCGGCTGGTTGCGCCTCAAGAGCATCGGTCAAATACGGTCACCGCCTCCTGGCTGCCCGATGGGCTCGAGTGGGGGCCGTTCAACGCGGCGATGCGCGCCAAGGGCCTCATCATCGCCGGCGGGCAGGGCCAATGGGCGGGGCGGATCCTCCGCTTCGGACACATGGGCGATGTCGACTGGCCGGAGATCGGCGACGCGGTGCGGGTCCTGGCCGAGACGCTCGACGAATTCGGCCATCCGACGGATCCAACGGCAGCCGAGACGGCCGGCCGGCATGCCTTTGAGGCAGCGTTCGCGCCCATCTCGTGACGGGTCGCCTGCTCCTCGTTCGTCACGGAATCACGACCTGGAACCGCGAGGGGCGCTTCCAGGGCCACCTCGATCCGCCGCTGGCGCCCGAGGGGCTCGAGGAAGTGCGTCTAGTGGCAGCTCGGATCCGGGATGCGGCGGACCTGAGGGCGGCCCGGATCATCTCGTCCCCGCTGGCCCGGGCGCGGCAGACGGCCGAGATCATCAGCGCCGCCTTGGCGATGGACGGCGCGACAGCAGAACTCACCTTCGACCCCGACCTCGTCGAGCTCGGGCAGGGAGAGTGGGAGGGAAAGACGCATGCCGAGCTTGCCGTCCAGGACGCTGAGCGCTACGCGGCCTGGCGTTCCCGCACCGGTAACAACCCACCGCCTGGTGGCGAAGCGGTCGAAGCCGGCGCGCGGCGAGTATCGGCCGCCCTCGAGCGGGCGCTGGATGGCGGCGGTTGGCCGCTCTGCATCGTGACTCACGGCGGGACACTGCGTCTTCTCGCTGAGCAGCTGCTGAACCTCGAACGGCCCCGCGCGTGGGCGCTCGAGGTGGACAACGCCTCACTCTCGATCCTGGATCCCGAATCGGGAGGATGGCGCCTGGTGCGCTGGAACGACGTCGGGCACCTGCTGGGGCGGGTGCCATTGCACGTTGGCGAGCAGGACGGCGGCGTCCTGGCTCTCTAACGGGACGGCGGCGCTCTAGCTCGTTGCCCGACGTAGGAAGAACGCGCGCAAGCGGCGGCGTATGGCCAGGGTGACGAGCGGGCGCCGAAGGCGCTGCCAGGCGGCCTCCATGCGCGAAACCGTCTCTGCCGTCATCCCGCGCCCGGAATAGCTGCCCCAGACCTTCCCGTCCGCGATCTCACGAATCTCGGGCCTGCGAGCCGGGATCTGATCCTCCAGCCATCCCGCGTATTCGTAGTCGGTCTCCGACGGGCGCTGGCGGACGCCGGCCCGGTCGGCAGCCATGAGAAGGAGCCGCCATTGCCGATCGCCGGGCGCCAGGAACCGCAGGCGCCGTCGGGCGATGCGCAGCCGCCAGCCGATGACCACGGAGACGCTCAGGAGGATGAGTGCCACCACGATCAGGTTCCCGCCGCGCACCTCGCCAGTGTCGCCTGAGCCGCTCGAGCTGACGATCGGCCGCACCGATGGAATCACTTTCGGTGCGTCAGGGACCACGTTAGGGCCGAAACCCGTGCCGTCCGGGCGGTCGGTCGGGCTCGTGATGATTGCTCCTGACGTACTCACGTCGCCACCGCTGCGAAAGACCGCGGCGATCGTCTTGGTGGCTTCGAAGATCTGCCAGCCGTAGCCGGGGAAGTAGACCTCGGCCCACGTGTGGGCGTTCTTCTCACGGTAGAGGTACTTCTCGGTCCCAATCGAGGTGCCGGGAGCGAAGCCGACGGCCATGCGCGCCGGCAACCCCATCGCGCGAGCCATCACCACCATCGCCGATGCGAAGTACTGGCAGTAGCCTCGCTGCGCGGCCGGATCGAAGAGGAAGAAATCGACGATGTCCTGGTTCGCATCACGCGGCAATGGCGCCTTGGTCGTATAGGTGAAGCTCGGGTCGGTGCGAAGGTAGTCGGCGAGTGCCTTGGCCTGGTGGTAGGGATCCGTAGCGGTGGCCCGGCTCACGATCAGGCGGGCCAAGTCCTTGGTCCGCTGGGTGGCGCCCGTGGTGTCCAGGTAGCGCTTGACCACCTCGACGGGGTAGCTCGTCCCAGCGGCCGCCAGCTGCGCCTCAGTGGCGTTGGAGATGACGGCAGTCATCGTGTAACCCGCGCCGGTCGGAATCGCGGCGGTCGACTCGAGGCCGCCCATGAGGGCCGCGCCGCCGGGGAGCTGCACCACGCTGGGCGTATCGAGCTTGGAGGGAAAGCCGGGGGTGAACAGGTTCCGCCCGACCGTCTTGTTGAAGACGACCTGGATCTTCTCGAGCGTCTTCCCATCGTTGAGTGGCCGGTCCGGCGAGAACGCCGGGGAGAAGACGGGCTGGTCGGCGGGAACCGTTCGCGGCTGCGTGTCGGACCGCTTCCAGCCCTTTCCGGTGTACACGTCGTAGGTGATCGTCTCGAGGTAGTAGTTGTGCTTCTCGGCGACGGTCATCACCTCGCTGTCATCGCTGACCCACGAGCCCTTCACCGCAAAGCTCGGCGCGAAGGTCGAGCCGCTCAGCCGGCAGTCCGGGCAGGTGAGCGAACCGAAGACCCCATCGAGCTGGTTCCGCGCGCTAGTCCAGACCGTGTCGAGGTTGCGCCATGCATCGGTCAATGGGGCGCCCACCGCAACGGAGGTCAGCATCCATGAGAGGACGATGGTGGTGACGATGAAGATCGCGCCGGTACGCATGATCGAGGCGGAGACGTCGGGCGTCTCGGTTACGCGGCGACGCCGCCACCCATCCTCGCGGTTGAGCAGTGCGACCCGCAGCCACAGGAAGAGCGCGGCAAGCACGAAGATCACGAGGTAGAAGAAGAGGTCGGTGAAGGTGGCGCTCATGTTCGCGACGAGCGCAGCACCGACCAGGACGATCGCGTCGAGCGCGCGGTGGTGACGATACAAGGTGTAGGCCGCAATGAAGGCGGTCACCCACATGATGGCCGCCAGGCCGATGGCGTACGGGCTCAGCTCGACCGGATAGCCGAGTTTCACCACGACGCTCGTCCAGTTGATCGCTTCCGCCCGCAGGCTGAGAAGCCGATCCAGCTGCGAGAGGTCAGTGAAGTACTCGCCGCCTACGCTCCACAGCGCGACGGCAGCCCCGGCGACGGCGGAGATGGGCAGCGTGATCGCCACGGAGAGCCGCGACATGCCGAGCAGCGAGCCCAGCAACGAGCCGTAGAAGGCGACCGGGATCAGGAACTCGGCCTGCTCCAGCCAGCCGGCGCGCTGGACCGACCACCCGACGGTGAGCAGCATGACGAAGAGGAGGAAGTAGGCCATCCAGCCCTCTCGGGGTTGCAGGAACCGGCGCAGCTCCTCGGGGATGCGGCGCGGCTCCTCGGCCGCCGGTCGCACGGCATCGGCTCCGGACAGCGGCTGGCTCATCGGCCGGGCCTCGTCAGGCACGGGCTCGTGTCCTCCCGCTGAGCACCTCGGCCATCACGTCGCCGGCGGCGAGGACATGGGTGCGGATGTCGTATTCCGCGAGGGCGTGGCGGCAGGCGGCGAACTCGGCTCGGGCCTGCCCTTCGGCGGCCTCCTCCCCGGCAGCCGCCGGCGACGCATCGATGGGTGACTGCGCACCCCGCCCACCATCGACGAGCACGACCACGGCCCCGACACCCCGCCGGCGAAGGCCCGAGAGCGCCCGCACCCAGGTGCGGTCCGTCGAGCCCGTGACGATGCACAGGGTCATCCCACGGCGGAGCTGCGGCGTGGTGGCGACGATCACCTCCGCCAGCGGCTGCGTCCCATCGGGCTGAACGTTGGCGAGCAGGTGCAGGATCTTCTGCTCGACGCGCGGACCACGGTCGGGCGTGAGCACCTGGATGCGCCGTGCCGAAGCGCTGATCCCCACCGCACGGTTGTCGGCCAGCGTCCGCATCGCGATCGAGGCGGCGGCACTCACCGCCAGCTCGACCGTCGCGCGCTCACCCTCGCCGGTGTGCGCTGAGCGCTCCAGGTCGAGGAGGAGCCAGAGGTCGGCGGTCTGCTCCAGGTCGAACTCCTTGACCTGGAGCTCACCGTGCCGCGCGGACGAGAGCCAGTGAACGCGATTCAGGGCGTCGCCGTGCACGTATGGTCGGATCGTGGCCGCGAGGGGCGTCGCTGCCTCGTAACGCCGCTTCGACGGATGGGTTCCATCGACCGGGGAGGGCGGCAGGCGCCAGTGGGGCAGCTCGTGGACCTTGGGGAACACGACCACCCCGGTTGGCTTGCCGACCGCCATCTCGGAGCTGAAGAGCCCAAACGGATCACCGGTTCGGACTCGCAGCGCGCCGAGCCGGTAGCTTCCGCGCCGCGTCAGGTTGACCTTGGCCAGCCACTGGCGACTGCCGTTGGCCCGCACGCCGATGGCGCGTCCCGGCAGGCTGGACGGCAGCGTCGAGTCGTTCCAAACCTCGAGCCAGGGCTTCACCCAGCGAGTCGTGTTGTCGATCCGATAGACGCCTTCGAGCACCTCGCCGACGTGCGCGCGAGGGTTCAGGACGTGGTAGCCGGCCTTCACCCCACGCAGGCCGTTGCGCGCGTAGAACCAGGCGCCAGCCAGCAGCGCCGCGGTCAGGTACATGAGGAAGAACAGGAAGCTGATCCCGGTGCTGAAGGCGGCGACCACCAGGATGGTGCCGATGAAGACGAAGCGCAGCTGCTTGACGAGTGCGCCCATCGGTCAGATCAGGTCGTCGCTAGCTCGTCGGTGCGCCGGTGGCGACCGCGATCGGCACTTGCTCGATGATCTCGTGCACGATCCGGTCCGGGTCGACCTCACGGAGCGAGGCCTGGCTCTTGACGATGAGCCGATGCGCGAGGACGGCGACCGCCAGGCCCTTCACGTCATCGGGGATCACGTAATCGCGCCCGTCCATGGCGGCGAAGGCCTGGGCAGATCGGTACAGGTTGATCGATCCGCGGGGCGAGGCGCCCAGGTACACGTCCGGGTGCTCGCGGGTGGCGGTCACGAGCCGCACGACGTACTCGGCGACGGCCTGGTCGACGTAAATCTCCTTGATGGCGGACTGCATCTGCCGCAGCTCCTCGACGCCGAGGACCTGCCCGATCGACTCGATCGGGTGTGTCCGCTTCTGCTCGTCAAGGATGACGATCTCCTCCATCGCCTTGGGATACCCCATCCTCAGACGGAGCATGAACCGATCGAGTTGCGCCTCGGGGAGGGCGAAGGTTCCCTCGTATTCGATCGGATTCTGGGTCGCGATGACGAGGAACGGCGAGGGCATCGGGTAGGTGGTGCCGTCGATCGTGGCCTGTCGCTCCTCCATGCACTCGAGGAGCGCGCTCTGGGTCTTTGGCGTTGCCCGGTTGATCTCATCGGCGAGGACGACCTGGGCCATGATCGGCCCCGGGCGAAACTCGAACTCCTGGGTCTTCTGGTTGAAGATCGAGAGCCCGGTCACGTCGGACGGGAGCAGGTCGGGGGTGAACTGGATGCGCCGGAAGGTGCACCCGACGCTGCGGCTGATCGCCTTGGCGAGCATCGTCTTGCCGACGCCCGGCACGTCTTCGATCAGGATGTGACCCTCGCAGAGGAGCGCGACGAGGGCCATGCGGACCTCGAGGTGCTTGCCGACGATGACGCGCTCGACATTCGCGACGACGCGCTCGGCCGGCTCCTGGACGTTCTTCACCGTTCCCTCTTTCTCGTGGATTGGGCGAATCGGGGCGAGCTGCCCTCGCTTGAAACAATACCCCAGCACGTTACGCACTGGTTCAGCCCGGATCAGCCCGATCAGCCGGCCGCCAGCAGCTTCAGCCATTCGGCCATGACCCGACCGCCGATCGGGGCGGCCCGTCCCGAGCCGGCTCCCCCGCCCTCCACGATGACCGCGACCGCAATGGCGGGCGTGGCTCCGTTCTGGGCCGGCGCGAAGCCGATGAACCACGAATGGGGTGCCTGCCCCGCGCCGCGCTGCGCGGTCCCCGTCTTGCCCGCCGTCGAGACGCCGCTCACCCCATAGAGGGTCACGGATCCGGCGCCGGCGTAGAGTCGTCCGAGGGGACCCTGGACCGCATCGACCATGGCCGAACGCACCTCGCCAGCGGCCTGCGGACCGACGGCCCGCTGCTCACCTGGGGAGGAGAAGCGCTCGATGATCGTCGGAGAGGGTCCCTTGCGCGGGTCGCCCTGATGGGCGCGAACGTCCCGAACGATGAACGGCTCGGGCATCAATCCGTCGTTGGCAATCGTCGACGCCAGCAGCGCCATCTGGAGTGGGGTCACGTTGACGCGCGCCTGCCCAAACGCCGCCGAGGCCAGCTCAACGCGATCGGTGAACGGCGAGCAGTCGCCATTCGCAGCCGGGGCGGTCAGATATGAGGCCCTGGCGCTCAGCGCTCGATCGGCGGGACCAATGGTGATCGGCGCACAGAAGCCAAAGCGCCGCGCCGTGTCGAGCATCGTTTCCGCCCCAACCGCCAGGCCGACGTGCGCGAAGTAGATGTTGCTGGACACCTGGATCGCCTGCGAGAGGTTCCAGAGTGCGGGCCTCAGCGACCCAAGATCGTGCTCCCGAATGTTGAACCCGTCCACGAGGAAGCCGGAGACCTCCTGTTTCGGCTGATCGGGGAACGTGGTCTGTGGCGTGATGGCGCCCGAGTCCATCGCCGCCGAGGCCGTGAGCACCTTCATGATCGAGCCCGGCGTGTAGACCCCGATGCGTGCCCGGTCGATCAGCGGTTTGCTCGGATTCACCTGGAGCAGCGCCATCGGTTGGGCCGCGACGGCAGGATCACCTGAGATCGGCGACGCGTTGAAGGTCGGCGCGGTGACCATGCTCAGGATCGCGCCGGTGCGTGGATCGATGGCGACCACGGCTCCCGCGCTCCCGCCCAGCTGCGCCTGCGCGAAATCCTGCAAGCGCTTGTCGATGGTCAGCGTCAGGTCCTTGGGCTCGGGCGTTCGAGCCAGGACGTCGTTGACGATGTCGCGCAGCGGATTCGGATCCGCCTGCCCAAGGAGCAGGTCGTTGAAGGCTCGTTCGATGCCGGTCGTCCCGAAGCGCAGGCTGGCATAGCCGATGACGTTGGTGAAGCCGCTGTCAAGGTAGGTCCGCCGCGATATGCCGTTGATCACGACGCTCGAGGCTAAGAGCGTGCCCCTCGCGTCGAAGATCGAGCCGCGCAGCGCACTGCGCTGGGCGGCGATCACCTGCGGGTTGTCCGGCCGGGTGGCGAGCTGCCGGGCGTCAACTACCTGCCACCATGAGAGGCCGCCGGAGACGACCACGAAGGCGAGCAGCAGGTAGCCGTAGAGCCGCCGAATGTTCCGGGTCAGAGCGACACCTCGGACGTGCTTTCAGCCAATATGGCGGAGCGATGGCTGATCGAGAGGAGCAGGCCGATGACCGCGAAGCTGGCGAGCACGCTCGAGCCCCCGTACGAGACGAACGGGAAGGTGATGCCGGTGAGCGGGATCAGCTTGGCGTTGCCAGCAGCGATGATCAGTGTCTGGAGTCCAAGGCTGGTGGTGAGGCCAACCGCCAGCAACGCGGAGAAGTCATCGTGGGCCAAGATGCCGATCCGCAGCCCGCGGGCGGCCGTCGCGGCGGCGAGCGCCAGCAGCGCGAACGCGCCGACCAGCCCGAGCTCCTCCGCGATCCCGGCAAAGATGAAGTCGGTCGGTAGCGCCGGGATCGGCAGGTGTCCGGCGACCATCGGTAGTCCCTGGCCGAGCCCCTCGCCGAAGAGGCCGCCGCGCCCGAAGGCGTAAAGCGCCTGGACGGTCTGGTATCCGGTGTTGTTCGGGTCAGCGAAGGGGTTGATCCAATTGTCGAAGCGAACTCGGACGTGCGGGACGAGCTGGTAGGCGACGAACGAGCCGGCGATGAAGAGGACCAGCCCCACGAGCACGTAGCTTCGTCGCCCGGTCGCCACGAAGAGCATGGTCAGGAAGATCCCGAAGAAGAGGAGCGCGGTGCCCAGGTCATTGCTGCGCACCACGATGAGCATCACGAGGGCAAAGATCGCGAGCATCGGGAGCAGATACGGCAGCGGAGGGATCTTGATTGGACCGATGCGCGCCAGCGCGCTGGCCAGGAGCGTTCGCTTCTCAGCCAGGTAACCGGCGATGAATATGACGAGGACGATCTTGATCGCCTCGCCCGGCTGGAAGCCGACGGGCCCCACGTAGAGCCAGAGCCGGGCCCCGTTCACCTCGCGGCCGAAGAGGAACGTGATCACGAGCAGTGCCGCGCCGGCGAATGCCCACGTGTACTTGTAATGACGCAGCAGGCCGTCGTCGCGGAAGAAGACGGCAATCGCCACCATCGCCCCCAGGCCGATGGCGAACCACGCGAGTTGCGTTCCGGCCATCCCGACCTGGATCCCGAACAGGTCCATCCCCGCAAGGTCCTGGGGCAGTCGGTTGAGCATCACGATGCCGACGCCACCGATCGTGGCCGCCAGCGGGAGGAGGAGCTGATCACCGCGGTGGCCGCTGATCGTAAGCGCCAGGTGGGCGACGACCACCAATGCGACGTAGCCGAGGGCCAAACCCAGCGGCCCGGGATCGAGTCGGTTCGTCTGGGCGATGTGCGTCACGACGAAGCCCAGCGGCACGAGCAATACGACGGGGAGCAGCAGGCGGAGCTCGGTGGCACGCCAGGTGATCGACATCGGTCAGCGCTCGAGCCGCATCCGGATCCGGCCAATAGTCAGCTCGTCGCCGTAGCTGAGCGCAACCGGCCGATCGATGCGATGCCCGTTCACGTAGGTGCCGTTCGTGCTCCCCTGGTCCTCCACGAACCACGCTCGGCCGCGGAAGCTGAGCATCGCGTGGATCGCGCTTACGAAGTCGTCCTCCACGTAAATCGTGCTGTTCACGTTGCGCCCGATGGAGTTGATCGGCCCCAACGAGATCGCCTGACCCACCGGCGGCTCGTCCTCCGGCGACTCGAGGACGGCGAGCCGCCCGATGCCGGTCTGGGCCGCCAGCTGCGCGCGCTCGGCGACACGCAGGTCGCGAAGGAGCGAGCGCGCGAAGAGGAAGAGCGCCAGGTAGAGGATCCCCAGAAAGGCGAGCTGGGCAGCGAGAAGGATCAGGCGCAGGAGGTCGCCGGTCACGAGGAGGTCGCCGAGCACGATGAAGCCACGGTCACGTGCGGACGCCGAACTCGAGGGTCGTGGAGCCGACGCGGATCACGTCGCCCGGACCCAGGGCGACCTCGCTCACCGTCTGCCCGTTCACCGTCGACCCGTTGCGACTCCCGAGGTCGACGAAGCTGTATGCGCCGTGCTGGAGCTTCAGCTGGCAGTGATGGCGGCTGACCATGGGGTCGTCAATGATCACGTCGTTGTCGCTCGCCCGGCCCACCGTGATCAGCGGCCCGCCGAGGTCGAACTGAACGGGAGTGTGCCCTTCCGTGGCGACAAGCAGGAACGCCCGACGTGCCGAATCCGGGATGGCAGGCGCGCCTCCTTCCGAGTGGAGGACGACCGTGTGCGTGGGGACCGGCATCGGCTGGTCAGGGCGCTGCCGCGCTCCCTCATCATCGACGACGCCGGCCGCCACCCGGATGTCGCCGCGCGGCACCGCCGGGTCGGCGGTGAGGCGAACGCGAGGTCGCGCAACCAGCGTGTAGCGCTCGTGCCGCGCACGGGTCAGCACGCCGTGCGCCAGGTCATCCTCGAGCGCACCCCGATACGACTCGAAGCTCGCGTAGTCGTTGGGATGCAGGTGGAGCTCATAGTCGTTCGGCACGATGACGCCACGGTCGCCGAACGACTTGGTCGTGTCCATGGCGCGCTCGATGCGCTTGGCCAGGCTGACCGGTTGCAGCTTCGCGCCGAGCCTGCCAGCGGGGGCCTCGAAGAGGCGCTCGAGGAAGCCCTCCAGACGCTGCAGGATGCCCACGGCCGGGATGCTAGCACGCGTTTCAGGCGCCTCTCGCCGAGCTCCTGGGCTCCGCTGACGAGGCCCCGCCCGAAGGCCCCGCGGATGCCGATCTCCAGCCAGCGGCCCGTACGATCTGCCTCGTGGACGGTACCAATGCGGTGTTCGGACCTTCCGGCACGCCTCGCTATACTTGCGCCCCGACCGGACTACCACCCCGCTGGGATGCGAGACCCCGTGCCCGAAGCACTGACCGAATCATTCTGCGAACGTTGCGGCACCCGATATGAATTCGAGGCGCCGACCCGCCTCAGCCCGCTGCGAAAGACGCGCGGCCTCGTCTCGGGCTTCAAGAACTACCTGACGAGTCAGGAGCCCCTGAGCGAGGCAATCGGCGACGCGTTCCGCTCCGAGGAGCAGGAGCTGGCGTCCACGCAGCTCGAGGCATTCCACGCTGCATTTAACTTCTGCATCGACTGCCGGCAGTACGCGTGCACCAACTGCTGGAATGATGGGGTCGGTCGCTGCCGAAGCTGTGCCCCGATTGCAGGGACCGACGATCTCGTCGCGCGCCTCGAAAAGGCCTATCGGGCGGACCATCCGGAATTGGACGGGACCGCTGCGTTCGACGGGCACGTCCATGGCGGATATGCGGGTGAGATGGAGGCATCCGCATGGCCTGCCATGGATCTCGTCGAGACGAACGGCATCCATCCTCCAACGCCCTGGCCGGCGGAGCCCGACCTCGTGCTGGGGGCGGACGTTGCCGCCGAGCCGATCTCCGAATGGACGCCTGCTTTTGAGCCCGAGCCGATGGTCGCCGAGGAGCTCCCCGAGGCCGAGCATGCCTTCAGTGCGGAACCCGTTGAGGCAGAGGCCCCGATGGCCGGGGAGGCGAGCTTCCTCGACGTGCAGCCGGTGCTCGCCTGGGAGGCGGACGTTGATTTCACGCCCGCACCCGAGCCCGCGGCCGAACCGGAGTTCGACGAGTACGAGCTCGAGCCGATCGCCGCATTCGAGGCAGAAACTACTCCCGCGGCGCCAGTCGAGATCGCGCCGGCTCCCGTGTTCTTCGCCGAACCGGAGCCCGAGCCGATCGCACCGGCTGCGGAGGTCTTCGCCGAACCGGAGCCCGAGCCGATCGCCGCAGCCACCGAGGCCGCTCCGGAACCACCGGCGCCTGTAGTGCCGCCTCCTGCGCCTCTTGCGCCGGAGCCGCGCGTCCCCCGCCCCATCCGGCCGATCACTCCGATCACCGAGACGATCCTGCGCGTCGACGCGCCGCCTCGCATGGTTCCGAGGCCCGAACCGCCGCCCATTGATCACCCGGCCCTCGCTGCCCGCAAGGCGAGTCTCGACCTCCTGGGCCTCAACGACCCGGGCGTCGGCACGGTGCCGACCCAGCGGAGCAACGTGCTCCCCTACCGCTCCAGCGGTGCCGCGGCGCACGCGTCCGACCTCGCCCATCTCGCCGGTCGGAGTCCGCTCTGGGATGCCTCGTCGCGCGAGGTCGCGGCCGCACTGAGCGCCGTCGCGGTGCAGAGTTGCGGCCAGTGCGGGCTGTCGCTATCGGCAAGCGCCCGCTTCTGCAGGCGCTGCGGCACGCAGCAGGCGCGATCCGCCTAGGAGCCGCTCCGGTCCGAGGGCGACGAGCCCCCTTTCGACGGCCGATCCCCGCCCCGCTCACCGGACGACACGGCGCCTGTTCGGCTCGTGTCGCCCGTGATAGTCGTTGGGGCTGTGCCCCCGGTGGCGCTCTTCTCCCCCGTGGCGCTCCTCTCGCCAGGGGCGCTCGTGTCGCCTGCGGCGCCTGCGGCGCCCGAAGTCGGCGCCGAACCGGCCGAGGCGGTCGAGGAAGATCCCGCCCTGGCCTGGCGCGAATCGGTCTTGTAGAAGCCGCTTCCCTTGAAGATGATCCCGGTCGGATGGATGACCCGTCGGAGAGAACCGCCGCACACAGGACATGCTGTCGGCCCGTCCTCCGTCATTGAGTGGACCACCTCGGTGATCGTGCCGCAGGAGCGGCACTGGTAGTCATAGGTCGGCATGGTTGCTCGCTTCGCCCGGCTGGGCGTCGTTGGTACGCAATGATCCCGAGCGTGTTCTCGCGCTCGGCCGGCGCATGATGGCAGGCGCAGATCACCCACGCAACGCCGCCCGCGGCGGTCAGGCGTTCGAAGTGCGAGCCCCCAGTCGCAGCCACCATGGGCGCGATGTCTGAGGCGCCGGCTCGATGCCGCGGCGAGTCACCAGCCGAGCCACGTTGTGCAGATCCTGGCTGATGCGCTCCTTGGGGAACTTGTCGATCACCGGCTCGCCCTGGTTGGCCGCCAGCACCGCCTTTGGCCCGTTGGAGACGATGGTGGCCGAGATCGGCAATCCGAGTGTGCTCGCCATGTCGTCGAGCGAGATCCCGTGGTTGGCACGATTCACGATGACCCGCACGACATCGCCCAGGCCGATCTCGCGAGCCAGCTCGAGGAACTGCGCGCTGTTGCGGATCGCCCCGACTTCGGGCGTGACGACCAGGAAGATCTCCGTGGCAAGGGTCAGCATCGCAAGGGTGCGGTCGTCATACCCGGGATGGTTGTCCACGATCACGTAGGCGTGATGCGCCTTGGCCCAGCGAAGAGCGGTGAGCAGAAGATCGACAGTGACGAGCTCCGATTGCCCGGGATCGTTGCCCCAGGTCAGCACCCGCAAGCCGCTCTGCTCATGGACCATGGTGACGTGCTCGAAGGCGGCGTCGGTCCATTCCGCGGGAGCTGAGTCAGCAAGGTCGGCGAGGCCCATCTTCACGCCCACGTCGAGGACCGCCGTGACGTTGCCGACACCGACGTCGGCGTCGAAGAGGAGCACGCGATCGCGAGTCTGCTGGCGGAGAGCGATCGCAACGTTGACCGCGACAGTCGTCTTGCCAACCCCGCCTTTCGGGGCGAATACGCTGACGACGTGGCCCTCGCCCATCATCGGTGCGTCGGCCAGTCCGCCACCGATTGCCGCCGAGGCATCTCCCGGAAGCTGGCGGCCGGTGCGGATCAGAAGCGCCTGGAGACGGTAGATCAGCGCTTCGGGCGGGCAGGGCTTCGCGGCGTACTCGTCCACCACCGTTGCGAAGTCGGGCGGCTCAGTGCTGAAGAGCAGGATCGTCGGCACCGCGCGACCGTGATGCAGCCATTCGTGAATTGCGCGGACCTCCGCGGGATCCTGGTCGCAGTCGAGGACCGCCATCTCGGGGACATGCCCTCTGGTCAGCTGGTCGGCGGCCTCTTCGGTGAAGAGGGGGTCAAAGCCGGCGCGTCGCAACGCCTCGGCGGTACCCGCCAGGTCGTGTGCCAAGGCCAGCAGGACGGTCGGTCGCTCCATCAATTTCCTTCCGATGCGGTCGGTACGGTTCCGAACCACACCAGTGTCGGCTGGACCCCACCGTCCGAACAATGGGACTGAGGCCTACGCGCCGATCACCGGAAGTACTGGGAGTGAGCTACCCGTGCATCCGCATCCCGCATTTCGGACAGTAGAAGGCAGAGGAAGTCTGAGCCTCGAAGCCGCAATGCATGCAGGTGAGGCCAGCCCCGCGCGAGGCCGTCATCGGGAGGCGCGCCTGCTCGGCAGCACCCAGGCTGTAGCCCGATGCGAGCACCTGCTGGTAGAGCGAGCTCAGCTGCCGCTGACCGATGCGCTCGGTGTCGCCCCGCAATCCCTTGCCGCCCCAGCCGACCACCGCCCGCACGATCAGCTCGCCCGAAAGCTCGTCAAAATGGCTCGCCAGCCCACCGACGATCGCCTGGTAGTCGGGGTATCCGCTCGTATCGGTTTCGCCATGGAGCAGTCCGCAGGCGAACGTGTCAACCGTCATGTCCAGCGTGTCGGTCAGCTCGAGGACGTAGAGCGCGTGGCGGCCGATGGGGCTCACGTCCCGGCGGGCGAGGACCCACTGTTGCATCTCGTTGAATCGCTCGATGGCGGGCGCCGCATCGCTGTACTCGAGGGGCAGGGGTGCCAGCACCTCGACTGGCGTCGAGCTGAGCGGCTCCACGATGTGTGGGAGGGCGTGAACGACCGTGGGGTCGGCGGGCATTCGGAGGCCGTCACTGCTGCGCCCCATGAACGCCAGCTTCAGCTGGTATT
>Ga0070708_100002561_pt1 | contig 14062 bp, 13 predicted proteins | sample KBSK5503metaG_FD_65469 | JGI IMG/M metagenome (GOLD analysis project Ga0070708, IMG submission 65469) | Corn, switchgrass and miscanthus rhizosphere microbial communities from Kellogg Biological Station, Michigan, USA - KBS K5-50-3 metaG | ecosystem: Host-associated > Plants > Roots >...
CTCGGCCGCGATGTTGCCGAGCTCGAAGCAGGCGTCGTTGTTGCCGGACAGCTCGTAGTCGATCAGCCAGATCCGGTCCCCGTCGTCGATGAAGTTGGCGGCCAGCAGGTCGTTGTGGCACGGCACTGTGCCCTCGAATGCGGGGCCTTCGGCCCGTACCGCCAGCGCCTTCTCGGCCGCGCTGAACTGCGGCAGCAGGTCGTCGTAGCCGGCCGGGATGCGGAACCCGCGGGACCTGGCCACCGACAGGTAGCGCCGCTGGATGTCGAACATGTCGAAGTCGTTGCCGAACCGCCCGCCCGCGTGCAGCCGGCGGCAGGCCGCGGCGATGCGCGGGATGTTCTCGGCGGCGGCGACGTCCGGGGCCGTCAGGGTACGGCCTTCGATGTAGCCGATGACCAGCAGGCGGTCCTGGGGGCGGTACTCGATGACCGGCGCCCCGGCTCCGGCCGCGGCCGCGGTCACCGAGTTGCGGTACTCGCAGTCCCGGTCGATGGCCAGCAGCTCGCTGCCGCCGGACGAGATCCGCGCGACGAAGGACCCGTCCGGGGTGGTCACCCGGTAGTTGCGGTTGGTCAGCCCGCCGGGCAGCTCGTGCACGGCGCGCGGGTGGCTGGCCAGGCTTTCCGTCTGGTCGAAGAGGGCGTCGAGGTCCGCGGTAACCCCTCCTCCGCAGCTAAGGTCTAGACCGTAAGCGACACCGTATGCCACTGGGCGTAAAGGGTCTAGACAGTTAGCTGAGGCGGTCGTACATTTAGCCCTCAGTGCTAGCCCTTTGGGGCGGCGGGTCCCGTCGGTCTCGGAGGAGGCCAGTATCATGAGCACCCAGACAACCGGCGGGCAGGAGCGGGATTCCGCTGACCTCGCCCGCTTCGGCTACTCGCAGGAACTCAAGCGCTCGCTCGGGCTGTTCAGCTCGTTCGCGGTCGCGTTCAGCTACATCTCACCGTCGACCGGCATCTTCACGCTGTTCGCGCTGGGCCTGACCACCCTCGGCGGGGTGTTCATCTGGACCTGGCCGGTGGTGGCGCTCGGCCAGTTCATCGTCGCGCTGAACTTCGCCGAGGTGTCCAGCCACTACCCGGTGGCGGGTTCGGTCTTCCAGTGGACGAAGTACCTGGCCAACCGGAGCTACTCCTGGTTCACCGGCTGGATCTACCTGTTCGCCGGCATCCTGACCGTCACCGCCGTGGTGGCGACGCTGCCGCTGGCGCTGATCCCGGCGCTGAACGGCCTCGGCTGGCATTCGCTGAACGCGGCCAGCCTGAACACCCAGCTGGTGGTGGCGCTGATCACGCTGGTCGTGATCATGGTGCTGAACATCTACGGGGTCAGGCTGGTCTCGATCATCAACAACACCGGCGTGGTGTTCGAGATCCTCGGCATGTTCGTGTTCGCGCTGGTGCTGATGGCCTTCCACAACCACCAGGGCTTCCACGTGGTGACCAACAGCGCGGGCTTCAAGGTGCAGCCGAGCTCGTTCCTGGCCGCGATGTTCATGAGCCTGTTCGTGATCTACGGCTTCGACACCGCGTCCACGCTGTCCGAGGAGACCAAGGACCCGCGGCGGGCGGCGCCCAAGGCGGTGCTGTACTCGGTGATCGGCGCGTTCATCATCGGCGGCGTGTTCCTGCTCGGGACGCTGGTGGCCATTCCCAACATGGGCGCCGCGGTCAAGGGCGCCTTCGGGCCCGCGGCCATCATCGAGGCCAACTTCTCTACCCCGTTCGCCACCATCTACCTACTGGTGGTCTCCGCCGCGGTCTTCGTCTGCTGCCTGTCGATCCTGGCCGCGACGATCAGGCTGTGCTTCGGCATGGCGCGGGACAACCAGCTGCCCGGCTCGGCGTTCCTGGCCCAGGTCTCCCCCCGCCTGCACACCCCGGTGTGGAGCTGCATCGCGGTCGCGGCGATCGCCGCGATCCCCTTCTACCAGTACTCCGGCGCCGGGATCATCGCCATCGCGGCCACCGGCATGATCTACCTGAGCTACTTCCTCGGCAACATCGTGATCATGCGAGCGCGGCTGCGCGGCTGGCCCAAGGTCAGGGCGCCGTTCCGGCTCGGCCGCTGGGGCATGCTCGTGAACATCGTGGCGCTGCTCTACGGCGGGGCCATGCTGGTCAACTTCGCCTGGCCGCGGGTGGCCAGCAACCCCAAGCCCAACCAGAGCGCCGGGCTGCTCCATCTGAACTTCCTCGACGGGATCCCGATCCTGTGGACCGTGGTGGTCTTCCTCGCGCTGCTCGGGGCGATCTATTACCTCGCGGTCGGGCGGACCAAGGCCTTCGCGCCGGTGACAGCGCCGTCCGAGGACGACGTGCCGCTGGCCGGAACCGGAGCTCCGCTGGCTCCGGGGGGGACGACCCCCCCGAGCCCCCCCTGGGGCTGAGCCGACCGCATGACCCGCCTGTCCGTATGACTCCGCTGCGGACCGGTTCCCGGAAGCCACCGCGGATCGTGCGCGAGCCGGGCACCACGGTCCACGCGCAGATCGAGGACTGGCTGGCCGGGCAGATCGCCACCGGTGCGCTGGCGCCGGGCGACCGGCTGCCGGCCGAGCAGGACCTGGCCGGGTGGTTCGGGGTCAGCCGGATGACGCTGCGGCACGCGCTGGCCGAACTGGCCAGGCGCGGCCTGGTGACCAAGGCGGTGGGCCGGCACGGCGGGACCTTCGTGGCCGCGCCCAAGCTGGAGCAGGATCTGACTATCCTGGCCGGGTTCTCCGAGCAGCTGCGGCGGCACGGGATGGTGGCCGGCGCCCGGGTGCTGTCGGCCCGCGCCCGGCCGGCCGGGCCGGCCGCGGGTGCCGCGTTGCAGATCGGCGCGGATGAGCTGGCGTACGAGGTGCGGCGGATCCGGCTGGGCGACGGGCGGCCGATCGCCCTGGAGCGCTCGCTGTTCCCGGCCGCCCGCTTCCCCGGCCTGCTGGAGCTGCGGCTGGACGGCTCGCTGTACGAGCTGCTCGAGGTCAGGTACGGGCTGCGCCCGCACCGGGCCAGGGAGAGCCTGGAGCCGGTAACCGCCGGGGTACGCGAGGCCGAGGCGCTGGAGGTCGCGGAGGGCGCCCCGCTGATGCTGGTGGAGCGGACCGCCTACGCCCGTTCGGGCGAGCCGCTCGAGTTCGCCCGCGACCTGTTCCGCGGCGACCGCACCCGCGTGGTCGTGTGGACCTCCGACCTGCCCGAGGACGCCTGAGGGCGCCCCCCTGGTTTTCACGTGGATGTGGCACCCTGTCTAAGCGGGGCACGACTCGGTGATCGGTTTATTTCCGCGGGCTAGTTAAACGGCCGGTTTAGACGCACTATGGACAGTATGGAGCGTGGTGCGAGCGCCGGAGCGGATAGCCCGGCCCGTTCGGGATCATATATCCCACCGCCACCGAGCACGGAGCTGTCCTGTTCGGCCATTCCCCCGCCGCCGCGGACCGCCCTTTCCTCGTGCTCGGCGATCCCGCCGCCGCCGAAGACCGCGCTGGCCTCGTGCTCGGCCATCCCGCCGCCGCCGGCCACCGCGCTGGCGTCCTGCTCGGCGATCCCGCCGCCGCCGAAGACCGCGCTGGCGTCCTGCTCGGCCGTGCCGCCGCCGCCGAAGACGGCGCTGGCCTCGTGCTCGGCCATCCCGCCGCCGCCGAAGACCGCGCTGGCGTCCTGCTCGCCTATCCCGCCGCCGCCGAGCATCGCGCACCCAGGCCCGGAAGGGTAGCGAGGGCGATCGCGAAGTCGGCGCTCGTGGTGAGGCCGCTGCTTTGCAGCTCCCAGGCGTCGCAGCACTGGTAGCCGACCGAGCGTGTGCTCGGCCGGCTGCGGAGCGGTCCTGGCTTGGCTTGTTCTGGTGTGACCGCTCCGCGTGTTGCTGACCCCGTTTACTCGCCCCGTTTACTGGCCCCGTTTACTGGCCCCGTTTACTGGCCACGTGCGGCCGGCCCCCGTGACCGGCCCGGTGGGCCGGGAGCGTCAGCGGCGCTGGCTCGACCGGGAGCGGCCGATGGTCCCGGTCGCGACCAGGACGACCATCACGAGGAACCCGACCCAGAGCAGCGGCCACACCACATGGGCGGCGGCGATGGCCACCAGGACGAGCAGCGCGACGAGCAGCACCGGGTGGCGGTGGCGCCGCCGCGGGTGGTCGGTGACTGCCGGAGCCCCTGTTTCCGGCAGATCATCGAACAGCCCGTCCAGGTCGGCCCGGGTCTTGGCGCCCATGGCCCGCCCGACGCGCTCGTCGAACTCGGCCTGGTCCAGGCGGCCCGAGCTGAAGTGCTCGGCCAGGCGGTCGGCGACCGCCTGCCGCTCGGCGTCGGAAACCCGCATGTGCTGGTCGGAGTAGGGACCGCCGAAGAAGGGCGAGAAACCGCGGCCCCAGGGCTGGTTGTACTGCGTAGGCATGATGACGTGCTCCAATTCCTTAGATGTGGTTACCGTGACCGGTGCTGCAGGGACTCGATGAAGGAGCCCGCGATCGACTGGTCGCTGCCCTCGTCGGGGATGAGCAGCAGGCCCGCCAGGTAGAGCGGGATGCCCGCGCCGCCGACGATGGTCAGGACCACGAAGGCGATCCGGACGATCGTCAGGTCGACGCCGAAGTAGCGGGCCAGGCCTGCGGCGACGCCCGCTAGCATCCGGTCCTGGTAGGGCCGGCGGAGGGCGGGACGCTCCGGGTCGTAGCCGAACGGCACCTGGGGGCGGGTGTCGGACTGGCTGGCGGTGGGCGCTTCCGGGTTCACTGTGTCGGTGTTCATGGCTCAAGCCTGCCTTCGGGGGGCAGGTCAGCACATCGGGAAGAGCCCCGGCCCGCCCCTGATTCCCCGGCCGGGATCTCAGGGTCGCGTCAGGGTTGTCCCCGATAGCCGTCATGGGGCGGCTGGGGCGATGATGGAACGGTGGAGCCTCCTGCGCGCTGGCAGCGCGATCCGTCCTGGCACCGCGGCCCGCCCTGGCACCGCGGTCCCCTCGGGCACCGCGGCCCGTTCTGGCTGCGGCGCCGGGGCGGTGACGGCGGTCCGCTGCGCCGGGACCCCGATGACCGCCTGGGCGGCGGCGTGGCGGCCGGCGTGGCCGCGTGGAAGGGCTTCAGCGTCACGACCGTTCGGATCATATTCGTGCTGGTCACCCTGGTGTCCACCGGCTGGTGCGTGCCGGTGTACGTCGCGTTGTGGCTGTTCGTCCCGGCGGCCGGCGCCGAGGCCAACATCTTCAGCAAGGCCAGGAACGACTCCGGGGGCATCAGGCTCGCGGTCGGCCTCGGCTCGCTGCTCGTCTTCGTGCTGCTCGTCGCCGGCGCGCTCAACGACGGCTGGTTCATCAGCTGGGCCTGGCCGCAGGTGTTCAGCGTGGCCGGGCTGGCGCTGATCTGGCGTAACGCCCCGGAAGAGGAGCAGGCCACGCTGCGGCACCTGCTGGAGCCGCTGGGCGCCGCGGCCGGCGGGGTGGCACCGGGCCGCCGTTCGGCGCTGCGCCTGGTCATCGCGTTCTTGCTGCTGGCCGGCGGCCTGGGCTGGCTGTTCTCGGCCCACGCCAGCCTGGCGCTGCTGCGCCCGCTCGGCGGGGTGGTGCTGGTGATCGCGGCCATCGTGCTGGCCCTCGGCCCGTGGTGGCTGCGCATCGCCCGCGACCTGGTGCTGGAGCGCCAGGCCAAGGTCCGGGCCGAGGAACGGCTCGACATCGCGTCCCGGGTGCACGACTCCGTGCTGCAGACGCTCGCGCTGATCCAGCGGCGCGCGGACGACCCGCAGAAGGTGGTCCAGCTGGCCCGGCTGCAGGAACGCGAGCTGCGGTCCTGGCTGTTCGAGGGCCGCGACCCGGACGAGGACGAGGCCGAGCTGACCTTCGCCGCCGGGGTGCGGCAGATCCAGCAGGACGTCGAGGCCACGTACGGGGTCCCGGTCGAGGCGGTGACCGTCGGCGACTGCGAGCTCGACGAAAACCTCAGCGCCCTGATCGCGGCGGCCCGGGAGGCGACGGTCAACGCGGCGAAGTGGTCGGGCGCCAGCGTCATCTCGCTGTTCGCCGAGGTGGAGCCCGGCGAGGCGTCGATCGTCGTGCGGGACAGGGGGAAGGGCTTCGACCCCGAGGCGGTCCCGGCGGACCGCAAGGGCCTGGCCGAGTCGGTGCACGGGCGGATGGCCCGCCGCGGCGGCACCGCGACCGTGACCACCGCTCCCGGCGAGGGCACCAAGGTCACGCTGAAGATGCCGCGCAGCATGACGGCGAGCCGCACGTGAGCGCGCCCCGGGTCGTCCTGGTCGACGACCACGGCCTGTTCCGGTCCGGCGTGCGGGCCGAGCTCGGCCGCCAGGTCGAGGTGGTCGGCGAGGCGGACGACGTGCAGCCCGCGATCGACCTGATCGCTTCGGTCCTGCCTGACGTGGTGCTGCTCGACGTGCACCTGCCCGGCGGGGGCGGCCAGGCCGTGGTCCAGGCGATCAAGGCCGACCACCCGGAGGTGCGCTTCCTCGCGCTGTCCGCCTCCGACGCCCCCGAGGACGTGATCGCGGTGATCAGGGCGGGGGCGCGCGGCTACGTGACCAAGACGATCTCCACCGCCGAACTGGCCGACGCCGTGCGCCGGGTCGCGGCGGGCGACGCGGTGTTCTCGCACCGGCTGGCCGGTTTCGTCCTCGACGCGTTCGCCGGCGGGCCTGCCGCCGACGCCAAGCCCTCCTTCGACCCCGAGCTCGACCAGCTGACCGGCCGGGAGCGGGAGGTGCTGCGGCTGATCGCCCAGGGCTACACCTACAAGGAGATCGCCCGCGAGCTGTACATCTCGGTCAAGACGGTGGAGAGTCACGTCTCGTCGGTCCTGCGCAAGCTGCAGCTCTCCACCCGGCACCAGCTCACCAGGTGGGCCGCGGAGCGGCGGCTGACCTAAGGCGGCACTGGACTGGCCCTGAGGCGGGTCAGCGCCAGCCGCGGACGGCGACGTTGAAGATCTGGGCCTGGAACCGGTCCGGGCCGGCCCGCGGCAGCCTGGTGAACCAGATCAGCACGTAGCGTCCCGGGGCTGACCTGGAGGTCAGGAAGGTGTGCGCGCCGCCGATGCCGTCGGCGGTGGCGACGGTGGTGAAGGACGGCAAGGCCAGGGTGGGGTCGTCGCTGACCTTGATGGCCACGTCAGCGCCGGGCGCGGGCCCGAGGGTGACGGTCACGGACTTGAGCCGGACCGTCCGGCCCATGTCCAGAATCAGGCCGCTGCCGGCCTTCAGGCCGCCGAATACCGGGTTGCCCAGGTAGTAGTGGCTGTGCCAGGAGGTCGCCGGGTCGTCGTCGATGGCGTACGGGGCCAGGGCGTCGTTCTCGGCGTACGGGTCCCCCGGGGCACCCAGCGGGTCGAACCCGTGCGCGCTGACCGCGGTGAGCGCCACGGCCGGGGGGGCCTGGGTGGATGGGCGGGGCCCGGCCTTGGCTTTCGCCTTGGCTTTGCCGCTGGCCTGGGCGTTAGGCTTCGCTGGCCGCTGGACGGTGACGTGGCCGGCCGCCGAGGGCCGCGGCGCGGCGCCGCCGGAGTTTGGCAAGAGGCCCCAGTGCGCGGCCAGGCCCGCGGCGGCCAGGAGCACCGCCACGGCGGACGGCAGCCACAAGACGGGACGCCTGCGGTTGGCGGCGATGACGGAGCGGCCGACCCGCCGCCCGGTGACCAGCAGGATGTAGCCCAGGCCCGCCATCGGCAGGACGAGCATGACCGCCGAAATCACGCTGACCAGCCCGGCCGAGATGTCGGCGTGCCCGAATTCCGCGACCATGGCGCGCATCTGGTTACCGAGCGACTCAGCGAACGTCCTGACCATGCCGGGCCCGCTGAGGAGGATGAACGCCAGCTGGGCGGCGAGCAGCGGGATCACGAGCAGGACCCACAGGGTCAGGGCCACCCGGGCGGTGCGCTTGAGGTCCCGGACCCTGGGATCGGCCGACTGGCCGGGGATCACGCTGCGCAGCACGGGCCCGATCCGTCGGAACAGGTCGGGCACGCCGATCAGGTCGGCCAGGATGAAGTACCCGTCCAGCCTGAGCGACGGCATCAGCTGCTGGACCATCTCCAGGTGGACGACCATGACGGCGGCCAGCAGCGGCGGGTATCCCGTCGGCAGGTAGACCGCCGTTAACGCGAGCGCGAAGACCGCGTTGAAGTAGACGCCGCCGAGATCGGTGCGGATCCGGCCAGCCCGCCCGAGCCGGTACGCGTCGGTGACGTTGGTGAAGAAGGCCGGCCAGAGCACGTAGAAGCCCGCGCCGATGACGCCAGGACGGGCCCCGCCGTAGCGGCAGGCGGCAGCGTGACCGCACTCGTGGAACAGCATCGAGACCACGGACAAGCCGAGCACCAGCAGCAACAGCAGCGGGTGGAGCAGCACGTACCGAAAGGCGGAGTCCAGGCGCCCGCTCCGGACCAGCCAGGCGTCCGAGGCGATCAGCCAGGCCAGGGCGGCTACCACGACGGGCGGGCGGAACAGCGGCTGGAACAGCCGCGCGATGTGCTGGACGCCGGCCACGGGAACCATGGTGCGGCGCAGCTTCAGCGTCAGGACCGCCTGATCCTGGCCGGCCCGTTCGGCGCCGTCTTCGCCGTGTTGTCCGTCGTCGCTGCCTTCTGCGGGAACGAGGCCCAGCGGAGCGAGTTTGCTGGCCAGCAGGTAGTCGACGTTGCCGGCGCTCACGGTCCGGCCGAGGGCGGCGCTGGCCCCGGTGGCGATCTCGCTGACCGTGCGGCTGCCGTCGATCCCGCTCAGCACCAAGTGCAGCAGCCGGGATACCTGGACGACCTGGCCGCTTGGTTTGCGCGCCAGGTAGGTGGCCTCGGTCAGGCCCGACCCCTGGTACTCACCGAGCAGTTCCACCCCCGGGATCAGCTGCGGCACGTGCTCTGGGGCCTGCGGCACGTGCTCTGGGGCCTGCGGCACGTGCTCCTGGGCCGGCGGCCCGGGTACGGTGCCGCTGCCGCTGGCCGGGACGGCGCCCTGGCTGAGGGGCATGACCTGTTGTCTCCTCGGGGCTTGTCTCCTCGGGACGCCCACGACGATGCCCGCGGCTTCTGATGATCATGAGCCTGTGGGTAAGGTCCAATATCACAGAAGCCGCGGGCGCCCGATTATCTCAACACGTGTGCCGACCGCGCCAGCCGGCGGCCTGTGTCACCTGCTCAGGTGGCGCAGACGTCAGCCACCGAACCCGTCGTGGTAACCATGGTGGTCATCACGTCCGAAGTTCCACCAGTCGTCATCGCCATGCCCGTCACGGTCGTGGCACGGGACGGGGTAATGGTCGTGGTCCCCACAGTGGTAGTCGAAGAGGTCCCGGTGGTGGCAGTCGACCGGGTGGTAATGGCAGGGGCCGAACGAGCGGCCGAAGACGCCCAGCGCTTCGCGCTCAGGCAGCAGTTCGCCGTGCTGGGCATCCAGCTCCTGCAGGCTAATTCCGGACATCTTGCTCCCCTTCTCTTCCTGTTAGGTTGCCAGGCGCCACGGTATTGTGGACACTGGGCTATTGCCAAAGGGGAGCGCCGCGCACGTCGGCAACTCTTTCCCCCCTTTGCAGAACTCTGAGCTCGGATATGACCGTATCGGCCAAACCGTGAGCTAGCAATCCCTCATTTTCCCGAGACTTCCGCTGCCCTCATTTTACCGAGACGCTAATACGGAGAGCCTTTCAGAGCACTGGCACGCAGAGAACCTTACCCGGTATATCGTTGAGATAAATCATGAAACCGAAAATAGCAACTCGTCAGTTCGGCGTGGATGTGACGGGGCTCCTTGACGCCGAATTGCCGCCTATCGCTAGAGCCGGAGGCTGGCCAAGGCCCGAGCGCGCCAGCGCCACCGCCTCCAGGGTGGAATGCACGCCGAGCTTGCTCCGCAGGTTATGCAGGTGAGTGTTGACAGTTTTCAGGGACATGTGCAACTGCTTGGCCACCTCACGCAGCCCGGCGCCTTTCGTGAGGTGCATCAGGACCTCACGCTCCCTGGGCGTGAGCGCGGTGAGCAGCGGATGGTCGTGGTCCGGCTCGTTATCGCCCGTGCGGCTCGCGAGGGCCGCGGCCTCGAGCCGGCTGTGCGCGCCGAGTTTACCCAGCACGTTCTTGACGTAGGTGCGCAAGGTCTCGGTCGTGACGTTCATTTCGCGCGCCATGTTCTTGGTGCTCTGGCCTTCGGTGATCCGTCGCAACACCTCCGCCTCGCGCGGGGTCAGCGTCGAGATCGGGTCACCCGATGTTAGTGACGAGCCGCAGGCCAGCGCCTGCTGCCGGCCGGCCGCGATCACGTCCAGGGCGGTGGCGATCCTGTCGAGTTCCTGATCCTTACCGAAGAAGCCCGCGACGCCGATCTGCCTGGCCGCTAATGAGGCAGGCCTGCCGCCGGGACCCGACATCACCAGGACGGCCGTGTCCGGGCACCGGTCCCGGATCGCCCGGGCGGCGTCAAGGCCGTCTCCCCCGTCGTCAAAGCGCAAATCGAGCAGGCAGGCGTCCGGCTGATGCCTGGCTACCGCGGCGACGCTCTCGTCAGCGGTCGTGGCGATCGCCAGCGCCTGGTGACCGCGCGCCTCCAGCGCGACCGCGAGCGCTTCGCAGAAGATGCGGTTGTCGTCACACAAAACTAGCCGCATAAGTTCGCTCCCTTGGGTACGCACGCCTGGGGCCGGCCCCGCCCGGCAGCCCAGCAAAATGGTAGATGACGGGGATTGCCCGTGTCCGCGATTACGTCAGCGCCTTCGCCTTTGCACGGCCCGGCATTTGATATTGATATCGCATGAGCCGGTTCATATACCGGGTAGCTGGCAGCTGGGGAGATACACCGAGCAAACCGGCATATTACCCGGGCAGCGGCGACCCCGCGCTGGCATGGGGATGGTGCGGGGAGGCGGTTGTGGCCGGGGAAGCGGGCGGGGTCATAGTGTCATGCGGCGGCGAGACGGGCGGAGAGTTCCGCGCTGGTTACACAGCGGCACGGGCGCGCGCCGGGGGGTGTCGGCGGTCCGGGGGAAACGGACGGTGAAGCGTGTGACTAGAGCGAAATTATGGCAGCTTTGTGACTTATCGCGTGCAGTTTAGCAACCTGCGAGTCTTTTAGTCCACTTTGGGGAATTTAGCCCCATCTGCCCGTTAAGCTGCTCCGATGTCAGGCGCTCTGACGGCGGCCCGCAGTTTGTGCCGCCTTCGCGGTGAGCGCGCACTGCTCGGAGAGGAGCCTTTTGGGCTCGCACAGGAAACCGTCACGTATCCGACTTCTACCCACCGCCGCCGTGCCCGCGCTGGCCGCCACGGCGGCGGCTGTCTGCCTGGCGCCACCGGCGCTGGCCGACACGGGGCCGACTCATGCCGCCGCCAAACCCGCCGCGGCCGCCCAGTCCGCCGTGGCTCTGGACGCGGCCGTCTTCGCGGGCCTGTCCCCGGAACGGCTGACCCCCGCCGCCTTCCGGGGGACCACGCCGGGCCCGGCCCGGCCCGCCAGTTACACCGTCCGGCCGGGTGACTCGCTGTCCTCGATCGCCGGGCACTTCTACCACGAGCAGAGCGCGTGGCCGGTGCTGTACTGGGCCAACCGCGACAAGGTCCACTGGGCGAACATCCTCGGCGCCGGACAGGTGCTGAAGGTTCCCGCCGAGCCGGCCAAGATACCCGCCGCACCCGGGCAGCTCGGCCCGGCGGCCGCGGCCCCCGCCGCGGTGGCCCCGGCGTCCGCCGCCGCGCCTTCCACGACCGTGGCGGGCAGCTACTCGGGCGGATCGTTCGCCCAGTGCGTGATCGCCCGCGAGTCCGGCGGGAACGCGCAGGTCATGAACGCCTCGGGGCACTACGGCCTGTACCAGTTCAGCGAGTCGACCTGGGTGGCGTACGGCGGCTCCGCCGCCGACTTCGGCCACGCCAGCGTGGCCGAGCAGAACCAGGTGTTCGCCACCGCGATGGCCCAGGGCGGCCAGTCCAACTGGTCCCCCTACGACGGCTGCTGACCCGGCCGGGCTCGATCTGTCAATGACGGGCCCCGCGGCGGTGACCGCCGCGGGGCCCAGCCCGGCGTCGCCGTGGGCGGACGCTGGTGCGGGTAAACCAGGCCCGTTCGGGATCAGAAATGGCGTGACGCGGCCGGAACCCGGACCTACGGCGCGACCGGTGCGGTGAGTTCCAGCTGGATGCCGTCCGGGTCGTCGAAGGGGAGCACGTCGATGCCGAACGAGGGCAGGCGGGTGATCTCGCCGTGGCTCACGCCGTGCTCGTCGAACAGCTTGGCCGCCCGCTCCAGGTCCTCGCGGCCCGGGACGCCGAAGCTGAGGTGATCCAGGCCCGCCCGGTCCGGGTCGAAGCGGTCGGCTGCGGGGGCCATCGGGCGCAGCCCCATGATCAGGTTGCCGCGCAGCATGACCACACCGCCGTACAGCAGCTTGAACACTTCGGCGGCGGCCGGGTCGTCGGGTGGCGGCGACTCGACGATGACCTCGAAGCCCAGCAGGCTGGTGTAGAACTCGCGGCTGCGCTGCACGTCGGTCACCGTGAGCCTGAGGTGATGGATGTCGCCGCAGGGAACTGGACTGCTCATACGGCGATTATGCGCCGTGCGCGGCCAGGAGGTCATCGGAGAGTCTGGGCCAGGCCTGGCGGGCCCAGTCGCCGAAGTCGGTGTCGGCGAGGCCGGCGCAGGCGAGGCCCGCCACGGGGTCCACCCACAGGAAGCTGCCCGACTGGCCGAAGTGGCCGAACGTCCGGGGCGAGTTGCGCGACCCGGTCCAGTGCGGGTCCTTGCTGTCCCTGATCTCGAAGCCCAGGCCCCAGTCGTTGTGCGGCTGGCGGCCGAAGCCGGGCAGCACGCCTGACAGGCCGGGGAACGCGGTCCGGGTGGCCTGCGCCAGCAGATCCTCGTCAACCAGGGACGGGCTGGCCAGCTCGACGGCCAGGTTCATCAGGTCGGTGAGCGGGCCGACGCCGCCCGAGGCCGGCGAGCCCTCGAGGCGGGTGGCCGCCATCCCGAGCGGCAGGCAGATCTCCTGGGCCAGCAGCCGCTCGAAGGGCTGGCCGGAGCGGGCGGCCACGACGTCCGCTACGATCTCTATGCCGCGGTTGGAGTAGATCCGGCGGCGGCCGGGCGGGCTGAGGATCGCGTCGCTGGCGAAGGCGAGCCCGGACGCGTGCGACAGCAGGTGCCTGATCGTCGATCCCGGCGGGCCGGCCGGCTCGTCCAGATCCAGCAGGCCGCGCTGGGTGGCGTCGAGCGCGGCCAGCGCGACCAGCAGCTTGGTCACGGAGGCCCAGCGGAAGGGCTGATGAGCAGGACCGGCTTCTTCCATCACGCCGGCCGCCGATGCGACGCCGACCGCGGCGGTGACCGGCCAGGACGCCACCTGATCGAGGGGATTCGCCACGGCCCCAGCGTAGTTCCTTGCCCGGCGGTGCCAGGCGGGCGGATGCTTGGAATGACTGATGAGAGGTCAGGGGACGCTGATGCTCGAAGATCTTGACCCGGCCGAGACGCGCGAGTGGCTCGAGGCGCTCGACTCCGTGCTGGCGTACGAGGGGGCGGACCGCGCCTTCTTCCTGCTCGACGAGGTGGTGACGGAGGCACGCCGGAAGGGCGCGCCGGTTCCGTACAGCGCCACCACGCCGTACCTGAACACGATCCCGCCGCAGAAGGAAGACCGGCAGAGCGCGCGCGAGGACGCCCTCGACCACCGGATCCGGTCGCTGATCCGGTGGAACGCGCTGGCCATGGTCCTACGGGCCAACGCCGAGTCCTCCGAGCTCGGCGGGCACATCGCCAGCTTCCAGTCCGCCGCGACCCTGTATGAGGTGGGCTTCCAGCACTTCTTCCACGCCGCATCGGACGGGCACGGCGGCGACCTGCTGTTCATCCAGGGGCACTCGTCGCCGGGCATCTACGCCCGGTCGTTCGTGGAGGGCAGGCTCACCGAGGAGCAGCTGACGAAGTTCCGCCAGGAAACCGGCGCCGGGAATGGGCAGGGCGGGCTGTCCTCCTACCCGCACCCGTGGCTGATGCCCGACTACTGGCAGATGCCGACGGTGTCCATGGGGCTTGGCCCGATCATGGCCATCTACCAGGCGCGGTTCCTGAAGTACCTGG